>OLPV01000224.1_pt1 | contig 53850 bp, 59 predicted proteins | sample 1671961 | NCBI WGS metagenome assembly OLPV01 (sample SAMEA3136630, study PRJEB25190) | human gut metagenome | biome: human gut; feature: human-associated habitat; material: faeces | place: Austria | collected 2013 | reverse complement strand
TCATCGATGGTTCTTACCATGACGTTGACTCTTCTGAAGCAGCATTTAAGGTTGCTGGTTCTATGGCAATTAAAGATGCATTGAAGAAGTCTGATCCAGTTATCTTGGAGCCTGTTATGGCAGTTGAGGTTGAAACTCCTGAAGAGTACACCGGCTTCGTAATGGGTGACATTCCTAGCCGTCGTGGCATTATTCAAGGTCAGGAACAGCGTGGCAATGCCGTAAGCATTACCGCTAAAGTACCTCTGAGCCAGATGTTCGGTTATGCAACCGATCTGCGTAGTGGTACCCAGGGTCGTGCAACATACACCATGCAGTTCGACTCTTATGAGCCAGTTCCTAAGAATGTGGCAGACGAGATTATCAGCAAGGCTGGTGGTAACGCTTAAGCCATTTGGCTTAAGCTCCACCGCTTATAATGGAGGTTAAAGTGGCTAAAGAGAATATCCGCATCCGCTTGAAGGGTTACGATCACGAGATCGTGGATCAGTCCACTAAGTTGATCGTTGACACCGCACAGAAGACGGGTGCTAAGGTTTCCGGTCCTATTCCGCTGCCGACCGAGCGCAACCTGTACTGCGTTGTAAAAGGCCCGCACGTAAATAAGGACTCTCGCGAGCAGTTTGAAATGCGCACTCATAAGCGCCTGATTGACATCCTGGATCCAACCCCTTCAACGGTGGACTCCTTGATGCGTCTTGATCTTCCTGCTGGCGTTGATATTGAGATCAAGCTGTAGGGGAGTGTGATACTAGATGATTAACGCTATCTACGGTAAGAAAATTGGCATGACTCAGCTCTTCGACGAAGACGGCAAGGTCATTCCTGTAACTGTTATTGAAGCTGCTCCTAACAAGGTTTGCCAGGTAAAAACCACTGCAACTGATGGCTATGAAGCTGTACAGCTTGGTTTTGGCACCATCAAAGAGCAGAAGGTTAACAAGCCTATGGCTGGTCACTTTGCAAAGCAGGGTGTTGAACCAGTTCGCTATCTTCGCGAGGTTCGCGTAACTGATGGTGCAGAGCATACTGTTGGTGAAGAAGTTACGGTTGCTAACTTTGCAGATGTAAAGAAGGTTGACGTAACCGGTACTTCCAAGGGTAAGGGCTTTGCAGGCGTTATGCGTCGCTACGGTTTTGGCGGTGGCCCTGGTGGACATGGTGCTCACTTCCATCGTGCTCCTGGTTCAGTTGGCCAGTGCGCTTATCCTTCCCGCGTATTCAAGGGCGTTCGCCTTCCGGGTCACATGGGTTGCGATACCGTAACGACCAAGAACCTTGAAGTTGTCCGCGTTGATGAAGATATGAACCTCATTATGCTCAAGGGTGCTGTTCCTGGCGGCAAAAACGGCGTGGTTCGTATTCGCATGGCTTAGAAACGATGCGAAGGAGTTTATAGATTATGGCAAGTATTGAAGTAAAAGACGCGAGCGGCAAGAAGGTAAATGATACCGAACTGTCCGCTGCTGTCTTTGGCATTGAGCCAAACGTGCATGTAATGCACGAAGTGGTTCGTTCCCAGCGCGCTGCACGTCGTGCTGGTACTCACGACACCTTGACCCGTGGTCAGGTTCGTGGTGGCGGCAAGAAGCCTTGGCGCCAGAAGGGCACTGGCCGTGCTCGTCAGGGTACGATTCGTGCTCCACAATGGGCTGGTGGCGGTACCGTATTCGGTCCTCATCCTCGTTCTTATGCCTTCAAGGTTCCTGCAAAGGTTGTTAAGCTGGCTATGCGTTCTGCTTTGTCCGCAAAGCTCGCTGATGACGAACTCGTTGTAGTTGATTCTCTTTCTTTTGAGAAGCCTTCTACCAAGCAGGCAGCTGAGGTTTTGAAGAACCTTGGTCTTACTGGTCGTGTAACTTTAGTTGTTGGTGACGAAGACGTAAACACCTATCTGTCTTTCCGTAACCTTCCGCAGGTTCGCACCATCGGTATTTCTGAGGCAAACACCCTTGACTTCATTGACAACAAGGCTCTCGTATTCACGAGCGCTGCATTGACCCGCATCGAGGAGGTGCTTGCATAATGAAGGATCCTCGCGAGGTTATCATTCGTCCGATCATTTCGGAGAGCACCTATATGCGCATGGAAGACAATGTATACACCTTTGAGGTAGCAAAAACTGCTAATAAGGTAGAAATTGCTCAGGCAGTTGAAGCTATTTTCGGCGTAAAGGTTGTAAAGGTTAACACCTTGAATGTTAAGTCTAAGCCAAAGCGCGTTCGCTATCAGGTTGGTTCTACCCGTACCTGGAAAAAGGCTATGGTTACCTTAGCTGAAGGCGACTCCATCGAGATTTTCGCAGCTCAGGACTAGTTCTGCAAACTTTAGCTTAGTACTCCGATGAACTTACGGTTCGATTAGAAGTACAAATAAGCTATATCAGCTATATTATAAACACCCCTGTTGGAAGGTATCCGACAGGGGTGTTTTGTGTTTAGAAATAGTATTTATTCTTATATATAAGTCGCTTTTAGTTTGTTATTGGGCTGATTTAATTAATCCATCAGTTGTGATAGTTACAACTTGTATGGGTATGTCCTTATGAGACATATCTACCGCGGCTTTTGCAGCAAATTCAATACCGCCGCAACAAGGTACTTCCATACGGCAAACGGTAATGCTTCGAATGGAGTTATTTGCGCAGATTTCGCTTAGTTTTTCTGAGTAATTAACCCCATCAAGCTTAGGGCAACCGATTAAACAAACCTTGCCCGCAATAAAATCGTCATGAAAATTACCATAGGAAAATGCGCAACAGTCTGCCGCAATAAGTAAGTCGGCATCGTGGAAAAAGGGAGCATTTGAGGGGGCAAGTTTAATCTGAATGGGCCACTGAGAAAGGCGAGAAGGCCTTTCGCTAGAAGTTGATCTGGAAGCTGCAGCTGAGGTAGTGGCTGCAGCAGTAGTCAAATCGTCGTTTGGATCAGAAGTTGAAGGAATTGATCTCTTAAAGAATTTGACTTGAGAAGAAGGGCAGCCGTGTGATGGCATGGTGGCATGAGATTCCGCCTTGGCTCGATCCATGATTGCGCGAACAACAGCTGCTTCATCGTAATCTTTTGCTTCTCGTTGAATAATTGTAATGGCATTGGCGGGGCAGGCAGGTAAACAATCTCCAAGACCATCGCAGTAATCATCGCGCAGAAGCTGCGCTCTGCCATTTACTATGCCGATAGCGCCTTCGTGGCATGCAGAAACACATAGGCCACATCCATCACATTTATCTTGATCTATATGAACAATGTTGCGAATCATAAAAGGCTCCTTAATTGTTTTTTTAAGAATGTAACGCATGAGTTTAAAAAATGCTAGTGATTTAGTAACAATATATTATTTGTTTCTTGTTTCAAAAAAATATCTGTTTTTCAATGTCTTGTGTGCGGAATAGGTAGAGATCGATAAGACCAGTTCAAAGTAAGTTTTTAATATGATTAAAGGTGAGATCGTTCTCGCGAATTGTGAGAAAGTATCTTATTTTTTTCTTGTGTAAACAGGGTGGGTATGATGAAGCGTCACGTTACGATGCCCTGTATGTTGAGAATCGAAGAAGAAGGAGGTTGTATGGCTACTTATGGGTATGCACGTGTTTCAACAAGGGATCAAAAAATTGATCGCCAAGTTGATGCTTTAAAAGGATTTTCGATTGATGAAGAGCATCTCTATATTGACTATTTTACCGGAGTGAGTTTTGATCGACCAAAATACCTTCAACTATTGCAACAGATTCAAGATGGGGACTTGCTTGTAGTTAAGAGTATTGACAGATTGGGTCGAAATTACGAAGAGATTCTGGATCAGTGGCGTTTTTTAACAAAACATAAGGGTGCAGATGTTGTGGTATTGGACATGCCTCTTCTTGATACAAGAAGTTCTCGGGATTTAACTGGAACGTTTTTAGCTGATGTCGTTTTACAATTACTTTCTTATATTGCACAAATAGAGAGGGAAAACATTAAGAAGCGGCAAGCTGAGGGAATTGCTGCGGCTAAAGCACGAGGCGCCCGCTTTGGAAGACCAACGATACAACGCCCTTCTTCATATTCGAAAGTCAAAAAAGCTTATCTTGCTGGAAGAATTACACGCCGCCAAGCAGCAGAAGCGCTAGGTATTTGCAGATCAACGTTTGATAAATGGTTAAACCAAGATAAGCGAGAAAATGGCGATTAAAAATTAAAATCGTTATAAAAAAGTAGAAAAATACGGCGAAGCTTCACCAGAGCCAAACGAGCTGATTGAACCATTCATTTTGCCAAAAGATGAAATTCGAGCATTCATTAATTCGGCGTCCTACTTACTAGGCACCCGTGCTCAGCTTATTTTGGAAATCCTTGCTCTGCGCAGTGGGAGTTAACTTTACAAAGATTCTTATTCTTTTCCTTGACCACTTCCACCTCTGTACAACCAATAAAGCCCGAATGACCAAAAGTATTCTGGCTTTATTGGTTTTGCTAAGGCATCATTACGATGCATTATTCCCCGAAAAAGCTAAGGGGCCTTTCTTTTGATATTGCGCACACCATTCCTTGATGCGGTGTCTATTAGGAATTTGATAACGTTCCATTACGTCTATTACCGAATCCCCATTCAAGCGATCAGCCACGACAGCTAATTTAAGTTCAGGTGGATAATTTGGATGATGGTCTTTTGCAGCACAAAAACCTTCAGTGCCTAATGCCCGCCAAGTATATGACCAGTCACGCACTGTTTCACGATTGATTCCTAGTTCAGTTGATACTGCTTTATAGCCCAAACCAGATTCAAATAATTCTGCCGCCTTTCGACGAAGTGATAATCCCCACTTCATAGAAGCACCTCCTACGATTGTGAGTGCAAAAAAAAATGAAATAAGGCTCGATAAATCATCGAGCCTTATAAGAACGCCTAGAGCTTTTAATCCTTAATGAGTCTTACGCCAAGCTACAGCACCAGCACTACCAGCTAACGCAATCAGAGCAATCAAACCAGCAGCAAAAGGTAATACGTTGTCGCTTGTCTTAGGAAGAGAAGTAGCCTTACCGTCTGAATCGGTATTCACATTTACCGTTCCAGTATTAACGTTGTTATTGTTGTTGCCGTTGTCAGGCGTAGCAGGAGAAACAGGGGCTTCCTCAACCGTATAGGTGACAGTAGGGACTGGGAATTCTAGATCGCCCGATCCCGAATCAGTCGAAGTATAATTCAAAACTGCACTCTCATTTGTTGGAACCGTATAGTTACCTGCTGCCGTTTGTTTATTGACAAGCTTTAGATCATACGTGAGTTTCAGATCAGAACCATTTACAACTGGAGTATTAATCTTCCAAGTAAATTGCTCAGACTCAGATCCGTTTGAATAATTGATTACATAGTTTCCATCATCAAAAGTGACCGTTCCAGCCTCTTCACTAACGGTGCCAGGATAAGTTTTGCCACCAACACTTAATTTAAACGTATCCAACCCTACAAGATCAAAATTGCTGCCAATAACATCAGTAACCGTACCATTCTGGATCGCATACAGTATAGAGCTCTTAACCTTGTCAAACATGCCATCATACTCACTAGAATTGTTAGGAAGAGCCGTTGAGAAGTCACCAAGATCGCCTAAGTTCGAGATGGCATTGTACGCCCAAAGATATTTATTATCTTTCGCATAACGTGGATCTGCATAAGCATAGGCGTTATATTCACTTGCTATCTGCGACCATTCTTCCGCAACTTCATAAACAGCCGCATCCGCCGCACTAGCAGTGTTACCTTCTAGCTCTTCAGGAACGTAGCTTTTTTCTTTAGCAAACTTAGGAATTACAGACCAGTCCGTGCCCTGTCCTTTCCCATGTTCAATAGCATATTCTTTAGCCTGATATATTCCTGCATCATAAGCCATCTGGTAAGTTTCGATATCGTCCTTGATGCTAGCGTGGTTGTTATACCACTGCCTCATATTTTGAAACTCATCATAATAGCTAGAACTATCATGGTGCCAATCGATTGTTTCATGGCTAGCGTATAGGTTCTCCTCTCCGTTGGAAGTATTCTCGCTATAGATGGAATACACTTCACCGGGATTTCCGCTACCCCACAAATAGCCCACACCGTCCGTTACCAAAACTAGATGCTTGTTTTGTGCATCAACTGAAGAATCGTTGTCAAGCATTGTCTTACCGGCTAGAAGACCCGCATAGATATTTGTGCCACTACTAGCAGCATCATGAAAAATCACAGAGTCTCTGATAGTACTGTAATTTGCTTCATTAAGTTCAGTCAAATTCAGTTTCTCAAGAACTCCCTGCTCAAAATTAACAACACCAACATTAATGATATTGCCTTCGCTAGCCTGCTCGCGCAATTCGCTCAGCATATTAAATGCTTCCTCACGAATATCTGTACTTGCTGATTTATCCAAAACAAAAACCACATCAGAAACAGTTTTTTCTTGAGTACCATCAACATTTAACGTGACTGTTGTTTGATCATCTTCATTAATAGGTGTAGCTGTCTTGTCAATAGTCACACCATCTTTAGTAACAGGTGCTGCAAAAGCAGAAGCAGGTGTAGCCATTGCCATAGAGAAAGCTACAACAAGCGCCAAAGCAAACGTAGCAATACGTGTTTTCACGCGTTTTAACGAAGATTCTTGAACTTTAGCTTCGTTCATATGCCTTCCTTTCGTCTTTTATTTCTCCATCTGCGCTTACCTGCCCTTTTTTGCGCAGATGAAACGCCTCTGACGAAAAGGAATTCCACATAATCACATGCTTAATAGTTCGTTTAAGCCGACAGGGGGAACCTGCCCATAAACGTAGACTTTTATAAGGTGATGTACTATTCTGATTTTTATCTGATGAAATATAGATTGCATCTGATCACAGGTATATAAGGAAAATTAACTACTTTTAGGTTAATTTGACTTGCTGAATTAAGTCTACTTTTGCAAATACAACAAGCACACTTTCATCAGTCATGCCTACTGAAGAATAACCAGGTTGAACAAGCGGTTGTACTGGCGTGTCGACATCGGTTCGTAAGTGGTAGCCTGTTTCTTCGCGTAATTCTCTATCAACGGTTTCTTCGATAGTTTCACCTTCGTCCATTAATCCCGCTGGAAATGCGGCAAATACTCCATTGATGGGGTAACGAAATTCTTTAATCATTAAGTAGCTACCATTGGGAAGCTCTGGCACAATACAAACCGCATCGCAGTTAGATGTATTGATTGATGTGAGGGAACTATTTGTTGTTAAGGAATCATTAGCAGATACAGCTGCTCCGTTGCGTTCTAATTCTGCTTGGTATTCTGCAAGGGATTTCCGCGAAGCACTCTCATATGTATAGAGGGTTCCGTCGGGCTTTTGATAGGTCAAAATATACTTTTTAATCCAACCATCACTAACTTGCTCAATGCTTTGAAATTTTGGGTAGGCATTCATAAGCGCTTCCTTAGTCTTGATAGGGATTACGCGATAATTTTCCCACAAAAAAGCCAGCTAACACTTTTCAGTAGTTAGCTGGCTGTATTCATTCCGTAAGTGCTAGAGTTTTAAACTGCAGAAGATACCAAATAACGCAGTAAATCCGAACGACTAACTGATCCAACAATAGCGCCATTTTCAGTTACAGGAATCTTTTTGATGCGTACATCGGAAAGAGCACGGCATACGGCTTCAAGTCCCATAGTGGTTTCTACGCTGATAACATTTTTCGTTGCTATATCAAGAGCGCGAATGCTTTTTAAGCTTTCAAAGCTATCATGCAGGTCATTGCGGCGCATCCAGAGTGCGTAGTAGTAAGCCATACCTAGGCTATCTTTGGTTTCGTCCGTCAAAGCACGCATGATGTCACCATCAGAAATAAAACCAACGATATGACCATCTTTCTTTACGATAGGTAATCCACCAGTTTTATGTTCAACCATTGCTAACAGAGCATCGTAGGCGCTTGCTTGATCACAGATGCGATAAACATCCATTGCCATGACTTTTTCCAAGGAAAGCTGAGCACGTTCTGCGGCGGTAGATACTGGGGATTCACGACGGGACAGTATACTGGTTGCCAGTGCAAAGCAGAACCCCAATACTGCAAAGCAAGCTGCAGCAACACAAGCGGTAGAAAAACCAGTAGCATTTGCGCTAATAGCATTCGCGCCTGCAGCAAGAGCTCCTGTTTCAGATGCTGACATAATGCCTACGTAGAAGGAAGAACCAATGCATCCTGCAACTTGGATAACGGTATAGCAGGCAGTAACGCCATGGGCGTGTAATTCAGGAGTAAGTCTCCCTAAAGCAAAGCTTTGAGCAGGTCCAACAGAAAAAGAGCAGCCAATCAATACAGGGGCATAAAATGCCACAATTAATAGAGTTGTAGTGGATGTATCAAGACGGGAAAGCATAAACATAAAGAATGCCATAACAGCTAATGCAATTGGCAGCGTGAAGGCGAGGCCAAAGCGATCAAAAAGATGACCAGCGATTGGTGCAAAAATGCAGCAAAGCATACAAGGTGCAAGAAGTGTTAAAGCGGCGTCCATGGCGCTTAAACCTAAGGCTCCTTGCATAAACAAAGGAAGAATAATATTCATTGCAAATACAGCCATGAATGCAACAAATACAACAGCCAAACTTACATTGAAGCTTGCAATCTTAAAGGGTCGAAGATCCAACAAAGGTGTTTCAAGATTGCGCTGACGCAAAATAAAGGCGGCAAGGGCAATAACGCCAATAACAGCAGAAAGACCAGCAATAGCGGGAGTGCCAGAAAAAGCGCTTGAAACGCCATACATAATACCCAGCAAACCAATAGTCACTAAGGCAACTGATAAAGCATCAAGTGACGGATGACTTAGACTTGCGAAGTTGTCAATGAAGGCAAAAGTGAGGATAAGCGTTATGGCAACAAGGATTGCAAATACCAGGAAAAGAAAATGCCAGTTTGCAACGGAAAGCAGCGTGCCACCTGCGATAGGACCAAAGGCAGGGCCTAACAGCGTTACGGCGCTTACTACACCCATATAGCTTCCGAGTTTTCCTTGGGGAGCTACAAGTAACGTTAAGTTCATTCCAATAGGTACAACCATGCCAGTGCCGAGCGCTTGAATAACTCGAGCAACGATAAGCATAGGAAAGCTTACCGCTATTGCTCCTAAGATTGTGCCAGCTAAAAGAAGGCAAATTGCAACAATGCTTAAGGTTTTAGTGGGGATACTCCGATATAAAAAACTTGTGACAGGTACTGTAACCGCTGCTACAAGCATGTAAGCGGTAGAAACCCACTGAACCATTGCAGATGAAATAGAGAAGTCCTGCATAATAGGGGTTAGAGCAACGTTGAGAAACGTTTCATTAAAAGTTGCTAGGAATGCCGATACTGCAATAACAAGCAATACGGTAGCGGGGCGCCGAACGGGTGCTTCACTCATACAGAGTTACCTCTCTCTCTCGAGTGACAGCACGCGACGCTATTAATTGAATAACGTAGGCAAGAAAGCGTTGCAGTAAACGCAGCGCAATTCAAGCAGGCGAACGAAAGTGTTCGCTTTGTCCTATCTTTTATGTGATTACTTCTTGGGATGGTTGCTACAGAAAAGTAGAACCAGAAATAAATAATAAGAGCGGAATAGAGTTTTCGCAAGATACTATTTTTGGACGTGTTCACGTTTTCCGTAGTGCGTTGGGACATGAAAGCGGAATCGTTGTGCTGCTTGTTGTGGGAGTGCTGTTTTAAAAAGAACAAAATGTGGCTGTGCATATGGTTATGTATAAGCGCTAATATGAAACTTGAAACCAAGCAATAAACACACACGAAAAGAGAAGCAATGTTTCAAGATATTGAGCCAGCATCGTTTTGTAATGATTTTGCTCTAACCAATCCAGAGCCATCTGATCGAGTATTGATATATCGTGGTTCGTCAGTGTTGGTACGCAAAATTGGGGAAGATCAAACTCTTCATTTTCCCAGTTACAAGGCGCTTTGCGATGCTGGCGTAGCAGGACCGTCAGTTGTTGCTGAACGGGAAGTATCTGCACTTCCTGTCCGCGTTGATGGCGTTAAACCTTATGCGTTACTGTTGTTTTCCGTGGGGCATACAGCATACTTCCGTTGTGAAATATGTGATTCTGCATTGGATGCATTACTAGATGAAGGCTACGAATTCATTCCTATAGTTACTTTAAGGAACTTCCAACCTAAATACCGTGTTTTTGCGGGAATGACAGGATATGAATACCACGTGTGGTATGACACCCGTCATTATTGCGGTCGTTGCGGTGCAAAGATGGAACATGGGACGGTAGAGCGAATGCTCAAATGTCCTGAATGTGGCTGTATGGAGTTTTCGAAACTCTTTCCCGCTGTCATTGTGGGCATTGTCGATCGTGTGCGAAACAAGGTGCTTGTTTCGCGTTATGCGGGCCGACAATATAAAAACTATGCTTTAATTGCGGGTTTTTGTGAAATGGGAGAAACGGTTGAGCAGACTGTTCATCGCGAAGTGATGGAAGAAGTTGGTCTTAAGGTAACTAATTTGCGTTATTTCAAGAGTCAGCCATGGCCTCCATCGTCATCGCTTTTGTTTGGCTTTTTCTGTGATCTGGACGGTGAAAGCTCTATCAGGCTCGATGAACACGAATTGGAAGAAGCCGAATGGCTTGATCGCGATGAATTGCCGGATGATGAGGACTATTCGCTTACTCGTGAAATGATGGGTGTATTGCGCAAAGGTGAAGAAACAAAGTATCCTTTGGCATCATACGAATAAGCCAAATGCTAATGGCTTCATATGCCTAAGCGGTATGCGAATAAGTTGAATATGCGTTTAAGCTGTATATAAGTACGATGAATACTTCCAAGCTGTATGCGTAGATAAGCTACATCTGCTAAAGCTGCATATAAGCTTTAGTAACAGCGCAAACATAGATAACGATACAATATAAAGAAGCAATTACGATTAAAGGAAGATGTATGCGGGGAATAGCGGTCATAATAGCTGCTTGTTGTCTAGCTTTTGGTGCAGCAGACGCCGCTTCGAAACTGCATGAAAAAAAGAAGCTTGAGAAATCTACGTCTACTGAAGATTTAACTCAGAGCAATGACGAGATTATTAATGCTCAAAATTCCGGACAATACCATGAAACTAAAGAAGCTTCTCAATAAGTGGTCAATTAATAAAAGGAACAAAAATGAATCCAGTATTATTTTTAGAATATCCAAAATGTTCTACGTGCAAAAAAGCCAAGAAGTGGCTTGATGAAAACGGTATTCAGTATACGGATAGGCATATTGTTGAGGATAATCCAACGGCAGAAGAACTTGCTCAGTGGCATGCTAAGAGTGATTTGCCAATTCGTCGGCTATTTAACACAAGCGGTATGCTCTATCGCGAACAGAATATTAAGGCAAAACTTGATGAAGGCATGAGCAACGAAGATGCCTACGCACTTTTGGCAACAAATGGCATGTTGGTAAAGCGTCCTCTTATCATAGGGGATGATTTTGTTCTTGTTGGCTTCAAAGAGCCTGAATGGGAAGCCAATCTGAAGTAGAAATTTGCAAGTTCGACACTTCATTAGAAACTATAGGAGCGTATGAATTAAAAGTATTGATCTAAGATCAAGATTAAATGCTAAGTGAGTTTTTAAATAGGGGTGGGGTTCTGGAGTTTACATGCAACTCCAGAACCCCACCATTTGATGACTATGCTTGATGGTCTGGTCCGTAGGAAATCTCATCAAGTGACTCAGGCGTTTCTCCCTTAAAGCAGCGAATATATTTCTTGTCTGCAAAGTCTTGAATTTCGCTGTCGTTATAGCCTAAATCATGCATGACTGAAGCAGTGTCGTAACCAAGCGGTTTTGCGCGAGTTATTTCGGGATCACCAACGGAAGCCATACGCACAGGAGCAGTAGTGATGCAGTGGTCTCCGATGCTGTCGTAATGAATAGGGCGCAGGATATCGTTGGCATATGCCTCTTCGTCCTGCATCACATCTTCCATCGTATTGCAGCGCGCGTAGGGTACATCTTTTTCAATGAAAAGCTTTTCCCAATACTCCCAGTCATGTTGTTCGAAGGCATTTCCAATAAGTGTTACAACATCCGCTACTTCGCCTGTTTCATTAATCTTGGCGCAGTTGGTATAACGCTCATCCTCTGCATATTCGGGTAGCCCAATAAGGCGCATGACGAAGGGATACCACGCGTCATAAGATCCGTAGCAAATCAAGAACCAAACGCCATCTTTTGTGCGATAACAGTTATTAGTAGGGCAGGTTGCCATGTTGCGGTTCTTGGGGTAGGGAACTCCGAAAGGCTGAGAAACTACTGCAACTTGCATGGCCCACAAAGCCATGTGATGCAAGTTAACAGTTACTAAGTCACCCACGCCCGTTTTTTCGGCACGCCAAAGTGCGCTCATAAGACCCATGCCAAGTGCGATGCTTGCATTCCAGTCGCCAAATGCGGCAGGCATATTACCAGGCATGAAATGTTCACCTGCTTGAGGGATAGACATTAGAAGACCACCACGTGCTGAATAACAGGTAGCATCAAAGCCTTTCGCGTCCTTCATAGGTCCACGCTCGCCGTAGCCGCGCATTTGTCCGTACACTAATTTAGGGAATTGCTTATGCAGTGTCTCGTAGTCAAAACCTAGACGTTTAAGACTAGGGGTGCGAAGGCTAGTGACAAAGATGTGCGCTTTCTCCAAAAGTTTGAGAGCAATTTCACGGCCACCTTCGCTGCGAACATCAAGTGATAAAAACTTCTTATTAGCATTACTCATGTCGAAGGCGGGATTATCCATACCCAGTTCTGGCATGCCGAATCCTGGCCCATCGAGGCGGTGTAAGTTGCCGCCTAATGTTTCAATTTTGTAGACGGTAGCACCTAGTTCACCAAGCATGCGTGGGCAGGCAGGCATAGCTACGTAATCACCCAATTCTACAACAACAAGACCTTCTAGGCCTTTGGGCAATTCGGCGGTATTGTTATTGTTCATTATTCAATCTCCTATATTTGTTGAAGCGGCAAACTAAATAATTACGTAAGTAGTAGCACAAAGCCAAACGCGCGATATTAACGCGCATTATTAATAATATTTACGCTATAGTTTACAAGTTTCAAAAATAAATAGAACAAAACTTAACGTCAAATAACTCCAAGAAATAAAAAGGAGAAGTCTATGTCGACTCCTCCTTTTTAATAGGCACATAAAAAATAGTAAGCAAAGCTGCTTTTGTATGTTGCGTATAGAGACCCCTTTTGTTATGCCTGAGCTGTTTCAGCGGTTTCTTTTTGGGCAGATTCAGCTATTTTCCACTGCGGAGCGTCTTTTCCAGGCTCGAAGTCGATCCCTGCTTTACGACGTTCTTTGTAGTCTGCGGTGGCAGAGAACAAGGCATCGGAAGAAGAATTGATGGCAGTTTCAACAGAGTCTTGAATAACGCCAATAACAAAGCCAATACCAACAACTTGCATTGCGATGTCGTTGCCAATGCCGAAAAGGGAACAGCATAAAGGAATAAGCATTAAAGATCCGCCAGCAACACCCGAAGCGCCACATGCACTAACGGCAGCAAGAACACAAAGAATTACTGCAGTAATAGGATCAACTGAGATTCCTAAAGTATGGCATGTTGCCATGGTCATAACAGAAATTGTTACGGCAGCGCCAGCCATATTGATGGTTGCTCCTAAAGGAATGGCGACAGAGTAAGTGTCTTCGTGAATACCCAATCGACGACAAAGGTCCATGTTTACCGGAATATTAGCTGCGGAACTGCGTGTAAAGAAGGCGGTAATACCACTGTCTTTTAAGCATCGGAAAACTAAGGGGTAAGGATTTTTGCGAATATTTAAGAATACAAGAATAGGATTTACTACCAGTGCTGCGAAGAACATGCAACCCAAAAGGATAGCAATAAGCTGACCATATTCAATGAAGATTTCGGGACCATTCTGGGAAACAGAAGTATAAATTAGACCCAGAATGCCAAAAGGTGCGCAAGCGATAACCCAACGAACGATTGCGGAAATTGCGTGGGAAATATTGCTAAAGAAATCGCGTGTTGGTTCAGAGGTGTAGCGCATGGCGATTCCTAGAACGATAGCCCATACCAAAATACCAAGGTAGTTTGCATTAACGAGAGCATCTACGGGATTAGCTACCATGTTGTTTAGCAAAGTCATAAGAACTTCGCCAATATCAGAAGGAATAGCTTCTGCTTCGCCAGCTTCAGCTAAAGTAAGCGTGATAGGGAACGCGTAAGAAGCAGCAACTGCTGTAAGGGCAGCACATAAGGTGCTAATTACATAAAGGGTTATTACGGTTCTCATGGATTTTGGCAGTTTAGTACGACTTAGCGCATTAATTACCAGAAAGAAAACCAGCAGAGGGGCAACGGCTTTTAGTGCATTTACGAACAAGGTGCCCAGAAGTTCGATGATGATAATGTCTTTTGGACCAAATAAACCAACTAGGGCACCGATAATTAGGCCGATGACGATACGCTTGATTAGGCTCAAGCTCGTCCAGGCGTTTACGATTGATTTCATGCGTAAAACTCCTTGATTGGATAGAACAATTTGCATTCCAAAAGTGTTCTATGTTTCTTGGTTACGAGATGAGTTGAAACCAAGAAGTGAAGTAGACTTTCCAAAAATGCAAATATTTATTATAGCTTTCTGGATTAAGAGTGAGAAACAGGTTTAGCATTTATTTGAAATATGATCCAAATGCCTTGGTGATTGGTCCCTTGAAATAACAAGCTCCTCGAATAATCGAGGAGCTTGAATAAGACATGTGGCAACAAAGGCGAGAGAGAAAGAAAATACCTAAGCCTACATGGATGATTAATCAGGTACTAATTAATTTTTACTTTGCCTTGTACTTCTTTACCAGCTGACGACCAGCAATATAATTCATAATCTCAGTGGTGCCGCCGCCCATTTCGTTGCCGCGAAGGTCAGCCCAAATACGGCCAACGCGAATTTCCTTGGTGTAACCAATAGCAGCATAAATAGCCATTGCCATGTCAGCAACACGAGTAAGTTCCTTACATGCGTAACCCTTGAGCAAGGCAGATTCAAGACGAGTGGATTCACCGCGGTCAATCATATCAACTACTTGATACAGGCGCATGCGTACGTTTTGAATAATGTTTTCCATTTCGCAGAGATGCTCTTGGATCTGAGTCTGATGAGCGATTGGCTTTTTGAATGCGATACGCTCAGAAGCATATGCGCCTGCATCATTCAAAGCAGCCTGTGCAAGTCCCAAAGAGGAAGCAACAACCAAGCAGCGTTCAAACTCAAGCTTCTTCATAAGGAGCTTCCAGCCCATGCCGGGTTCGCCAAGGCGCATATCTTCGGTAAGAACAACATTGTCAAAGAACTGATCAACAAATGGAATTGCCTGCTGACCAACCTTTTCAAGGTGAGCAACGGTAAAGCCAGGGGTATCGTTAGGAACAAGCCACAAGGAGTACTTGTCGTTTTCATAGGAAGGATCTTCATCCTTAGCAACAACCATAGTGTAGATGGAAAGACCGCCCAAGGTAACCCAGGTTTTCTGGCCGTTGAGCAGGTAAGTGCCGTCGGGCTGCTTTTTGGTAACACAAGTCATAGCATTGTTGTCGGAACCAGCAGCAGGTTCAGAAATTGCGGAGCAAGCAATACAGGTGCTTTCTACGTTTTCGATAGCATCCATAATCATTTCTTGCTGTTCTTTGGTGCCGAAGTCAATAACGTCGGTAATGGTATTGAAGTCGGTTACAAAAGGCAGGGTAACACCAGTGAATTCGTGAAGCTTTTCAACCAAAAGAACTTCGGTAAGCTTGTCTACTGGAACGCCACCAACTTCCTCAGGAAGGCCAAGCATCATAAAGCCTGCTTCGCGATAAGCCATAGCAGCTTCGATGCTGATGTGATGATCTACTTCGTAGGCTTGTTTTACCGCTTCATCGGTGAAATAGCGGTTAGCATACTCGCGAGCGCTTTCGATCAGCAATTCCTGTTCGTCAGTAAGCTGAAAATCCATAATAACGATCCTCTCCTCATTAATTGATCGAATGGAAAGGCGGTTCAAGCGTTTCTGAACCTCCTGTTCAAACCCTATCCTAGCATTTGAACGCGTTTTGCTCTACGAGTTGAACTATTTCCTTTTCGTATATAATTTTTAACTTTTACAAACTGATTCTTATAACTGAGAAAAAGGTGCATGTTCAACAGGAAAAACACTGGATTCAAAAATGGAAAAAGTGTGCTAAGACATGTCGATTAACGGTAAAGATTTGTAAAAAAAATTACACTTTATTAGTTCTTGAAAGTAATCTATCAAACTCATTTCAGTTGAAAACTTTTTTCATTTCTATTGGGTATTTATGTAACCGTAGCCACTTTAAATGCATTCGAATGGCACTATCTGGAAGGTGCCTGTTTGTTGGGTGCTTGATAGGCTATGTTTGCGAGCAAGGGCATAATCAGTACCGTTAGAGCACCTGCGGAAATAAATATTGATGCAAGAGAATCCGACATTACGCCAGCATCGACGGCTACGGTTGTTACAGCAACAATGAGCGGCAGTGCCGTGGTGCAATAAAAAGCAACACTTGCATGGTTGCGTGCTCCTAGCGCCTTGACGTCAGGTGCGGCATCGGTACGAAGTGCAACGAAAATAGGGACTGCGCGAACAAGCAGTAATGCAGCAACAAATCCTATGAGAAGCAGCGGCTGACTTGCTACAGAACTTATATCAATTTTTGCGCCCGACACAACAAAGAACAAGGGGATCAAAAAGCCATATCCAATAGCGTTAAGCTTTAGCTCGAGAGCGTGATCATTTTCGGGGATGATGTAGCGCAGAATAAATCCAGCAGCAAAAGCGCCAAGTACAATGTCGAGTTCAAAAAGCGATGAAGCAGCAACTAAAGCAATAAGAAGCAACATTGTTACACGCACGAACGTTTGGGAAGTGGTATGACGTCCAGCGGAAAGTATCTTGAAAAGCGTTCGCTCTGCTTTTGCTGCACGCTGGCCTAAAACAGCAAGCATTATAGCAATGGCTGCAAATATGCACAAAATAACAATAGTTACCCAAGGAGATCGGGTCGAAAGCAAAAGCGCCATAGCAACAACGGGACCCAATTCGCCCCAAGCACCGTAAGCAAGAACAGATTGGCCAAAGCGTGTTTCCAAAACGCCACGTTCTTTAAGGATGGGCATCAATGCCCCAATAGCAGTTGTAGTAAGAGCAATGGCAACTGCTATTGATTCAAGAAGAGGTGCATTAATTCCTAGGACCGAAACACCTAGCACAATAGCTAATGCGATCAGTAGAGTAACTACCCACGTAACAAGACCACGTTTACCTTCTGCTCCTGTGATAGTTTTGGGATTGATTTCCAAGCCAGCTAATAAGAACAGCATGGCGGTTCCAAGATCGGAAATAAAAAGAACGCTTTCATCTAACCAAATATGGTTGAGAAATGATGGACCTAAAACCGCACCTCCTATCAGTAAGAGAACCGTTTCTGGTATAGGCTTTTTAGGGATTAGATTCGCGATAAGAGGAGCTAGCGCCGCAATAAGGGCGATGATGGCAAGTGATATAAAATCGTGCGTCATAAAATTCCTTTAAATGGCAATGTTGGTGGGGAACAATTGTAGTTCGAATATGCAGTTCATAAGGTGTGAACCCATTTCAAAAGCTTTACTAAATATAAGTAAAAAGTGTAACTAATTTATAAAAGGTCGTTGTGTATTCGTATAATAATGCGCGTTTGTCTTGAAATGGCTAATGTAATGCAATGTTTTGAAGGTCGGTTTATGGCAAAATCCAGAAATAAAAAGCCCGGTATGAACTTACGTGAAATACTCCCGTTAGCAGGTATTACTGTTGCTGCTTTTATATTTAGTAGCTCAGAATTTATGCCAGTAGCCTTGCTTACTGATATAGCACGGAGTTTTGCGGTAACAGACGCACAGGCAGGCATGATTATTTCCGTATATGCCTGGGTGGTTATGATTCTTTCTTTACCATTAATGATTCTGGCTTCGCGCATTGAATTTAAGCGCCTGCTGTTGTTGGTAATGGCTGTGTTTGCACTTGGTCAATTCTTGTCATCAATTGCAGCAAGCTTTTCCATACTTATGGCGTCTCGAATTGTAGTGGCATGTGCACATGCTATTTTTTGGTCGATTGCGCCTCCGCTTGCAGTTAGGGTGGTAAGCGAAGATCATCGCCATATGGCAATGGGCATTGTTGTCATGGGTGAATCGGTTGCTCTTATTGCTGGATTGCCTATTGGGCGCGTAATTGGCTTGGTATTGGGTTGGCGTATGACTTTTGCAATTGTTGCCATAATTTCGGTACTGATACTTATATATCTATGGCGTGTCCTACCAACGCTTCCTGCATCACAGCCTTTTACTTTGAAAAAATTACCGACATTATTAGGAACTAAACAGCTTCGCGGAATCTATGTTTTCATCGCATTGATTGCGAGCGCTTATTATTTTTGTTACAGCTATATTGAACCGTTTTTGCTGCAGAGCGTTGGTTTTAACGAAATTGAAGTAACGCTTGTAATCGCTGGCTTTGGTTTAACTGGCGTAGTTGGAAGTATGCTGTTTTCGAAATTCTATGTTCGGATTCGCTTGAAATTTCTTACGGGATGCATTGCTAGTTTGGTTGCAGCTTTGTTTTTGCTGTCATTGCTTCAGGCGTTTGGTATTGGAGTAATTGTTATGTGCCTTATATTAGGTATGGACTGCGCCGCATTAAATGTGGCTCTTCAGTCAGAAATCATTCGATATGCTCAATTAGATGATCAAGCGGTTGCAACATCAATTTACTCAGGTATTTTTAATTTTGGGATTGGCAGTGGTTCTGCTGTTGGTGGAGTAGTGGTAACTTCATTGGGGATTAGCTCTATCGGTTTGGTGGCAGGATTAGTTGGCTTAGCAGCGTTGGCTTACGGGTTGGCAGCTTTGTTGCCGCGCTTGCGTATTGCGCGCAACAAAGCCTGAATAATAGCCTGTTTAGGTACCATTCCAATGTTTAGTACTAATAGTGCGTTTGCGAGTAAATGTGAATTCTTTGCGAAGAATAAAAGACCCAAACTTTTAACTTGCATACATCCTTATTCCTCAGTATAATTCTCGTTTGCGTCTGGCTGTTTATGGATACACCCGGGCGCGTGGTAACTCGGAGTCGCCGGGAGCCCTCTCCCAAAGGTTCTCATGGCGGTGATGGAGACCACATAAGACCGAGGGCGTAAACATCCAGTTTAGGCCCATAGAAAGGAAGAAAATGGGAGTAAAACAGTACAAGCCCACGAGCCCTGGGCGCCGCTTCCAGACCGTCTCGGATTTTGCTGATATTACCAGCACTACTCCTGAGAAGTCTCTGTTGGCACCTTTGCCCAAGAAGGCTGGTCGTAACAACAACGGCCGCGTTACCACCCGTCATCAGGGTGGCGGTACCAAGCGTCGTTACCGTATCATCGACTTCAAGCGCAACAAGGATGGTATTCCAGCAAAAGTTGCAACGATCGAGTACGACCCTAACCGCAGCGCTCGTATCGCTCTTCTTCACTATGCTGATGGCGAAAAGCGCTACATTCTTCAGCCAAAGGGCCTCAAGGTAGGCGAAACCGTAATCTCTGGCGCTGATGCAGACATTAAGCCAGGCAACGCATTGCCACTTTCCGCAATTCCAGTTGGCACTCTTGTTCATGCAGTAGAGCTCCAGCCTGGTCGCGGTGCAGCAATTGCTCGTTCTGCTGGCACTAGCATTCAGCTCATGGGTAAGGAAGGCAAATACGCAATTCTTCGTATGCCTTCTTCCGAAATGCGTCGTGTTCTTATTACGTGCCGCGCAACCGTAGGTGAAGTTGGTAACGCTGAACATGGCAACATCAAAATTGGTAAGGCTGGCCGTAATCGCTGGAAGGGCATTCGTCCAAGCGTACGTGGTACGGTTATGAACCCTGTTGACCATCCTCATGGTGGTGGTGAAGGTAAGAACAAGTCTTCTGGTCGTCACCCAGTTACTCCATGGGGCGTATCTACCAAGGGTCATCGCACCCGCAACCCCAAGAAGGCTTCAAGCCGCTTGATTATCCGCCGTCGCAAGAAGTAAAAGCGCCCGATCGCTTAAGGAGAAACATTGAGCAGAAGTTTGAAAAAAGGTCCATACGTGGAACCTCGCCTTCTCAGTCGCATCGTGGCGATGAACGAAGCAGGCGAAAAGAATGTCATCAAAACTTGGTCACGTTCTTCCACCATTTTCCCAGAGATGGTTGGTCATACCATCGCTGTGCATGATGGTCGCAAGCATGTACCAGTTTATGTAACCGAGTCCATGGTTGGACACAAGTTGGGCGAATTTGCACCAACCCGTACCTTCCGTGGTCACGATAAGTAAGAAAGGGTGAAACATGGAAGCTAAAGCAATCGCTCGCTATGTGCGCGTTTCGCCCCGTAAGGCGCGTATCGTGCTCGATCAAATCCGCGGCAAAGATGTTGTAGCCGCACAGGAAACCCTGCGTTTCACCAACCGCGCAGTTGCAGAAGTAGTTGAGAAAACTCTGAACTCCGCTGTTGCTAATGCAGCACAGAAGGGTGCTGGCAACCCAGACAACTTGGTTGTTAAAGCATGCTTCGCAGACGAAGGCCCAACCTTGAAGCGCATTCGTCCACGTGCAAAGGGTTCCGCATCGCGCATTCGTAAGCGCACCAGCCACATCACTGTCATCGTAGCAACTCGAGAGGAGGCATAGTATGGGTCAGAAAGTAAGCCCCACCGGTTTCCGTCTTGGTGTTACTGAAGATTGGCGTAGCCGCTGGTATTCCGACAAGGACTATGCGAAGAACCTTGAAAATGACCTTGAGATTCGCAAGTTCTTAGAAAAGCAGCTTGCCCATGCAGCCGTTTCTCGCGTAGAGATTGAACGCGCTGGCGACAAGATTAAGGTAATCATTACCACTTCTCGTCCTGGCGTTGTTATTGGTAAGAAGGGCGCAGAAGTTGACGCTCTTCGTAAGAAGCTTAACCAGATTGCAAACGGTACCGTTTCTGTTGAGGTTGTAGAGGTTAAGCGTCCAGAACTCGATGCAAATCTCATTGCTCAGTCTATTGCAGAACAGTTGGAAAACCGTGTTGCATTCCGTCGTGCAATGCGCAAGGCTGTTCAATCTGCTCGTAAGTCCGGCGCAAAGGGTATTCGTATTCAGTGCGCAGGTCGTCTTGGTGGCGCAGAAATGAGCCGCCGCGAATGGTATCGTGAAGGTCGTGTACCTCTGCATACTCTTCGTGCAAAGATTGACTATGGTTTTTCTACTGCCGCAACTACCATGGGTTCTATTGGTATCCAGGTATGGGTATACCACGGTGAAGTTCTTCCTGGACAAAAGGCTCCACAGCCTGCACTCGAAGGCTCTTCTCGTCCCAACCGTCGCGGCCGTCGCAACAACGATAGGGGTGATAAATAATGTTGGTACCTAAGCGCGTTAAGCACCGCAAGGTCCAGCGTGGTTCTATGAAGGGTAACGCTAAGGGCGGTACCACTTTGAATCACGGCACCTGGGGCATTCAGGCTCTGGATCGCCATTGGATCACTAACCGCCAGATCGAGGCTGCTCGTATCGCTATGACCCGTCGTATGAACCGTACTGGTAATGTTTGGATCACGATCTTCCCCGACAAGCCCATCACGCAGAAGCCTGCTGAAACTCGAATGGGTAAAGGTAAGGGTAACCCAGAGGGTTGGGTAGCAGTAGTAAAGCCCGGCCGCATTATGTTTGAAATTGATGGCGTTGATGAAGAAACTGCACGTGATGCACTCCGTCTCGCAATCAATAAGTTGCCCATCAAGTGCAAGATCGTTAAGCGCGAGGCAGAAGGGCAGGAGTAAATGAAAGCAGCAGAGATCAGGAATCTTTCAGGTGAAGATCTGCAGGCTAAGTTAAAGGAAGCACGTGCAGAGCTTTTTAACCTGCGCTTCCAGATGGCTACTGGCCAGTTGGACAACACCGCTCGCATCAAGCAGGTCAAGAAAGACATCGCTCGCATCCAGACCGAGATGCGTGACCGCGAGCTCAAGGCTGTTCAGGCTTAAGGCTCGACTAGGAAGGTTTGAATAGCATGAGTGAAGAACGTAATTCTCGTAAAGTCCGTCAGGGTGTTGTAGTAAGCATTTCTGGCGATAAGACTTGCGTTGTGCAAGTTCACGAACGCAAGCCACATCCTGTATACGGTAAAATGGTTAACTCTACTAAGAAGTTCCATGCTCACGACCAGAACAATGAAGCTGGTGTGGGCGATACCGTAACTATTATGGAAACTCGCCCGCTGTCTAAGATGAAGCGTTGGCGTCTTCTCGACATCGTTGAGAAGGCCAAGTAAGTTTTCTTACTTGAAAGCATCGAAAGGGATAAGCATATGATTCAAATGCAGAGCATGCTCGCCGTCGCTGATAACTCTGGCGCTCGCAAGGTGCAGTGCATCAAGGTTCTGGGCGGCTCTAAGCGCCGTTACGCAGGCCTGGGTGATGTCATCGTATGCAGCGTTAAAGAGGCTATGCCTAACGGCAGCGTTAAAAAGGGCGATGTCGTCCGCTGCGTAGTAGTACGCGTAAAGAAAGAAGTTCGTCGTGAAGACGGCAGCTATATTAAGTTCGACCAGAATGCAGCCGTGCTGATTGATGCCAACGGCGCTCCCCGTGGTACTCGTATCTTCGGTCCTGTAGCTCGTGAACTTCGCGAGAAGAAGTACATGAAGATCGTGTCCTTGGCACCGGAAACGCTGTAGGAGGAACAATTCATGGCAAAGATGAACATCAAAACAGGTGACAAGGTAAAGGTTTTAACCGGTAAGGATCGTGGCGCTGAAGGCACCGTTCTTTCCACTAAGCCTCAAAGCCAGCGTGTCACCGTTGAGAAAGTAAACATTATTAAAAAGGCAATGCGTCCTACTCAGGCAAACCCTGAAGGTGGCATTGCTTCAATGGAAGCTCCTATTCATGTCTCTAACGTGGCTCTTATTTGCCCTTCTTGCAAAGAAGCTACTCGTGTAAACGTTAAGCGTGAAAATGGTAAAAAGATTCGCGTATGCAAAAAGTGCGGCGCTGACATTGATTAATTTGATTCCGATTGCTTTTTGGGAGCAATCGGAATTTTTACTAATAAAGCTCGCAAAAGCACATTACTAAATCAATAACCACACATGATTTTCAGTTAAGAATACCGTGTGTGGTTTTGGCGTATAGGTTGACCTAGAGTATGTATTCCTGTATGGTTTCGTCTTTGGGTGCGCTAAATGCGTCTATGACCCCGGCAAAGCTGGGGACGCAGGGTCGGAAATCCTGTGTTTAATTCATCGAGAAAGGTAAAAACAAAAATGGCTACTCCTCGTTTGAAGGAAAAGTACGTAAACGAAGTTGCTCCAAAGCTTTATAAAGAGCTTGAATGCACCAATGTTAATCAGGTTCCTCGTTTTGAGAAAATCGTTGTGAACATGGGTGTAGGTCGCGCTGCAGGCGACAAGAAATTGCTTGATGGAGCTATTTCTGATCTTCGTACCATCACTGGTCAGCAGCCTATGGTTACCCGCGCTAAGAAATCCATCGCTGGTTTCCATCTGCGTGAAGGTCAGGCAATTGGTTGTAAGGTAACCCTTCGTGGTGACCGTATGTGGGAGTTCTTTGACCGCTTGATGTCTATGGCTCTTCCTCGTGTTCGTGACTTCCGCGGTTGCAATCCTAAGAGCTTTGATGGTCGTGGCAATTACACCATGGGTCTTACCGAGCAGCTTATCTTCCCTGAAATTGAATACGATCAGATTGATCACACTCGTGGTATGGACATCACGTTTGTAACTACTGCAGAAACCAATGAAGCCGCTAAAGCACTTATGGATGCTATGGGCTTCCCGTTCAAAAAAGAAAACTAAATTCTCATATAAGTTGAGAATTGGTTATAAGAAAGAAGGATTTTGAATGGCTAAGAAATCGATGATCGCCAAGTCAAAGCGAGAGCCGAAGTTCTCGACACGCCAGCACAATCGCTGCGCTCGCTGTGGTCGCCCTCGTGCGTACTACCGTAAGTTCGGTCTGTGCCGTGTCTGCCTTCGTGAGCTTGCAAACAAAGGCGAACTGCCCGGCGTGACCAAAGCTTCCTGGTAAGAATTAGAAGTTTAGTCACGTGTCTGAGTGTCGAAAGTCAAGGCGTGTACGTTAAGGGCGTATGCGAACCGGCTTTTCGTCTCATCATGAACAAAGGAGAAACACAACAATGAGCATGAACGATCCTATTGCAGATATGCTTACGCGTGTGCGTAATGCTAACTCTGCAGGCAAGCCGACGGTTTCCATGCCGTCTAGCAAAAAGCTTGTTGAAATTGCACGCATCATGCATGAAGAGGGCTACATTGCTGGTTTTGATATCGAAGAGGCAACTCCACGCGATATCTTGACCATCACTCTCAAGTATGGTGACAAGAAAGCTCGTACGATCCGCGGCTTGAAGCGTATTTCTAAGCCTGGTCTTCGTATTTATGCTGGCAAAGATGAGCTGCCTCGCGTTCTTGGTGGTCTTGGTACTGCTGTAATTTCTACGAGCAAGGGCGTTATGGCTGACCGCGATGCACGTAAAGCTGGCATCGGCGGCGAAGTGATCGCTTACATCTGGTAGAAAGGAAGGAGCGAATATGTCTCGAATTGGTAAAATGCCTGTCGCCATTCCTTCCGGTGTTGACGTTACTGTTGACGGTTCTACCGTTACCGTTAAGGGTGGTAAGGGTGAATTAACCCGCACTTTTAAGGACATCATTTCCATCAAGGTTGAAGATGGCAACGTAATTGTTGAGCGTCCTGATGATAGCCGCGAAGCTAAGAGTCTTCATGGTCTTACTCGTACTCTCATTCACAACATGATTATTGGTGTATCTGAGGGTTATTCAAAAAAGCTTGAGCTTGTAGGCGTTGGTTATCGTGCCGCATTGAAGGGTACTGATCTTGAGCTGCAGCTCGGCTATTCTCATCCCGTAGTTGTTCCGGCTCCTGAGAACATCACATTTGAGGTTCCTAGCCAGACCGAAATTATCGTTAAGGGTATCAGCAAAGAACAAGTTGGCCAGGTTGCTGCAAATATTCGTGCTTGGCGTAAGCCTGAACCTTATAAGGGCAAGGGTATTCGCTATGAAGGTGAATATGTGCGTCGTAAGCTTGGCAAGGCTGCTAAGTCTGACTAGTCCAGAAGCGTTGTAACGAAGGGAATTTACTCATGAAGAAACTTCAAAAGAAACAAGCTGGGCTTCGTCGTCGTCATACTCGCGTTCGCGGTAAGATTTCCGGTACGCCCACTCGTCCGCGTTTGTGCATTACGCGCTCTAACGCAAATATGTATGCTCAGGTAATTGATGATGTAGCAGGTAAAACTATCTGTGCAGTATCTACCTTGGGTCCAGAGTTCAAAGCAACCGAAAAGCGTGGTAGCACTGTTGAAGGTGCTGAAGCTTTAGGTGAACTCATTGGTAAGAAAGCACAAGAAAACGGAATCACTGAGGTTGTATTTGACCGCGGTGGTAACTTGTATCACGGTCGCATTAAAGCTGTTGCTGAAGGTGCTCGTGAAGCAGGCCTGAAGTTCTAAGGGAGGGTTAGTGTCTATGGCTAAAAAGCTTGAAAACCAGGCAGGTGTTCCCGAACTTCAGGAACGCGTTGTCTACATCAACCGCGTTTCTAAGGTTGTAAAAGGTGGTCGTCGTTTTGCTTTAACTGCACTCGTTGTAGTTGGCGATAGCAACGGTCGTGTAGGTATTGGTATGGGCAAGTCCCAGGAAGTTCCTACTGCAATCAAGAAGGGCGTTGAAGACGCAAAGAAGAATATGTTCAAAGTTCCTCTGACTGAGGCTGGTACACTTCCTCACGATATCATTGGTGAATATGGTGCTGGTCGTGTTCTGATTAAGCCTGCCGCTCCTGGTACTGGTGTTATCTCAGGTGGCGCCGCTCGTGCAGTTATGGAGCTTGCTGGTGTAAAGGACGTATTCTGCAAGTCTTTAGGTACCGACAATGTTCTTAACATCGTTAAGGCAACTGCTGAAGGTCTTAAGAGCATGCAGAGCCCTGAAGAGGTTGCTCAGCGTCGCGGTATCTCCGTTTCTCAGATTTACGGCTGGAAGGAGAACTAATAATGGCTGATGCAAAGAAGACTCTGCGTATCACCCAGGTTAAGAGCTCCATCGGTTACAAATACGATCAGGGTCGTACCCTGAAGGCTCTTGGTCTTGGTAAAATTGGTCGCACCGTAGAACAGGTTGATAATCCTGCAGTGCGCGGCATGATCTTTAAAGTAAAGCACCTTGTAGAGGTTGAAGAACTTTAAGTTTTAGAAGTGCGCTGCTCCGAATTAGGGCAGCGCACCTTTTTTAGATACTAAGGTTATCGGCGCACCTTTGTGCGTTTTTGTGCGATAATGGCAAAAGTTTTTGTCTACAGTAAGTTCGTCGGCGGCGAGCTGCCGACCCCTTTAAACATCTAAAGGGATAGCGTAAAAGGAGAAACAAAACATGGAACTTAAGGATTTACGTCCTGCTGAAGGCTCAACTAAGGCTCGTAAGCGTGTTGGTCGCGGTCCAGCTTCTGGTACTGGCAAAACTGCTGGTCGTGGTTTGAATGGTCAGAAGTCTCGTTCTGGTGGCGGTAAGGGCGCAGGTTTCGAGGGTGGTCAGACCCCTCTCGCACGTCGTTTGCCGAAACTTCCAGGTTTCCGCAACATCAATCGTGTTGAATATCTTCCTGTTAATGTTAGCCGCATCGAAAAGTACTATGAGGCTGGGGAAGTAGTAGATGGCGATTCTTTAGCAGCTAAGGGTATCATCAAGAATCCTAACTCTTTGGTAAAGGTTCTTGGCGATGGCGAAATCACTAAGGCTGTAACCGTAAAGGTTGATAAAGTATCTGCTTCTGCTAAAGCAAAGATTGAGGCTGCTGGAGGAAAGGTCGAAGAGCCTTGCTAAGTTCTCTGATACAAGCGTTTAAGGTTCCAGAGCTCAGGAATAAAATCCTGTTCACTCTGGGCATCTTGGCGCTCTACCGTTTTGGCGCATATCTGCCTGTGCCTGGCATTCCCTTCAGGGCGTTTGCCGATTCGTTCGCAGAACAGGGCGTTGGAATGGTTATGCTCGACCTGTTTACAGGTGGTGCACTTTCCAACTTTTCGGTATTCGCTCTAGGTATCATGCCTTATATTACTGCATCCATTATTATGCAGTTAATGCAAGGTGTAATTCCTGCGGTAGGTCGTTGGAATCGAGAAGGCGAAGCAGGTAGGCGTCGTATTACTCAAGTAACTCGTTACTTGACCCTGGGTCTTGCTCTTATCAATGCTATTGGCTATTTGTTCCTGTTTAAATCACAGGCATATGGCGTAGTATTCAGCACGGCTGTACCAGAAATCATAACTGACATTCTTGTTGTCTTTACTCTTGTGGTTGGTACTGCTCTTATCATGTGGATGGGTGAACTAATTACCCAACGCGGTGTTGGCAACGGCATGTCTCTTATCATTTTCGTTTCCATTGTTGCTTCAGTTCCGTCGGCTATTTTCTCGTCGATCAACCTGAATGCAGACTTTGGAATGGGTCTTGCAATAACTATTTTGATCCTTGTAGTTGTTGTGCTTTGTATCCCAGCTATTATCTTTATCGAACGTGCTCAGCGTCGTATTCCGATTAGCTATGCAAAGCGTATTCAGGGTCGTCGTATGATGGGTGGTCAGAATTCATATCTGCCTATCAAGATTAATGCTGCTGGTGTTATTCCGATCATCTTTGCAAGTTGCTTGATTTACTTCCCAGCTCAGTTGGCGGCTTTGTTTAACGTAGACTGGTTGACAATGGTTTCTAATGCTATTTCTGCTGGTTGGGTTAACTGGATCCTTACTGCAGTATTCATTGTGTTTTTCGCGTATTTCTACACATCTATTGTGTTTAATCCCGTTGAAACTGCTGAAAACTTGCAGCGCCAAGGTGGCTTTATTCCAGGTATTCGCCCTGGTGCAAATACTGTTGCGTATCTGAAAAATGTGATGCGTCACGTAATTTTGCCTGGTGCAATATTTATTGCAGCAATTGCGGTCGTCCCATCAATTTTGTTCTACTTCACTAACAATGCTCTGATTCAGGCATTTGGTGGTACTTCAATCTTGATTATGATTGGCGTTGCGTTGGATACCATGAATAAGATTGAGTCTCAGTTAAAGATGTACAACTACGATGGATTCTTTAAGTAGGGCAAGATCTTTCTTGCTACATCAAACGTTGTTTTAAAAGGCAGCCTATTTAGGCTGTCTTTTTTAATTTGCGTAAGCTATGACATCAATAAAATGCAAAATGAATGTAATACGTTGTAAAAGTAGTTGCTTTGCTACAATAGATGAAGCGATTTTATCGAATCCGCAAGAAAGGATCTTTTATGAATATCGTTTTGCTGGGCGCTCCAGGCGCTGGTAAAGGAACCCAGGCTGCGAAACTTGTAGAAAAGTATGGTTATGCTCATATTTCTACCGGTGATATGCTTCGCGCCGCTGTAAAGAATCAAACTCCTTTGGGTCTTGAAGCAAAGAAGTATATGGATGCTGGTGATCTTGTTCCTGATGAAGTAGTTATTGGTTTAGTTAAAGAACGTCTTCAGGATGAGGACACCCAAGCTGGTTTTATCTTGGATGGTTTCCCTCGTACTTCTACTCAGGCAGTAGCACTTGATTCTGAGCTTGCTTCTCTGGACCGTCCATTGGATGCTGCATTATTGGTAGATGTTGATAAAGAAGTTATTATCAAGCGTCTTACTTCTCGTCGTATGTGCCGTGACTGTGGCTATATTGGAACTGACAAAGATGCTCAGTGCCCTAAGTGCAATGGCGAAATGTATCAGCGTGATGATGACAATGAGGCAACAGTACGCAATCGTCTTGACGTTTACGAAAATTCTACTGCTCCATTGATTGATTATTATCGTGCCTGCGATTTGCTTATTGAAATTGATGGCGATCGCGATCCTGAGCTTGTTTTTGAATCAATTATTGAAGCACTTGATCTTGAGTAAACCTAAGATCAACACTTTTATTGCTGTGTGATTTACAAGCAATCGGTTTGATAAGCGGCTAGTTTGCTTAACAGATCTTAAATTTTACACAGTCATTAAAAATGATTTCAATTATTAATGGTGAATTCTCTTATTTAGGGGATTCACCTTTTTTTGTTTCGGCAAAAATTGAAACCAAATCAAAACAGCAATGGTAAAAGGGCGTTAAAGGAAAAGAATCTTTAGGAAATAAAATAAAAGCGTATATGCCATAGGGTATTTTAAATCGAATTGTTAAAATACGAAGACATGAGACCTATTGAAGATATAGTAGACGAAGGAATGGACCTTGCCCGAGAGCATGCTCACGATATTAAGCATGCTGCAATTCGTGTAGGGATCATTTTTGTTATTGCTTTACTCTTAGAGGTCTTCTTGTTCAACATGAACTTCTTTATTTCTTCGAGCTACGAACCTGTGAATTTAACAAGTCAGTCGGGCATGGACATAGCTGAGCCTGATAAGCAGGGTTCTTCTGCTTTTTCTCAGAATGATCCCGTGAGACTAACTGAATCTTCAAATGTTTTAGAGTTTCATGACCTTAATAAAGAAATTCACAATATTCATTTAGATTTTGATAATACTCAAGCAGCTCAAAATGTAACAATTCAAATTAGTTTTACGGATTCAGCTCATGAAACGTATTTCAACACTACTGAATATACGTTCGGTGTTCCAGAAGTTGATGTTTCAACATTTAGTGAAGACAGCCAATATCTTTACCTGCAAAGTTCCGGACTCATACAAGATCTTCGTCTTGAAATAGTAAGCGAAGAAACTACCTACCCCATTATCTTAAATGCAATTGTTATTAATGACCCTCAACCATTCGCGTTCAACGGGCTGCGCTTCTTTATAGCGTTTTTAATCCTTCTTTTCATTTATGTATTTAGACCAAAGTCAAGCATTTATCGCTGCAGAATAAAGGAACACCCTCGCTTTAGTCGTGTATGTATTGTTGCCGCAACAGCGTTTGAAGTGTTTATCTTAACGGCCTATTTGCTTTTTGGTTCAAATCAAGTTGGTATTGCAACAGCACAATACAATTCTGGTTCATGGGATGGTCACAGCATCGTTAATACCTATAAGGTAGGTGGCGAAAATGCTCAGCAATATGCTGAATTGGCAAAAGCAATGGCGCATGGCCAGCTGTATTTAGAAGAAGAACCACCGCAGTGGCTCCAAGATATGGACAACCCTTATGACAAGGGGGCTCGTGATGAATTGCAGAAAACAACAGGGGAAGCATACCTGTTTGATGTGGCTTATTACGACGGTCATTATTATGTTTATTTTGGTGTATTGCCCGTTTTGCTGTTCTATCTACCTTTCTATCTATTGACTGGCGCTAGCTTCCCGACGGCAATTGGCGTGCTGATTGCTTGCATTGCATTTGTGTTGGGCATCACAGCTTTGATGGATAGATTTGCGCGGTATCATTTCAAGCGGGTGAGTTTAGGCTTATTCCTGCTACTACAAATCCCTCTTGTTGGGTGTTCGGGAATGTTGTATCTAGCGAAATTCCCAACGTTCTATTCATTGCCGATTGCTATGGCCCTAGCGTTTACAGCATGGGGTTTATATTTTTGGCTTCATGGACGTGCTTCACAGAAGGCATGGGGTTGGTATTTGGCTGGGTCTTTCTGCATGGCATTAGTGGTGGCATGTCGCCCTCAATTTATCGTTTTCTCCTTATTAGCATTCCCGCTTTTCTGGAGAAAATTTATTACGGAAAAGCATATTTTTACGCCAAAAGGCATCCGAGAATTTTTATGCCTTATTGCGCCTTACGCTGTGGTGGCTATAGGCATCATGCTGTATAACAGAGCGCGTTTCGGATCATTTTTTGACTTTGGCGCAAATTACAACTTGACGGTTAACGACATGACGCAGCGTGGAAGTAACCCGGGGCGGTTCCTTCCCGCATTGTTTGCCTACTTCTTACAAACCCCTACAACAACTGGAGTATTCCCCTGGATTCAGCCGACAACGTTTGACACTACCTATTTAGGTCAAACAATCAAAGAAGTTACTTTTGGCGGAATCTTGGTATGCTTGCCAATTCTTTGGATTCTTGCTTTTGCAAAACCTATTTTGAAGTATCGATTTAAAGTTCGTTCAACTAACACAATTGCAGGTGTTGTAATTACAATGCTTATTTCTGGTGTAGTTGTTGCTTGCATGGACGCTCAAATGGCGGGTATATTGCAACGCTATACGGCAGACTACAGTACGCTTTTCTTAATGCCTGCGGTTCTGTTAGCTTTCGTTGCTAATGACGCTTTGTCTGCTCGCGCGAAAACGGAAGAAGGGAAGCTTCTCTTCTCTAAATCACATGAAATGTATTTGCGCGGAATACAGGTGGCAGTGGCGCTCAGTATTTTGTATGTAACGCTTGTTTGCTTGGTTCCTGAAACTGGTTGGTACTCAGATGTATATGATTGGGCATACCAAGACATTATAGAAATGGTTCAATTCTGGACGTAGAAATAATTGAGATAACTTGTTCAACCGTTCACCTCACGAAGTCAACCGATGAGGGCTTGGCGTTTCCGTCTACCGAACAAGAAAGGACTTGTTTGGAAACCCGCAAAGGCATTCTTTGTGCGCTCGATAGAATGAAGAGGCTTGTTAAAAGCATTCATTTATCGAGAGGAGAGGTATGTCACAGTTGACCGAAATCCGCTGGCATGCCCGTGCCGGACAAGGTGCGGTAACGGCGGCAAAGCTCGTAGCGGACACGGCGCTGCTCCAGGGTAACTACATCCAGGCCATGCCCGAGTACGGCCCGGAGCGTACGGGCGCACCCCTGAAAGCGTATACGCGCGTTTCTAGCGAACCAATTGAGGTTCACAATAATATTCAAAATCCTGACATTGTTATCATTCTTGATGATACTTTGCTGGCATCTACTGACGTGATGGAGGGCATTCATGAGGATGGTATTTTAATTTTTAATACCACCATGACTCCTGCAGAAGCACGCGCAGCAGTAAATGCTCCAGCTTCTATGCGAGTTGCAACTGTTGATGCTTCTGGTATTGCTCTTGCAACCATCAAAAAGGACATGCCCAATACTCCTATTGTTGGTGCTCTGGCAAAGGTTACTGGTTTGTTCCCGCTTGACCTTGTTAAAGAGCGCTTAGTTATTACGTTTGGTAAGAAGTTCTCTCAGGAAATGATTGATGCAAATCTTGCTGCGGCTGAGCGTGCATATCAGGAGGTGCAAGAGTAATGTCCAAGTACGAATTCGATGGCTCGAATTACGAGAATTGGAAGCCTTCTGATTTTCCAGTAGGCTATGTTTGCCCTGAAGGCGGTACCTCCAAAAATTGCTATACCGGCGGTTGGCGTTCAAATCGTCCTGTATGGGATTCTGAAAAGTGCACGAACTGCATGTTGTGCTGGATGTATTGTCCTGATTCATCTATTCAAATTAAAGATGGCGAAATGACGGGCATTGATTTGTTCCACTGCAAAGGCTGCGGTGTATGTGTTCATGAATGCAAATTCGGCGCCTTGGAGCTTATCCCCGAATCTGAAGCTCAGGAACAGGAAGGGGAGTAAACATGGCTGAAAAGAAAATGTTTTCCGCTACTGGCAATCAGATGATTGCTGACGCTTTCCGTCAGGTTAACCCTGATGTAATGGCGGCTTATCCTATCACTCCTCAGACCACCATCGTTGAAGGCTATGCAAAGTTTGTAGCTGATGGCAAGGTAACTACTGAATATGTGCCAGTAGAATCTGAGCATTCTGCTCTTTCTGCTTGTATCGGTGCTTCTGCTGCAGGCGCTCGTGTAGCAACTGCAACGGCTTCACAGGGCTTGGCGTTCATGTGGGAGGAATTACATATTGCTGCTGGTATGCGCTGCCCAATTGTTATGGCAAACGCAAACCGTGCACTTTCTGCTCCTATTAATATTCACGGTGATCATTCTGACATTATGGGTGTTCGTGATACTGGTTGGGCAATGATGTTTGCTGAAACAGCTCAGGAAGCATATGACAACACCATTATTGCTTTTAAAGTTGCAGAAGATCCTAATGTTTTATTGCCAGTACTTACTACCCTTGATGGTTTTGTTACTTCTCACGCAATGGACAATTGCGTAATGGAGGAAGATCAGGCAGTTAAGGATTTCGTGGGTGACTACAAGCCACTCTATCCTCTGCTGGATACAGAAAATCCTGTAGGCCATGGTATGTTTGCAACGCTTGGCAACGGCTATATGAAGTACAAGTTGAGCGAACGTCATGCACTGGACAATGCACTTGAGGCATTCGAAAAGCATGGTAAAGAATGGGCAGACATTACAGGCCGTTCATTTGATCTTGTTGATAGCTGGGGCACTGAAGACGCTGATTATCTCATTGTTGTTTTGGGCTCTTGTGCTGGCAATGCTCGTCATCAGGCACGTGTTCTCCGTGCGGAAGGCAAGAAGGTTGGCGTTGTTCGCCCTCGCATCTTCCGTCCATTCCCTGCTCAGCAGATTGTTGATGCTTGCAAGAACGCAAAGGCAGTTGCGGTAATTGACCGCTCCGATTCCTTTGGTTCTCCTCATGCTCCTCTTGCTCTTGAAGTTCGTGCAGCATTCCAGGCAGCAGGTCTTCAGATTCCTGTAAGTGATTACATTGCTGGTCTTGGTGGCGCTGATATTACCTTGGATCAGATGAATCAGGTATTCACTGAACTTGAGCAGCGTGCTCAGGGCACTTATGACGGTTCCATTACGTATCTCGGTATTGAAGAGTAAGGGGCAATAGTATGGCTAACATTAAGCAACTTTCTGCCCGCCCCGACGATTTGGCTCCAGGCCATCGCCTGTGTGGCGGCTGCGGCGCTTCCATGGCAGTGCGCCAGGTTCTCATGGGCCGCAACGATTACGATGTAGTTTGCTGCTCTGCAACGGGCTGCTTGGAAGTTTCCACAACTATCTATCCAGATAATGCTTGGGAAGTTCCTTTTATTCATAATGCATTCGCTAATGCTGGCGCTACCATTTCTGGTGTTGAAGCAGCATACAAGGGTCTTCAGCGCGCAGGTAAAATTCCTGCCGATAAAAAGATTAAGTTTGTAGCATTTGGTGGCGACGGTGGCACTTACGACATTGGTCTTCAGTCTTTGTCTGGTGCAATGGAACGCGGTCACGACATCGTATATGTTTGCTACGACAACGGTGCTTATATGAACACTGGTATTCAGCGTTCTTCTGCTACTCCTAAGGGTGCTTGGGCAACCACTTCTGAGGTAGGTAAGGTTCAGCAGGGCAAAATCGAAGCTCGCAAGGATCTAGCATCCATTATGGCTGCTCACGGTGTTCCTTATGTTGCTCAGGCTACGGTAGGTAACTGGCGTGACTTGGTGAACAAGGCGGAAAAGGCTATTGCGGTAGATGGTCCTGCTTTCTTGAACATCATGGCCCCTTGCCCTCGTGGTTGGCGTGTAGATTCAGGCATGACTGCTGAAATTTGCCGCTTGGCAGTTAACTCAAAGTTCTGGCCTTTGTTTGAGGTTGAAAATGGCAAGTGGAAGCTCACGCCTGTTCGTGAGAAAAACTTAATTCCAGTTACGGAATTCTTGAAGCCACAAGGTCGCTTTAAGCATCTGTTTAAGCCAGGCAATGAAGCTTTGCTTGAGGAAATTCAGAATGACGTTGATAACTACTGGGCATATCTGGAAGGCCGCGTAGAAGGCTCCAAGAACCTGTAGAGTTTGAAACCTTCGAAAGCAGTTAGAGAAGTTTTTTCTAACTGAACAATTCTCAAACTCATTGAAGTGAACCACCTTTGGGTGGTTCACTTTTTTTGATATAAGAATTGTATTGCGCTATGGCTTTACTGTGCTATAGTTTTTCTCGAACAAAATTGAATACAATCTTCAGGGCGAGGTGAAATTCCTCACTGGCGGTAACGCATAAATGTGCAAAGCCCGCGACCCCAGCTAGTTTCTTTTAACTGCAGTGCTCATGAGTGATGCGGCATAAAAGATTTTAACTGGGCTGATTCGGTGAAAATCCGAGGCCAACGGTTAAAGTCCGGATGGAAGAAGATGATGAATGCCGTCTTTCATGACGTACGTGTTTATATATCAAGCCCTGGAACGTATGTTTCAGGGCTTTTCTTATATGAGCAAACTCCTTACATCATTTCCCGAAATTGTATTCGCGGCAAATGAAAAGAAAGGAGGTGTTGCTACTTGGCCGATTCTACTCAACAAGCAATTGATGAACGCTATATGCGTCGCGCTCTTGATCTTGCGCGCAATGGCCTTGGCTGGACTAATCCTAATCCTATGGTGGGGGCTGTTTTGGTAAAAAACGGACATGTTATAGGGGAAGGTTGGCATACAAAGTGCGGTAATTTGCATGCAGAACGTGAAGCGTTTGCTCATTGCAGTGAAGATCCTAGTGGATCAACGCTCTATGTAACACTTGAGCCTTGCTGCCATTGGGGCAAGACGCCTCCCTGTACGGAAGCGATTATTGAGCATGATGTAGCACGTGTAGTAATGGGAGCCCCTGATCCGAATCCTTTGGTTGCGGGCAAGGGCATAGCTCAGTTGCGTGAAGCTGGCATTGAAGTAACGGAAAATGTTTTGCTTCAAGAATGCCTTGATATCAACAAGGTATTTTTCCATTACATCAAAACTAAGCGCCCCTATGTTGTGGTCAAGTACGCAATGACGCTTGATGGCAAAATTGCCACAAAGACTGGGGCATCAAAGTGGATTACGGGAGAAATAGCAAGAGCTCATGTTCATGTGCAGCGTCATAGATTTGCTGCCATTATGGTAGGCATAGGAACTGTTTTATCCGATAATCCTTCACTTGCTTGTAGGCTTGAAGAAAGTCAGAACAACATTGTTTCATGGAAGTGTGATTCTTCTTTGATGGACGATCCATTTCCTGGTTTGGGCTGTGGCAATAATCCTGTTCGTGTGGTTTTGGATAGTACCCTTCGTATTCCGTTAGAGGCAAATGTAGTAGCAACCGCAAAAGATGTTCCTACGATAATTGCAACGGTTTCGAACTCAGAACAGCGTATTGAGGAATTGCAAAATTGTGGTTGCAACGTCATAGTCGCGGCAACAAAAAACGGCCGTGTTGACATGGTTGATCTTCTAGCTAAGTTAGGGGAGCAAGGCATAGACAGTGTATACGTTGAAGGCGGTTCCGCTATTCATGCCGCGCTAATTGAAGCAAAGCTTGTAGATGAAGTTCATGCCTATATTGCTCCAAAAATTTTTGGAGGAGCGGAAGCACCTGGCCCTATTGGTGGTACTGGTGTTGCCTTGCCAAAGGAAGCGCTTCAGTTCGCGCAGGTAACCCCAAAGCGTTTAGGTGATGACTATCTTCTTGAATGCGAGGTGAATTAAATGTTTACCGGCATCATAGAAGAAGTAGGTACGATCGCTTCTATTCGCAAGGGCGCTCATTCATGTGTTCTTACTGTTAGGGCAAAAACTGTTTTAGAAGATGTTCATCTTGGAGACAGCATTGCCACTAATGGCGTGTGCCTTACCGTAACAAGTTTCACGCGCGATACCTTTTCTGCCGATGTGATGCATGAAACGCTTAATCGTTCATCTTTAGGCAAGCTCCGAGTGGGAAGCCCTGTTAATCTTGAACGCGCAATGGCTGCAAATGGACGCTTTGGTGGCCATATAGTATCTGGCCATATTGATGGTATTGGGACTATTGCTTCAATAAAGGAAGACGACAATGCCGTGTGGTATTCCATTTCCTCTTCGCCGGAAATTTTGCGTCTCATTGTAGAAAAGGGCTCCATCGCTATTGATGGGATTAGCCTTACTGTTGCTTCAGTTGATTCAAAGCAGTTTAGCGTTTCAGTTATTCCTCACACTCGTGCACAAACAAACCTCGCCTCTAAAAAGCTGGGGGATGTAGTGAACTTGGAGAATGATTGCATAGGGAAATACGTTGAGCGTCTGCTGGGCGAATCTGGATTCATTTCTTTGAAACAACATGCTTTTCAAAATGATCAGCAACTTCATAATTCGAATATCTCAAATAGAAATAGCAACACTGCAGGAGGTTCGGGTATTACCAAAGACTTCTTGCTGGAAAATGGGTTTTAGGAGTATTCATGTTTGAATTTTCAACAATAGAACAAGCATTAGAGGACTTGCGTCAAGGAAAAATAATTCTTTGCACTGACGATCCCGATCGTGAAAATGAAGGCGATTTTATTTGTGCCGCAGAATTTGCTACGACTGAAAACGTCAACTTCATGGCTGTTCATGGCAAAGGCCTTATCTGTATGCCAATGAGCATTGAATTGTGCAGAAAGCTTATGTTCCCTCAAATGGTAACCACGAATACTGACAATCATGAAACAGCATTCACGGTATCGATCGATCATGTGAATACCACAACAGGTATTTCAGCTGAAGAGCGTGGCTATACTGCTCGTATGTGCGTATCTGATGGTGCAAAGCCTGAAGATTTTCGTCGTCCAGGGCATATGTTTCCTTTGATGGCAAAGAAAAACGGGGTGCTTGAGCGTAATGGGCACACTGAAGCTACGGTAGACTTGATGCGTTTGGCTGGCCTCAAAGAATGTGGCTTATGCTGTGAGATCATGCGTGAAGATGGAACTATGATGCGTACCCCTGAGCTTATTGAGCTTGCGCAGAAGTGGGGTATTTCGTTTATTTCAATCAAAGCTTTACAGGAATACCGCAAAAAGCATGACAAATTAGTAGAATGCGTAGCGTCGCCTCTCATGCCTACTAAGTATGGCAATTTCCGTGCCTATGCATATATCAACAAGCTTAACGGCGAACATCACGTTGCTCTAGTTAAGGGTGACATTGGTGACGGTCAAAACATCTTGTGTCGTGTTCACTCTGAGTGCTTAACGGGCGATGCTTTTGGTTCTCTTCGCTGCGATTGCGGTGATCAGCTGACAACTGCAATGCGTCAGGTTGAAGAGGAAGGCCGTGGCATTGTTTTGTATATGCGTCAAGAGGGTCGCGGTATTGGCTTGGTTAATAAACTTCGTGCCTATGAGTTGCAGGATCAGGGCATGGATACTTTGGAAGCTAACTTAGCGCTAGGTTTTGAAGGCGACATGCGTGAATACTATATTGGCGCTCAAATCTTACGTGATTTAGGGGTTAAAACTATGCGCTTACTTACCAATAACCCCGACAAGGTTTATCAGCTTGAGGATTTTGGTATGGAAATTGTTGAACGAGTACCTATCCAGATGCCTGCCACTGATTACGATCGCTTCTATTTAGAAACCAAAAAAGAAAAAATGGGACATCTGCTTGATATGGATGCTCAAGCGGTGAATGCATAGGTTTAATCAAAACAATGATGTTTAAAGCAACAATCGAAAGGACTGTTTTAGATGAATACTCTAGAAGGCAAACTTGTTTCTCGCGATATTAAAGTGGGTATTGTAGCTGCACGTTTTAATGAGTTTATTACTTCCAAACTTCTTTCTGGTGCGATGGATGGTTTAGTTCGTCATGACGTAAAGGAAGAAGATGTAGATGTAGCTTGGGTTCCTGGTGCATTTGAGATTCCCTTGATTGCGCAAAAGATGGCTGAGTCTGGTAAGTATGATGCAGTTATTTGCTTAGGTGCGGTAATTCGCGGCGCTACTTCTCACTATGATTTGGTATGCAATGAAGCTGCAAAAGGCGTAGCTCAGGTAGGTTTAAAGACTGGTGTTCCTGTTCTCTTTGGCGTTGTAACTACTGACACTATTGAGCAGGCAATCGAACGCGCTGGTACGAAGGCTGGTAATAAGGGTTACGATTGCGCTACGAGCGCTATTGAGATGGTTAACCTTATCCACCAAATTGAGGCATAAGGCTGACAGAAAAGCATAAAGGTATTTCGTGCGACGCAAATAAAATACTGCAATAGCAATGGCAAGAGTTTCGCTAGCCACTGCTAGAGTAGGATAGCTGTAGAAACGCTGCTTATTAATATTAGGCCTACTTGCTTATAGGGATTGCCCAGTATGCAAGTAGGCTTTTAATTCTTAATAATTAGCTTTCTGCAAAGTATTGGTCCTCAATTGTATAAGGCGATACAAGGCAAGCATTGCGTTATGATAGGCAAGAAACTAATAAGATTTAGCGCTTACATAGAACTGAAAGCAGGGAGATATCCATGTTGCTAACTACGCCGCTTGCTATCAAGGCACTCACTTTACGCAACCGTCTTGTTCTTCCTCCTATGGCAACTGAAAAGTCAGTTGGTGAAGGGGAGGTTAGTCAGGCGCTTTGCGACTATTACAACGAGAAAACGCAAGGCGGTTATTTCGGCCTTGTGGTAACCGAGCACAGCTATATTAACAAAGAAGGTCAAGCGAGCGTTGGGCAGGTTTCTTTTTCTAAAGATGAAGACGTGGAAGGCCTTCGCAAGCTCGTTGAAGTTATTCATAACAACGGATCAAAGGTTATGGCTCAAATTAATCATGCAGGCGGTAAATCAATTTGCGCTCTTGATGGCAAAACTACTGCCCCTGCTCCTACGGGGATGCCTTATACCACGACACGAGGTGAAGCTATTGAGTCTCACACTATGACGCAAGATGAAATCGATCAGGTTATTTCCGATTTTGTTTCTGCTGCTTGCCGTACAAAAGAGGCAGGTTATGATGGTGTAGAAATCCATTCTGCTCACGGATACTTGCTCAATCAGTTTTATTCCCCACTTACCAATAAGCGCGATGATGCATATACTGGATCAACCATTGAAGGAAGGTTACGTCTGCATTGCCAAGTGGTTAGGGCGGTACGTTGGGCGGTTGGCCCAGATTATGTAGTGGCGCTTCGCTTGGGCGCTTGCGATTATCAAGAGGGCGGATCGAGCGTTGCTGATGCGGTTGCAGCAGCAAAAATCTTAGAGAATGCCGGTGTTGATTTACTTGATATTTCGGGTGGTCTTTGCGGATACCGCGGCGATGGCTCTAAAGTTCCAGGATATTTTGGCGAAGAATCTAAAGCTATCAAACAAGCAGTTTCAGTCCCTGTTATTTTGACGGGTGGGGTTCGTGATGGTGCTTCATTAGAGAATCTTCTTGAACAAGACAAGGCTGATCTTATTGGAGTAGGTCGCGCGGTACTTAAAGATTCGCAGTGGGCAAAGAAAGCATTTGAAGAATTGGGGATTTTTTGGACGGCGTAAAAGGGACACTCTTTTTTGATTTTGATGGAACTCTTCATGACAGCATGGCTATATATGGGCCTGCTTTTCGAAGTGCTTATGCATGGCTTGTGGAACAAGGTTATAAACAGCCCCGGGAATTTAGTGATGCGTGGATTAGCCAATGGTTGGGCTATACAGTAGAAGATATGTGGACTACGTTTGCTCCTGACTTGTCCGAGAAAGTGTGGCGTAGGGCTGCAGGTATTGTAGGTAAGGAAATGGATAGCCGAACCGAAAAGGGCCAAGCGCGACTATTTGATGGCGTATCGGAAATGCTCACTGATCTTAAGAATCAGGGCTTTGATTTAGCTTTTTTAAGCAACTGTCGAAATAAATATTGTGAAGTTCATCGTCAGCAGTTCGGATTAGATACGTGGTTTAGCGCTTATTACTGTGCGGAAGCATTTAATGATTTGCCTAAATGGCAAATATATGAACAGGTTTCTTCGAATCACGCAAAACCCCAGGTAATGATAGGTGATAGAATGCATGACGAAGAGGTTGCTCTTCACGCTGGCATTCCCTTTGTGGGATGCGCCTATGGTTTTGGGCGCGAAGGGGAGCTTGCTCATGTAAACGCTTGGGCGAATTCGCCTTCTGATATCCCTTTGGCTGTTGCTCGAGTTATTGCTTAATTAGTCTTGATTAATCTGTAATTCGGTGGGGATGCTATGCACTGTCCGTATTGTGGTAAAGAAATGCTGTAACAACTTAGTTTATAGTGGCACCTTATAATTCTTTGCCATAAGGCATGGTGTACCACACTACCTGACCAATTACACGTAGCGTATGAGGAATTTGGTCTGAATTTTTAAATACGATTGGTTCGAATGATGGATCGAACGAATCTGGTCGCAATTTAAATCCTTCTTTGTTGTTTAAGATATGAACCCTCTTAATGGTGGCGTCGGAATTATCAATGCTTACTGCATACACTTTTCCATCATGTGCTTCTCGTAAATTAGGATCAATAAGTGCAAAGCTACCATTGGGCAACACACGATTCATTGATTCACCTTCAACTTTAAGATAAAAAGCATCTTTGTGTTGATCGTAGATTGAAACTGGCAAAGCGTAGCGTTCTTCGCAGGTAAGCATTTCGATTGGCTTGCCTGCTGCTATGGATCCGAATAAAGGGATGTCTATTACGTCTTCTTTGCGAATGTAAGGACTCAGGATAAGTCGTTTAGCGTAGCCTAGCTCTTCGCTCAATATGTCATCGGGAGTTAAATCAGGAAAGGCATCAATGATGGCTTGAACATGATGAGACTGCGGAACGCTTTCTCCGCGTTCCCAAGCAGAAATAGAGCTTTGACTAACACCAGAAATTTTGGCAAATTTCGCTTGGGAGCAGCCTTTGTTGATGCGAAGCGCATTTATATTGTCACCAATGAAGTTTCTCATGCCTCACCTCTGAAAAAATTCTACCAAACCAACTGGTAAGAAAAATTGACAGCTTCCTTTTACCAGTTAAACTGGTAAAAAATGCTAGGAGGAATATATGCAAAGCTGGCTAGAAGAAGCTCGAATAGTATCTGGCCTTAGTGTGGAAGATTGCGCACATGCTTTGTATCAGTCTGAAAGACTTTATCGCTATAAAGAACAAAACCCAGGAATGCTTACCCTTAACGAGATTCGCGTTCTCATGAAGCTGTTCAATGATGATGCCAAGCAACTTGCTTGGGGCGCATTGTGCGAATTTCGTCCATAAGAGTAGTTGCTTGACGGGTTTGGCTTGGGAATGAACGCATATGAAAACTACCGCACCTATGTTATCTGCAGATCAATGGAATATGTTTTGGCAAGATGCTGACGAGCTAGTTTTGTATTCTCGTAGCCATCACGGATGTTTAAGCGCCTTTCAATGCTTTAGATTGATTAAAAAACTTGCCAACGCTCTTGATAGGTTCGGTTTCGTTAAGATGCCAGAAAATTGTCAGCTTTCCTATAGGGCTTCACTTCGTCTGAAATGCATGATGCGCCTTTTGTACAAGGAATTGGGTATTTGGTGCTATTTCGCGTATTTGCAAGGTGCGCAGTTTGATTTTTTGCTTCAGGCAGAATCTTGCTTGAATAAAGTAAATACAAAAGAAGGTATTGATGCGGAAATAATTATGTATTCTGCATTTGTTTTGTGGTCAAAATGGCAAAGCGGCAATGCGCAGGAAAATGATATGAATCGTTGTTTTGTGTTGTTTGAGCAGTGTGCTTCCTATGATTCTGTTTTAATTCCTCAGCCTGAAGTGGTTTGGTATAGATTGGGTTACTTATACCAATATGGTTTTGGTTGTAGTCGAAATTGTAATAAGGCGGCAGAGTGTTTTGAACGTGCACGAAGCATGGGACTTGATTGCTAGGAAGTAGGCTTTTCCTGATGATATTGAAGCCATGCTGTTAGCTCATCCTTCATACGAATAAATTCCTGCCGTGTAGCGGGGTTTGTGAATTCTTCTTTCATACCAAAAGGATGCTCGGCTAACTCTAATAGGCTTTTTGATTTCAGCGCAAGCAATATGCTTGTATCGTGTTCTAGTTCAAAAACAAAGCACAAGAATCCTACTACGAAATCAGCTGGGTAGTGTCTATCTTGTCTTCTGACACAGTGTTTTTCGTTAAATGCGGCAATTACTGCCGAAGATAGCGGGCTGTCGCGCAAATCTTCTAAGGTGCTATTTAAGATAGTTTCGGGAGTACTGTTTTGAACGGTATCAAGAATATCAAGCTTGTCGGCATCTCGTACTATGCTACAAAAATTGTAAGTTCGTTTTGGTAGGTTGTCAGGTAGACGAAAAATGCTGTGATATCCAATAGCGCAGCGAATAAGATCATCTTCTTGTGTGCAGTTGACAAACCTTCGCAGTCGAATTTGCGAAGCGGGAAGGTTGCTTGAAAAGTTGTGCTCAAGAATGTTTGCTGTATTGTTTGGTTCAGCGTTAAAGGTCGTATCATTTATTGTCTGTTCAAAAAGGACCTTAACGCTCAATTCTGCGTGGCTGATTGATTGCGCGTCAGAAAACGTGTTCCAAATACGCAATTGTTCAAACCGACCAATGTCGTGAAGCAAACCAATTAACCAGGCTAAATTGCAATCGTCTTCGGAATATTCTTCATTTTGTGCAATTGTCCGGCATAACTTTGCAACGCGCAATGAATGATCAATTTTAAGGGCAATACGAGGATTGTGTGCATTATAAGCGTGTACGTAATCAAAAAATGCTTGCTGTGCTTGTTCGCAATCTATTTTCATTGTGTCCCTTTAAAAAAACTGCACCTCTTAGAGGTTAATAAGAGGTGCAGTAATGCTTTTGCGGAATGCTCACTTAAAAGTAAGTGTGCTTGATTAATTCTGTAAACGATACTTTATGCTTCAAGCAGCTTCTCTACTGCGGCAAGTTTTACGCAGCAGACAAATACCTTCATTGCTGCTTCCAGTTCGTCTAGTGGGGGAAGGGTAGGAGCAATACGAATATTTGAATTCTTTGGATCGTTTTTGTAAGGATAGGTTGCGCCTGCGCCAGTCATGGTTACACCAGCTTCTTTAGCAAGGGAAACAATGCGCTTTGCGCATCCTTCAGGAGCATTGAAGGAAATGAAGTATCCACCACGAGGATTGCTCCAAGAACCACAACCAGTACCTTCAAGTCCTTCAGTAAGCATCTTTAATACCAGCTCAAATTTAGGACGGAGAATTGCGGCATGTTTTGCCATATGGGCTGCAATACCGTTGGCATCCTTTAAGAAGCGAACATGGCGAAGCTGGTTAAGTTTGTCATGACCGATGGTTTGCGCACCCATGCGCTTTTTGATTTCAGCAATGTTTTCAGGACTTGCTGCCATTGCTGCAAGTCCAGCACCTGGGAAGGTTACCTTGGAAGTGGAAGCAAACTTAAAGTAGCGGTTAGGATTGCCTGCTTCGTTACAAGCAGTTGCAATGTCAAGCAGTTGATCCTGTTCGGCAGGATCGTCATAAAGATGATGTACGGTATAGGCGTTATCCCAGAAAATGCGGAAGTCTTCAGCGGCGCACTTCATAGAAGCAAGACGACGAACAACTTCATCGGAATAGGTTACGCCACCAGGATTTGAGTACTTAGGAACACACCAAATACCCTTGAAAGAAGAATCGTTTGCAACTAATTCTTCCACAGCATCCATATCGGGACCATCTTCGTTCATAGGAACTGTAACCATTTCAATGCCGAATTCTTCGGTGACGCCAAAATGACGATCGTAGCCAGGAACAGGGCAAACAAATTTTACTGAATCAAGCTTGCTCCAAGGAGTTGCACCAAGAGTGCCGAATACCCAGCACCGCATTACGGTGTCATACATAATGTTCAAGCTTGAATTACCAAACACAATGGTGTTTTCTGGTTTGTCATCAAGCATAGAAGCCATGAGCTCTTTTGCTTCTGGTAAACCATCAACAACACCATAGTTGCGAATATCGGTACCATCTGCGGCGGTGCAGGCATCATCTGAAGAAAGGATGTCAAGCAAAGGCATACTTAAATCAAGCTGATCCTTGCCTGGCTTACCGCGAGCCATATTCAAGGAAAGTCCTTGAGCGCAGTATGTTTCGTATTCTTCGGTTAATGCGGCTTTAAGTGTAGTAAGTTCTTCTTTTCCCATTTCCGCGTACGTGGGCATTCTGTTTCCTTCCGTTAGTACGAACGTTAAAGAAATTGCTTGTATATTGTTGTCACTGAAGCAAGAATAACAGCAATAAAAGATTATTTTGTACAAACAGTTTCTTACTTTTATACACCGTTTCAGTATAGAGGTTGAAGTAGCTGCTCGCAAAATAACAAGGGTGTTTTTATAGAAAGTTTTGTTCTTAAGAAAAGAGGCCTTTGTGATGATCGGAAAGACCTTCGCTATCGAAAAAAAATTAGAGTTTGAAAGAAGCTTTTATGCTTGTTTCGTAAAACTGTTAGCTATAGGGCAGGATTAATGAAAACGAACATATCCATTTTATTAATCTAGTGTTGTTAGAGATTAAACATCGCAGAAGAAGTACGCCACCGTAAGGAGAGAGGGTATAAGTGACGCACTTCTTCTTTGAGAGAATGCGACGAAAGGGCGTCGCGGGGGATTGTTGGCTTAATAATTGTTTCTAGTTTCTTGCTACTACAGCTCCTCGATTGATCATGCCTTCAATTGTGCTATCTGAAATACCAAGCCAGTTCAATACTGATTTAGTTGATTCGCCAAGCTCGGCTGGCTCTTTTGCGTCTTTTAAGTTTGAATGCATAGCCCCAATTTTATGAGGAGTGTTGGTCTGAAGTACGGTGCCGAATCGTGGAAATTCGAGATAGTTCAGCATGCTCGGGTTGGTCTCTATTGCTAATTCAATTGCCTCAGTTTTGTTAAGGCATGGCGCAATAGCATAAGGCTTGTCTGCAAGCCACTCAATCCATTCGTCATATGTTTTAGACTTAACAAGGTCGACAATTGCTTGATATGCAGTGGGATTCTCTTCCGGGGTGTCTTTAAGCATGTTGTACAAATCGGGTCTGTTGATATCGTCGCAGAATTCATTCCAGAAATTATGCTCATACAAACCAAATGACATCATTCTTCCATCTTTTGTGTAATAAATGTTGTAGCCAACGGAAGGATATTCGCGCATTTCTGACGTTAGCTTCTTGCCATAGAAGAACCAACGACTATCCAGCATTGCGTTCCACCAAATTAATGAATCATACATAGAAACATCTATATGCGTTCCACCGGCTTCGTTTCGTGCCAGCAAACCAGTTAAAGCTCCTTGTAGAGCAACCATTGCAGCGGAAAGGTCGGCGGGTTGTAATAAAGCAACAGCACCTTTTGTTAAATCGTAATAACCAGTCTTAGCAACAATGTTAATATCATGAAGGGCATCAAGGCTGCGGGGATCATCTTGTCCATATGCTGAAAAAGAAACGTATACTAAATTTGGATTTATGGCATGTAATGTTTCGAAGTCTATTTCTAATCTTTTGGTTACTCCTGGACGATAATTTTCTACGAGTACGTCTGCTTTTTTAACTAGTTCGTAGAATGCGGATAGAACTTCGGGATCCTTAAGATTAAAAGAAACACTTTCCTTATTGCGATTTAATGCGTAATGGTAGTAACTTTCGCCATTTATTTGAGGATATTCTCCTCGTACTAAATCGCCAGTCTTGGTGTCTTCCACTTTGATTACTCGAGCGCCTAAATCAGCAAAATACAAACTTACATAGGCGCCCAAGAGGTAACGAGATAGGTCGATAACGACCAGGTTTTCGAAGGGCTTTTGCATGATGACTCCTTATAATATGGGCGATAAGGGCGCACGAATCCAAAGCACCAATAAAAAATGCTTTAAAACATGCAAATAAGAGTTGTTAAGATTAAATTGAAACTACTAATTTAAAATAGTTTTACTTTTTAGCAGTTTTTTTCTTAGAGTTGGCTGGAATGCCAGCTTGATTGCGCCCAATGCGACGGAATAAAAAACTCATAGCGTAACCAAGCACGCCAATCATGATGAGTTGCGCAGTGCTGATTCCAATGATCAAACCGCCAAGTAAAATAACGGTAACTCCTGCATTGAGAACTGTTGCTAAAAGATTGAAATCAATTTTGTCGCCCATGGTTAGTTCCTTTTCTTATGCCCCCTACCACAAAGGGTAGGGGGCTTTTGAGTGGTTATAGAGCAGGGGGATACCTTCTATATACTCGAAATGTTAAGCGTTAGCGTGTACGTTCGCTTCAGCAGCTTCACGCGCCAATTCTTCGTCGCTCTTATACCAAGCAGCCTTACGGGCCTTATCGCCAGCGAGCCAGGTGTAAATAAGAAGACCGAAGGTAATAGTCAAGACGATTAGGCCACCTACAAAGAAGCCGGTCCAGCCAAGCTGTTCAGATACGACAGCCCAACCGGTTGCACCGATAGCGCCAATGCCGTTGAAGATTGTAATCATCCAGGAATAAATTTTGTCGAATTCTCGACCGCCAGCAATCTGACGACACAAGAACGGTAGCATTGCGGTCGAACAAGCATAGGTCAAACCAAAGAACAAACCGCCGAAGAACATAGGCCAGATGCCTGCTTCGCCAAAAATCTGTGGAATCCACCACATCATCAGAAGACCAACTACGCCGCCGAAGTAACCTAGTAATTGCGCACCAATAAGAGTGCGGGATTCGATGAAACCAACGATAACTTTGCCGCCAGCCTGACCACCGCTTGTGAATGCTTCAAGAGTACCAGAAAGTAGCAGCAAACCAACGATAGCCTGACCGCCCCAACCATCATGACCGAGGAACTGTACGTAAGTAGCAAACAGCTGAGTCATGGTAGTAAGGGTATTCAGTAAACCAGCACCTAAAACTAAAGTCCAGAAGAAAGGCTTACGGATGATTTCCTTACCTAGCCAACCAGGTTCAACAACCGCATCTTGTTCAGCTTGTTCAGCGAGTTCTTGCTCCATTGCTGCAGCATCGAGAGGCATACCAAAAGGAAGCGTGCCGCATTCCTGTGGGGTGCGCTTTACGAAGAAAGCGATGAAAGGAATGGTCCCGATGCAGATTGCAATGCCGAATACCATATAGAGGGTACGCCATCCAGTCAGATCAGGTCCGAGAACAAACTGGCCAACAATATTCCAAACCATGCCACCAATACCAGTAAAAGCAAAGCATAAACCAGTTACGGTACCGTAGTTGGTGTGGAACCAGCGGCTTAAAATACCTGCAGTCATCGTGAATTCAATACATACCAGGCCAAGACCGATGATGAAACCTGCTACCCAGTAACACCAGATTGCAGGATAGATGCAAAAGCCCATATAAGGAATAGCTACCATTAACGCAGCAACTACACAAACAGACTTTGCGTTAAATCTATCAAAGAATTTAGCCATAGGTGCAGCACCGATACATTGACCTAAATAAACAAAGGTAATGTAAAGCGATACTTGTGAGGTTTGAACACCGAAATGTTCGGCAACTGGACGATAACACAGACCAGCTGCAGTAAAAATAATGCCAACGGCGGTAAACAGCGTTAAACACATTGTGATTACAACGCCAACATGCCTCCAGGTAAGGCCTTGTCGCGCAATTTTTTGTGCTGACATTTTTCCTCCTCCTTGCAATTAATTTATTGTCATCGGCTAGTAAGCGGCAGACCTCCAATTAGAGACTTCCCCCATGCATACTTACTAACCGTTATGACCTAACAGGGATATAAGATAAAAAGGTGTGCCGTAGAGTCGTGTGGGATTGGGTGGAATCTACGGCACGTAGTGCTTAGTCGCGCAAAGACCGCGGACCGTAGCTAGGCTCAAATACGGATTCTGGAAGTTCGGGACCGTGATAGCAGACCACCGCTTCGCCATCCATTCGTTCAATATCTTCATCTGAATAACCGTATTTATGCATGACTTCAGCAGTATCGTAGCCAATAGGGCGACTCTTATGAAGAACGGGATCGCCCATGCTGCCTAAACGGATAGGTGAAGTTGGAATCGCTTTTTCTCCGAAAGCGTCATAGTGAACCTTGCGTAAAATGTCGCTTGCATATACTTCTTCATCGTTCAGGATATCTTCTGGAAGATAGAGCTTTTCGTAAGGAATTTCGTTTTCTTTAAAGATTGGTTCCCATTCGGCCCATGTTTTGGTAAGGAACTGCTTTTCCATAATACGAACTACTTCTTCGTTTCTACCTGATCCGTCATTGATTTCAGCGTTCTTGTTGTATTTTTCATTCCCAACCATGTCATCGAGACCAATAGTCTGCATTGTGTGGTCGTAAAAAATGTCGTAGCTGCCATAGCAAATAATGAACCAAACACCATCTTTCGTTTGATAGGTGTTATTTGTTGGACATGTAACGTTATAACGCGATTTGGGCCATTTATCGCCGAATTGAGTGCCACCAAGCATCATTTGCATTGGCCAAAGTGCTGCGTGGTGCAGGGTAACAGTGACTTTGTCGCCTTCACCTGTGCGATCTTTGTGTGCAAGCGCTGCCAGAACGCCAGCGGTAAGAGCAAGTGACGCGTTCCAATCACCCATTGCGGCTGGCCAATTGATAGGTTGATAGTGCTCGCCAGCTTGAGGTAAACATGCAAACCATCCACCGCGAGCGGCATATGCTGTTGCATCAAATCCTTTAGTATTTTTGTCGGGGCCATATTCTCCATAACCGCGCATTTGAGCCCACACAAGATGGGGATGACGTTCGTGAACAGATTCCCAATCAAGACCGAGCTTTGTTAATGCTTTATCTCGAAAGCTAGTAATAAGAATGTCTGCATCAGCAAGCATCTTTTCCATGAGCTCATGACCTTCTTCGCTCTTTAAATTGATGCTTACGAATATTTTATTCATTGAAGCAAAGTCGAATGCGGGGTCATCGATATCGGTTTTTTTCATACCAAATCCCGGCGCATTAGTGCGGTATTCGTCACCTGACGCTGGTTCGATTTTGTATACTGTAGCTCCCATTTCGCCAAGAATACGCGGGCTTGCTGGAGCAGCGACATAACTCGTAAGATCTATAACTTTGATTCCTTCGAGTCCCTTCATAAATCCTCCTTTTCATAATCACTTACGCGATTAAATTCCCCAAAATTGCAAGAAATAATGCAATGTATTTGTTTGTTAGTCCCATAAAACAAAACGTTATTTTTGTGCCGTTTATTATTAAGAAAAAATGTTTTTGCGTTGAGATATTGAAGTGAAAGCAATAAGCTGAACAACGAAAAATATGAACTAAGGAATTATTGTCCTTTAGTTCATTACATATTTTTTGCTTTTGTAAGTGAGAAAATTCCTTGAATGGTTAAAAGTAAGGGTCTCAATAGGCTGGAGATAGACATGAATATGGATCATTTGTACTACTTCAAAACTTTGGTAGAAACAAAAAGTCGCACAGAGACAGCTGAAAAACTTGCTATTACCCCTTCGACCCTTTCGCTAGCTATTTCGAAACTTGAAAGAGAGCTAAATACGACCCTTATTGATAAAAAGCGAGGATCAGTTGCTCTTACAACTGAAGGTGAAGTTTTTTACGAATATATTGCAACCGCTCTTCGCTTCGTTGAGGGTGGCGTAAAAATACTCAACGAACGCGGGGAGGGGACGTCTCAAAGCGAAATTGTTATCGGAACCGTCTTTTCCGTCCAAGATAAAGATTGGTCAAATATAATTAGTAAATTTCGCAACTATACTCATGGTGGTGTCCGAATTAAGGTAAAGCAAGCAACCACCCCAGATCTTCTTAATGCCATTAAAAATGGAACGGTCGATCTTGCATTTTGCGGAACCATGGGAAAAGACTCTGATATTTCTTTCATACCTATATGGAGTCAGAGAGCTGTTCTTGTGGTTAATCAGTTGCATCCTTTCGCTAAGCGCAACTCAATTTCTCTTGCTGAACTTAAAGATCACTATCTAATTTCATATAATCTCACAGGCCCTTTAGCTAACGAGCTTACGAATTTGGTAAAGGACTATAGCTTATTGATCGATTACTTGTATTCCGATGAGATAACACTTGCTTCCATTGTTGCAGGTAATCCCGACATCATAGCTATTGCTTGCCGCTCATGGCTTCTTGATTCGTATCATAATGAAGTAAAATTAATCAACATAAAAGAAGCACCTGATAACTTTCATCAAATGTTTCTTTGTACAAAAGCTTCCATTTATCAACCTCAAGCCGTTGAAACATTCATTGATATCGTGAAGCGTTATTGTGAGGAAAAGAAAAATCACTTACATAGTTAAATGCAATAAACAAGGTTTTGCTTTATTGAACTATCAAGGTGCGCGTTTAACCATGCATGCTGTGATTTGTGGTTGAACGCATACCTAATTAATAAACGAATGATTTTCAGTGATAAAGCGATGCTATTTTACGTAGGTATTGTTTGTTTAATTCTTTTAAATTAAGTAAGTGCACCTATACCAAATTTACTCAAATTATTATTTTTGATGGTCAGTGACGAAAACGGGTTTTGAGCTTTTTTAAATAAAGGACGTTCTGAATATTATTTTCGGAACGTTTGTATAAAACAGTAAAAATGATTTTCTTCTGGGCAATTTGAGCTTCTTTCTAAGGAGACTGTTGTTTATTAGATCTTGTTATTGCCCTCCGCTTAACCTGTCTATCAATACGCTTTTACAGCTTTGGGCGTCGCATTGCGGAGCTTTGCCGTATAATTCCTGCACTCCTGTATAGTAAAGTGCTTCGCTATCTTACCTTTTATGTAAGGTCATCTTCTGTTTGGCTCGGCAGGTTTTTAGTGCGCAGTATGTCATGACTTTACATAAGGGACTTAAGAGAATTTACTTGCAGGCAAAATGGATAAATAAAAGAAACAGAAAGCGATCAAAATGGTTTCACATGATTTTTGGGTATTGCTTGCAATGCTTCTTTATTTTGTGGTTGTTGTAGTGATTGGCTTTATTTATGCCAAGAAATCTAATCAATCCACGGAAGCATATTTCTTGGGTGGACGCAGGTTGGGTCCTTGGTTAACCGCTCTTTCGGCTGAGGCTTCCGATATGTCTGGTTGGCTTTTGATGGGCTTACCTGGCGTTGCTTATTTTACGGGTGCATCAGATGCAATATGGACCGCTATCGGTTTAGCAATTGGTACGTATTTAAACTGGCTGTTTGTGTCAAGACGTTTGCGCAAGTATTCTCAAGTGGCAAATAATTCCATCACATTACCTGATTATTTTTCAAATCGTTTTCATGATAAGAAAAATATCTTGATGACTATCGCAGCTCTTATCATTCTGCTGTTCTTTAGTATTTATGTAGGTAGTTGCTTCGTTACGTGCGGTAAGCTTTTCTCGACGCTTTTTGGTCTCGACTATGCAACTATGATGATATTGGGCGCATTGATTGTTTTCTTGTATACGTTTGTTGGTGGCTATTTGTCTGTCTGCACAACAGATCTTATTCAAGGTTCCTTGATGATATGCGCTTTGGTAATTGTTTTTATAGGATCTGTTGCTGCGGCGGGTGGTATAGATAATACTGTAGCGTTTTTGCAGAGTATTCCGGGGTTCTTGTCGGGAACACAAATTGCAAATCCAATCTTGGACGAAAATGGGTTACAAGTAGTTCAAGATGGTATGCCGCTGTTCGGAGCTGCAAGCGACTATGGCATTGTTGCTATTATTTCTGGTCTTGCTTGGGGTCTTGGTTATTTTGGCATGCCGCAGGTGCTCGTTCGTTTTATGAGCGCTACCCATTCTTTTGAACTTACCAAATCTCGCCGTATTGCAACGGTGTGGGTTGTTATTTCTCTAAGTTCGGCGGTATGCATTGGCTTAATTGGTAGGGCAGTGCTTCCAGTAGAATTTTTATCGCAAGCTTCTGCGGAAAACATTTTTATTGTCTTGTCTAATATGCTTTTGCCATCGTTTATGTGTGGTCTAGTAGTTTCTGGCATTTTTGCTGCATCAATGTCATCTTCCTCGTCGTATTTGCTTATTTCTGGTTCTGCTGTTGCAGAAAATATCTATCGAGGTCTTATTAAAAAAGATGCAACTGATGCGCAGGTAATGATAGTTGCTCGTCTTACCCTTGTTGTGATTTTGATTTTCGGCATTGTGATTGCTTTGGATGAGAATTCATCGATTTTCCAAGTAGTTTCATATGCTTGGGCTGGTTTTGGTGCCTCGTTTGGTCCTCTTATGATAATGAGCCTCTATTGGCGCAGAACAAACTTGCAGGGTGCCCTTGCTGGTATGGTTGTAGGTGCTGTAACAGTTTTGGTGTGGAATACTTTTATTTCGCAATTAGGCGGTATCTTTGCTGTATACGAATTACTTCCTGCTTTTATTTTGAGCATGATTGCAATTGTCGTTGTTTCTCTTATCACTAAAGAGCCTTCAAAGGAAATTACGGACGAATTCGATAATTATTTGGATGCAGATTGCTAGTATGTATTTTTAATAAATACGGTATTAACGAGCATTTTTTTAAAATAAGAGATTCATTTTGTTAGGGAAAAGACGTCAAATATTAGTAATTAATACTGAATAAGAAAAAAATTATCAAAAATATTTTTTACAATATCGTCAGAAATGAAAGTTTCTGGCGATATTTTTTAATGAATAAAAAACATGTAAACAAATCAATAACCTGGTATTATATAGTTTGCTAGACCAAAAAGTGGGCAAATTGTGAAATGGATATGCCCGGGGGCGTGTAAGGCGTTGACAGGGCGAGTTTCCTAGCGTATTATTCCTTTGCTCGCTTGAAGTGCTTTGACGCTTTACGGCAAGCAGCAGCTTGAAAATTGCACATGATCACAAGCGAATTCGGGAGTGTTCCAGAGCGGTCAAATGGGACGGACTGTAAATCCGTTGGCTCAGCCTTCCAAGGTTCGAATCCTTGCACTCCCACCATCTCGCCCACATAGCTCAGCAGGTAGAGCACTTCGTTGGTAACGAAGAGGTCAGCAGTTCGAGTCTGCTTGTGGGCACCATTGAATACGGCGGTGTAGCTCAGTTGGTTAGAGCACACGGTTCATACCCGTG
>OLPV01000218.1_pt1 | contig 54376 bp, 38 predicted proteins | sample 1671961 | NCBI WGS metagenome assembly OLPV01 (sample SAMEA3136630, study PRJEB25190) | human gut metagenome | biome: human gut; feature: human-associated habitat; material: faeces | place: Austria | collected 2013 | reverse complement strand
TGCCGGTCCCGAACGTGCGCCCGCCCGTTGAAGAATTGCGACGCGCCGACACGTTCGCGCTCGACTGGCCGAACACGCGACCGCCGCCCGCTTCCACGCCCGAGCCCGAAATGCCGCGACGGCTGCCGCGCTTTTCCCAACCCGTGCCCGAGAAGCCCATGGAACCAAGACCGATGGTCTGGCGAAGCTCACCCGGAATCTCTCCAATGAAGCGAGAAATCGGATTCGCAACCGTATCGCCGAAAATCGTACGCGACTGGGCGCACGTCAAATACAGCTTCTTGCGCGCACGCGTAATGGCGACATAGGCAAGACGGCGCTCTTCCTCCAAGCCCGATTCGTCTTGCGAGGAATTCGAGTGTGGGAACAGCGTTTCTTCCATGCCCGCAACGAACACCACGTCGAACTCCAAGCCTTTCGACGCGTGCACCGTCATAAGCGTGACGGCAGAATCGTCTTCGGCCATGGAATCCAAATCGGTGCGCAGGCGAACCCACTCGATAAAGTCGGCCAGCGAATCGGGCGAAAGCTGGCGCACGCCTGCGAGGTTCTCGCCTTCAGGCAGCTTTGGCTCTTCTTCCTCGGAATTCTGGTGCGACTGCACATATTCCTCGACAACCGACAAGAATTCCTTGATGTTCTCGACGCGACCGCGCGCCTCATCGGTATTCTCGTTTTCGAGTGCAGCAATGAGTCCCGATTTCTGGATAACCGCCTCGATCACTTTGCGCAAATCTCCGCCATAGCTGCGGCACTCCTCGACAAGCGAGACGAAGCCGCCGAGCGCCGTGCGTGCGCGCATCTGCAGATTCTCGTCGGCGACGCACAACTCAGCCGCCAGCATGAACGGCATGTTCGTCATTGCTGCGGCCTGGTCGATATAATCGATGGTGGTTTTGCCGATGCCTCGGCGCGGCGTGTTGATGACGCGCTTGGCCGCAATATCGTCGTTAGGATTCACGAGCAACGTAAGGTATGCCATAACGTCGCGAATTTCAGCGCGATCGAAGAATCGCGTGCCGCCGACAATCTTGTAGGGCACGCCAGCGCGCAGCATCATATCTTCGAGCGAACGCGACTGAGCGTTCGTGCGGTAGAACACAGCCATCTCGTCATACGAGAATCCTTCGGATCGACGCTTGTCGATTTCGCCAGCAATCCAACGACCCTCGTCGCGCTCATCCGATGCCACGTACACGTAAATCTTGTCGCCATCGGGCTGGGAAGTGCGCAACGTTTTATCTTTGCGATGCTGGTTATGGCGCACCACGGCATTTGCCGCGTTCAGGATGTTGCCCGTTGAGCGGTAGTTTTCCTCGAGCTTCACCGTTTTGCAATTCGGGTAGTCGCTCTCGAATTCCAGAATATTGCGAATGTCGGCGCCACGCCAGCTATAAATCGACTGGTCGTCGTCGCCTACAACCATGATGTTCTGGTTTTTCGCGGCGAGCAGCTTCGTAATTTCATACTGAGCTTTGTTTGTGTCCTGATACTCGTCCACGAGCAGATAGCGGAAGCGATTCTGGTACGCCTCGAGCACATCGGCATGGTTCTTGAGCAGCAAATGCGTGTAGAGCAACAAATCGTCGAAATCGAATGCGTTGGCCGCCTTCAAGCGCTGTTGCAGCTTCTCATACACGCGTGCCGCGACCTTCGCGCCGGGGTCGCCCGTGGCGCTTTTCGCGAATTCGCCCGGAGTCATAAGTTCGTTTTTCGCAGAAGAAATGCGATTGCGAATGTTATTGATAGGCCAGCGCTTCGGATCCAAATCGAGCTCGCTGTAGATATCTTTCACGAGGCGCTTCGAATCGTCATCGTCGTAGATGGTGAAGCCCTTGTCGAAACCGAGCTTCTCGCAATCGACGCGCAGAATACGCACGCACATGCTATGGAAGGTAGACACCCACATGCCACGCGCGCCCGGGCCCACGAGCCTGCTCAAACGCTCGCGCATCTCGGCGGCCGCCTTGTTGGTGAACGTGATAGCCAGAATCTCCCAGGGCTGCACGCCATTGTCGGCGAGCATATGCGCGATGCGATACGTGAGCACGCGCGTTTTGCCCGAACCAGCGCCCGCAAGTACGAGCAGCGGGCCCTCGGTGCACAGCACAGCCTCGCGCTGCGCGGGGTTCAAGGAATCGATATCGATGCTAGTCATATATCCACCTTCGACGCAAGCAAATATAAACGAAGCCCCATGCCTCGGTGCGTGGTTTTCCGCGCAGTTCCGCACGAGCCAAACAGCACCTCATGTGCTGTTTGCGCGAGCTCAGGACTGTTTGAGCATGAAACCATGCACTGGGGCATGGGGCGGACAGGTCCGTTTCCCGCGAGTTTTCTACGGCAGCATTCCCATGGTCTCGAACGCGAAGTAGCCCAAAACCAACGCACCCACGATGATGCGGTAAATGCCGAATGCCGTGAAGTCGTTCTTCTTGATATAGCCCATGAGGAACTTAATAGAAATGACCGACATCACGAAAGCGGTCACGATGCCCACCACGAGCACGACGATTTCGGTCTGGGTCATGGCGACGCCCGCCAACACGAACTTCGCCACCTTTACCACGCCCCAACCGAGCATCACGGGAATGGCCAGGAAGAACGTGAACTCGGTCGCAGCCGTGCGCGAGCAGCCCGTGAGCATGCCGCCGATGATGGTCGCGCCCGAGCGCGACGTGCCGGGAACCATGGCAAGGCACTGGAAAAAGCCGATCTTCAGCGCAGTTTTCCAATCGATGTCATCGACGTTCGTTACCTTGAACAGCGACGCCTCGGCTGCAGCTTCGGCATCGGCCTCACTCACGCGCGCATGACGGCCGCGCGGTGCTTCCACTTCGGCGAGCGCTTCCTTGAAACGGTGACGATTGCGTCGCTCGAGCACGATGAACACGATGCCGTACAAAATGAGCATGGCCGCGACGGTGACCTTGTTATAGAAATGCTCGTTCATGAAATCGTCGAGCGCAAAACCGAACACGGCAGCAGGCAGGCATCCAATAACGACCATGCCCCAAAGGCGCCACGTGCTGCGACGCTCGTCGACCGTTTTGCTCGGCGAGAAGGGGTTGAGCTTATGGAAATACAGAATGATGACGGCCATGATGGCGCCAATTTGAATAACCACCAAGAACAGCGCAAGGAACGAATCGGAAACTTGCAGTTTCACGAATTCGTCAACAAGAATCATGTGGCCCGTCGAGGAAATAGGCAACCATTCAGTAATACCCTCGACCAGACCAATGAGCAGTGCTTTTAAAGCTTCGATAAGCATGGGCGCTAAACCTTCCGCATTCATGTGTATTTACGCAACCGTTGAATTTTATATGACGAGCGCACATTCCTCATGCAAAGCACGCGCATTGCCTTGGAAAAACAGAACCAGAGCGTTATTATGACAGGCGGTGCGCAAAAGCAAGAAGCGCCACCCAAGCAGTTCGGGTCCGAAATCCTGCTTGTAAAACCTAAAACCAAAGGAGAAAGTCGCAATGCGCAAATTTTTCGAAGACTACAAGATCTTGCTGCGGAGCATTCCCGCTCCCACCGTCACGATTTTCATCGTGAGCGTCATCCTCATGAACCTCATGGCAAATAAGGAACTTTTGAGCACGCCATGGCTCGCGCTCGACTGTGGCTTTGCCGTGAGCTGGGTTTCCTTCCTTTGCATGGACATGATTTGCAAGCGCTTCGGCGCAAAGGCATCCATCAAAATCTCGATTCTCGCGTTGGGCGTGAACCTGGCGGTGTGCCTGTTCTTCTGGCTCATGAGCCTCACCCCCGGTATGTGGGGCGCGTACTACGACACCGGCATGATCGAAGTCAACGACGCCCTGAACGCCACCATCGGCGGCACGTGGTACGTCGTGTTAGGCAGCTCGCTTGCGATGCTGTGCTCATCGACCGCGAATTCCCTGCTCAACGTGGCCATCGGCCGCCTTTCCACGTCGAACACTTTCGGAGCGTTCGCGAAACGTTCCTACATTTCCACGGGTATCGCGCAGTTCGTCGACAACCTGATTTTCGCCATTGTCGTGTCGCACGTCTTCTTCGGCTGGACGTGGATTCAGGTGCTTACCTGCTCGTTCACGGGCGCCGTGGCTGAGCTGCTGTGTGAGATTCTGCTGAGCCCCGTGGGCTACAAAGTCGTGCGTGGCTGGGAGCGCGAGAACGTGGGCGCAGCATACATCAACCGCATCGCCGCACAGAAAGCCAATCAATGAAGGCACTCATAACGGGCACTTCGGCGGGCATTGGCCGCGCATGCGCCGAGCTGTTTTTGCAGCGCGGATGGCATGTATACGGCTTCGATATCGCGCCGACATCAATCGCTCACGCGAAATACGAGCATTTCGTCATCGACGTGCGCGACCACACGGCGTTTCCCGCTGGCCTCGAGCCCGACGTCATCGTGAACAATGCTGGCGTCCAGGGCGCAGACGACATCGCCGTTAACCTGCAGGGCACCATCAATATCACCGAGGCATATGCGTTCGTGGGCGACTTTCCCGCCGCGAAGCCCGCGCCGTGGATTCGTTCGGTTGTCAATGTCGGCTCGGCGAGCGGACACACGGGTTCCGAATTTCCCGAGTATGCGGCGAGCAAGGGCGGTATTCTTTCGTACACGAAAAACGTTGCGAACCGCCTGGCGCCGCAGGGAATTTGCAACAGCGTCGACCCGGGCGGCGTGCTTACCGAGCTCAATCGCCCCGTGATGGATGACGCCGCCATGTGGGAGCGCATCATGCAGCTTACGCCGCTGCGCCGTTGGGCCGAACCCAACGAAATCGCCGAGTGGGTCTATTTCGTTGGCGTGACGAACCGCTTCATGACCGGCCAAAACCTTCTTATCGATGGAGGCGAGGCGGGCGCCGCCGAATTCGTGTGGCCCGAAGACTAGGTTTTATGGCGCACATTCCGACGCGCAAGACGAGGTCGGCCCTAAGGCCTCTTTCATGGAAGATGGAACCCGAGCTGCGCTAACGCACTAAAGTGGACTTGCCATAAGCCCCCTTTTCGGACCATGCGAATGCGCCTCGATAGCCAAATTCCATCAAGAAAGCCGCCCTTGGGCGGCTTTCTTGCAATGATCGATATTTGCTTTCGAAATCGATTTCGACTTAGAAGTTTTCAGCCGAAATTTCGAAGTATGCCTGCGGATGGTTGCAAACGGGGCACACATCGGGAGCCTTCGTACCTACGACAATGTGACCGCAATTACGGCATTCCCATACCTTGACCTCGCTCTTTTCAAACACAGCGGCGGTTTCGACGTTGTGCAGCAACGCGCGATAACGCTCTTCGTGGTGCTTTTCAATGGCGGCAACCTGACGGAACTTTTCGGCGAGCTCGTGAAAGCCCTCTTCTTCAGCCGTCTTGGCGAACTCGTCGTACATGTCAGTCCACTCGAAGTTCTCGCCATCGGCCGCAGCGGCAAGGTTTTCCTCCGTGGTGCCGATGCCTTCGAGCTCGCGGAACCACATTTTGGCGTGGTACTGCTCGTTTGCCGAAGTCTTGCGGAAGATTTCGGCGATCTGCTCGTAGCCTTCCTTCTTCGCAACCGACGCGAAATACGTGTATTTATTGGTCGCCTGCGACTCGCCAGCGAACGCGGCCTGCAGGTTTTTCTCAGTTTGGGTTCCAGCGTATTTGGACATTTCGAATCCCCCTTTTTGGATTTCCAGCCGTGGGCCCTTCGCCCGTGGCTTATGCCGTAAATGATATACCGTCTCAATACTAATTGGTAGGTTTTCAGCGGTTGTTTCCAAATCGGAATAAAACAGGAACAAAAACGCCATCTCTGATTGAGCCTTGCTGATCTTCTGCATGCATATCCGCGAAGTGGTCCGACAAAAGTTTCGGGGCGCATAGCCGAAGGACCGACACCGCCTCGAGCCAGCATTGCGTTGGCCGCGCCCGAGGCCAACGCCGGCTTAGCCGAGTGCGGCCTCTATCGCCTCTACGAGGAATTCCGTCGCACCTTTCCCCGCACGGGAGTCGTAGTACTCGACGAATCGATCGTCAGCCAAATATCCTCGAGCAAGACAGACGTGCGCTTGCGGCGAGTAAGCGCCCTTCGCCCATTGCATGCGAATCCAGTCGGCGTGCATGCGCGCCAATTTCGCCGCTTCGGGGCTCGACGCATCGCCCGTCAACATCGCCTTCTTCAACTGCTCGATAATCGCAACTTCAAGCTTCTCTTTCGTCTTCCACTCCTCGTCGCTCATGTCGAGCAGTTTTTCGTTTGATGCATCGACCGTCGCATCACCGTAGCGCTCGCGAGCCTCGACGCCATAGCGCATCTCGTTCGAATGCACCGCGCTCCAACGTTTCAGATGCGGCAGCACCGCGCCCATAAGAGATACGGCCTCGTCGCGTGTCATTCCCGTGCTTTCCGCCAAGCGCGGTGCGCAGTCTTCAATCATGGCGTCCATTGTTGTTTCATAGGTATATTCGCCCTGCTGATAGCACCATTTGCAATAATGCGAGTCGGCAGAGCCATGGACATCAGTGCCGTATTCTTCGGGCGAAAGCATCATTCCGCAGCTTTCGCAGTAATGCTCAGGCCAATCAAGAAGGTGCGCAACGGGCTCGTTCAGCACATTCGCGATAAGCTTCAGCATATCAATGCCAGGCGTTACTTCGCCTCGCTCCCACCGAGACACCGCCTGACGCGTCACGTACAATTTCGCCGCAAGCTCCTCCTGCGTGAGCCCATTGCGTTTGCGCAAATCAATAAGCGTTTCTCCGAATTTCATTCACAGCCTCCCAAAAAATACCGTTCAAAATGCCGTCCATCGACTTTCCCTACTGAAACTTTATCGTGTGCGAAGCGCCATTCCAAGCAACATCTAGTTGCGCAAAACACGAGGCAACTCGGGCATTTTGCGCTGTAAGGCACCTCCCGCAATGCAAGAAGGGGCCACAACGACCCCTTCTATGGTTTAATGCACCCTTTTCGACGTGCGGCTTTAACGGCTTTCGCGCTACGCAGCCTTTTCGACTTTCGCCCCCTTAACGCCCTTCGCAGCCTCTTCGGCTTCGAGCAGCTCACGCGCATGCTCGATGGCGTCATCGATGTTCGGACGGAAGTGCTCCTCGCCAACCAGGTCGACGAAGCCAGCGCGTCGCATGGTTTTCATGGGCTGCTCGTTGGCGTGGCTGAAGATGAGCTTCACGCCATTTTCCTCGCAGTAATCGTAGAGATTCTCGAGCGCATTCATGCCCGACGAGTCGAGCGACGGCACGCCGCGCATGCGGATGATCAGGTATTTCGTAAACTCCTTTACCGAAATGTCGGTAATGCGGTCGGTCATGCCGAAGAACATGGGGCCATTGATCTCGTACACGCGCACGCTCTTGGGCAGCTCGCGCAAATGCGTGACCTCGGAATCGGCGTCGCAGTAATACTGCCAACCTTTAACTTCGGTTTCCTCGGAAACCATCTTCATGAACAACACCACGGTAATGAGCATGCCCACCGCGATGGCCGTCACCAGGTCAAACACAATGGTAAGCATGAACGTGAGCAAAAGCGTGGCGATCGCGCCCTTCGAAGCCGTGTGGCACAGATGCGCGAAATTGCGCCAACCACTCATGTTGTAAGCGACCTGCAGCAAAATGGCCGCGATGGTCGGCATGGGGATGAGGGCCGCATATGGCATAAGGAACACGAGCACCACGAGCAGAACGAGCGCGTGCACCATACCGGCGACCGGCGTGCGTCCGCCGCTCTTCACATTGGCGGCCGTGCGTGCGATGGCGCCCGTCGCGGGAATGCCGCCGAACAGCACCGATCCCATGTTGCCTACGCCCTGAGCCACGAGCTCCATATTGCAGCGGTGGTGCGAGCTGATCATGGAGTCGGCGACGACGCACGACAGGAGCGACTCAATGGCGGCCAAAATAGCGATGGTGATGCCGTTTGGCAGCTGATCGCGCAGCAATTCGATCGAAAGCTGCGGCACATGCAGCTCGGGTAGGCCGGCGTTGATGGTATACAAATCGCCGATGGTGTTCACGTTCATGCCGAACAGGGGCACCATAACCATGCCAACGATGACGGCAACGAGCGAGCTGGGGACTTTGGCGCCCAGCGCGCCCAGGCGCGGCCACAAAAACAGCACCGCGAGGCACACCGCACCCACCAGGAGTGCCTGCCAATTGAAGGTGCCGAAGTTCGCCGCGAGCGCCGAAACCTTGTCGGCCGTCTCGACCGTCGCCGTGCCGGCGGGGTACGTGAGCCCGAAGAAATCTTTCAGCTGGCCAATGACGATGGTCACCGCAATACCCGCCGTGAAGCCCGTGGTGATGGTATACGGAACAAAGCGGATGATGGTGCCCAGCTTGAGCAAGCCCATAACCACGAGCAGCACGCCGGCGATAAGCGTCGCCGCCACCAGGCCGTCGATGCCGTCGGTCGCGACAATGCCGGCCACGATGGTCGCGAACGCCGCCGTGGGTCCAGAGATTTGCACGCGCGAGCCGCCGAGCAGCGCGATAAGGAAGCCTGCGACGATGGCCGTGTACAAGCCCTGTTCAGGGCCGACGCCCGAAGCAATCGCCAGCGCGATCGAAAGCGGCAGCGCCACAATGGCGACCACGATGCCCGATACGATGTCGCGGGGAAGCTGCTCTTTAAGCTCCTCTTTGCTCGAGTGCTTAATGATGCTAAACAGAATCGGTTTAATTTTGTCGCGCTGCAAAGATTCTCAATTCCTCTTCGTCGTATATCGATTGCGTCGCGCGCGCTGCCCAGAGGCAAAAGCCGCACTGCCAAGATAGCCTAAGCAGCCCAAGCAAAGGACCGCCTGGCCAGGCGGTAGCGCAGCCAGCGAGGCCGCTTCGCCCAGAGCGGTGCCCAAATTCGAGGCCGCCCCGATCGGGCAGCGTCCAGGCGAAAGCGCCCAGCATAATGCGCCCCGCAAAGGATTTCCTTCCTAAGGGGCGCCAAACTGGGCATTTCGCACGCGCATCGCCCATCCCGCATTTGGGATAGAAAAATTCCACCCAGGCAACCCCGGGTGGAATTCGAATTCTTCAGTTATCGCCAAAAGGCGCGTATGGGAGGTTTGTATTGTAACGGCTCAGCAACGCGGCTGCTCACGCCACACAAAATCGCCAATGCCACGGCACAACTTGCCCGCAAGCGAGAAGCGAGGCAAGGCGGCAAGCCGTTAAAATGCGGCGCAACCAAGGCGCACCCGAGGCGCGCCGCAAGCCTTACGCTTCCCAGTTGCCCACTTCGGAAAGCTCGATGTCGGGATTCTTATCGACCGCCCAGTTCACGTTCCACGGGCTCGTGAACAACAGCAGACGGCGCCCACGCATGTCTTCAACCTTAAGCGTGTCACGCGTGACGTTCAGGCTCGAGAACTCGAACGTCTTCGGGTCGGTTTTAATCCAGCGTACGTCGGTGTACGGAAGGCCCGTGCGGCGCACCTCAACGCCGTATTCGCTCTTCAAGCGCTGCTCAAGCACCTCGAGCTGCAACACGCCCACAACGCCGACGATGACGCTTTCCATGCCAAAACCCGGCTCGCGGAAAATCTGGATGGCGCCCTCCTGGGCGAGCTCTTCCATGCCTTTCACGAACTGCTTGCGCTTCAGCGTGTTCACTTGCGTGATGCGACTGAACATTTCGGGCGCGAACGTGGGAATTTCAGGGAACTGCACATGCGTTTTACCTGTGCACACCGTGTCGCCGATACTGAAAATGCCCGGGTCGAACAAGCCCACGATGTCGCCCGCGTACGCCTCGTCGACAATCGCACGATCGTCGGCCATAAGCGACGTGCCCGTGGCGAGCTTGAGCTTCTTGCCGCCCTGCATATGGAAGGCCTCCATGCCGCGCTCGAACTTGCCCGAGCAAATGCGCACGAACGCGATGCGGTCGCGGTGGTTTTTGTCCATGTTCGCCTGGATTTTGAACACGAAGCCGCTGAAATCGTCGCGTTGCGGGTCGACCTGCTCGCCGGTAAGCGTGTCGGTGTACGGCAACGGGCTCGGCGCAAGGCGCAGGAATTCTTTCAGGAAGGGCTCGACGCCGAAGTTCGTGAGCGCCGAACCGAAGAACACCGGCGAAAGCTTTCCGCAGCTCACAGCGGCGTAGTCGAGCTCATCGCCCGCGCCATCGAGCAGCTCGATGTCATCCATCAAGTTCTCGTGGTTCGCCTCGCCGATGAGCTCGCCCAGCTCGGGCGCACCGAGCTCGGCCTCAATTTCGGCAACCTTCTTCGTGGCGTTCGCGTGGCCGTCGCCCTCAAATGCGATCACACGGCGGGCCTGACGATCGAACACGCCGCGGAAGTTCTGGCCGCAACCGATGGGCCAGTTCATGGGATACGTGCCAATGCCGAGCACCGACTCGATTTCCTCCATGAGGTCAAACGGGTCGCGCGCCTCGCGGTCAAGCTTGTTCACGAACGTGAAAATAGGGATGTGGCGCAGCGTGCAGACCTTGAAAAGCTTTTTGGTTTGCGCCTCGACGCCCTTGGCGGCGTCGATGACCATGACGGCAGCGTCGGCAGCCATGAGCGTTCGATATGTGTCTTCAGAAAAGTCCTGGTGGCCAGGGGTGTCAAGGATGTTCACGCAGCAGCCGTCATAGGTGAACTGCAGCACCGACGACGTGACCGAAATGCCGCGCTCCTTTTCGATGTCCATCCAGTCGGACACGGCATGTTTGGAAGACGATTTGCCTTTGACCGAGCCGGCGGTTTGAATGCTGCCGGTATAGAGCAGCAATTTTTCGGTGAGCGTGGTTTTGCCTGCGTCAGGGTGCGAAATAATCGCGAACGTGCGGCGCGAGGCGATTTGGTCGGCAAGTGGTGCCACGGGGGTCCTTTCTATGGGTGCGCCCGCTGCGATGTACGCCGAAAAGCGGCCGGCGATACGGGCGAATGCATGCAAACTGTTAAATTATAGCACGCGTCTCGAAAACACTTTATAAAGCGGAGACTCCTTACATAAAACTCCTGATGGGAATACTATTTCGAACAGCTGTCCGATTTTTTCTTGCAAGACCGAAGAGCTGCGTGCTATAGTCGAAATGCACTCGACAGCGGAGCAATCCGCTTTTTATCGCGAAAGCACTGGGGGCGGCAACGGCGGCCCTTGCTTCCCAAAGCGTGTTACAGGCTTTTCGCATTCTGAACGACATGGGGTCTGCAACGGCGGGCCTTGCTTGTAAGCGGCGTACGGCGTCGCGGCGTGTTACATGCTCGTTCCTTTTCTCCCTACAACCGAATACGAGGACATGTATGGCAGGGTCGGCCCTTGGCGTCTTCGTGCGCTTTAAGCCGAACCGGCCACGACTATCCGCCTGCGCATTTGCGCCCTTCGAAAGGAATGGCATGAGCACATCTGTCTACTCGCCCCAAATTACACAAGAAACCGCACTTGGCCTCGAACGGTTCGATATGCGCGACGAGATGCTCGCCTGCCGCGAGCTCGAATTGTGCGGGCCCGTCGACGCGGAATCGGTCGCAGATATCATCCGCGGCCTACGCCACCTGCAGAAAGCCGACCCCGCCACACCCATCACGCTGTTCATCAACAGCCCCGGCGGCGAGGTGCAATCGGGGTTGGCGCTCTACGACGTGATGAGCGCCATCAGCTGCCCCGTGCGCACCGTATGCCTGGGGCTTGCCGCCAGCATGGCCGCACTGCTGTTTATCGCCGGCGACACGCGAGACATGCTGCCGCACAGCCGCGTCATGATTCACGACCCGCTCATCGGCGGCGCAGGCGTGGGCGGAAGCGCCCTTTCGGTGAAGGCGCGCGCCGACGATTTGATGCGCATTCGCGATATAACTGCCCAGGTCATCGCCGAGCATACCGGCATGCCGCTCGAGCGCGTGTTCGAGCTCACTGCCCGCGACACGTATTTCGAAGCCGAAGAAGCCGTTGCCGCGCATTTGGCCGACCGCGTGATTCGCGAACTGTAGAAGCGACGCGCCATTGCGGCCGCAATGCGCACCGCAGCAACGGCCGCAATGCGCGCGGCGCATGCCCGAAAAGCACGACGCGGCATGGCGCGGCAGAACGCGAGCCCGGGAATACGCTTCTTCCCCCGTACGCTGCGCCAACGGCTGCGCTGGCCGCGTTTCCCGCACTCCTCATGGGCGAACACGCCCGTCGTATCCCTCATTCGCCAACAGCCTTTACGGAGGACCTTATGAAAATCGCCGAATTTGAAACCCTCGTTGAAAACGCAGCCGAAACCGGGCACGACGCCTGGACCGACGCCGCCGTGGAATCGGGCCTCATGCGCGAAGTCGACACGCGCGACCCACGCCTCGCATACCGCGGGAGAACTCTGCTCACCGCCCATACCGAGATCGAAACCGATACCTGGCAAAGCGGTTTGAACAACAACGTGCTCGTGCTGGGCTGCTCGGGCGGCGGCAAAACCCGCCACCATGTCAAGCCCAACCTGCTGCAGGCATCGGGCTCCTACATTGTGCTCGACTGCAAAGGCAGCTTGTATCGCGAAGTCGGACCCTACCTGGCCGAGGCGGGATACGTAGTCGACCAGCTCGACTTCTCAACCATGGGCGGCACCGTGGGCTACAACCCACTCGCCAATGTACGCTTCGTTGACGGCGAACCCCTTCAGCAAGACATCATCGCCATCGCATCGGCAATTTGCCCTATCGAAGACCACGAAAGCGACCCATTTTGGCCGCAAGCCGCCGCGAATTACCTGTGCGCCTATATCACCTACGTGCTCGAAGCACTCCCCAGCACCGAATGGCACATGGGATCGGTGATGCAGGTGTTCGAAGCCGCCTGCTCCGGCCGCGTTGACAGAATGTTCGCCCAGCTCGATGCCGACGATCCGAGCGCATTTGCGCCTGCGCTCTATCGCCGCACGAGGGTTACCTGCGGCGCCGAGAAGATGCACTCGAGCATTCTTGGCATTCTTGCGGCGAACCTCATGCCGTTCGGTTTTCCCGAGGCCACAAACGCGTACCGCCGCGCGCGCCAAGTGGACTTTCGCTCGTTCGGCCGCGAAAAGCGGGCGCTGTTCGTCACCATCAACGACATGGATCGCAGCCTCGATAGGCTCACGAGCATGTTCATTCGCCAGGCGTTTTGCGCGCTTTGCGATTCAGCCGACCACGATTACCCCGATCATCGCCTGCCCGTGCCCGTGCGATTCGTGCTCGACGATTTCGCGAACCTGAACCTGCCGCACATCGATGACGTGCTGGCGGTCATACGCAGCCGCGAGATCAGCTGCACGATCATTTGCCAAACCATAAGCCAGCTTGAAGCGCGCTACGGAACGCCCGCCGCGAACTCGATCATCGGCAACTGCGACGCGCAGCTCGTGCTCGCCTTCCAAGACGAGCGAATCGCGCAGTACTTCGCCACGCGCGCCAACAAGCCGGCGAGCGCGCTGCTCGAAACCCCGGCCGGCATGTGGTGGGTGTTCGTGCGCGGGCAGCGCGGCCGCATGGAGCAGGCCTATCGACTCGAAGACCACCCGCGCTACCCCGAGCTTGTCGCATGCCTCGGGCGCGCCGAGACGGAAGCGGTTTTCAGCACGCCCGACGAGTGGGAGTTCGAGGAGTTCTTCGACTTCGACGAGCCCGACGAACCGTTCAGCCCCTGCCCCGCGGCATAGGCGCAGGGCAGGCAGCCCCTACCAGGGAAGCTCGACTTCCGCCGCGCCCTCGTCGGTTTGCCCCGCGCCAACGGACTTCGCGGAGACAGGCTTCGTGCCAGCGGCTTTCGCGCTAGCAGTTTCGAGTTTTTTCTCAGAAGCGTCCTTCGCAAACGCACGGTTATCGCAGGTCACATCGCTGGACGCTTTTCTGACGTGCTCCAAATACCCGCGAATGCTGTAATGATCGGCCCCGTCGAAAGAGTCCTTCCTGTTGCCATCGGCCTCGAGGCTTCCCAGATAGCCGTTGTCAATTGTTCTGCCCAATTGATCAACAATCGACGCATACCAATGGCCCGATTCGTCGGCAGGCTCGCGCAGCTGACAGGTAATCGCGAGCTTGCCGTTGTCGGCCTGGGTGAATGCGCCCGATTCACGCAGCTGGCGCAGATGCTCGCCATCGATCCAGAAACTTATAAACGGCGCCTCGTAGGCATCGGTCAGCATGCTGTTGCGGTTGTCATAGACGTAGCACACGAGCGCGCGGGTTCGCGCTGCGCACAGCATGTCGACTTCGCTTTCCTTCAGCATGAAGTACACCGTCGTATAACCGCGCACGCCCTCCCCCGCTTCCTGGACGGTAACCACGGCGGTTTTCACCTGGAACATGAGCGTTTCGGGCTGCACGGATGGGTCTTGAAGCTGGGCCTTCAAGTTCACCGTCACCACATCGACGCCCATATCGGCCGGTGGGCGCAGCGCGTCGAGACCATTGCGATACAGCGCGCCTATCAGCTGAAACTCGCCCGTGTAGCCGTTATAAAGAAGGTTGTAGAAGTTCTGGTCCATGGCATTCCTATCGCGATTTTTTATGGGTGCCATTGTACGCCATTCGCTTCTCGACAAGAGGCATCGAACACCCTTCGTTTTTTCGACGAATGCCGCCGCAAACATAATCGCGAAGTGCGTAGGTTTCCCGAAAGCTGTCAAGCAAGCCGAGCTTTCGAGAACGTGTGACCTGGGGTTTTACGAAGCCTCAAAAACGGCTGCACGCTGCTCGCGCAATAGGCTACGCACTTCGTGGCATTTTTTGCGAAAAGCAGCCGCTTAGGTCCAATCGCGACGCATTTCGCGGAGTGATGTGAAGCGCGCTGTACAATCGGTCGAGAAACTTCCCCGTTCGAAAGGTTGCCGCCATGCCGAAAATCGTTATCACCGACTCCGATTTCGAGAGCAACGATTTCGAGTTCGCCATGGCACGCGCCGCGGGCGTCGAAATCGCCGCGTTTCAAGGACCCAAGCCGCAGGATATCATTCGCAACGCCGCCGATGCCGATGCCATTGTGACCTCGTACGGCACATTCACGCCCGAAGTTTTTGCGGCGCTGCCAAACTTGCAGGTCGTAAGCCGCACGGGCATTGGCTACGACACGATTGACGTGCCTGCCGCCACGAAAAACAAAACCGCCGTGTGCGTGGTGCCCGGCTATGGCACGGAAGTGGTCTCCGACCACGCTATTACCCTTGCCTTGTGCGTGCTGCGACGCATGAACGAAACCGACGCAGACATGCGCGCAGGCATTTGGGATTACGCCCGCCACCGCCCGCTGGGCCAGGTGCACGGCCGCACGTTTGGCGTGGTGGGCATGGGCGAAATCGGACGCGCGACCGCCCGCAAGGCCGCAGGGCTCGGCTTCCGCGTGATTTGCACATCGCGTTCGCTCGTGCCAGGGCGCCGCACGCCCGAGGGCTACGACATCGTGGAATATGGGGAGCTGCTTCGCCGCGCCGACGTGGTAAGCTTCCACACCGCACTTACGCCCGACACGCGCCACATGCTCGACGCGCACGCGATTTCCCTGATGAAACCTGATGCCATCGTGGTGAACACCGCCCGCGGAGCCGTTGTCGACACGGTAGCGCTCGCCGAAGCACTCAAAGCCGGTAAGCTGTGGGGCGCGGGCATTGACGTATTCGAAAACGAGCCGGTCGAACGCGACCATCCGCTGCTTTCGGCACCGCACACCGTGCTCACGCCGCACGCGGCATACTGGTCGGAAGAATCGGGCGAAGAGCTTCGCCGTCGTGCCATGCAAGCCGCGATCGACGTCGTGAGCGGCGTGCGTCCGATAGATTGCCTGAACCCCGAAGCGCTGCGTTTCTAAGAGAAGAACCGGAGAGGCGAGCACCGCAGCACAAACTGAGCAGACAGACGTATCTGCTTAGTTTTCGAACGGGCGCCTAGGCCAGTTCCGCCAATGCGGCGTCAAGCACCTCTTCGCTAAACAGATTCCCGCGACCGAGCTGGCCTTTCGGGTCAATTTGCGCCTTCATGCACGCGCTTTCCGCAATATGGTTAGCACCGTACATTTCTTCGAGGAAGTGGGCCTTGAGCTTACCCACGCCATGCTCGGCCGACACCGCGCCACCCATGGCCGACACCTCGGCGGCCCACCGCGCGAACAGCTCGGTGCCGCGCGCGTATTCCTCGGCGGAGCGTGGCAAAATGTTCACATGCACGTGGTTGCTTCCAATGTGGCCCCACGTTGCACTCTCAAAACCGCCTTCGGCGAGCGTGCGGCGATACATCGCGATTACATCGCGCAAGCGATCGTCAGGCACCGACATGTCGCTACCGAGTTTCGTGATGGAAGGGTCGGTGCGGCGGCGCTGGTCGATAAGCATGTTCACGCTTTCGGGAACTGCATGGCGGAAGAAGCGCTGGCCCGCGCGCTCGGCTTCGGTCGTCGCGACCCACGCGCCCTCGGCATCACCGCCGCACGCTTCCAGTTGCTCGCACAGCATCATGAGCTCGGCTTCGGCAGTTTCCTCATCGTCGCAGCTCAGCTCGACGAACACGCATGTTCGCGCATCGTCGGCGAGTTCGGGAAGCTCGGCGAATGCCGGGTTGTTCGCCTTTTGCGCGCGCAGAACGTCGAGCGCAGCGCCGTCAAAGTACTCGATGGCCGTCGCATGTTCGAGCTCGCCGCGCACGGCAATCGTGAAATCGACCGCCTCGGCCTCGCCCGGGAAAAAGCAGCTCGCGCCCCATACCTCGACAGGCACAGGCAAAAGCGCCAGCTCAAGCTCGCAAATCACGCCAAGCGTGCCACATGCGCCAATGAACAGGTCAATTGCGTCCATGTCGTCGCACGCAAAATAGCCCGACGCATTTTTCGCCTTCGGCATATCGTACGTGGGAAGGTTCAACATCAGCTCGCGACCACCTTCGGTCACAAGGCGAAGCTCGCGGCCGGTCGCGAACACCTCGCCTCGGCGCAGGGCGAGCACATCGCCATCGGCGAGCGCCACACGCATCGCCTCAACATGCGGACGCGCCGCCCCATAGGCATAGCTACGCGAGCCCGACGCGTTGCATGCCACGATGCCGCCAAGCGCTGCCGATGCCTCGGTCGGGTCGGGCGCGAAAAACTGCGCGGGTGCGGCTTTAAACTGAGCCAGCGCGGCGAGGCTTTCATCGCTCCAGCCCGCCGTGTCGAAACTCGCCTTCTGCAGCATGTCGCGCAGCTCCATGAGCGAAAGGCCCGGTTGCACGCGCACAAAGAAGCGGCCGTCGGAGCCGCGGCGCATGCCGAGCACGCGGTTCATGCGCGACGTGTTCAGCACGCAACCGCCATGGGGAACCGCGCCAGCCGCCAAGCCGGAACGCGCGCCCTGCACGGTGACAGGCACACCCGTGGCATGCAGGGCGTGCAACGCATCGCGTACATCGGCCTCCGATTCAGGGAACACGATACTTTCCGCAGAACCCACACTGCGCGATTCGTCGCGCAGGTATTCCTCAAACTCGTCGGTGCAGAGCACGATTTCAGCCATAGGTTCCCCCTTCGGAGCTTTTTTCAGCTTTTTGCAGGAATGTTTACCATAGCGCATTAACGGACGATGCGGAATGGCCGCGAACAAAGCGACGAGCAAGGCGCCCTTGACATCGCCCGACGGCGCCCTGCAGCGCTCGGCGACAATACCGCTGGCCATTGTCTACGCCGATGACACTCGCCGCCCAAGCTTGCGCCGATGAGACACCCGACATCTATCTCCTGCGCCGACGCTTCATGTTCATCAACCATTCTCGCCAACCCCGTGCTTCGTTCCGACGCGTACTTTCCAGGGCGCCTCGAAGCGGTTCGCAAGGAAGACGCTACCCTTAAATCACGACGCCGTTGCAGTGGTCGATTTCATGCTGGACGATCTGCGCGTCAAAACCCGAGAACGACTTTTTGCACGGCGTGAACGACGCGTCGAGATAAGCGACTTTAATGCGCCTGTAGCGCGTACACAGACGCGAGCCCTCGAGCGACAGGCAGCTTTCCTCGGTTTGATACTCGCCCGACGCTTCCACGATTTCGGGGTTATACATGAGCACCGCGCCGCCCGCGCACGCGGCCACAATGACGCGCTTGCGCACGCCAATCATATTCGCCGCGAGCCCCACGCATTCGTGCGCATGCGCCGCAAGCGTGTCGAGCAAATCTTGGCCCACGGCAGCATCGGCGAGCGTAGCATCGACGCTCGGCGCCGAGAGCAGTGCGGGGGACTTTACGATAGGGCGAATCATAGAGAATCCTTTCAAGTGGTCGCATGCAGAAATACGGAAGCGCGATTCATCAGGGAAAACGATAGCAAAAAGAAGTATGGAAACGATAGCAACAGCGATGAGCGGTCGACAATCAGCGGCGTCAATCGGCAATCGTCAACGTTAATCGGAAATCGGCGACAAGCCGAGCACTCGCAGCGGAAAGAACACTATCGCAAGTACTCCGCGAATCGTTCGGAGTTTCCGCCAACTACTCGCGTCTCAACTCGCGCTCTCTCGACTTCAACGGCACGCCCTCGCCTACGCCGCAATTCGAAACCGCCCAGCAAATCGCCTTCGCCATGCGCACATCGGGCTCTTTGAAATGGTTGCCCGGATTGCTTTCGAAAGCAGTTTGGACGCCTTTCGCCTCAAAGGCAGCGACAACGCGCTGCGTGCCGTCGGCCACGCCGCGCAAAAGGCGGCTCGGCGTGCGCGCCTCCTTCGACCCAAGCGAGAAATACGCGCATCGCGGCGAGCGGTGGAACGCGCCGGCCTCGACGTATTCCGCGAAGTTTGGGTACCACATCGAGCCCGACGCGCTCGCAACCGCATCAAACAGGTCGGTTTGAAACGGCGCCCACGTGGCGAACAGCCCCGCAAGCGAATAGCCGGCGATACAACGATGGGCGGGATGCCCTCCAAGCCGCTCTTCCGTCTTCTGCACGATTTCCGAAAGCGCTTCAAGCTGGCGCTTCGCATGCCCCGCAAACGGCGCATCATCGGCGAAAATTCCCGAACATTCCCATGGCGTGAGCATGTCGTTCCATTGGGGGACATGAATCGCGACCAGCACAAACGGCGGGCATCCCAATTCCGCGCACCGCTTTAACACGGCATCGCTTTCGTCTTGGATTTCGTGCATGTATATAAACGGCACGCGCGATTCGACAGCGTTGGGCGCGACGCTCGCGTCGCCAAAACCCGCGCAGGTCTCATCGCCAAAGGCCGTAACCGTTACGCGCTCGCCCGCTATGTTCAACGTCGTTTTCATACCCCGTATGATAGCCTATTAGGAATCCAATCTTGCGAGCGCTCCCTAGGGCCAGCGCGGAACATTCGCCACACTCCATTGACGAACGCGAAGCATTCTCTACGCCATATTGGCCGGTGCGCAACAGCCCAGGCCGCCTCGGCGGGCACGGGCATTCGCCATATCGCCTCAGCAGGCGCGGCATTCGCCACGCTACGTTTGACCGTAAACGGCGTTCGCGCGACGACGCCAAACGGCGCGTTCGCGCAAACGCTGGCAAACGAGGCGCATCGCATGGGCCGGCGAAGGCCTTTTTTTTCCTTACCCTTTTTACCCCTTCGCCCCGACTGCGCCGTCGCCCAACTTCCCCTTCTTCGCCACCCTCGCCCTTTTCGGCGCAAAATCTCGCTCGTAGCCAGGCACGTTCATGCTCGATATCGCCCACAAATAAAGGCTCGCCACGCTGCCGTAGGGGCTGTAGCGGCGGCGATATCGCTCGAACATCTCGCGCGTCACCTTGCGGTGGTGGTACACCATGCGCATTCCGCGATGAATTGCCAAATCGCCGTAGCTCAGAATATCGGGGCGGCCCAAGCAAAAGAGCAGCAGCATTTCGGCGGTCCAAACCCCAACGCCTTCGAGCGAGGAAAGCGCCGCGATGGCTTCGGCGTCGTCCATCTCGCGCACCGCATCCAAATCGAATTGCCCCGAAACGACCTTTTCGGCGCAACTTTTTATGTACCGCGCCTTCGTAAACGTGATGCCGCACGACTGCAGCTCCTCTTCGGTAGCAGCGCACACCGCAGAGGGCGTCACCTCGCCCAAGCGTTCCCGCATACGATTCCAGATGGTCGCCTGAGCTGCAGTCGAAATTTGCTGGCCGATAATCTGATGCACGATTGCCGTGAACAAGTCGTCCTCGTCCATTTCTCGGCGCACAACGCCCACCGCATCGATCGCAGCGCCGAGCTTTTTGTCTTTTGCCTTGAGATAATCGACGGCATCGGTGTCATATTCGAAATAGCGAGCCAACGTGAACGCCTCCTTGCGACTTGCGGAATACGGAATCGAAAGCGCGAAGCCGCCATCGTGCTTCTATCTAGCGCCTTTCGGGTCTCCATCGGGCCACTTATCGAGTCTTTTATCGGAGCGCCCATTGAGGACCTTGTTGAGTCCTCTTATCGGAACGCACGGCGAAAACCGCAATTGAAGCTCCGGCGCCAATGCCGTCGAAAGCCTCGCTCTAAGCGATTCCGTGCGACCCAAGTGAACGGAGCCGGCAGTTTCCTATTGGTTGCCCGAAATGAGGAGCGCCTCCGGCGGAACGCCCCAAACCCCCTTCAAGGCAAGGACGAACGACCATCAGGGGGCGCCCAATCGACGCCCCTGGACTTGCCCGCATCTTAAGGCAACGCGTCAAGCGATTACCGCCGAGCCTTGCTGGCGGCTGCCTTGGGCCGCAAGGGAGCTACATCTCGATGCGACCGAACTTCGCAAGCAGCTCGCTTGCCGCGGTGCACGACGGGCAGTTGCAATACTTCGCGCCGGCCTCCTTGCGCTTGAACTGCTCGGCGAGCATTGCCGCAGCGACTTCCTCGCCCATGAGCTGTTTGGCAGGGCCTTCGGCAAACGCAATCACGCCGTCGATAGTCGTGGGACGACCCTCGAGCACGTCAAGCAGCTTGTCGGTAGCGGCCGCAACGGCTTCATCGCTCGCATCCGCCGCAACGGCAACCTTCCATGCGGCTGCTGCGTCTTTGGTGACCTGCGTGCTTGCATCGTTGGTCGCGAGCACTTCGGCACGCTCGGCCACGTAATTGAACAATTCTTTTTCCATGGGATAGCCCCTTTCTTCAGCCGTCATTACGCTTTGCATGATAGTACTTGCATGCTGGCCCCACGACGAGGGGTAGCCCATTCCGCCATGGAGATAGTCGCACCGCTCATACGCATTCCCATATAGTTCATGCGTATTCCCATATGCTTCCATACCACATGGGCCATGCGCATTCCCATATGTATACCGCATGAATCAAATCGCGCATCCGCCTAGCAGCACGGGACGGGGATACACGCCCCATACCACATGAGCCGAATGAATGCCCATGCCAGAAAATGCCTCAATGGGGCCTCACTGCAGCGATTCGAACCCTATATGGCAGAAAACGCCAGAATGGGGCCCGTTTTCCCTTCGCGCTCGATTGTAACCACGACAAGCGGATTAAGAAAGCCCAGGTCAAAGATTTAAGCAGCCGGCCATGGAGGCTCAGAATCGAGCTTTTCTTCCTTATTTCCCATGCAATGAGGCCCCCTTCTGGCATTTTGCGCCAGAAGGTCCCAAAATCGCCGCACTGCATGCAGGCGCACCATGCTGCACGAGCTTCCGCGCAGCGCGCAAGTTGCGCCTAAAGGCAAAACGTCTCTTATTCCAGGTCTTGCACGAATGGCGAAAACGAATTCCTAAAGCCCGCGCAATAGCGCATGCGGCATCGTCAAGCAAATCCGCCGAAGAAACCTGACCATTGGTCACCGTGATTACCGAGAAGCCCATCGCTTGCAACGCGTTGCGTCGCTCGGCATCGCTCGAAATGCCAGCCGCGGAAGTATGGAACGCATCGCTATCGTATTCGACATCGAGGCGGGCGCTCTGCCAAAACAGGTCGAGTACGAAGAACTTTCGAGGCGCGCACTTGCGACCCTCGCCAACCACATCAACCCGATAGTTCATCATCGGCAGCGGCAAGCCGTAACCACCCAACGTTTGTTTGGCGCAGAGCAGAGCGACAAGCTCCGACTCGGCGGGCGACGCCGATTTATCGACCGAAAAACCGAGCGCTTTTTTCGCTTTCGCATTTCCAGGATACGATTCGACCGAAGACGCAAACGACAAAAGAGACGCAACGCTTGAAACGGGTTTCGCAGAAACGAAATCGGACCCATCAGGCTTCATCGAATATAACCCGCACAGTTCGCACGCAACAAACGCAAGAGCTTCTACCGATAAGGAGCGAGCAAGCTGGAGAAACAGCGCCTCGGGCGACAGCACGAACGTCGTTTCGTCGATGCGCATCGCTTTTCCCGCGAAACATGCATCGCAAATATCGTGACACACAACCCCAGGTCTGTTCCTTTTGCCATTTCGCGCCGAAATCGCAATGTGAATCGGTTGCTGGAACGGTAAAAACACCTCGCTCGCCCATGGCTCGTCGAGCAAAGACGCGATTTCGCTCCGGTTCGTTTTTGCGGGCAGCGCAACGCGAGCCGCGCGAGGCTTCGGGCGAAACCCACATCGCACGGCCCTCCAGTATTGGAGCGCGCTCATATGTGCAAGGCAAATAGTCATACGGAAGACTCTAGCGCGAAAACCTTGCCGAATTCTTGCCTGAAGGCCGCGAGATTCGTGCCCTAAAACTGCAGAATCCGTGCTCGAACGCCGCGATTTTCATGTTTGAAAGCGACGTTTTTCATGCCCGAATAGCACGAAAACCATTTCCAAACACCGCGAAAATCATGCTCGAAAGCTGCAAGATTCACGCAGAAACTCAAACCCGAGCGTTGTCGACCCCCACGGAATCACGCGCAGATGCCGCCTCGCTCCCGCGAATCCACGACTCGACAGCGCCGCACCACCAGCCATCATCGTCGCGCTCCGGGCAGCGGCGTTACGGTGCCGGGCAACAACCCCTCATCACCAAGCGGCACCGTTGGCCAATGGATCGCATTGCCGGCTATTGGACGGCGTCGCTGCGATAGTGTGAGCCGCAGCTTTCTTTGCGCGCGAGCATTGCCGCAACGGTCGCGCTTGCTGTTTCGAGCTGTAAGCGAATTCTCATAGTGGCAGCAATCGACGCGGCATCGGAACACGGCGAAGATGAAGGCGCGAGCCCCGACGCAGACATAAGCTCAGAAGCAGGCTCAGATTCAGACCCAAACGAGGCCACAGGCGCACAAGCCGCTTCCCCAACGCGTTCCTGAAGAGCGGAAATCGCATTTGCAGCCGCCTTAAGCCCGTCGGCATCGCGGGAAATCATGCAATGCGTCGACATCGTTTCGCGCAATTCGCGAAGCGCCGCGCCGCTTGCGGGATATGCGCGTTCCTCGACTTCAAACGAAACCGACCCACAGCGCGACCGGAAACGAGAGCCCCCTGCGCAACGGCCGTTGTGGGAATCACTTTTGGTCGCGATTCCTTCCGCGTCGGAATCTCTGCAGCTTCCCACATCGAGCCCGCAACCCGAAGCCAGTGTGCCCACGCTTGCGAAACCGGGGGTTTCGCTGCGCGCATTCGCGCCCCCGCCCGCGCACTCGCCCACAAACCCCCTCGCAAATTTCGCCGCGGCAACGCCCGCGCGGCGACCGAAAACCAATGCATTCGCGCTCGCGAGGCCGCCGATTCTATCGGCGCCGTGCATGCCGCCCGTGCATTCGCCGGCCGCGAACAGGCCCGGCACGCCGCACGAGCCATGCTCGTCAATCGCGATACCGCCATTCGACGCGTGCGCATACGGCGCAATACGCGCAGGAGCGCTCGCTGAAACGCTGCATTCCCGCTCGAGCCATCCGGAAAACGTGCGCACGAATTCCGGCGAGCCATCACCCACGTCGCACGCGATTTCCATGCCCTCATCGCCGCACGCCTCCATGGCGAAATCGAGCGGCGCACCGGCTCGCTCGCACGAAAACGGCCCATGCTCGCTACGGGCTTCAAGAACATCGCGCGCGATCGGCTCGCCCGACGCGTCCCAGGCACGCGCGAACCGAAACGCCTTCTCGTTGAACACGATGTTGCGCCGCGGCGACACGAGCCCCGGCATGATTTGCATGAATTCCAAATTCACCAAGCGCGCGCCGCAGCGCGCGGCAAGTGCCTGGACCGTTGCGGAATTGCCCGAAGCAGAAAGGCTACGCTTGTAAAGCCCGGCCACGCCGCCTCCTGCGAGCACGATCGCCCCGCACGACACCGCACGAAACCGCTTGGCAGAGCGATCGAAGAACAGCGCACCGCGCACGCAGCCATTATCCATGGTGATATCGAGCAGCTCGCACCCGTCGAAGCGAACAACTCCCCCTTCGCAAAGGGCCCGGCCGAAACCGCGCTCCATCGAATCACGTTCAAGCCCGCGCCACATGCGCAGCGAATGGTCGAAGCAGGGAATGTATTGCGGCTCATCGGGATTCGCGGGTCGCTTCAAAGAAACGCCCATCGCTTCAAGCGCGGCGATAGCCTCGGGAATACCCCGCACGAACGAGTCGACGAGCGCCGCATTGGCAGCGCCGCGGCCGACGTGCAGAATCGTCTCGACCATATCGTCGATATCGGCCGCATCGCGAGGCCCGACAAGCCCCAATCCCCACGTACCTGGATAGAAGCTCGAGCCGGAAAAGACGCCCGACGCACTCGCGAGGCACACCGAAGCGCCAGCGCGCGCCGCCTCGATCGCCGCGCAGCATCCGGCAATGCCGCCGCCAACGACGACCACGTCAAACGATGATTCCGATTCGATATGCACGATTCCCTCCTGAGCCGCACGCGCGATCCGCTTTTTGCTAAGGGGATAATAGCGTTTCCGACGAGCGAGCTCGCCCGCGCGACACATTCGGCGACACCTCAACAAATACATCGCTCGCGACGCTTAAAGCTCGCGAAAGCATACGAAACTCCCGACGAATGAAGCTCGGACGAAACAAAAACCGTGCACTGCTCGCGGAATTTACGACAAATGTAAATCGGCTCGACGACGAACCGGCCATCAACGGAAAACGACACTTTAGCGCATTAGAGTGTTGACGTGTGCGATTTCGCCGCTATACTAAACGCATTCCGCGACCAGTCGGGAACCGTGCGCGACGAAATGAACGCCCACGGCACACCGAACGAAGGTCGCGCACGTCGCCCGCTTCCTCGGGCCGAGTTTTGGAAGGAGCACGCGTGAGCAACGCCGCCGCACATACCTGCGCAGTCGCCGCCGGCTTCTTCTGCCATGCCCACACGGGCCGCTACCCCGAGTACCTCTATTCCTATCGATACCTCTAGCGCACGAGGGCCGCTCATCGCGTCGCACGCCAGCGTCGCGTACAGCCACAGCCGTCGTGTGCGCCTCCATGTCCGCGTAATTTCGCGCATTTGGGCATGGTCCGGTTTCTCAACAAGGGGCGAATAGGGCAAACGGGTGCCCCGTCGAGAAATCGGTTCGCGCCCAAACGCGCAAGACCGATTGGAAATTCCAATGATCGCAAAAATCACCATGGTGCTCGCTTTCGCGGCAATCGCCATCATCATCGGCATCCTGTGTCAAAAACACGCCGGCAGCGTGACCGGCTTCATTCTGGGCGGCCGCAACGTAGGCCCTTGGCTTTCCGCGTTTGCATTCGGCACGTCGTACTTCTCGGCCGTCATCTTCGTCGGCTACGCCGGTCAATTCGGATGGAAATACGGCCTGTCGGCCACGTGGGTAGGCATCGGCAACGCCATTTTGGGCAGCCTGCTTGCCTGGTGGGTGCTCGGCCCCCGCACGCGCGAAATGACGCAGCGCCTGGGTGCTGCCACCATGCCCGAATTCTTCGGCAAGCGCTACCACAGCCGTGCGCTGCGCATCGCCGCCGCCGCCATCATCTTCGTGTTCCTCATTCCCTACACCGCGAGCGTCTACAACGGCCTGTCGCGACTGTTCGGCATGGCGTTCGGCCTGCCATACGAGGCATGCGTCATCGGCATGGCACTTATCACCTGCATTTACGTGGTGCTCGGCGGCTACATGGCCACCGTGGTGAACGACTTTCTGCAGGGCATCGTGATGCTGTTCGGCATCACCGCCGTAATTTGCGCCGTGCTCGCCGGCAATGGCGGCTTCTCACAGGCGGTCATCGACCTGTCGCACGTGCAAGCCGAAACGAACCCCAATTTGCAAGGCGCGTTCGTGAGCATGTTCGGACCCGATTTGCTCAACCTGCTCGGCGTTGTGGCGCTCACGAGCCTCGGTACGTGGGGCCTTCCGCAAATGGTGCAGAAGTTCTACGCCATCAAAAGCGGCCCCGCCATTAAACAGGGCGCCATCATCTCAACGATTTTCGCTATGGTCGTCGCCGGCGGCAGCTATTTCCTCGGTGGCTTCGGACGCCTGTACTCGGGCCAGATCGAGATATCGGCCGCAGGCACGCCCATCTACGACTCCATCATCCCCACTATGCTTTCCACTTTGCCCGATTTGCTTGTCGGCCTCGTAATCGTGCTCGTGCTTTCGGCCTCGATGTCGACCTTGAGCTCGCTTGTGCTCACCTCGTCGAGCACGCTCACGCTCGACCTGTTGAAAGACAACGTGGTGAAGAACATGAATGAGAAGCGCCAGCTCACATGGATGCGCGGCCTGCTCGTGGCGTTCGTGGCGATTTCCGCGATCATCGCGCTCGTGCAGTACAACTCGTCGATCACGTTCATCGCGCAGCTCATGTCCATCAGCTGGGGCGCGCTGGCGGGCGCCTTCCTCGGTCCCTTCCTGTGGGGCCTGTATTCCAAGCGCATCTCGAAGGCCGCCGTGTGGACGAGTTTCATCGTGGGCGTAGGCCTGACCAGCGGAAACATGATTGCGGGCTTCTTCGGCCACGCACTTATCGCCAGCCCCATCAATTGCGGCGCGCTCGCAATGCTGCTCTCGCTCGCGATTGTGCCGCTCGTGAGCCTCGTTACTAAGCCGGTTGATTTCGACATGGACATCGCGCTGCCGAGTCGCAAGAGCGCGACCGACCGCGAAATTGAAGCCGAGGCGCGCGCGGAAGGCATGGAGGAAATGGAGCCCTTGGCGTAGGCGCCGCAAGGAAATCGAGCCGCATCTCGACCCTTCACGACTCAAGAATACGGCCGCCTTGCTGAACGTGCTTGCCAAGAACGGCTTCAATGCCGAAGCGAGAATCGGTTGAATAGGGCCGAAGGAACCGCCCCTTTGGCCCATCAAAAAACCTGCGGGATGTGTTAAATGCCCTGAGCATTTAACACAAAGACGCGCTCTTCCCGCCCACGAGCGGCGGAGCAGCGCGGACGAGGGGATGCCCTCGCACGATCGACTTGATCAACGGTGCAAATTATTTGAGCGAGCTGATGGCAGAAAACGCGTCGTAAGGGTCGCCAGATTGAGTTTTCAGCGGCTTTTTGGCAGGAAATGCGTCCCGAGGGTCGCGTTTCCTGCCAAAGGACATCTTGCATAGAATTACATCAGCAAAACCCCAGGTCACAGAATCTCTCGGGATGCAAAAAATGAGTCAATAGAGCTCGAAAACCGCATTTGGCAGATTATTCGACCCTTGGGACGCATTTCCTGCCAGAAGACCGCATTCCCAAGGGTCTCGCACGGCGCGGCCGAACGAGAATAGATTCGCGATGCACGACGGACGCAGTTTGTCGGCAATGGAATCGAGACGCACGGCGTACGCGGCTGGGCGACGATGGAATCGCGATGCACGGCGCACGAGGTCGCGGCCGACGTCGCCAGCTAACCCTACAATAGCCGAGAAAACCATACCCTTCCACGCCGAGGTACCATGCACGAACCTTCTTCCACCAATCCACAGGGGCAATCAGAACAGCCGCAGGAACACCCGAAGGGGCACTCGCAAAAGCGCACCCAAGGGCGCCATATATGGAATCACTGTGCCGCGAACTGCGGCGGGCGGTGCGCCCTGCGCTTCGATATCGAAGCAGACCAAGTCACACGCGTAGGTTCGTGCGCGGCCGAAACGCCCGACGGCACGCCCCTGCCCCAAGCCTGCGTACGCGGACGCCGCATGCTCGCCTGGGCCGAAAGCCCGCTGCGCCTGAAATGGCCGCTCAAACGCACGGGGCCGCGAGGATCGGGCCTCTACGAGCGCATCACGTGGGACGAGGCAATCGATATCGCATCGAGCAAGCTGCGCGATACCATCGACCGCTTCGGCAACGACGCCGTCTTTATCGCCTACGGCACAAACGCGAACTGCACCACCGCACGCCCCTTCAACAGGCTCATGAACTGTTTGGGCGGCTACCTATCGCGCTACAACGACTACTCGTGCGCGCAGGCGACGTGGGCCGCGAAATACTGCTTTGGAGTGAAGCCCGACGACGGCAGCTCCTTTGAGCAGGCGTTTTCGGCCGACCTCGTGATTGCCTTCGGCGCGAACCCCACTGTCGCCAACGACGGCGGCGCAAACATCGGCGCGCAATGGCGACGCCTGGCAAAGCAGGAAGGCACGCGCATCATCGTCATCGACCCGCGCAAGACCGAATCGATCATGGGCAACGTCGAATGGTTGCCCATCACGCCCGGCACCGATGCGGCGCTTGTGGCGGCAATTGCGTGGGAACTTATCCAGAAGAATGCCGTTGACCTGGACTTTCTGCATGCATACTGCGTCGGCTTCGACGAAGCGACCATGCCGGAAGCTTTCCGCGGCAAGCATATGTCGTATCACGACTACGTGACGGGCGAAGGCTATGACCGCATCGCGAAAACGCCCGAATGGGCCGAAGGCATTTGCGACATCGCGGCGAGCGACATTCGTTCGCTTGCGCACAGCATCGCACACGCCCGACGCCTCCACGTGCTGTCGGGCTGGGGTCCGCAGCGGCGCAGCAACGGCGAATGGAGCGCCTGGGCGGCCATGGCCCTGCCATGCCTCGTCGGCCACGTCGGTCTCGAAGGTACGTCGAACGGCCTGTACCCTTGGCATCACCGCGTACTTTCGAGCTCGCTTCCCGCAGGCCGCAACCCCGTGGCGGCGAGCATTCCCGTATTCGAGACCATTCACGCCATTGAGCATGGCGAGGAAATGACCGCCGAAAACAGCGGCGTTCGCGGCGCGTCCCGCCTTGAGCACGGAATCAAATACCTCATCAACTACGCGGGCAACAGCCTCACCAACCAGCATTCAGACGTGCGCCATTCCCACGAAGTACTCGCCGACGAGAGCAAATGTGAGTTCATTTTGGGCATCGACACCGTGATGTGCGATTCGCTGAAATACGCCGACGTCATATTCCCCGACCTACTGCGCATCGAGCAGCAATCGCAAACCTCGGGCGGCGCCGATTGGGGTCATATTGTCACGGGCCAGCCTGTGCCCACGCACCGCGATGAGCAGAAAAGCGCCTATGAGATGGCGCGTCTCATGGCCGCGAGCCTCGGCGTCGAGCAAGAATTTACGCTGGGCCGCACCGAAAGCGACTGGATTCGCGCGCTCTACGACGAAACGCGCGAGCAGCAGCCCGAACTTGGCCTTCCCAAATTCGAAGAGGCGCAGCGCGCCGGCATCGTGAGCGTATGGCGCGGACCGCATGTCGCACTTAAGGCGTTCCGCGAATCGCCCGATGAGCATCCGCTCGCGACCGCATCGGGCAAAATCGAGCTTTTCAGCGAAGCAATACTGCGCGACACGACCGGCTGGGAGCTGCGCGAAGGCGATACGCTCACGTGCCTTTCAACTCTCACGCCCATTCCCGCCTACATTCCCGAATGGACAGAAGCAGGCATTCCCAATGTCAAAATGCCGCTGCGGCTCACGGGATTTCACGACCGCGCACGCATCCATTCGAGTTGGGGATTCGACGAGAAGCTGAAATCGATGTTTCCGCAGGTGGTATGGATGAATGCGAACGACGCAGCCAAATGCGGCATCGCTGATGGGAACAGAGTGCTCGTGAGAAATCATCAGGGCGAGGTGTGCCTGCCAGCGAAGCTCACAAGCGATATCGTCGAGGGGACCGTAGCGATTTCGCAAGGCGCCTGGTACGACGCACAACACATTGGCGGGCGCGAGGTCGACTTCGGAGGCTGCATCAACACGCTTACCGTGTATCGCCCCTCGCCGCTCGCCAAAGGCAACCCGCAGCACACCAACATCTGTCGAGTAACGAAGCTCGAAGCGAAGTAGCCGCGCAACCGAAAACACGCCGAGGGATCGACGTCGTTGACGACAAAGGCCACGCTAGAAACGCCGAAATCAAGTGGCCTGAAGCGACAGCGTCAAAAGCAAAGTTTAAGATTGTGAAGCGGCTGTCCCGAAAGTAAAGCGTATAGGGAAACGCCGCTTCTCGAACTCGCGCACGATAACGCGCGACAAGGCCCTCTCTGTCGAGAAGAACCGCATGAATTGGCCAACGCCCGCCCCCGGACGGGAGCTGTTTAAAGAAACAACTCGGCTTCCTTGCGAACGTTGCATTCCTTCGCAATGGCGGCCGATACGATTTTCACCATAAGGCCATTGACCTTGCGCACATGAGCGGGACAATCACACATGCAACGCATGCAGCTTATGCGGGTCTGCGAATCGGCCGTAAAATCGTAGGTGGAAATCGCTCGCACAGGACACGCCGTCGCCAAACCAGCACACGCGATCGTTCATGGGAATGGCCATTTCCTCGATGGGGCCGAACGTGCCATTGCGGCGGCCAAGGCCTTCCATAACCAGGCGCTTCCTTCCAAGCAAATGCCATAATTTGGGAACAAGAAAGGAGGGGCATGCGCGCCCCTCCCGGAGAGGGGGCGGCCGCCCGAAGGCAGCCGCCTTAGTTGCAAGGAAATACCGCCGGCGAATTACTTTTCGTCGTATTGCGGAATCTCGGTGTCGTCAACCTCGTCGAGGTTGCCGTCGTAGACGTAGTGCTTGGTTTCACGGGCAATGATGGCGGAAAGGCCGAGCACCGCGATGCAGTTCGGAATCGCCATAAGGGCGTTCATCACGTCGGCGAAGTTCCACACCACCGAGCTCAGGTTCGAAACCGCAGCACTGCCGGTTGCGTCGCCGACCATCATGCAGCCCCAGAAGACGAACAGCAGAAACACGATGTAATACGGGAGCACGGCCTTCTTGCCAAGCAGGTAGCTGATGGCGCGGTTGCCGTACTGGCTCCAACCGAGAATGGTGGAGTAGGTGAAGGTAATCAGACCAACGAGCAGCACCAACGGGCCGAACACGGGAATCTTCTCAAAGGCCGCGGTGGCAAGGCCTGCGCCCGAGGAAATAGTGCCGTTCGCGATGGCGGTGGAAAGTTCGGGATTGGCGAGCAGCGTGGTCATGAGCATGAGGCCCGTGAGCAAGCACACAACGACAGTGTCCCAGAACGTACCGGTCATGGAAACGAGCGCCTGGCGAGCGGGGTTCTTCGTGGTGGCGGAAGACGCAACCAACGGAGCCGAGCCCATGCCCGATTCGTTGGAGAAAATGCCGCGCTTGAAGCCGAACTGCAAAGCCAGGGTGACCGTGGAACCAACTGCGCCGCCAGCGGCGCCGGCCGGGGTGAAGGCGCCCACGATAATCTGGCGAATCGCCTCACCAAGGAACTGGCCGTTTATGCCAATGATGATGATGCAGCACGCCACGTAGAAAATGGCCATGACGGGAACGAGTTTCTCGCACACACGGGAAATAGACTTGATGCCGCCCAAAATGACGATGGCCACAAGCGCCACGACCACGATGCCAACAAGCCACTGCGGAATGGCCGCGCCGTCGACGAGCGACGTGTTGTACAGCGCGTCGGCAAGCGAGTTCGACTGGGTCGAAGCGCCAATGCCGAACGCGGCCAGCGACGCGAACAGCGCGAACAGCACAGCCAGCACGCGACCGAGCTTCTTGTTCTTGAAGCCGCGCTCGAGCGCGTACATCGCGCCACCGAGCATCTTGCCCGAGTGGTCCTTCACGCGGTACTTCACGCCAATGAACACCTCGGAATACTTGGTGGCGATGCCCAGAATGCCGGTGATCCACATCCAGAAAATGGCGCCCGGGCCGCCGAACAGAAGGCCCGTGCCCACACCGACGATGTTGCCCGTACCGATGGTGGCAGCGAGCGCCGTGGTGAGCGCGCCGAACTGGGTGATGTCGCCATCGGCGTCGGACGGGTCATCTTTGGTGACCGACAGCTTAATGCCAGTGCCGAGCTTGCGCTGTATGAAGCCGGTGCGAATCGTCATGAAGATGTGCGTGCCCAGCAGAAGCAAAATCATGATGGGGCCCCATACGAAACCGTCGACGGCGTCGATAACGTCAAGCGGGCTTGTGGCGGCGGCCAAACCTTCGCCCAAACTCGTAAATGGCGTTATGAAAAACGATGTGAGGAAGTCTTCCATAGCATTGCCTTTCCCTCGGGAAAGCGCGTGCATTAGAGAGCCGTGAAAGAAATCTCTCCAATGCGCACGCTTTCTTTTTCTTTCGACAAGAAGAAATGCTACAGAAGCTTTTTTTCAGATACGTTTCACGTCGCGTAAAAACGCCTATCAAGAAGCCAAAGGACGATACATACCCGCGAACGGATGCAATGCCAACGAAACGAACCGCTTCCCATTTCCTCGCAATCGAAGAAATGGGAAGCGGCTCAGTATAAGCCCATCCACGTTTCGGAAGGTTCGGCGCCACAGGCAAGCGCTAGCGCGCTGTTCAAAATCCACCAGCGGAAGCGTCACGCGAGATGAATTTTCTACGCGAACAGCCACAACAGGTCGTTTTCGCTGGGGTCGGCCCACTCCGACTCGTCAATGCGCCACGTGCCGCCAGCTTTCTCCAAGTCGACCGTCAAAAACAGTTCATAGCCCATTTCGGCATTCTCGCATGCGTTCGAAAGAGCCTCTTGCGCGTCGACTCCATCCGCGATGGCGTAGCACACTTCCCTCGCGACATCGTAACTGCGATAGGAATTCGCGTAGTAATACACCGTCGCCTCGTCGGCTTCGTCGTCGACATACACCCAGTCGACCTCATACACGAGCGAGCGCATAGCCCAATCGGCGTACGCGTCGGCATCGAGGCCCAGGGAAGCAGCCGATTCACCTGTATAGTCTAAAACGCAATCGGCGAAATCGTTGGCGATAGCTGCATGAAGAACCTCGTCATCGCCCGACGCCACACTGCCAAGGCGGCTGGTCACCACGTCGAATATCGCCTTCTCATCATCGGTTTCCGGAGCGTACACCTCGTGGTCGGAGCCGATGACTTCGGTATCGTCAACGTCGCCATATGTAGGGGCCTGTTCGTCGAGAAAAGAATCGAACGCGACAATGGCACCCAAAATAACCGTGAAGGCGACGAACGCCGCCACGATAACGCCTACGACAACCGCGGGCGACTTGCCCTTGGGCCTCGAAGCGGCTTTGCCCTGGGCCGCCCTCTTGCCCACGCCTTCGAAATTCGGGGGCGGCGGCGGAGTCGGTACAGAAGATGGGGCCGCATTGCCGGCGGGCGTGCTAAAAGGCGAATCTTGGAAAGAGGAATGATTGGGCCACACGGACTGATCGGAACGAGAAGTATCGCTAGGCTGAACGGGCTGGGTGGGATGGGCGGAGCGATTCGTTTGTTCAGAAGCCGCCTTTGGTTCCATGCCTGACGCAGGAGCGCCGTCTTCTGCCGGCTCGTCGAACGGATCTTGCGCGCGATTCTTGTACGCCTTCGTCGATGAGGAAATATCCCACGGCATTGTGGGGTCGCCCGCGTTGAACGGGCTCTCGTTCGCACGCTTATCGTTTTTCTTATCGCCCCAGGCCATGCGCGCCTTCCCTTCCGTCGCGTTGTACGGCATTCCGAACGCTTGCGCAATCGGAACAGCTACAAAAAGTATACGACACTAAGAAGCGATCCCACGGCGCATGGGATACATTAAACGGGGCAATTGCGGCATCGCGCAGCGAAGCCGCGAACGAGAGCCACCGCCTCACAAGCACACCCAGTGCCGGCGAGCGGCGAGCGTACGGTCAAAGCGATATTGTCTCCTACATCATGGCGCTTGAAACCGCAGCGCTCATCGCGCTCGCCATTACGCTCCACCTCGCGAAGCGCTAGGAGCTCGACAAAAGCGCACAACGGGTGAAAGGGACGAACGCAAACAAGAAATCGGCGGTCATTACATGCCGTCGCCCCATTACCACAGCAACCCAAAAACCTTGCCCCACCGACTCGCACCAACAAAACCGCCTGTTCGTTAGCTTTCGTCAGATACATCGGAAGGGCTATAAGTTCGTTCCGCAATAATATAGCGCGGGCGTCCCTTCGCCTCAAGATAGGTTCTGCCGACGTACTCGCCAATAACGCCGATGCTCATTATTTGAACGCCCGACAAAAAGCAAAGCAGCGAAACCGTGCTCGCCCAGCCGGCAACAGCTTTTCCAGCAAAAAAAGAAACTATCGCCCATATCACAGCGATGAAACTCACGAACGAAACAATAAAACCGAAAACCGAAATAATGCGAATCGGCTTAATCGACATGCTCGTTATACCCGCAATAGCAAGCGATACCATTTTTGAGAGCGGATAATGGCTTTTGCCCGCAAGGCGCTCATGCCTCGAGTATCCAACGGTCGTGCTTTTATATCCAACCAGCGGGACCATGCCCCGAAGAAAAAGATTCACTTCGCCATCAAGTGCCAGCGCATCAAGCGCGCGCTTGCTCATGAGTCGATAGTCTGCATGGTTGTACACAGCCTCAACTCCCATAAGGTTCAACAACCCATAGAAAGCCTGAGCAGTCGTACGCTTGAAGGGAGTGTCGCTTGACCTGTCGTTTCGAACACCGTATACAATATCGTTACCCTGCAGATACGAGCGCACCATGGCCTCCATGGCCGCCACATCATCCTGGCCATCAGCGTCAATGCTTATCGTTACATCACAAAGAGCCCGCGCTTCCATCAAACCTGCAAGAAGGGCATTCTGGTGACCCCTGTTGCGCGAAAGCGAGAGTCCCTTGCATCGTTGCCCATCTTCTTCCGCAAGAGAACAAATGATGTCCCACGTCTTATCGGTACTACCGTCATTGCAGAAGAGAATAAAGCTCTCGGAAGAAACGAGGCCCAATTCAACTAAGGAATCAAGCCGAGAAACAAAAAGGGCCGACGTCTTCGGGAGAACCTCTTCTTCGTTAAAACATGGGACAACAATCCCCAACGTGGGCTGTGACATACAATTCACCTTCGTAATCGTAACCGCTTTATAGCTTCACAAATACCGTTCCGTCTTCAAACCAAATCGAGTCCTTGTCGGGAAACGAAGGCCGCGCATCGTAAAGAACAGCTTCTTCTGTCGTCGTGGCTTTCACAAGAGTTTTCCTCATGAGAATATTCTTATAAAACCTGTCGATATTGCCGACATTCAAATACGGAGTAACGTCACTCGTCACATTCAACGACTCGGCTCGAAGCCCTGTTATGGGAAGAACACGCTCCTGCATCTCGCTGTGAACAATCTGGTCCCGCATCGACCCAGTAAAAACAACCGGTGTTTCTCCTTCGACATAACCATCAATTTGGTCAATGTGGGAAGTTACCTCCACCATCAAGTTGACCGTAGCATCAAAGTCCGCCTTTTTTACTTGATACGCAAGATTCGCCGTTTGAATGTTTGAGAAGGCCAAGAACATCAGGCAAAGAACAACAAACACTTTCGGCAAAGCTCTACTCGGAGCGAACCCTCCGCCCGAAAGCATCAATACGGGTACAACCGCAAGGAACCAGACTCCCAGATACATCAAATCGTGAGTATCGGCGTTGAGAACACGGCATACATTGGCAAGAAACGGCATTAGGGCCAGCAGCGCGACAGCAACGATTACCGACCCAGCAGTTCGTGCGTTTTTCAAACAAAGTCCAATTGCCGCCAAAACGCCCGCAGCGAACAAACAAGCATAAACAACACGTATAAGAGTGCGGGGAAACACATTAACGAGCTTGGCGCCGAAGAACAGATCGAACACTTGCCCGTAGCAGGCGGACAAGCGCTCAATCATTCCCTCCTCTGATTTTCCAAGGGAATCAATGCTGTTGTAGGTATCAATCACCTGGAGGCCCAAAAACGCCTTGGTTGCCTTAAATGCCCCAAAATAGAAAATGCCTGCCAAGAGAATGATTGATATGGCAAGACAGCCCCGCTTCATCGTCGAGCGAACCTCGGAGCCTTGCGCCAAATCTACAACGCTCTTAGCCGTGACAAGAACCAAAAACACCGAAATCATCGCCTGGTACAAAGCGAGGGAGGCAAAAAGGCACGCAACGCTGCCTGCAAGCCAATACGCGCGAACCTTCGCCGATTTTTCAGTCTGTTTCGACCAGAGATAAAAGGCGAAACCTGCCAAAAGGGCCGCAAAGCAGTCGGCCGAAAGCCACGGAAGATACGTCGCAGTAAGTGCAACTATCGTTCTGTTTGTAACGATTATCCCCGACACCGCAATTGAGGCAACCGCATCAAGATGAAACGTATCGACAACTATCAAGGAAAGCAGTCCAAGGAAAAGAAGCGATAGAAACCCCGCAGTAACTGGGAGGGAGACGGTCGAACCGCTCAAAACAACGAACGCTGGAAGAAGAAAACGTCCAAGGGCAGTTTGATGGGCAAATTCGAGCGAATCGAAACACTGGTTATACAAAGCATCATGCGTGGGAAACAGATTGGTATACGCAAACAAATGGGCCAATGATCCAAAAGCGAAACATGACGCAAGCACGAAAATGATCCGATGAGAACGAAATAGATTCTCTATCGAATCGATTATTTTCCCGCAAAGCTGCCCAACCGCCACGGCTTTCCTCCTTGAAGAATCGACTAAAACCACTTTTCTATGCAAAGACATCCAAGATTGTCCCTGCTTTGAAAAGCGCAACGGATGTGTATCTTTCGACGCATCAGGCAGCATCGATTCGATATAGCCTCATGTCGCCCTCGGAAAGCACAGGCGTGAAACCAGGCGTTTCATCGCTGATGCCGCTAATTCCCAGCCATAGCGACTTATCGAAATTGTAAACAATATCTTCCTTATCCCGCTTCAAAATCAAAACGTAGCGACATCCCGTGCTTTGAACAGCAGCCAAGACATCGGCACGAGTACTCACATCGCTCAATTCCGTACGAATCAGCGCACTTTCAGGCGTCTCATGCTCGCCCTGATAACCATAACGTTCCAGATAATAGGATTTGAGGCCCGCAATGCCATAGGCAACTATCGACCCGTCATACGGAAGATTGATAACAGCATCTTCTGGGCCAATCGTCTTTGCCGCCCTCTCCATGAACGCAACTTCCTCACGGCTTAAGATGGGGTTCGCGTAATTATCCTCAGCAAGCTTCGCGATGCGTTGCAAAGCAGATCCCCGATGTACATCTGAATCTTGCGTTTCAGCGTTTTGCTCGAGGTCCCCAGAATCAACGGGGGCGGCATAGGGCACGCAAAAGACGACCCCCACGAAAACCAAGGTAAACGCAGCAGCAAGACCAGCGCGAACACGCTGCTCGGCTTTTTCCCAATCGCCGTTTTCATTCGCACAAGAGCCCAGGGCTTTGACGCGCTCATCCGACCGCAGGCCGAAAGCATGAATGATCAACGCCGCAGCACCTTCATAGAGCGCCGCTAAGCCGCAGGACGCAACAGGTATCGCCGCCAATCCAACAATGCATCCAATGCGTTTAGGCTCAGAATACCAAAACCCTGTAAGAATCTGTCTTATGGGGCCTTCTTCAAAAGATGCAGAAGCGACATAGACAATAACCGCCAGCACCAAAGAGGCGATGAGCCAGCAATTACGGCGCGATACCAGGAGCGCAATTGCGCCAGCCAGAACAAGCATGGAAAAAAGCGGCTGCCCCGCCTTGCTCATAAACGAGAATTCAATGACCCCAAGCCAAGCTTCTTCGGGTAGCTGGCGAGCCTTAATCGCCTCGTCCATTACATATTCGAACGCGTCGGCACCGGCAAGTTGCACCCAAGCGAGCGCAACGATTACCCCAATCGCAACCGCCGCTGCCACGCCAGCAACAGCACCAAATCTTTTACCAAGCGCCCAGGAGGGCAACCACACAACAAAGGAGGCCAACAGCAGCACTGCCGTAAAAATGCTGTTCGGATGAATCGTTGCGCAAGCGATGCACGAGAAGAGGAAGGCAACGATCCATACCGCAAGAGGGTGGCAAGCATCGTTGCCCTCCGTCGAAGCAATATGCGCCGCAACCGCTTCCGCCCAGCGAATGAAGCACGTCGCCAACAAAGGAATCAGGCAAAACGCGGAAAGATTCGGGAAGAGCGGCCACTCAACCAGCAAATACCAGGGAAACGCCGCACAGACGCACGAACACAGCGCACCCGCCGCAATCGTGCTTTCTTTCTTAAACAGGCACGACATAAGCGCACACATTCCCAAGGGGAAAACAACGCTCACAAACGTGAAATTCGCAACATTGACCGCTACGGTCAGCGCGCATCCGGATAGCTCCATTAGAAGCGCCACAAGAACATGCCAGCCCAAAGGATAGTATCCATCTAACGGATACGTTCCTCCCGGCAGGGGGTTCAAGCCATCGGGCAGCGCCAGGTAGCATGAAGTGCCTAGGGGCGACCAATAGCCACTTTCCACCAGGGCGCGAAGAGCGTTGTAGTGGTATAGATTGTCGTAAGTCGAGATAAAGGCATCAGCACCATTGAGCGGTTTCAGAAAAAGCACAGCGCCAGCAATAATGCCACATAGAAGATAGAACAGAATTATACGGCCGCAAGCCAGAGGCTCGGCAGCAGGCGCAGATAACGAAACCAAACCAGGCCGCATGCCGCAGGCGCGAGAACCTCGAGAACAAAAATCGCAGAAACCGCGCTTTAGCCCAACGTTTGCCACAACGCCCACTTTTGCCATTTTGGCAAACAAGCAACCGACAAGCAGCACAGAAGGAACCACGAATACCGAGAATGCCGAACTTGTAACCCCCACCAGGCCATACAAGATACCAAGGACGCTATACAACGATACGGAAAAAGCAGGCGAGAGAAGAACCGCATCCAAACAGGGAGCCTTCAATAGACGGAAAAAGCAAAACCCCGGGATCACCAATATGAGCAGGAACAGTCCAAGGGAGAGAAAGAATTGAAGCCACATGCCAGGCAAAAGCTCCTTTTCACGGAAAGCCTACCGACGATTATCGTACGAAACAATTCTAGGAATGTTAGCACTAATCGTCCCCTGGTAACAAAAGAAACACTCTTGAACGTTCCCAATCCCCAGAGCAAAAAGACTTCCCACTCTACGCATCACAAGCGTAGAAACGTAAACACCCGACAAAAAAATGCCCGGCGCATCTCCGAACCGTGGCTCTCGATGCCATAGAAACAAAGCCCGGCGAAACAGACAGATAATCACGCAACGGTGGGCGATTGCCTACTCATCCTGATTCTTGTCCCGACAATCCCCACCATCTGCGGTGCCGTCAGAAGGGCCGTCGCCAAGCGCGAGCGCCTTCTGCGTATCTTCAATTTGCAGCTTCAACAACGATACTTCCTGAACCAAAGTCTTGATGCGCCCTGATTGGCGAGAGAGGGATGCGGACAAAAGAAACGATACCCCCATGAGGTAGGCAATGCAGAGAAAGAACAGGAAACCGGCGGGCGTCTCAAACCCTAAAAACCATGAGAGAGAGAAAACCCACTGGGGCCAAATCGCAGCAGAAAGGCCCACGAGACCCAACAAAAGCCATAAAAGAGCATCCCGCAAAAGAACGCAACCATGCTTCACAGAGCGCACGATGGACAATAGGAAAACAACCACCGCAGCAATGAGCACAAGCTGGAGCCAAACAGTCATACCTATCCCATCTCTTCAGCGAACAGAATGGCCAATCCCACTTTGGCCATATACAAAATCGACGAAAAACCAGAAATCGATGATTCGCCGCCCGAGCGCTCATGCATGGCAACGCCCACTTCCTCCACCGACAATCCACTGCGAAGAACCATCGCGAGAGATTCTGGCTCGGGATAGTCCACGGGATAGCATGCCGCCAATCGTTTTATCACATCACGATTAACTGCTCGAAATCCACTAGTTACGTCGTAAACGCGCACTCCAGTGCGGACTTTGACGGCGAATGACAAGACGTGAATGCCGCAACGACGGGCAAAACTCGATTTAAAATCACTTTCATGCCCAACAAAACGCGAGCCCACAACGTAATCGGCCCGACCCGCTATGATAGGCTCGATGATTTTCTCGATGTAGGCGGCATCGTGCTGGCCATCGCCGTCGAACTGAACGGCGATATCGTACCCATTCCTATCAGCATAAATATAACCTGTTTGAACGCCGCCGCCGATGCCCAAATTTGCCACCAAATCGACATGGCGCACCTCTTTCTGGGAGAGCAAGAGGGGCGTTCTGTCGGTAGAGGCGTCGTTAACAACCAAAACGTCGTATTGCGGATATTCGGCCAGCTGGTCAATAACGGCGCAAATATTCGTCTCTTCGTTATAAGCGGGAACAATCACAAGCACCCGTGCACCATTCGATAAAGTCAAAATAAGCCTTTCGAACTTGGGTTATGATATGGCTCATATTAAGACATGATTCGGCAAGTCCGCGAAAAACAACACAGGCGACAGGGAAACAGCGTGGTTGGCTCTTTGGACAACAGTGCTAAACAGGGCATCGGCTACCTTTTGGTAGGTTGCGGCTCCGCACTCATTGAATTAGGACTCTTCCAAGTACTCTATGGCCTTATAGGGCTAAACGTATCTATAGCCAATATTGTTGCCGTTGTTTGCGCAACCGCCTTCAACTTCCTCACGAACCAACGTGTCACATTCAAGAGCGCACTGAACCCCGTCCAGTCGCTCGCCCGCTACCTTCTTTTGTTCGCCTTCAACACCACGTTCACAACGTGCGCCATCACGTATCTTGTTTCCCTCGGCCTTAACGGCCTCATTGCAAAATTTGCAACCATGTGTTGCGTAGTCTGCTGGAACTTCTTTCTCTATAGATCATTTGTGTTTCCGCAGGAAACGAAACGAGACAAACGGAAATAACCCCATCGATCCGAATCGCACCATCTCGGATATCACCGATTTCCGAAAAGACTCACTGGAGTTCTTTACACATTAATCCCGCAAACAAGCGCAGCCGCTCCGTTTGCGCCCGGCCGCCCAATACACCCGACGTCGCTTTTATCGTAGCTCGAGATTACCGTCGTTTACACAAATTCGTCGTAGAGGAAGAATCTCCAATACGCCTCGAGGCGCAACGAGGTTTAGCAAAACACCGAAATCAACCTCAAGAACGAAATAAGAAACAGTGACACTTTTTCGAACTCAAAGGAAATCACTAAGGCGAAAGGCTTTCTGCGGAACTTGTTGACATATCAACAAGTTTATGGTCAACTTCCACATGTTGATTTGTCAACATTACACATTCAGAAAGGCATCATGGAAGACCGATTCGAGACGTTCACCATTCTCATAAGCCGAATCAATCGCAGCATTCGCAAAATCAAAAACCAGGAAATGGCCGATTGGGGGCTGAAAAGCATCCATGTGTCATGCCTGCACTACTTGCGTTCGCAAGGAAGCCTTACCGCGGCCGAGCTGTGCGAGCGCTGCGAAGAAGACAAGGCGGCTGTGTCGCGCGCGGTCGACCATCTGAAGTCGGAGGGCTTCATCGAAGCCTCAACCAATGGCGCCAAGCCCTACAAGTGTCCGCTCGTACTCACCAAGAAAGGTGAGCAGGCCGGCGACGCGATTGCCCAGAAAATCGAGACGGTGCTTCGGGAAATCGACGACAGCCTCACCGATGAGCAGCGCGCAGCGTTCTACCAAAGCCTCGCCGCCGTGAGCAATCGCTTGGGCGCCATCGCGCGCACCGCTCAGCCAACCACCGCCCCCAAGAAAGAGTAATTGCCATGTTCTTCCTTAAAAAAGCCTACTGCCGCGTCTTTCAAATCGGCTTTCGCGCCGTGCTCCCAGTGCTCCCCTACCGCGAGCCCGAAATCATTCGCTCGTGCGCCGATTTGGGTCCCGTTCTTGAGAAGGAGCACGCGCGCACCGTGCTCGTCGTGACCGACCGCGGCATCGTGGAAAACGGCCTTACCGCGCCGCTCGAAGCGGCGCTGCGCGACGCGGGCGTGAACTACGCCGTGTACGACGAAACCCAGCCCAACCCCACCGTTGACCAGGTTGAAGAAGCCCTTGAGCTCTACCACCAGCGCCAATGCACCGCGATTATCGCGATTGGCGGCGGCTCGTCGATGGACTGCGCCAAAGCCGTGGGCGCGCGCGTCGCATACCCGAACAAGCCGCTCTCGCGCATGAAGGGCGTTCTGCGCGTGCTCAAGGCAACGCCCCCGATTATCGCCATTCCCACCACCGCGGGCACGGGCAGCGAAGTCACCTTGGCCGCCGTGATTACCGACGGCCGCGAGCACCACAAATACGCGATCATGAGCTTCCCGCTTATTCCCCACTACGCCGTGCTCGACGCGCGCCTCACCTACACGCTGCCGCCACACCTTACCTCCACCACGGGCATGGACGCGCTCACGCATGCCGTGGAAGCCTATATCGGCAGGTCAACCGCCAAGCAAACGCGCGAACTCGCGCTCGACGCGACCAAGCTGATATTCGGGAACATCCAGCACGCCTATGAGCATGGCGACGACCACGAAGCGCGCGAGAACATGCTGCACGCCGCGTACAAAGCGGGCATCGCGTTTTCCATGTCGTACGTGGGCTACGTGCATGCCATCGCCCACTCGCTCGGCGGCCAATACGGCGTGCCCCACGGCCTGGCCAACGCCGTGATTCTGCCCTATGTGCTCGAAGCGTACGGCGAGGCGGCACACAAAAAGCTTCACCAGCTCGGCATGGCTGCGGGCGTATGCGACGCGACCGATTCCGACGCTGAAGGCGCAGCGAAGTTCATCGCGGCGATCAAGGAACTCAACGCGAGCATGAACATTCCTGAGAAAATCAGCGGCATCAAGCGCGACGACATCGCACACCTGGCCCATACAGCTGAGCGCGAAGCGAACCCGCTCTATCCCGTGCCCAAGCTCATGACCGAACACGAACTGGCCGCCCTCTATGAAGAAATCGCAGATTGGAACGAATAATGACCGGCGAAGAAATCCAAGCACTCCTCGACACGCAGCGCGCCTTCTTCAACAGCGGAGCCACGCTTTCCGTTGATTTCCGCATCAAGAGCTTGCGCAAGCTCTACGACGCCGTGAAGGCGCACGAGGGCGACATCCACGCGGCGCTCACGGCCGATTTGGGCAAGAGCGCCTACGAGGGGTTCATGTGCGAAAGCGGCCTGGCGCTCACTGAAATTTCCTACATGATCAAGCACACGCGCAAGCTTGCTCGACGCAAAACCGTGCGCACACCGCTCGCTCAGTTCGCCTCGCACAGTTTCACGCAGGCGGTGCCCTACGGCAACACGCTCGTCATGAGTCCGTGGAACTACCCGTTCCTGCTGACCATCGACCCGCTCGCCGACGCCATCGCCGCGGGCAATACCGTTATTTTGAAACCGAGCGCCTATTCGCCGGCGACCAGCGCGATTATCGAGCGCATTGTCGCGGAATGCTTCACACCCGAACACGTGGCGGTTGTCACGGGCGGCCGCGCGGAAAACACCGCGCTGCTCGAACAGAAATTCGACTTCATCTTCTTCACGGGAAGCCAGAACGTGGGCAAGGAAGTGCTGCGCCACGCCGCCGAATTCCTCACGCCTGCCGTGCTTGAGCTGGGCGGGAAAAGCCCGTGCATCGTGGACGCAAGCGCAAACATCGAGCTTGCCGCCAAGCGCATCGCGTTTGGCAAGTTTTTGAACTGCGGCCAGACATGCGTGGCGCCCGATTACGTGCTCGTGGAGCGCAACGTGCACGATAAGCTCGTTGCGGAGCTGGTAAAGCAGGTTGAACGCCAATTCGGCACAACGCCGCTTGAGAATGCCGACTACGGCAAGATCGTGAACCAGAAGCACTTCGAGCGCCTGTGCGGGCTTATTGACGAAAGCAAAGTGGTGCACGGCGGCACGCGCGACGCCCAAAGCTGCCGCATCGCGCCCACGATTATGGACGGCGTTGTGGCGAGCGACGCGGTTATGGGGGAAGAAATTTTCGGGCCGATTCTGCCCATTCTTACGTTCGAGGCGTTTGACCAGGTGGCGCAAGGCCTCAAAGGCAAGGCGAAACCGCTTGCCGCGTATTTATTCTCGAGCGATAAGGGGCACATCGACCGCTTCACGCACGAGCTGCAATTCGGCGGCGGCTGCATCAACGACGTCGTCATCCACCTGGCAACGAGCGAGATGGCGTTCGGCGGCGTGGGCGAAAGCGGCATGGGCGGCTACCACGGCAAACGCGGGTTCGAAGCGTTTTCGCACGTCAAATCGATTGTCGACAAAAAAACGTGGCTCGATTTGCCCATGCGATATCAGCCTTATTCGAGCGCGCTCTACGAAAAGCTGCTGCACGTGTTCCTGCGATAGCGTCGCACGCCCAAACGCTGCGGGCCTCACGCATCTTCCGCGCGAGGCCCGCTTATGCTTTCTGGGATTTTCTTTACCTATGCCGCGTTCTTGCGCGGCGGCTGGCTATTCGTCGCCTTCGACTTCCTCTTCCTCAACGTCGATAAATTCCAAATCGGCGTGCAGGTTGAGCCAATCGAGCGCGTCTTCGATAACGGCGTCCTTGTCGTATTCGTTGAAAATCTCGTGATAGAGACCGGCGTAAATGCGCAGGCTCTTGTCCCACGAGGCAATTTGCTCGTAGAGCTCAAGGCTGTCTTTCGGGGCCACCAGGCCATCGTCACCGCCGTGCAGAATGAGCACGGGGTCAACGAAGCGGCTCGCGTTCTCACGCATCCACGCATGGCCCTTGTGCAGTGCGCGGAACAGGCCAAACGACATTTCTTTAATGACATAGGGGTCGGCCATGTACGCCTCGCCCACCGACGGGTCGGAGCACACGCCGTCACCCAGCTCATTAGGCATGTAGGCCAAATCGGGGGCGTCGGCCCCAACCGCGCCTGTGGCCAGGCCCTTATTGTCGCGGGTCCATGCGCCCGAGAGCACGTAGCCGTCGACCTTGCCCGGATGCAAGTGCCCATACAGCGCCGCGCCGTAGCCGCCCATGGAATGGCCCACGATGAACAGCGGGGACTCGGGGTTTTCGGCAATCGCGCGGTCGACCACAACGTCGATATCTTTCGCGATTTCATCGAAGGCGGAATAAAAGACCTTGGTGCCCTTCGAACGGCCATGACCGCGATGGTCGAAGCGATACACCGAATAGCCCTGCGCGTTCAGACGCATAGTGAGATAGTCGTAGCGGCCTTGATGCTCGCACAAGCCATGCACGATTACCACCACGCCACGCGGATCGGCCACCGAATCGGTTTTGCCGTAGAGCTCCGTGCCGTCAAACGACTCGAACATGTATTCCTGCACCATGGGATTCCTTTCTCCCGTCGAATACCCGAGACCTGTTAAATGCTCGTAGCGTTTAACAGGTTTCGCGAAAACGCGAAACGCGCCTGCTTGAATTATACGGCGCGCCGCAATGCGACCCGGCGGAAAACGGCAGGTGAAATAAGTTCTTTTGCATTCATTCGAGGTGTCAAAAGCCTGGTTTGCCGCAGCTGGCGCAGCATAGACGCCAAGAGAAGCTCGCCCCTTCGCCGCAATGCGCCAAAAACCTGTTAAACGCTACGAGCATTTAACAGGTTACGACTCATAGATGATGGAGCCCAAACGTGACGCATCAAAACCCAGGGCCTCGAGCTCGCGGCGCACGCGAGGGTCGTCGCCCAGGCGCTTGGCTGCGCGCACGAGCGAACGCGTGCGCTCACTTTTCTTCACCACGATATCGATCCACTCGTTTTGCATGGGAAGGAAATCGACGCCTAAGGTCGCCTGCGCGAGGTTCGAAGTGCCCACGCCCGCTTCGGCCGCGCCCTTTGCCACGAACGCCGCCACCGCATCGGGAGAGGCGACTTCGCGATCGTAGCCGCGCACCGATTCGGGACGCGCCTCGAGTTCGCACAGCACTTCGTCGAGCAGCACGCGCATGGCCGAGCCGCGAGCGACATTCACGAGCGACGCATCGCGCGTGAGCAGGCTTCCCCACGAATGCAGGTGCTTGGGATTGCCAGCCTGCACGATAAGGCCCACACTTCGACGCGCAACGCGCACCACCGACACCGGAACGCCCGGCACAAGACGCTGTACATACGGAATGTTGTATGTGCCCGATTTGCGATCGAACAGGTGCACAACAGCGGCATCGGCGCGGCCCAGATACAAATCGACAAGCGCGAGATAGCTTCCCAAATAGGCCCTCGAGCAGGGAAAGCCCTTGCCAGAAATCGCATGGGCGATAATGTCGCCCGAAATATCGCCGCCCGAAATAACGAAGGGATCGGCGGCGGGAGCTATCTCGGGAATAGCCGCCGCATAAGGAGAGGAAAGGGTCGCGGCAGATGCGGGCGCTACAGGAATGGGGCCCGTCGAGGCTGGCGAGCCGCCCGTTTTCGACGCTTCGATGTAGCGCTCGACATCGGCGCGCGTGAAACGCAGCTTGCGACCCACGCGATACGACGCAAGCTCGCCCGATTTCGCAAGCGAGTACACGGTGTTGCGACCCACGCCGAGCAACGCCGATACGTCTTCGACCTGCAATGCCTCGTCTTCGCGCACGAAAGCCCCTTTCCTGTCAAAACTGTTCTCGATTATAGATTATTCGGAACAAGAAATAATAAGGAAAAAGAAAAGGCGACCCGAAGACCGCCTTTCGTTCGACATGAAATGGATGGTGGCGCGTTAATCGCGTCTTATGCCGCCCATATGCATCGTGGCGCGGATTGCTCAAGGTGCGCTTACCTATTCCACGCCCACCATAACGTCGGTCGACTTGATGATGGCGACAGCCTTCTCGCCCTCGGCCAGGCCGAGCGACTCGATTGCCTCGTTGGTGATGGAGCCGATGACCTTGTTGCCATCGGCGAGCTCGAGCGCGACATGGCCGTTCACAGCGCCTTCTTTAATGGAAGCGATGGTACCCACGAGCTGATTGCGCGCGGAAATGTTCTTGATGGGTTCGCTGCCTGCGGCGAACATCACGTTGGAAGCCTTAATGATGGCGAATGCCTTTTTACCCTCGGCGAGTTCGAGGCTCTTGATGGATTCCATGGTGATGTCGGCCTTGATGGCATAACCCTCGAAGTCGATAGCCACAACGCCGTTCACAGAGCCTTCGACAACGCTGGAAATGGTACCTTCGAACTGGTTGCGTGCAGAAATCTTCATGCGGGCGCTCCTCTCTTGTTTGATGTATGCGCTTAAGGATCCGAAGCATTGCGAATGCCTTGATGCCCGAGCTCGCGTTTCTTGACGCTTCGATAATCGCACATCACTGGTACCAAGGAAACGTCGCACCAAAATCGCCATGCCGCTCGACCCCGTTCGCCCCGCTTCATATCAAACCGCACTCATTTACGCGCCGCGAATCCATTTGTCCTCGGCGTCCACATAGTCGCCGTCAATCCACTTCGAAGATTGCATGACACCCGATTCATCGAAGTAGTAGCACGAGCCGTTGTCCATTTCCAGCCCGTAACCATAACGCCGGCATCACAATGCCCATCATGGAAGCACCGCCCCCGGTCAAATGTCTACGGCGAAAAAGGCACAGTACAACTAGGGGATTGGGTAATTGTCGTTTATTTTTTTGCTTAGACGAAACTCTGTTCTTTGCAAAGCCGCGAAAGGCTAAAATGACTATGTAAATTACCTCTGGGAAATGCCAACCCTCCATCAGAAATCATACAGAGAACTCATCAATCCTAGACAATGGTGAAATATATGCAGTCTTCCAAGCAACGACGCGACTTTATCGACGTGACCAAATTCGCCCTCAGCATTCTGATTGTGGTCATCCATATCAGCCCTATCGAATCCCTAAACCCCGTCTTACGCCCATTTCTGAGAACAGCGGTTCCCTTATTTTTCCTTATTTCCGCCTATCTTTTCTTCAAGAAATATGGGGAAGCGGAAACCATCGAAAAGAAAATCGCTAGGATCGAGCGCTACGTCAAACGCAACCTGCAGCTTTATTTCTTCTGGCTCATAGTATTGCTTATTCCGACGCTCTCTTACAGGCAATGGTTTAGCGACGGCCTTCTCTCCGGCCTTTTCGGGGCCCTTCATTCCTTTCTGTTCGGAAGCACATTCATCGCCTCTTGGTACATTATGGCAAGCATTATTGCCACATTGATCATCGTGGTTGCCTCAAGATACCTTGGAAATAAAACGATTCTGCTGCTTTCAGCGATCCCTTACCTTGCTTGTTGCGCAATGAGCAACTATGGAGCATCGCCTTTGGTGGCGCCCCACTACGACACGCTTTGCTACGCATTTGGATCCAATGATTACAACTCGTTCTGGGTTGCCATTTTCTGGATAGCCGCCGGCAAATGCATCGCCGACAATGAGCTGCGCCTTTCGAAGATGAGCACTTCTTCTCTTTTGGCGATAATGCTCGTAGGGCTAGGCGCCATCTATATCGAGCAATTCTTCATTCTTGCAAACCAATGGTCCTATGCCGACGACTGTTACCTTGGACTTGCCATCTTCTGCATCCCGGCTTTCATATTGTCCCTAAGGGTCAACGTCAGCTGCAAATATGCGGCATTCTTACGAAATGCGAGTATTGTCACATACTGCCTGCATGACAACTTGAACTACACTATCATGCACTTTACGCCACTTTCGCCAACCCCTCTCGAAACCTTTTTCATCGTGCTTGTGGCTTCGTGGCTTCTAACGGCGCTAATAATGAAAATGGAAAAGAACGAACACCTCAGCTGGCTAAAGTATTCCCATTAACTTACCTTGCCGAATATTTCGCCGTTGGGCTCGCTCCCCCCAGCGGCGAAACACAAGTTTTCTTGTTCTCGAAAACGAATCGATCATGCATCCCGCAGCACGCATGAAAAACCAGCACAATGCCATTTCGTTTTACAAGCTCGAGCCCTACTCCAAGCAAAATGCCAAACCGCACTCATTTACGCGCCGCGCACCCATTTGCCCTCGGCGTCCACATAGTCGCCGTCAATCCACTTCGAAGATTGCATGACACCCGATTCATCGAAGTAGTAGCACGAGCCGTTGATCCATTTCCAGCCCGTAACCATGGCGCCGGAATTCTCGAAATAGTATTTCGAGCCGCCAATAGTACACCAACCGGTAACCATCTCTGCGGCATCATTGAACCAATACCAGGAACCATCCAAACCCAGCCAGCCCGTTTCGAACCTGCCAGACGCGTTCGCATAATGCCATGCGTCATTAAGATTGAGCCAACCGGTTTGCATAACGCCCGATTCGTCGAAGAAATAGTACGCAGAGCCAATTCGCTTTAACCCAGTAACCATAACACCAGAATCGTCAAACCAGCACCACGCGTCGCCGATCTCGCACCAACCCACGGCCATCGCGCCCGACTCGCCGAAATAATGCCGCACACCGTCAACCGTTTGCCAGCCGGTGGCCATAATGCCCGAATCGCCGAGCCAATATCGCGAACCGCCCACATTCAACCAGCCCGTTTGCATGGCGCCCGACTCGCCGAAATAGTAGTACGAATCGCCGATCTGCCTCCAGCCACGCTCCATGGCGCACGAATCATTGAACCAGTACCACGCGCCATCTATGCCCAGCCAGCCCGTCTCGAGGCGGCCGGACGCATTCGCGTAATACCACGCGCCGCCAATTCGAAGCCAGCCGGTTTGCATAACGCCACTGCTCGTATCGAGGTAGTACCAGAAATTGCCTTCCTGCAACCAACCCGTGCTCATGGCGCCCGAAGGGCCCAGATGGTACCACGAGCCTCTGTTCTGCCAACCCGTGAGCATCGCGCCCGACGAATCAAACAGGTACCAATCGGCGCCCACGCGCTGCCACCCCGTGGCCATTCGGCCATCGCCGCCATCGGCGAACCAATAGCGCGAACCGCCCTGGTCAAGCCAGCCTTCGTGCATCGCATACGTGCCCGTATCAAACCAATACCACAAGCCATTGATGGAATTCTTGCCCAGCACAAGCGAGCCCGATGAAGTGGCATAGCGCCAAACCCCGTCGCCCGAACACCAGCCCGTAGCCATAGCACCCGAGCTCTCGAAGAAATACCCGCTGCCTTGGATTGTTTTCAGGCCCGTTGCCATAGCGCCGCCCGCGTTGGCGTCAAAGTAATACCAGGTTCCCTCGATGCTGAACCAGCCCACTCGCATTGCCCCCGACCAAGAATCGAGATAATACCAATGCTCGTTGGTCCAAAGCCAGCCGGTTTGCATCCAGCCCGACGCGTCGAAGTGGTACCACTGGTCGTCAATCTGCGCCCAGCAGTTCGCGGGATAGCTGCCGTCAGCGTATCGATACCACCATTTCGACCCCGATTTAACCCAATGGTCACTGTTGATGGGCTCCATATAGGTGTAATTAAGGTCGACCCTTTCACTTATTCCCGGAATAACGCCATAGTCCGAGAACTGCCAAACGCCATTTCCCTCGCTGAAATTCGACATGGGCGCATACGTCAGGCCAATTGACGTGTTGTATGCGGCAACCCATTTCGAATATTTGTCGAACACGGGGGACGTGAGGTACGTGTTCCACCAAGAAAGGTTTGCATACGTCCCCACTGAATAGCCTGCCGCCGTGAGCTTGTCGAAAAACGCCTGCGCAATTGCGGCGTAATTCTTCCCCACCATTTTCTTATCTTCCATATCGAAATAAACGGGGAAAGCCAGATCGGCGCCCGTAAGGCCTTCGCTCTTGAGCTGGGAAATAACGAAGTCGGCTTCCTTGCTCGCCTCTTCGGGCGACGTGGCCCTTGAATACAGGTATACGCCAAACGGCATGCCGGTTGACAGGCACCCTTGCACATTGTTGTGCCACTGAGTGTCTGCATGGGTGGAGGCGTATCCGCAACGAAGAATCGCGAAATCGACGCCCGCGGTTTTCACCTGGGCCCAATTGATTTTTCCCTGCCATTCACTTACGTCGATGCCTTTATACGCGCCGACGCCGGTGCAATACCCTTTGCTGAACTGGTCAAACCAATTAAATACCGGATAATGGCCATTGGGGTTGGTTTCAATTGAACACGCCATTACGCCATCGGCAGAATCGGTAGAATCGGCGGCCGATTCCTCGAACGTGCCCAAATTATCGGTGCTCGCACCGCTGTCGCTTAAAACGAGCTCGCCATTAAGGAAGCGCCAGCTGTTCGCCCCATCGGAAGGCTCATCCGCATAAGCGCAGTTCAACGCGCCGCATGCAAGTAGTACCATCCACACGCACGCCGCAACAAGAAAACAGGTTTTACGCTTTGCCATGCGCAGCCCCTCCAAAAACCGCCATGCACAGCGAGCGCTCCATCGCACGTCGCGCGAAGAAGTGCCCATGTACCAATCAATCGTAATCAAACGTGCCCGACCCCAGCTCCGCCGCCTTGCGCAGACGGCTTCATTGAGGTGCCACGCGCCACCAAAACAGGCAGGCAACCGTCGCCTCCGAGCAAATAACGAATAAGAGATTGCGGGAAAGAGGCGCGACACCCCTCCACTCTACCGCATGGGACAACAACGGCAAGAAACGAAAGAGCCCGTGTTAGGCCAAAGACAGGAAAACTCCCCAGCCTCCTCCCATTCAAGAGAGAAAGCCGGGGAGTTTTCGCATTTAGATTGAGGGGTCAAACCGCATGGAACAATTCGAAAATCGGGTTGCGCATTGCTGAAAGGCAAAGGTGAACACCCTTCAGCGAAATGCGCGTACAAGCGGCCGGAGCAAACGCCCCGGCCGCACGCCGTTCTGAAAACGGTGAAACGCCAGCTCAGAGAAAGCTATGCGCTTTGGTCCCATCGCCCATCGGAGTCGACGTAGGAGCCGTCGATCCACTTGTTCGCCTGCATAGCTCCCGAGCCGTCGAAGTAGTAGCACGAGCCGTCGATCCACTTCCAGCCCGTGGCCATCGCGCCGGAATCGTCGAACCAGTACTTCGCGCCGCCGATCGCCTGCCAGCCGGTCGCCATGACGCCCGAGTCTCCGAGCCAGTACCAGGCTCCGCCTCGATTCAGCCAGCCCGTTTGCATGGCGCCGGAGCCGTCGAAGTAGTAGTACGAGCCGTCGACGACGGTCCAGCCGGAAGCCATGGCCCCCGAGCCGTCGAAGTGGTACCTTTCGCCGCCAATCGTCTGCCAGCCCGTTGCCATAGCTCCGGAACCAGAAAGGTAATACCAGGCGCCGCCCGTGCTCAGCCAACCGGTCTGCATAACGCCCGAGCCGCTGAAGTAGTAGTACGTTCCGCCGATTTGCTTCCAGCCCGTGGCCATCGCACCGGAATCGTCGAAGAAGTACCAAGAGCCGCCAATCGACCGCCATCCCGTCGCCATAGCACCAGAGCCACCGAGCCAGTACCATGCGCCGCCATAGTTCAGCCAATTGGTGCACATGTAGCCAGAACCGTTGAAGTAGTAATACGAGCCGTCGATAGCCCGCCACTCATTCGACGGATACGAACCTGAGGCGTCAACGTACCACCAGCCATTGGAATCGTGCATCCACTGCCCCCGCTGTGCAGAGCCGTCGATATAGAAATGATACGAAAGCTCGCCGTACCAGCGATTTATGCCACGAATATAGATGTTTGCGCCACCGGGCCCGATATTGTTTTCATACGAAACAACATAGTCGACACCCTCAACGAGGTCGGACTTTATCGGTTTTTTGATAGGAGCACCCGTGTATACGCTCCTCGTGTCATCAACGGTGAATTGATCCCGTTCCAGACGCTTCTGCTTCACGTACGTAGTGGCAACGTTATCGGGAATTTCGTCAACGGAATACGCTTTTCCCGCCGATTCATCGTACCAACCTACATTGCTCCAATCGCTCGGAAGCGAGCACAGCCGCTTACCGTTTTTCGAGAAAGAGAACTTATCACCAAGCGTAACCCGCGAAAGCGCGTCATCATTGAACATATACTCCATCTTCGTCGCGCGCGAAGTATCGAAACTCGACAAATCGAGGCTTTCAAGGGCATCGCAGCCACTAAACATGGCTCCAAAGCAGGCAACTCTCTTCGTATCAAAAGACGAAAGGTTCACAGATTTCAAGCGCTTGCAATTCCAAAACATCTCACTCATGCTGTAAACCTTTGAGGTATTGAACGACGAAAGATCAAGGTTGGTAAGCGAGGAACAGCCCGAGAACATCCCATGCATGCCATCGCGATAGTGCACTCCATCAGACCCAGCAACGCTCGACGTGTCAAGCGACGAGAGGTCAAGGGACGCGAGCGATGAACAACCTTGAAACATTTGCGACATGTTTTTGACCTTCGATGCATCGAAGCCCGACAAATCAAGCGTCCTCAAAGATTCGCAATCTTCGAATATGGAACTCATATTGGTTACGGACGACGTGTCGAACGAGGACAAATCAACCGCCTGAAGCAGGGTGCAGCCAAAGAACATGCGCGACATATCGGTCACGCCAGAAGTGTCGAGCCCCGAAAGATCCATCGATTCGGCCACCGAAAGACCGGCAAACAGCCCCGAGGCGGACCCCTTCACCGTAACACCAGGTTCAATGCGCACTGAATAAATATCTTGATTGAAAGAGGCCCACAGCGCACTCCCCGACCATTCGTACGGATAGCTCTGGCAATCAAGTTCGCCCGACTCATTCCCAGGCAATGGGGCAACAAGCAGTACGCCATTATCATCAATCTTCCACATGCAGCCGCCCGCACTGTTCCCCACTCCCACAACCGAGTCGGAACACTGCGCCGTATACGTCGCCGCAGTGCCCAACGGCAGGTCGGCCGGTCGGTATGCAATTCCATCGACAGGCGACACCCATCTGCCCGTCACATCGTCCCCCAACGGGGTCGGCATAGGAATGCGCGTAGCTTCACCGAGCGAGATCTTCCTCAATGAAGAGCAACTTGCAAGTACGGAGCCCGTGCCAGACACCTTCGACGTGTCCCAGCCGGAGAGGTCGAGGGAGGCCAGGGACGAGCAGCCGGAGAACATATCCGACATGTCGGTGACGTTGGAGGTGTCCCAGCCGGAGAGGCCGAGGGAGGCCAGGGACGAGCAGCCCTCGAACATGGAGGACATGTCCGTCGCCGACGAGGTATCGAGGCCGGAGAGGTCCATCGTCTCGGCGGACGAGAGGCCCGAGAAAAGGCCATACAGGGACCCGGGCGCCTTGACCCCGGGGGCGATGCGCACCGAGGCCACCTCGGCGCCGTAGCGGGAGAACGGATGGTCCTCGAAGCGCTTCTGTTCGCAAAGAACACCCGAGGCGCATCCCGGCAGCGGCGAGATCGCCAGCGCGCCGCCCTCCCCGATCGTCCAGACGCAGCCCCCCAGGCTGTTCA
>OLPV01000211.1_pt1 | contig 55853 bp, 41 predicted proteins | sample 1671961 | NCBI WGS metagenome assembly OLPV01 (sample SAMEA3136630, study PRJEB25190) | human gut metagenome | biome: human gut; feature: human-associated habitat; material: faeces | place: Austria | collected 2013 | reverse complement strand
AGCGCATGTAGTACCAGCTGGAGCACGTGAACGTGTCCATGGTGTCGGTCTCGCGACGAGCGGGCTTGCCGCATTTCGGGCACGTGCAGTTCACGAAGCCCCCGTGCGTGGCCAGCGTCTCGCCAGCGGCAAGGTCGATGTCCTCGGGAAGAAGAACCGGCAGGTCTTCCTCGGGAACGGGCACGACACCGCAGTCGTCGCAATAAATGGCTGGGATGGGGTTGCCCCAGTAACGCTGGCGGCTGATGAGCCAGTCGCGCAGACGGAACATGACCTGCCTATGGCCGCGACCGATCTCCTCGAGATAAGCCACAACGGCGTCCTCGCCCTCGGAATGCTTGCCGCCCGTAAGGCCAGTGAAGCGGCCGGACTGGACCAGACGGCCCTCGGCCTCCATGGCCTGCTCCCAGTCGACGCTGGTGACGACACGGTTCTGCTCGTCCTTCAGCTGCTCGTACAGCGGGTCATCATCGCCCAAGATGATGGGGATGATGGGCAGATCGTACTTCTTGGCGAACTCGAAGTCACGCTGGTCGCCGCAAGGAACGGCCATGACCGCGCCGGTGCCGTAGTCGGCGACGATGTAGTCGGCAACCCAAACGGGCACCTTCTCGCCGTTGACCGGGTTCACAACGTAACGGCCGGTGAACGCACCATGCTTTTCCTTGTTACTCTGAGCACGCTCGACTGCGGTGATCTTCTTGGCGTTCTCGACTACCTCCATGACGGCTTCTTCGTACAGCGTGCCCTTGACCAGGTCGGCAAGGATCTTGCTTTCGGGGGCAAGCAGGAAGAAGCTGCAACCGAACAGCGTGTCGGCACGCGTGGTGAACACGGTGATCAGCTGATCTTCAGTGGGCTCTTGCGGAACGGAACCGTCAGCGTCGCACAAGGTGAACGTGACCTCAGCGCCTTCGGAACGACCGATCCAATTGGCCTGCTGCTGCTTGACGCGCTCGGGCCAGCCCTCAAGCTGATCGAGGTCGTCCAGAAGTTCCTGCGCATAATCGGTGATCTTGAAGTACCACTGCGTAAGATCGCGCTTCTCGACCTCGCTGTCGCAACGCCAGCAGCGGCCCTCGGTGACCTGCTCGTTAGCAAGAACAGTGCCGCAGCTGGGGCACCAATTCACCGGCGAGTTGCGGCGCTCGACCAAACCGCGCTTCCAGAATTGCTCGAAAATCCACTGGCCCCAGCGATAATACTCGGGGTCGCAAGCAACAACGGTGCGGTCCCAGTCGTACGAGAAGCCCATGCGCTTGAAGCTGGCCTTCTGCGTCTCGATATTGGCGTACGTCCACTTTGCGGGATGGCTGTGATGTTTGATAGCCGCGTTCTCGGCAGGAAGGCCGAACGCGTCCCAGCCCATGGGATGAAGCACGTCGAAGCCCTGCATGCGGCTATAGCGTGCAATAACGTCGCCGATGGTGTAGTTGCGGACATGACCCATGTGGATGTCGCCCGAAGGGTACGGGAACATCTCGAGGACGTACTTTTTAGGACGGTCGTCGCCCTCACGCACCTTGTTGATGCCCGACTCTTCCCACGCCTTCTGCCAACGCGGCTCGATCTCGTGCGGATTGTAAGCTTTCATGTGATCTCTTGTCTTTCCCGGCGTGCGGCCAAATCGAGGTTCGTTTTTCGAAACCCCTGTTCAGCGCAGTTTGCCGATCTTCCGCTGTCGAATGTTCCCATTATAGTGAGAATCGCGCCCGACGCGCCCTGAACCCCGCGCCCGTCCGTAAAATTTCGCATAGTCGGTATTGCGGATGGGCGATCCGCAACAGAAAGCCAACGAGCTAAACCAGCAGCTCGTAGAAAGACATGTCGCGGTAAGCCCCGTGCTTGAAGGCAATCTCCCTCATAGAGCCGCAGTACTCGAAGCCGAACTTCTCGTGCAGGGCGACGCTTGCCTGATTGCCCTCGGTGATGACCGAGATCACCGCATGCGTGTCCTGGTTCGCACGCGCTTCGTCAATGATGGCGGTCATCAGCTTTCCGCCAATCCCCCGAACCCTGTGATCAGGCGAAATGTAAATCGAGAGCTCAACGGCGGGCGCATACCCGCCCTTGCTGCGAAACGACGACAGGCTTGCGTAACCGCACACGCTCTCCCCGTCGTCGGCGACGATCAAAGGATGGTTGCCGCCAGGTTTGTTGTACTCCGCCATGTGCCCGGCCCACGTCTCGGCGTCAATCGGGTGAATGGCGAAATTATTGCAAGCTGTTTCAACCTCGTAGTTGTAAATGGCTCGAATGGCCTCGAAATCGTCTTCCGTCGCTTTCCTGATCATCATTGGCGTATGTCTGCTTCTTTCTTCTCGAACTTCCTCTATGCGATCCCATCGCAAAAACAAGGCGCACTGCAAGGGTGTCTGCAGCGCGCCTTGCGATTCTTTCAGCGGTGTTTAGTTGGTGCTCTCTTTGGCGACAAGCTTTGCCGAACCATAGCGCTCACGCAGAAGGGGCTTGTCGATCTTCCCGGTGGCGTTGCGCGGCACATCGGCGAAGATGTACTTGCGCGGACGCTTGTAGCGCGGCAGCTTCGCGCAGTAATCACGCAGCTCGTCCTCGGTGCACGTCACGCCGGGTTTCAGTTCGACCACAGCGCACGCGATCTCGCCCAAACGATCGTCAGGCAAGCCGATGACCGCCACGTCCTTCACCGCGTCGTTGGCGTGAATGAAGTCCTCGATCTGGACCGGGTACAAGTTCTCGCCGCCAGTGATGATGACATCTTTCTTGCGATCGACCAGCCAGATGAAGCCGTCGGCATCGATCTCGGCCATGTCACCGGTGTACAACCAGCCATCGCGCAAGACATCAGCCGTGGCCTCGGGGTTCTTGTAGTAGCACTCCATAAGGCCGCTGCCGCGCAGGCAAAGCTCGCCCACATTGCCATCGCCAGGCGAGACAGGCGTGCCGTCACCCATGCGGACCTCAGCTTCCCAGCCGTAGCCGGGAACGCCGATGGCGCCAACGTGATCGGCGTTCTCGACGCCCAAGTGAACGCTGCCAGGCCCAATGCCCTCGGACAAACCGTAGTTGGTGTCGTACTGATGGTGCGGGAAATACTTGTGCCAGCGCTTGATCAGGCTGGGCGGAACGGGCTGCGCGCCAATATGCATCAAGCGCCACTGCGACAGCTGGTAGTCCGACAGCTTCACGGTGCCGTCTTCGATGGCGTCCAGGATGTCCTGCGCCCACGGAACCAGCAGCCACACAATAGAGCAGCCCTCTTCGGACACGGTGCGCAAAATCCAATCGGGGCGCACGCCGCGCAGGATGACGGCCTTGCCACCCACGGTTAGACTGCCCAGCCAGTGCATCTTCGCGCCAACATGGTACAGCGGCGGAATGCACAGGAAATTGTCCTCGTGGGTTTGGCTATGATGCTTCTGCTCGGTGATTGCCGCGCGCATCAGGCTGCGATGCTTGTGAAGAATAGCCTTCGGGAAGCCGGTCGTTCCACTGGAGAAGTAGATGACGCCCAGATCATCGTCGTCGATGGCGATACCAGGGTCTTCCGCAGTGAAATGGCCCACGCGAAGGTTGTAGCTGTCGGCGAACGAAGGGCAGTCCTCACCCACGAAATACAGGTGCTTGACCTGGGGAATGCGATCGACGATCTCTTCGACGCGGCCAATGAATTCAGGGCCGAAAATAAGCACCTCGACATCGGCAAGCTCGAGGCAGTACTTGATCTCGTCGGCGGTGTAGCGATAGTTCATGGGAACCGCGATGGCACCCGACTTCAGCACGCCGAAGTAAACCGGAAGCCACTCAAGGCAGTTCATCATCAGGATGCCCACCTTGCTTTCACGTTTCACGCCGGCGTCAAGCAGCAAATGCGCGAAACGGTTAGCGCGGTCGTTGAACACCTTCCACGTCATCTCGCGGCGATAACGCTGCGTAGGGTTGGTCTCGACCAGCTCGTACTCGCGCCACGTCTTGCCACGACGATCGCGGATCTCGGGGTTCACCTCGACCAACGCGACCTCTTTGGGCCACTGACGGGCGTTTTGCTCTAGGTATTCGGTTACAGGCATGATCGGGCCTCGCTCACTTGAACTGACGCGGTTGCTGCAGCAAACCGCGCGAGAATGATACCGCAAGAACGATACTGTTCGGCAGCTGAACTGTCGGTTTTCTCGACAGATTCTTCCACGACCCCTACAAGGAACCAAATTGGCCGGAATCGCCGATACGAAACGCCGGCCGCGCGAAACGCAACGTTTACTTACCGCCGTCCAGGAAAATCTTTCGCGTGACGAAATTCCAAACCATGACAACCGCCGTGGCGAAAATCTTGACCAACAGGTAGCTGATGCTGAACAAGTCGACGCCCACCCACATCAAAGCGTCGTTGATGAGAAGGCCGATGACGGAAAGCACGACGAAGATGATGAACTCGCGCCTGCGACTGAGCCCCTCTTTGTGGGTGAACACGTAGCGCATCGAAGCGACGTAGTTGAAGATAACCGAAACCGTGAACGAAATCGTCGCGCTGATCAGATAATTCACGTTGAAAAGCTCGGTGAGCAGCACCATCAGGCCATAGTCGATGACGAAAGCGATGACGCCGACGACGCCGAACTTCGCAAACTGGGCTATCAACTGCTTCACGTTCGCTCCTTGAACGAGGGGAATGCACGAAAGATGTGGCGCGATTCGAAAGCGCCATCACTGAAGAATAGCAAAGGAGCCGCCCATTAAGGACGGCTCCGAAACGACACTATGAACCAACCATCTTACCTGCAGGCTGCAAGGGTGCGCAGGCGAACGCGATGAACAGGTTGCGCAGCTTGCGGTCTGCGTGGGCTCGCGAACTGCTGCCGCAGCCCCTTACACGATCTCGAGATCGTCGCGGTCGCGCAGCATGATGGCGCGCCAACCGGGAACAAGCGAAGCCAGCCAGTAAAGCAGGCCGCCCATGATGGCCGTGAAGCCCGAGCCGGTGGTGAAGCAGAACAGCGAGCTTTGAATGTCTCCCGTGATGGGGTTGTACACGAACAGCAACGCGATGACCAACGTGACGGCGATAACGCCGATGCCGATCCAGTTGAAACCGCCCTTGAAGTCGTACGCAGCATGGCCTTCGCGATGGTACAGCGATTTCAACGAGAATTTGCGTTTACGCAAGATGATGTAGTCGACGAACATGATGCCGATAATCGGGCCCTGGATGTACGCCGCGATCGAAATGAACTGGCCGAAGTTGGCGGTCACTTCGCCCGTCAGCGTCAGGATGCTGACGTAGATGCAGGAAAGCAGAACCAGGATCTTGTAGTCGACCTTCGGCCATGCGGCCTTTAGAACCATGTCGTTCACGTAGCCGCCAACAGCCTGCGTGCCGATGTTGGCGAATGCAACCAGCATCAGCGAAAGCAGCGCGATGTTGGGACCAAGGGTTGCCAGCATGACGGTCGGGTCGCTTTCATAGACGCCCGTGGTGATGTACATGACGATGGCCATGACAGCGCCGATGAACACAAAGAACGGCGCGACGATGGCATAACCGGCGAACGTTCCCCAGTAGCCGCCGCGCTCGGTATGGGAAAGACGCGGCAGGACGATTGCCTGCGTGGACCAGCTGAACGAGAAGGCGACCATGCCCTCGGCTGCAAGCGCGTAAGCCTGCGTGCGGTCGACGCCCGTATCGGTAAGGTCGGGCTTGTAGGCCACGATCTGGTCGATCGGCACGATGGTGAAGCACATGACGAACACGATGACGCCGATGGCCAAAAGCAAGGTGACCAAAATGCGCGAAGTCCATTTAATGGCAGACGGGCCTGCGATGGCGATCAAAGATCCCAGCACAACGCTGATGACGCTGATGACGTTCACCCATTGATCGGGAATCAAGATCCCGTACCCGGCGCAGATCTGCGCAATGGACGAGCCGAACATGTTCGCCGCAACCGCATACCAGAACCAGTTTCCTAAGATAACCGCTGTCGCGAACACCTTCACGCCGTTGTCACCCAGCACCGCACGCAGGTAAACCCACAGGTCAACGCCGTAACGCACCGCGAAAATGACAGGCAGCGACTCGATGATCAGGAACAATCCGCCCATGGCGAACGTGATGATCAACGATTGCCAGAAACTGGTATAGCTGGCGGTAAGAGAGCCCTGCGAATAGCACCACGTGGCGATTGCAAAGCCGCTGGTTACCAGCAAGGTGTCCCAGAAGCTGTACGTTCGCTCGCCCTTCTTGACGGGAACCAGACCGAAAATGGTCTCTTGCTTAACGTAGTCTTGCATCGTTTGTTTTGCCATTGGTTACCTCCTATAGAAACTCGCCGATAACCAACAGGGCAACGCTCACGATGGGGATGACGATGATAAGCGCCCAGTCAACCTTGTTAAGCGCCTTGGGGAACTGGTAGCCCGGCTCCTCCATCAGCGCCAAGCGCTCGTTGATCTCAGCATCAAGTTCGCGCTCGAAGTCGTCGTTTTGCGACATCTGAACCTCTTCTTCTTGTTCTGCGTCCGAGCACCCAAACGTCTCGGAACGTTCACGATTATGTTAGCTTCAATGAATTTGAACAAAACTTTTGCAAGAATGCGTTCATAAGATTGAAAAAATCCACAAGATTGAACGCATCAAGAAAAAAGCCGGGCTCGACGATCGCCGAACCCGGACCTTCGATGACACGCCTGGTAGCAGAGCCGTTGTGGAAACGACCCCGTTACGATTTCTTAGCAGCCTGATATGCCTGGGTCAGATCGATGTTCATGTCAACCGCCGCATTGATTCCCGCAACCGAACCGTTGTTGGAATACTGCCAAATAGTGAAGTCGTGCTTGATGGACGGAACAGGCATGCCGTATTCCGCATACCAAATGTCGTAGCTGGAAAGACTGCTGAGCGAATAGCGCGAAAGATCGGTGCTGTTGCCGTAGACCATCGCGGTGTAGCCCGCCTGCTCAACGCGCGCACAGAAGGCTTTGGCGCACGCGGTCATCTCATCCCTGGAAAGCCCACCCGTGCGCGACTTGCCGGCACCCGCCGCCACTTCCTCACAGTCGTAGACAACGGGATACTGCAGCTGACGGCCCGCAAGCTTCTCAAGGACAAAATCGGCCTCTTCCTGCGCCTCGGCTACTGTGGTTGCCTGCGAGAAAAAGTACACGCCGGTATCAAGGCCGACGTACTGAGCACTGTCGATGTTCTCCTCGAAGTAATCGTCAAGGAAAATGCCGCCGGTCGAGGTGCCGCGATAGCCAACACGGATAACCGCGAAGTCGATTCCGTCACGGGCAACCTGGAACCAATCGATCTCGCCCTGGTTCTCGGATACGTCGATTCCCAAACGCGACAGCACCTTGCCATCCTGTTTGTAAACGTAGCGGCCGTCGGATCGATCGAGGTTGGACCACGTGTACGGGCTTTGGTAAGCCGCTTCCTTCTGCTCCTCGGTAAGAGGACCCTGGTCGCCCGATCCAGCGAAACCGCCGGTCAGGAAAAGACGCATTCCGAAGTACCCGACAAGAAGAAGAGCCACTGCTGCGCACAAGCTGATCAGGATCTTCGGAAGCCGGCTTAGGAAAGACGGCTTCGGCTGAACGTGGCTGGGCATGGGAGCTTGACCGTGCATGGGCGCACGGCCTTGCGGCTGAGAACGCCCGCCTTGCTGGGGATAGCCGCCCGCTTGGGCGCGAGGGCGCGGGGTGCGGCTAGCCTGAGGGTTCCTGGATGCCGCAGGCTGAGCCCCGCGTGAAGCTGGAGAGCCATGCCTTCGTGGAGTTTGGTTTTGAGGCGAATACGAAACGCGCCCCGGCGCGCTTTGATGCGCGCGGGGGCGTTGATTCGAAGCGCTTGGCCGTTTATCGGAGCCGGTCAAGATACTGATTATTTCTGCTCGTCAGCCTTAGCGGCATCGGTCTGCTCGACCTTGACGGGCTGAGACTTAGCGCCGTCGGCCTTGGCGGCGTCTGCCTGCTCCTGCTTGTCCTTCTTGCCACCGAAAACGCCCTTGATGCGCTGACCGACGGTCTTCTTCTCTTCAAGGGTGCCGTTCTCTTTGGCGGCGGCGTAAGCAGCCTCGGCCTCTTTCCTCTGCTCGCGAAGCTCGGCAGCACGAGCCTTCTGCTCTTTACGGGCAGCCTTGCTCTTGCCGTGGACGACCTCGTTGGTGTAGCCCTTGCGAAGCTTGCGGATCTTGCTCATGTCGATGTACAGAGCAAGGATGATCAGGACATATGCGAAAAGCAACAGGTACATGGACCAGTCGCCCCACGGTGCGGGAGCGCCGGAAAGCAGGAACGACAAGCCTGTGCAGACGACGGCACCGATAAGGGCAGCCCAATACTGACGGCGCAGACTGCGATACTGGATGGTGGGCATGTTGCTGGAATCAACGCCCAACGCACGCGCCTTCTGCATTTCTTTTTCCTCGCGCTGGCGAGCTTCCTCACGCTTCTGCTTCTTGGTTTTTGGTGCGGGTTCGTTGGTAGTGGATGCAGCCTTGGACACCGGCTTCGCCGTAGAAGCGCTTTTACGTGTCTTGCCCGCGCGCTCTTCGCTTTGATAGCGCTCGTTCATGGGGTTGCGTTGGGTCATCTGCGGAGCTCCTTGATCGTGCATGCGCAGCGCTTCGCGTGGCTGCGTCGTGTTTTCAGCAAAAACTAATTCTAATACTTGACAACGGCAAGCGCTAGAAGATATTAACGCATCCATAAGCATGCGAAACGAGCCCCACACAAGGCTAAATGACCTTCGACTCCTCAACTTTCTCGACGAACCAGTCGACCAGCTTGATCATGGGGTTTCGCAGGACGAAACCCAGCAGGATGAACGGGACGGTGAACAGCAGCAACGTGCCGATCTCGATCCAGAAATCGTTGCTGCACATTCCGAACATCGCCGCGCGCATCGCGTTGACGACGTGAGTCACGGGCAGCCAGACGCTAACATTCTGGAAGAAATCGGGCAGGATCGCCAGCGGATAGCTTCCGCCGCCGCCCGCGACCTGCAAGATCAGCAGGATAACCGCAATGGCCTTGCCCAGGTTCGCAAACGAAGCGACCAGCGTGTAGATAATGAATGCGAACACGAGGCCGGACACGATGAAGCACAGCAGGTACAGCCACGGGTTGCCCACCTGCACGCGCAGGAAGAACATGTTGCCAAGGCACAGCACCGTGCTTTGCGCAATGGACATCAACGCGACGATGCCGAAACGACCCAGGAAGATTTGCGGGGGCTTCGGGTTATCCAACTCGCGCAGGATGCGCTCGGAAGGGTTCAGCGAGAACGTGACCATGATGAGCAGCGCACCGATCCACAACGCAAGCGAGGTGTACAGCGGCGCCATGGCCGAGCCGAAATTCTCGACCGGGTAAAGCGCATGACGGTCAAGCACAACCGGAGCGGAGATCGCATTCGCCAGCGACGAAGTGTCGCCCGAGAGGACGTTGTGCAGCGCGGTCTTGTCACCCGTGGCCAACGCCTCTGCAATCGCATCGGAAAGCTCGGCGAGCTTCGTAGCAGAGCGATCGAGGTTGTCCGCCGCCGAATCAAGCTTGGCCTTCGCATTGCCCAATCCCGAAGAAACCGATCCCGCAGCGCCCGTCAGATCGTCGCTCGCGTTGCCCAAGAGCGCGGCGCTACCGGAAACTTGCGAGCTCAGATCGGCAATGGTGGCGGAAAGATTGTCAAGCTGGGGCTTCAAGTTCTCATCGTACTGGGCCTTCGCGTCATCGACCGCCTGTTTCGCCTCGTCGATCTGCCCCCTGATCTTTTCACGCTGCTCTTGCTTGTCGCCCACGCCCGCAACCATGTCATCGGCGGACTGGTCGATGCCGTCCGCGAGGGTGTTCATCAACGCCGCCGTGGAGCGCATCTGAAGGATCATAGCTTCAACGGCAAGCTGGCTGTCGTCGGGAAGGCTGCCCTTCATGGCAGCAAGCTGATCGGCGATGTTGGAATAATTGCCCGCTTGGGTGCGCAAGTTCGCGGCTGTCAGGTGCAACGACGATGCGGTGTTTGCCGTGGTGGCATCGGCCGAGTCGAAGGCCGCGTCAACGGCAGTCTGAACCGAACCGAACGTCGACGAGCTGGTTTCAACCGCCTGCGACAGTGCGGCAGTTGCCGAGTCCATGGTCGAGATGATGCTCTCGCCCGAGCCTTTCACCTGCTCGACCTGAGACGACACCTCCGAAGCGGATTCCTTCGCCTGGGAAAGCAGATCAGCAGAGCTGCTGACCAAATCGCGTGATGAGCCCAGGATCGACGAATACGCACGCAGAACCGACGAAGCACGCGTCATCTGGCCGAACAGGACCTCGACATGATCGCCAAGGTCGCCAATGGCGCCATCAACGTCGTTCGTGTCGGCATAATTCAGAAGATCTTGCGCAATCGCAAGCGCAGCGTCGGACAGCGTCTCCATAAATACCCGGTTGACCTGGGACGACACCTGATCGGCACCCTGATCGGTAACCTTCGGCGCAATGGCGTTCTTCTTCTCGTTCGAGTAATAGACGATCTGCGCATGCTGAACGTCATCGGAATAGAACGTCATCATGTCGCGGCTGAAGCTTTTGGGGATGACCACGGCGGCGTAGTACTTACCCGAACGTGCACCGTCGATAGCATCTTCCTCGGTTGTGATCACCCAGTTGATCTGGTCGTTCGCTCGTATCGCCGACACCACCTGATCGCCGACGCTCACCTTGATGGGCACCAGATCGCTCTTGTACCCCTCGTCGACGTTGGCAACGGCAACGGACAAATTGCCCGTGTTCTCGAACACGTTCCAGCTGGCGATCATGTTGTACCACGAGAAAATGGACGGCAAGGCGATGATACCCAGCACGCAAATGACGGTGACCACGTTTCCACGCAGGCGTTTGAGATCGCCCTTGAACAGCTCCCATGCGTTCCTCATCGGCCTTCTCACCCTTCAACGGAAGCAGCGGCCGCCGGATGGGCGCTTTCCTTCTCACTGATGCGGTTACGTGCCGAGAACAGCTCGCGCAGCTCGGCATCGGACATGGCATTGAGCGCGGCCTGCCTTTCAAGACTGTCGCGAATATGTTCGACAACCAGCAAGAACGCAATAACCACCACAAGCCAAAGCAGCCATACGGTAAGCACGATGACCTTCTTGCCGGGACTCAGGAACGCCATGGCCGTGGTGAACACGACCGGCACGCCGATTCCGAAGACGATGGCATCACGCTTGAGCCTGGGGTACAACCTGAAGAAGCGCGCCGAATGCTCGTCAAGATAAGCGCGGAACTCCCCATGGTCGGACATGGCGCGGATGATCTGCGTCGCGCGATAACGGCGCTCGGGCAGGTGCACCGTCTCGTGATTGATTATGTCGGTTTCGGTAAGCTGCTTCGCGAACATGAGGTTGGTGTTGGTGAGGAACGGCCTAACGAACACACCGATCAGCACGAACACTACGAAGAACAGGGCAAGCATGGCCAGGTCGTTCGCCCAAGCGCTCCCGTAGAAACCGCTCACCGTTTCGCGCATGGCGTTGATGCCATACGTGAAGGGGAACACCGGGTAGATCGTCTGGAAGAAGCGCGTGGTCAGCTCGACCGGATACAAACCCGTGGCTCCGGGGATCTGAACGAACACCATGATCACACAGAGGCCCTTGCCCACGTGCTGAAGCGTGGTAGACAGCGTGTACTGAATGGCCAAGTACGTAAGCGAGCAGGCTATCGCCGTGATGTACAGTGCAGGCGCCGACACCGTTTGCACGCCTAGATACAGGCAGCCGGTAATGCAGATGATCGCCTGAAGCGAAACCATGATGGCAAACAGAAGGCCGCGACCCAAATAGCGCTGCGCGATAGTGAGGTTCTTGATGCCCTCGTCATCAACCTCGACGTGCATGATGACCATCAGCATGAACACGCCGATCCACAGCGTGAGGTTGATGAAAAGCGGCGCCATGGCCGAGCCGTATGCGTTTAGCGGGTACAGCTCCTCGGTTTTGACCTTGGTCGGCGACTGCATGAAGTCGGCAACCTTGTCGACGTCGATGGAGCCATCGTCGCCGAACAGCTCGCCTAGCTTGCCTGACGTGCTCAGCGCGACAATGTCGGTACGCACGTTGTCGATCTCGGTTTGGGCATCGGCCAACAAGGCATCGGTCTGCGCCAAGGCGCCCGACGTGGTGGACAACGTGCCCTCAAGCTGGTTGAGCACCGAAGCGGTTTGATCGACCAGCGCGGTTTGCTGGGCAACCGTGCCGGCAAGGCTGTTGGACGTGGCGCTGATAGTGGCAAGCGCCGCGCTGGTTTGCGGGACAGTCTGTGTGGACAGCACCGTGCGGTAGTCGTCTGTGGCCTTGATGGTGGTCTGAACAGAATCGTTTATCGCGTTCGACGCCGAAGCAACCGACTGAGCCGAGTCCGAAACGTCGGTGGCCGTTTGTTCGATGATGCCCACCTGCGTCGATGCGTTGTTGTTCGCAGTTTCCAACGTGTCGATGACATCGCCGAGCAACTTCTTCTGGTCACCTTCGGGCGTATCTTCCTGCATTGAGCGCAGCTCGGTGATAAGCGCCTGGTTGCTTTCGACAAGCGCCTTGCTGTATTCAGCCGCCTGTTTCACCGAGGCCTCGGCCGAGACGATGCTCGCCGCAGAATCGCCAATGACGGTATTGGCCTGCGCCGCGGCAGACGAGATCATGGCCGAACCTTTGTCCAGTGCCGAGGACAGGCTTGACACCGTTTTATTCATCTCGGTGTTCACCGTGGCAGTGAGCGTGGCAAGCTGGCTTAGAGCCAGGGACATGTCGGAAATCTGGGATTTCGCCTGGTCAAGAGCAGACTTCGCCTCGTGCGTCTTGGCAATGCCGTCGGTTGACGCCTGATCAAGCTGGGAAATGGCGCTGCGCGCTGCATCCAGATCGGCCAAAACCTTATCGAGCTCGGTGACGACCGTCGACTTCGACGAATCGAAGCTCGCATGCGATTCCGCAAGCGAGTCGTTAAGCGTCTGGGCAACGGTCGAGGTGACCGTCGAGATGAACGTCTCGTTGATGGTCGAATCCAGCGTGGAGGCGCCGGTATCGGTGATCTTCGGCGAAACCGGGCCCAGCTTCTCATTCACGTAGTATTCGAGCTTGGGCTGCTGGAACGAGTCGGTGAGGATGGTGGTCATGTCACTGCTGAAACTCTCGGGCACAACGAATACCGCATACGCCTTGCCGCTTTCCAGCAGATCCATTGCGGTGTCGCGATCGGTTATATCCCAATCAAGCTGATCGTTTTGCTCGAGCTGCTGGACGATCTGGTCGCCCAACTGAAGATCGCCGAGCGTCTCGTCGTTGGCACCCGCATCCTCATTCACCACGCATACGCGAAGCTCGCCGGTATTGCCATAAGGGTCCCAGAATCCAATGACGTTGAACCAGGTATACAACGACGGAAGCACCACCAAGAACAGGACGACGAACCAACTGGCCGGCGCCTTGGCGATACGCTTCAGATCGCGGAACAACACGCGAAAGACGTTGCGCACGAACGATTCCCTCCTCTATGACTTCGTTGGACCCTTCGGTCGGTTTACGCCGGAACATTGTATCAAGTGAGTTTTTCACCACATGAGTATTATCAGACTGTTACACATCTGTTTTACAAGTCACCGACTATACCGAAAACCGCCAAAAGAAAGGGTCGCCCACCTCTAGGAGAGGGCGACCCTTGCAAGCTCGAATGACGCGAAGCCCGACGGATCCAATCGCTTCGATTAGAACGGGAACTTCTGACCCGTGATCTTCTCGTAAGCCTGGATGTACTTCTGGCTGGTCTTCTCGACGATTTCCTCGGGCAGAGCAGGCGGGTTGCCCTGACGATCCCAGTTGGCGGTCAGCCAGTCGCGCAGGAACTGCTTGTCGAAGCTGGGCTGGCTCTTGCCAGGCTCGTACTCGTCACCGGGCCAGAAGCGGCTGCTGTCCGGGGTCATGACCTCGTCGGCAAGGACGATCTTGCCGTCGATGACGCCGAACTCGAATTTGGTGTCGGCAATGATGATGCCGTTTTCGGCAGCATGGTCGCGAGCGAGGGAGTAGATCTTGATGGCCAGGTCGCGCAGTGCCGTGGCGTTCTCTTCGCCGATAAGCTCGACGCAACGCTCGAAGCTGATGTTCTCGTCGTGGCCGCCGATCTCGGCCTTGGTGGAAGGCGTGAAGATGGGCTCGGGGAGCTTGGAGGAATTCACCAGGCCCGCGGGCAGCTCGATGCCGCAGACGGTGCCGTTGGCCTCGTACTCCTTAAGGCCGCTGCCAGCCAAGTAACCGCGGACGATGCACTCGACGGGGAACATCTTGGCCTTCTTCACCAGCATGAAGCGACCGTTCAGATAGTCGGCGTACGGCTTGAACTGCTCAGGTAGATCGGCCACATCGGCGCTGATCAGATGGTTGTCGACGACATCCTTCATCTGGTCGAGCCAGAACAGCGAAAGCTGCGTGAGGACACGGCCCTTGTTGGGGATCTCGCTGTCCAGAATGTAGTCGAACGCGGAGATGCGGTCGGTTGCGACCATCAACAGCTTGTCGCCCAAGTCGTAGATGTCGCGGACCTTGCCCTGTGCGTCGGGCTTGATGTCGATCACGGTCATGTGACGTACCCCTTTGCTAGAAGGTTTCTGACGATAGTTCCCATTATGCGCCTTCCGCTTCCCAAGTTGGAACGACTGCGCTAAAAATCACCGACTTGGGATTCAAAGGCGTTTGGTGCCTATTTTGCCGATCGGGCTGTTACATTCCCGCACGCTCGGCGGCCTTGCGCATCGCCTTGGCCTTGGACGGGTTCTTCTGCTGCTTGGACTTGCGATCGTACAACGGGATGTAAATGGTGAAGCAGGCGCCCTCGTTCTTTCGGCCGTCCACTTCGACCCAGCCCTCATGACGATCGACGATTTCCTTCACCACAGAAAGGCCGATGCCCAAACCGCCGCTTGCGCGGTTGCGGCCGGCATCCGCGCGCCAGAAACGCTGGAAAACCATCTTGGCCTCATCGGGCGAAAGACCGATGCCCGTGTCCTGAACAGCGATGGAGGCCATCGCGTCGCCGCGCTTCACGCTGACGGTGATGTGGCCGCCCTCGGGGGTGTAGCGCACCGCATTCGAAATGAGGTTCGCCGTGGCTTGGCGGATCATATCGGGATCGCCCATGACGTAGGTGTCAGGATCGGCGTGGTACTCAAGCGAAAGACCCGAGTCCTCGACGTAGGCCTGATGCGTCATGACGATGGCGGAGATAAGCTCGCCGACATCGACCAACTCGGCCTTCATCGCGTTCGAGCGGTTCTCCAAGCGCGAAAGCTTCAACAACGAATCGACCAAACGGCTTAGGCGTTGAACCTCAGAATTGACCACGGCAAGGTGTTCCTCGTTGGCAGGGAACACGCCGTCGACCATGGCCTCGACCGTGGACTGGATCGCCATAAGGGGCGTGCGCAGCTCGTGCGCGACGTCGGTGGTGAGACGGCGCTCAAGCTCGTAGCTTTGCTCGATGTTGTCGGCCATGGCGTCGAAGGTCTGGCCCAGACGGGCGATCTCGTCGTCGCCGGTCAGATTCGTGCGCGCCTTGAAGTCGCCTTCCTTCATGGCCTCTGCCGTGTCGGAAATGCGTTTGACCGGCCGAACCAGGCTTCGTGCGAACAGGTAGCCGATGATGGAAGCCAGGATCATCGCAATGGCGGCGGCCATCAGCAACGCCTGATACGAGTTGTCGCGGAATGCCTTGTCGGACGGGCGCATAAGCGTGTCGGAGCCGTACACCCACACACGCACCTTGCCAATGGGGTTGCCCTCGGCATAGATGGTTGCCGCGGCGATACCGGCGGCGTTGGCCTTAGGCGCCAACGATGGGGCGCTCATGCCCTCGTCGGAGCCCTTCTTGCCGAAATCGGTGGTGGAGTCGTACAGAACGCCGTCGTGTGCGTCGACAACCTGAATGCCCAGACCCGAGTACACGCCGATGGAGTTGCTTACCGACTCGAACGCTTCGGACGTGAACGTGCCGTTGTCGGTTTCATAGCGCAGCGCCAAGCGATCGGCGGCGATGTCGGCCACCGATTGGATGTTCTCGCGTGTGTACGATTGGAAGTGCTGGCTCCACACGAACGAGACCACACCGATGGCCACAACCGTGGTCATGGCGGCGATCAGGGCGAACGCGATGGTGACGCGCGTTGCGTATTTCATGCTTGACCAGCGGAAGCGACGCGTCTTCCGTTCGAACGACTTGCCTTTTTTAGCAGACTGGCCGCCGGTTTCCTCGGCGGCCAGTCGATCTGATTTGGTTTCTTGTCCCATGAGAACTTTCCGCTGCGAACAGCTTCTTCAAAATATCGGGATTGAGCGGCGCTACTGCTGCTGGGAGGGAGCTTTGGTGGGGTCCTCGAAGCGATAGCCGACGCCGTGAACGGTGTGCAGCCAGGTAGGATGGCGCGGGTTGTCGCCGATCTTGGCGCGCAGGTTCTTGACATGCGAGTCGATGGTGCGCTCGTAGCCCTCGAAGTCGTAGCCCAGAACCTTCTCGACCAGCTCCATACGGGAGTACACGCGGCCCGGGTAGCGAGAAAGCGTGGTAAGAAGCTTGAACTCGCTGGCGGTAAGGTCGACTTCCTTGCCGGAAACCAAAACCTTGTGACCGGAAACATCGATGGTGAGCTCGCCGAAGTTGAGCACCTCGCGCTGCGGCTCGGAATCGGCATGAACACGACGGAGGAGTGCACGAGTGCGTGCAACCAGCTCGCGCGGGCTGAACGGCTTGATAAGGTAATCGTCGGCGCCAAGTTCGAGGCCGATGATGCGATCTTCGACTTCGCCCTTAGCGGTAAGCATGATGATGGGCACATCGGAGTTGTCGCGGATAGCGCGGCAGACGCGCTCGCCAGGGACATGCGGAAGCATGAGGTCAAGAATAACCAGGTCAAAATGATGCTTGCCGAACTCGTCAAGGGCCTCCTGACCGTCGCCGACGGCGGTTACCCAGTAGTTCTCGCGCTCGAGGTAGGCCGTGACCGCGTCACGGATTGCCTTCTCGTCCTCGACAAGCAGAATACGACGTGTTTCGTTGCTCATATAATCACCTTTATCCATATATCGGTGCATTGGCATTCAGTATAAACGAGCGTTTTTAAAAGCAGCTGAAGCAACAGAAAACAGTTACCTCGCAGTTAAACACACATTAACAGAAAGCGGGGGATTTGCACAAACCCCCATGTCAAAGCAATCGGCAACAAGATGAACGGTCTGGGAATATTTGTAACGTTTTGGCCCGAAAGCGCCCGAACGCACCGCGGTGATGTCACAATTCCGTTCATGGCGAACAAACCGAACAGACCAACCACCCAACGCAGCAGGAACACCCGCCCCGGCAGGCCCCCTGCCGCGCATCGCGTTGCGCCTCAATCCACCAAAAGCACCCGTACCGCATCGCGTTCTGCGACGCATGCAACCAGGGTTGCCAGCGCCACCCCCGGCGATCGTCCCAGCATCACCGACCAAGACGGCGGCCTTCTGTCGCGCAGGAACTTCCTGTACGGCGCCGTAGGCGCCGGAGCCGTGGCCGTGGCCGCAGGTGGCGGAGCCGCCATCTATTTCGCCACGAAAGGCAAGGACGTCGACCTTGACTGCCTGAAAGTGGCAAACGACGACGTGACCTCCTTAACCGACCTCACCTTGGTGGAAGATTCCAGCACCAAGCTCTCGCTGTACGGCAATATCGAGCTGCCCCTCGGTTCGCTTGTATGGTGCAACAGCAACGACATCGCCGTTTGCATCCTTCCCACCGACACGGGAAAACCCCTGGCGAAAGTCGGCCTGATCATGTTGGGAAGCGCCACCTACAACGTCGTGCTCGATCAAGCAGTCGGTTCGGCCGAAGGCTTCGAGATCTATGACGTGCGCGCTTCGTCTTCCAGCATCGTCTGGACCGAGGCGAACATCCTTGACGGCGTTTGGCGCGTTTACAGCGCCGTTATCAGAAGCGGCAACATCGGAGAGCCCGCCTTGGCCGACCAAGGCAACTCGACGTACGAAACACCCAGCATCGCAGCCGTCGGTGACTACGCCTTCTGGCAGAAGCAGGCGCCAGCAGCCAACGTTTACGACGACGACAAGCCCGACACCGAGCTCATGCGCGTGAAAGCCGGAACCGCCTCCAGCGAGTCGCTGTTCCAGTCCACGCGCCGCATGGCCACCCCGCTGTACGGCGGCGATGACTGCGTGGTCATCACGCCGCGCTCGAAGCTTTCCAAGTCGTGCGTCTGTATCACGAAAATCGACGCAAGCTCAGGAAAGGTCACCGACGCCCTTACCCTTCCGCAATCCATGTCCCCCTTCGAGGTGGGCTACGGCGCCAACGGCCTGATGTTCTCGTTCGAGAATATCTACAGCTTCGGCGACGGCATTGCCAACCTGGGCACCTATGTTCCCCGCAAGAAGGTAAACGTCGGCGACTTCTCATATTCCGAAACCGCTCAGAAAAGCGGCTCATCCAACAGCGGCGCTGTCTTGCCCTATGACAACACCGCCAACTACAGCGATGCAAAGTGGTTCCGCTTCAACCGCACGCCAACGGCGGCGCCGGCGTTTTGCGGCAACTACCTCATCGTGAAATCAAGCTATTCCGTCGCGGGCATCGACCTTGACGCCGGCGAGTACTTCACCATCAACGTCGACAACGGCGCCGACAGCTACGGCGAGTACCTGGCAACCAGCGGCACGCACAACACGCTGGTCACCTACACGAGCATCGACTACACCCCGGTGAACGACTCCGCGCAGAAGATGTGCCGCGTCAAGATCTGGAAGCCAATCGGCTAAGCGTCGCTCCGACGCCCACGAACCGCCATGGCAGCCTACCGTCACATCTCGCACGGGTTCGAGCCTGTGTTCAACAGCGACTCGCGCATTCTGATCTTGGGATCGTTCCCCTCGGTGCTGTCGCGCAAGAACGCCTTCTACTACGGCAACCCGCAAAACCGCTTCTGGCGCGTGATCGCCCATGCCCTCGGCAAGCCCGTGCCTCCGAACGAGGGCGATCTGCTTTTGCCGCCGTATGTGAACGCAAGGAAAGCCGCCGAAGGCGGCGCAGACGAGGCGGGCTCAAACGCAGAAGAGCACGCCGACGCCGCGACCTGCGACGCCGCAGACGCCTCCGCAGCAACTCTCGAGCAATCCATCGACGCGAAGAAACTGCTGCTTTTGAACAACGGCATCGCACTATGGGACGCCATCGAGGAATGCGACATCAAGGGCTCGAGCGACGCCAGCATCAAAAACGTCGTTCCCGCCCGCGTCGAGCTGATCACCGATGCAGCCCGAATCGACGCGGTGATCTGCAACGGAGCCACGGCGGGACGCCTTTATAAGCGCTACCTGCAATGGAAGACCGACCTTGAGGCGCTGGTCCTTCCCTCCACCAGCCCCGCGAACGCCGCCTGGGGCCTAGAGCGCCTGCAAGACCATTGGAAAGGCCAGCTCGACGAGATCATCGCGAGCCTTCCCGATCCCACGGCGCCGGAAGAGCACAACCCGAAACACAAGGCCTCGGCCGCCCGCGAACGCACCGACTACGCAAGCGTGCGCGTCCCCGCACCGCCTGCGTCTAACTACGCCGTACACAAATCGATGCAGGGCAACAAGCGCAAGGACACCAAACCCGAGCTGCTGGTGCGCGAACGCTTGCGCGAAGCGGGCTTAGGCGGCTACCGGCTTCAGTGGAAGGCGCCCGGACGCCCCGACGTCGCCTGGCCCGGTAAGAAAGTCTGCCTGTTCATCAACGGCTGTTTCTGGCATCGCTGCCCCCACTGCCACCCCTCAACACCCGCCAAGAACGTCGAGTACTGGGAAGCGAAGTTCGCACGCAACGTCGAACGCGACGAAAAGAACCTGCGCGCCCTTAAGGCTGACGGCTGGAAGGTCCATGTGGTTTGGGAATGCCAGCTGAAAAAGAAAACGCGCGAAGAGATCTTCTCTCAGCTTCTTCCCATCCTTGCTGAAGAACTGGGAAAGCCGCTGGCCACCCCAAAACAGGAAGATGCCCCGCAGGCTGAACCCGGCGAATAGACTCAGCCCTACCCTAACAACCCATCGCCCATCCAACAAGAAAGCGGCACCGATCCGACAGGACGGTGCCGCTTGTCATTCAATTAACGCTTCGACGATTAGTCGAAGTTCAACTCCTTCAGGCGAGCAAAGATGCGATCCTTGCGGGTCAGGAACGCCCACGGATCGAAGATGGCGTCAAGCTGCTCGGACGTAAGCTTCGCCTCGGGGTCGGCCTCCAGGCGCTCGCGATAGGTCGGGCCATCGATGGCGTTCTGGATGTCTTCCCACACGGCCATGGCGTTGCGCTGAACGATGACGTACGCGTCCTCGCGCGTGATGCCAGTTTGAACCAGCGCCAGAAGGACCTTCGACGAGAAGATCAGGCCGCGCGTGCGCCACAGGTTGTGTTCCATCTTGGCGGGGTACGTGAACAGGCCGTCCAACAGAGGCTGCATCTTGCCGAACATGTAGTCCAGAGCGATGAAGCTGTCCGCCAGGGCAACGCGCTCGGTGCCGGAATGGCTGATGTCGCGCTCGTACCACAAGGCAACGTTGTCAAGGGCGACCTGAGCGTTTGCCTTGACGACACGCGAAAGGCCGCAGACGCGCTCGACCGTGATGGGGTTGCGCTTATGAGGCATGGCCGACGAGCCCTTCTGACCCTTCTTGAACGGCTCTTCTGCCTCGATGACGTCAGTCTGCTGAAGAAGGCGGATCTGCGTGGCGATAGACTCGAGCGTAGAGGCGACCACGGCAAGCGTGCTCATGACCTGAGCATGACGGTCGCGGGCGATGACCTGCGTGGACAGCGGATCGGGCGTCAGGCCCAGCTTCTTGCAGACGTACTCTTCGACGAAGGGATCGATGCTGGAATACGACCCGACGGCACCGGAGATGGCGCCCGTGGCGATCATGGCGCGAGCATCCTGCATGCGCTTCAGGTCGCGCTCGAGCATCCAGGCCCAGCTGCCGAACTTCATGCCGAAGGTCATGGGCTCGGCGGAGATGCCATGAGTGCGGCCAACGCACAGAGTGTCCTCGAATTCAAAAGCACGACGCTTGCACACCTCGCCGAGCTTCTTGATATCCTCGATGATAATGTCACATGCCTGCGTGATCTGGTAGCACAGTGCCATATCGCCCAGGTCGGACGAGGTCATGCCGTAGTGCACCCAGCGGCTGGGCGGCTCCCAACCTTCCGGCAGGTCCACGTCGATGTACTCGGCCATGTTGGTAAGGAACGAGATGACGTCGTGGTTCGTGACCTTCTCGATCTCATCGATGCGCTCGATGGTGAAGTTGGCGTGCTCGCGGATCCACGCAGCCTCTTCCTTAGTGATGCCAGCTGCGCCAAGCTCTGCCTGAGCCTCGCATGCCAAAATCTCGATCTCCTTCCAGATGGAGAACTTGTTCTGAGGCTCCCAGAGAGCGCCCATCTCGGGGCGCGTGTACCTGCCGATCATTCGTTTTCCTCCGTTCGAAACGACCGCATGCGCCCGGATGCGCAGCAGCCAACATACACGAATTGCGTTCGAATCGCATTATACCCGCAGCAGGCGCCCACTTCAGCGCATGCCGCGCGGCTCTTGCTACAAAGACTTGAAAGCCATGCGAACGTCATCAAGGACGTCGCTGTCGGCCACCACGATGGCCTTATCGCCCGCGAACAGGCGCGTCTCGCCATTCACCACGGAAACGTCGTCCTTCGATTCGACGGCGGCGATCAAGCTGTTCTCGGGAAGGGCGATGTCCTCGACGGAGACGCCGTCGGCGGGGTTGTGATTGCGGAAACGCGGGACGTTTACCGAGATCAGAACGACGTTGCCGTGCGTCAGGGTCGAAACGACCGACACGCTTCCCAAAAGGGTCTCCTCTTCAATGAGGTTCGCGGTGAGCTCGGTAGACGAAATGGACTCGATATCCAGAGCGCGGAAGATGCGCTGGTTTTGCGGTGAGTTCACACGGGCCACGCAACGGGGCACGTCGAACACGCGCTGCGCGATCTCGCACGAGACCAGGTTGTTGTCGTCCTGACCCGTGGTTGCAACGAAAACGTCGGCCTTCCTGATGCCGGCGTCCTCTTGATAATGAGAGTCGCAGCCGTCGCCATGAATGATAAGGTAACGGCCCTGAAGCAGCATGGACAGGCGGTCCGCCACTTCGCGCTCCTTCTCGATGATGGCAACTTCGTTGCCGCTTGAAAGCAAAACGTTGGCAAGGTATTCGCCAACCTTGCCGCCACCTGCGATAACAACGTACATAATGCCTCGCTAATCCTGAATGAACGACGAGAACGAATCAAGAAGGTCGTGACGCACGCACGCAAGCACCAGGTCGCCGTGGTACAGAACCGAGTCGCGCGTGGGAATGGACGACGCCGAGCCGTCTGCGCGCTCGAAGGCGATGATGCGGATGTCATGGTCACGCTCGATCTCGAAAACGCGAATGGCACGACGATCGCGCGAAGAAAGGTCAAGCGAGAAGCGCAGCACCTCGAAGTCGCCGAACGTGTCCAAATGCGAGCCGTGACCAGAAACAACCTTGCCGAAGGCCTCCTCGGCGACAAGGGTGGTACCGCACACGTAGTCGATGCCCAGCTGCATGTAAGCGCGCTCGTGGTCGGGATTGTACAGACGCGCGATGACGCGCGGGACCTCGAACAGGCGGCTTGCAACCTCGGTGACCATAAGGTTGGCGTTGTCCGACTCGGTAACAGCAGCCACGACGTCGCAGTCCTCAATGCCGGCCTTGGTAAGCGTCAGCTCGTCGAAGCCGATGCCCTGCACGGTGGAGCCGTTGAACATGCGGCCCAGGTTATCGAATGCGTCCGCACGCTTGTCGATGACGCAGACGTTGTCCCCGTTCTCGGAAAGCATGTTCGCCAGGCGCGAACCAACACGGCCGCAGCCTACCACGATGACGTTGCTCATAGAATCCTCCTGAATACGTGCGCTCATTTTCTCACAGGTAGGATAAAAGAAAAGGCGTGCCGCGAAACCGACACGCCTTGTTCCTGTTGCTGCTTGGTGCGGGCGCCTGCGATTTCCCGCTGCGCCTCGATTCCCGAAAGCTAGATGAGCGCCATCTGGCCGACGGTGTTGTTGTACCAGTTATGGTAGTTGGGCGGGCAGTACTTCTGAGCTGCACCCAAGGTGATGGAATAGCCGTAGCCTGCAGCCAAGCCGGCAACATGCGCGTTAATGGCTTCCTCCCAGTTGGACCAAGCGTTGTTGCCCCAGCCCCAAGCGTTGTGAGACTTGAAGCAGACAGAGCCCTTGCTGCTTTCCGTGTTGGAGATTGCCGGCGACCAGCGCGGATCGATCCGGTTGTTCCAGGCGGCCTGCGCGAACGTCTTTCCGTAGCCCGAAAGCGGCGAGCCGGCAAGGTACGCGTCGATGCGGCTTCCCCACTCAGCGACGAACTTCTCTTCACCAACGGTCCAGTCGACATCGGGCAGGTTCGTGCTTACCACTGCATCGTAGTTGGCCTGAGCGGCAGAAGCGGCTTCGATAGTGGCGCGTTCTGCGGCCTTGCGAGCCTCCTCGGCGATTCGCTCTTCCTCCTCGATGGTGGCGATGCCTGCGGAAATATCGGTTGAAGAGGAGGTTTCCAAAACGGAAGCCTCGGTGAGAGTGGCTTCACCCGCGTTGGCGAACGAACCGCTGGGGTTCGAGGCAGCCTTGGAAGAAGCCTGTTTAGTTGATGCGTCGATTCCGAAAGAGGACCAGTCAGACGGGCCGTTGTCTGCGGCGGCGTTGCTGGTTGCGGCAACGAAGACTACGAAAAGAGACAGGGCAACGATGACCAAAGCCATTCCGAATGCCGGGGCGCGGCGTGTTTTAACACGTGTTGTCATTCAATATGCCTCTCTGTTTGCCTCGAAAAGCGGTATAAGCACACAAACACCTAAGCCGCCGAAGCGGGACAGCGATGAATGTTTAAGGAGTGTGTTTGCTGTCGGAGTGCGCGCCAAAGCGCTATTTCGTTACCCGTATTTTACCTGAGCCGCAGATGGAAGGCAAAATTTTGTGGAGAGGGCACCGTTCGCCGGAGCGATTGACAAACGAAAGATTTTGGTTTTCCCTTGTCACGAACGGCAAAATACCGCTTGTGCATAATGTAAGTTGTGAAGACGGGCGACCTGCGGCGATGGCAAAACGACAGCGAAACCGAAACGAAACCGTCGCGAATCTTCCCCAAACCACGCCGCAAGGAGTTCAATCGCACCCCAAGCACTGGGTTTCGCATACGGAAAACGTCGTCGTTTTCGGCCTTTCCGCAGGAAACGACCATGATTTGCCGACAAAATCGCACCTACCGCGCAAGGCCTGAGCATCTTGCACAAAACCCGACGGTTTGGGTATCGGAATTCAGAATTGAAGGAATGCCCTTGGTATGCGATTTAGCGATGCCCCGACGCTACCCGTTTCACGAGCGCCCACGACAGCGGGTAGCAACTTAAAGTTGACGCGAAACATCAGACGAAAAGAAAACCTGTCCCACTCATGAACGCACGCGCCAAACCCTACAAGTGAGGACCACGCAGCATAAGACGGCTTGACCCGTCGGGCAGAAGCAGCACCAAATCGTCCATGGTGCCGGGCACGCAAAATTGAGTAATCGTCGCAAAGCAAAACGCGACAAGTAAGATAACCGCCACCAGGGCAATCGCGGATTCCGACTGCTTGATTCCCACCACGAACAGAATCACCGAGAGCACCAAAAGAGGCCACAGCGCATGCAGCGCGTTGACCAGCGTCATTGGCGAAAGCAATTGAAGCGCGATAGGCGTTGCGGTCCACCCCAACGCAATGAGCACGGCTCCGCCCAAGTGCCAAAAGTCGGTATGAGCGCGCGCAATGGGAACGACTATCAGCGCGAAGCCCGCGATGATGATCGCAAGCGGCCAGTACTGCCACCACGACGTGCCGCGCACGAACGGCGCGATGTAATGAGAAAGCACCATGAACAACGCCAAAATGGAGATGCCCACGATAAGGCGAAGCGGCGTGTTCATAACCTCTTCCTGCGATACCGAGCTAAGCTCACCCGAAGCAACATCACGCGCGGCGTTGGCGCCCACGTCGCCATAATTGGAAGACTCAACGTGCTCGGGCTGAACCTCAAGCGGGCCGAACGCCCGAGGCTCAAGAGGGAGGGCGATCCACATCAGCGCGTAAACCAGAACGCCTATGCCCAACGTGGTGACCGCGAACAGAACCGCGAAGACACGAGCAAGAATAGGGTCGAGGTCCAAGCGGTCCGCCACACCGGCACACACGCCGCCGATGTAGCCGTCGCGAGAACGGTAAAGTTTTCCCGCTTTCCTCATCGAATCCTTCCCAACCCGTCTAGCAACCTTTTCACGAGCGTCGTCGGGAACCCGCCGCCGGTAGTTGCCGTCAAGCGGCCAATTGGGCGATCGGGCTCCAAATTATCCGCGTTACTCCTGTTCAACGGCTTCCTTCGTCTTTTCGACGCGAAGCTTCTGAATGCGGCGGCGGCGCATGCTCTGCACCTTGAAGCGAAATCCGTCAAAGGTGAACTCGTCGCCGATGTGAGGCACGGCGTCGAGCACCGACATCAACCAACCAGCGATGGTTTCGTACTGGTCGGATTCGACAACGGGAAGCCCCATCTCGATGGCATCTTCCACCGGGAGGCGGCCGTCAACGATCCAGCTGCCTTCGCCCGTGCTGACAACCAGGCTGTCCTCGGCGTCGGTTTCGTCGATGATCTCGCCGACGATTTCCTCGACGATGTCCTCGACCGTAATTAAACCATCGGTTCCACCGTACTCGTCAACGACGATGGCCATCTGTTGCCTGTTCGTTTGCATCTCGGAAAGAAGCGGGAACACGTCCTTCGATTCGGGTACGAACATGGGCACGAACGCATAGTCGATGACCGGCTCGTCGATGTTGCCTTCAAGCACAGCCGGAATAAGATCCTTGTAATGAACGATTCCCACGATGGAATCGAGATTGTCGTGGTAAACGGGCAAGCGCGAATAGCCCGTGCCACGGACGCGCTCCAGCGTATGGCGGACGGTCTCGGTGTCCTCGACCGCCATGATGTCGACGCGCGGCGTCATGATTTCGCTGACCGACATGTCGTTCAGGCTAAGGATGTCGCTGATCATGCGCTTCTCGTCCTCGAGAAGCTCGTCGGCGTCACCCACCAGGGTTTTGATTTCCTCTTCGGAAATCTGCTGATGCTTACTGCCGAGCCCGAATGCTTTCTTCAAGCCACCGAACAGGCCCGGCTCAGGTTTGTCACCCATGCTTTGTTGTCACAACCTTCGATAACGTGCGGGAAACTATAGCTAACCAATTTAGCATACGGCAATGCACCCGCGAGAAACGGGTTGCCAACAAACAGGTTTCCTTTGCCTAGCGATAGTAGCGGTAATATGCGGCGCAGCTGCCCTCGGAAGACACCATGCAGGGGCCGACTGGGTTCTCGGGCGTGCATACCTTGTCGAACAAAGGGCACTGGTTGGGGGCGATGACGCTGCGCAGAACGTCGCCGCAGCGGCATCCACGCGGGTCACGCGTAGGCTCGACGTCGGGCTGGAAGCGCGCAACGGCGTCGAACTCGGCGAACTCGGGCTTCAGGCAGTAGCCGGAATCGGGGATGGGGCCAAGCCCGCGCCACGTCGCCTCGCAGGTGTCGAACACGTCGGCGATGATCTTCTGCGCAACGGGGTTGCCGTCGGTGCGCACGCCGCGCTCGTATGCGATCTCGATCTCGGCGCGGCCCTCGTGCAGCTGGCGCACCAACATGGCGATGCCCTGAAGCACGTCAACCGCCTCGAAACCGGTGACGACGCCGGGAATGTGGTATTTCTCGGCAAGGAACTGGTAAATGCCAATGCCCGTGATGGTGCTGACGTGGCCGGGCAGGATAAGAGCGTCAAGCTGGACGCCCGGATCGTTGACGATGGCCTCAAGGGCGCCGGGCATGTTCTTGTGCGCCGCGAACACCGTGAAGTTCTTCAGGCCAAGAGCACGCGCGCGGAAAATAGCCATGGCGACCAGCGGCGTGGTTGTTTCGAAACCAACGCCCACGAACACGACCTGACGATCGGGGTTGTCCCGGGCGATCATCAAAGCATCGAGCGGCGAATAGCAAATGCGCACGTCGCGGCCCTGCGCTTGCTCGGCTAGCAAGCTGGACGTGGATCCGGGAACACGTGTCATGTCGCCGAACGTGGTGATGATGATGTTGGGGATGCGGCACAGCGCGATGACGGTGTCGATATCGCTGTTCGACGTAACGCACACCGGGCAGCCGGGGCCCGAAGAAAGGCGCACTCCTTCAGGCATAAGGTTGCGGATGCCGTTGCGCGCGATGGCAACCGTATGTGTTCCGCACACCTCCATGAGCGTCGCACTTTCGGGCGCAAGCTTCTGGATAGTGTCAACCAGCTGACGCGCAAGCGCGGGATCTTTGAAACGCTGAAGCTCCTCGTTCATATCCATGGCCGCTCCCCTGTTTCCTATGCCTGTTCGGCCGGCGCTGCGGCGTGCGGGATAGTGCACACTTCTTCGGCGGCAGCAGGGTTGAACAGCGGATCGTCCACCATGTCGGCCATCTCCTGAATGAGCGACAGGGTTTCGGCAGCGTACTCGGGGCTTACCACCTCAATCGCGAAACCGGCGTGAACCAGCACGAAATCGCCGACCTTGGCGTTGGGGGTCAGGTCAAGCGCGATGTCGCGCGTGGCACCGCTGGCGCTGACCGTGGCCATGCCGCCGTCTTTCAGCTCGGTAATCTCCATGGGAATTGCTAGGCACATATCAAGCCCCCTCTTCGGTTCATGCATGCAACGCCCGTCCGCTCAGACAGCGGAAGGGCGCGCTTTCTTTGTTCAAGGGCATGCTAACACTCATCGGATTTGCGACGAGGAGTGTTTCGCGTTACGGCTGCGAATCTTCGCCAAAACGACGATCACGAACGGCGCCGACCCTAGCCCTCTTCCGCGGCGGAAGCCGAAGCGACCACCGCCTGGCCGTATGAGATGCAGCCGTCATTAGGCGGAAGATCCTTGTTCAGAGCGACGGTGAAGCCCATCGCGCCAAGCTTTTGGCACGCGTTCTCAACCAGATAGCGGTTCATGAACACACCGCCGGACAAGGCAATCGTCGAGATGCCGTACAGCGCGTTCGCCAGCTGGGCGATCGTGACGATGGCGTCGACGAAGGCATTGTGGAAGCGAAGCGCGATAACCGACGCGGGGATGCCCGCAAGCTTGTCATCAAGCATGGCCTGGAAGGTGTTCGCCGGGTCAAGCAGCAGAACCGACGTATCAAGCGCAGTGCTTCCCTCGCCCGCCGAGTTCTTCACCACGCCAATGGCGTAGCGCTGAGCGATCTCGGCGGCAGCCTCGGCGGTTGACGCATGCGGGTCGGAATCGGCACGGGCGGCATCGAGCATGATGGCCGGCTCACCCTCGTAGCTGGGAGCGACGCAAATGCCCAAAAGCGCGGCGGCGGCATCGAACAAACGACCGACCGACGAGGTGAGCGGCGTGTTCAAACCGCGCTCGATCATTTGGTCGCACACCGGCGCCTCGGCCCCTAAAGCAGCAACAGCATCGGCGGCGGCTGGGTGACCAAGCAGGTCGAACGCCCACAGCGCGCCGTATGCCATGCGCAGCGGGCGCTTGACCGCAGCCGCGCCGCCCGGCATGGGAACGTACACGAAGTTGGCGAAACGCTCGAACGTCTGACGGTTTGCCAGCAGAACCTCGCCGCCCCAAATATTGCCGTCCTCGCCATAGCCGGTTCCGTCGAAGGCAACGCCCAGAACGGCATCGGTGATGCCATGCTCGCCCATAACTGAGGCGATATGCGCATGATGATGCTGCACCTCGACAAGAGGCGTGCCATGTTCACGGTTCTGAGCATGGGCCCACTTCGAGGAAAGGTACTCGGGATGACGATCGCAGGCAAGAACTTGCGGATTCAGGTCAAACAGCTGCTGGAAGCGGGCCTTCGAATCGAGCCAGGCATCGTACACGTCGGCGTTTTCCATATCGCCGATATGCTGCGAAACGAACGTTTGGACACCGCGCGTGAACGCGAACGTGTTCTTCTGCTCGGGGCCTGCAGCGAAAATGCACGAAGCCTTGGCACTGCGGGCCTTATCGACCAGCGGCGCAGGAGCGAAACCGCGGGCGCGGCGCACGAACTGCAAAGCCTCAAGGGGCTCGCCATGCTCGTCAACGCCGCCAACGCGAAGCACGCGCACGACCGAATCGTCGTAGCGGGCACGGATGGCACGGTTGTTCCCCAAGAACGCATCGGCAATGCCCGCCAGTTGCGCATACGCTTTGCCGTCATCGGTGACGATGGGCTCGTCATGGACGTTGCCCGAGGTCATGACCAGCATCCCCGAGCCGCCCTTCGCCACGAAGTCATGGATGAGCAAATGCTGGACCGGCGTTGCCGGAAGCATGACGCCCAGTTCCGGAAGCTTGTCGGCCAGCCCCTCGGTCAGCTGGGCATCGGAACGCTTGCGCAGCAACACGATCGGACGCGCGGGGGTTTCAAGCTGCTGACGCTCGACCGGGTCGATCTGGCAAACACGCGCAGCCTCATCGGCGTTGGCAACCATCACGGCGAATGCCTTGCCGTCGCGATGCTTGCGCTTACGCAGGTTGGCAAGCGCGCGCACATTCGATGCGTCGCATACCAAATGGAAGCCACCCAGGCCCTTCACGGCCAGGATCTTCCCCTGAAGCAGCAGGTCGACGGCGCGACCAAAGATCGCATCGCTCTCTTCGCGCGTGGAACCCCAGGTGATGTCGCCAAGGCCGCCGTCGGCCGTCACCTCGCGCCAACTTACATGCGGACCGCACTCGAAGCAAGCATCGGGCTGGGCATGGAATCGCCTGTCCTCGGGATCGGCGTACTCATGCGCGCATTCCGGGCACATCGTGAACTTGCCCATGGACGTGCTCGCGCGATCGTAGGGCAGCTTGTCGATGATCGTGAAGCGTGGGCCGCAGTTCGTGCAATTGATGAACGGATAGCGATAACGTCTGTTGACGGGGTCGAACAGCTCGCTCACACAGTCGTCGCAGGTTGCCAAGTCGGGCGAAACCAGCGTGGTGTCGGCGGTTTGGACGTCATTCGAGAAGCGGATCTCGAAATCGGTGCAGTCCTGAAGCGGCACTTCCTTCATCGTGATGCGCTCGACACGGGCAGCCGCGGGAGCGTTATCCGAGATCTCCATCACGAACCCGTCAAGCAGGTTGCTTTCAGCCTCGGCGTGGATGAACACGCCGTCGACGGCGTTCAGCACCCATCCCTTGACCAGATAGCGTTTTGCCAGACGATAGATAAAGGGGCGGAAACCCACCCCTTGAACAATGCCTTTTACATTGATGTCAAGCGCCTCGATCATAGAGCACCTCCATGCCTAAGTCTGCGCTTATCTTAATTGTTGCGAAGCCCGATTACGGGACGCGTCGGCGACCGACTACGCCTGACGCTCGGCGATGATCTCGTCAAGCACGTGACCAACGGCCTCGGACAGCGCGCGCAGCGTGACGCCGGCGTTGTCGGGAAGGTGCAGGTGCATGGCGCGACGGCCGCGCGAGGAAAGCGTGACCAGGTCGCCCGAAGCCTGCGCCTTTGCAAGGCCGCCCAAACTATCGGCGATCTCGTCGCACAACGGGATGTCCTTGACCTCGTCGGCGGACAAAATCAGGAAGACGCCGTTGTTCGCGCCGCCCTTCTGCAGCTGACCGGTGGAATGCAGGTAACGCGGGCCAACTTCCAAGCAAGACACGACGCCCAGCTTCTCGGCCACCGCATGGCGGATGTTCTCAAGCGACTCGCGACGCCACTCACCCGTGTAGGGAAGGAACGCGTTCAGCGCGAAGAAGTCGCCGGGTTGGATGCTGGCAAACAGGTTGCGCAGGGCTTCCTCAATGGTTTCGGCGCCCTTCATGCACTCGGACAGCTCAACCTCGGCATCGCCCATGTGAATGTCGCCGATGAAGTTCTCGACGATGTCGGGCTCGGGATGGCCTTCCTTCAAGATCTCGAGAACCGCGGCCTTGGCCGACGCGACGTCGGGCTGGTCGAACGGGCAGATCTTCATAAGGTAGCCGCACATGGCGATAGCGTATTCCCACATCACGAAGTGCTCGGCAAGCTCCTCGACCGAATCGATCTTGAAGTTCATGCGCGGGATGGTGGGATCGACGTAGGACAGGCTCATCTCGAAGTTCTTGAGCTCGTCCCACAGGTCGGTTTTCGTTTGGTACATGATGACGCTGCGGTCGCCCGGGTCCTTGGCAAGGTTCAAGGAATCAACCTCGATGTTCGGCAGGATACCCTTGCCTTCCTTGCCCAAGCTTTCGGCAACCAGCTGCTCGATCCACAAACCAAGAACGCGGCCGCGCTTCTGCGTAAGGAAGCACACCTTGTCACGGCCATTGACATAGCCGTCGTACAGGAACGCCGCCAAAGCAATAGCGGGATTGTCGATGGAATCTTCGCTGCAGGCCTTTTCAGCCTCGATGGCATGCTCGATCACACGATCGATGTCGATGCCCACAAGAGCAGCGGGCAAAAGGCCGAACACGGACAGCGCAGAATAGCGGCCGCCAACCGTGGGCTCGCCGTAGAACAGGCCAAGCCAGCCCTCGTCCTGCGCCTGCTTGGCAAGCGCCGAACCAGGGTCGGTGATGGCGATAAGGTGCTGCGGGATTTCCTCGGCCGGCATGAGCGTGGCAAGCTTGTCGCGAATGGCGCTCATGATAAGACGCGGCTCGATAGTGCCGCCGCTTTTGGACGAGTGAATGAAAACCGTATGCGCAGGGTCGATCTCGGAGAACAGACCGCGAATGCGGACGGGCGAGTCGGAATCCATGGTGCGGAACATGATCTTGCCGCAGTCGATTTTGTTGTATTTGGTGATGGTCATGGATGCCTGCGTGGAGCCGCCCTGACCAACCAGAACGACGGTGCGCAGACCGTTGTCGATTTGCTCCTGCGCGAACGACTTGATCTGCTCAAGCGGGCACGGCGGATTGGTTGCCAGATCGGTCCAACCCATGAAGTCGCGCGCGAACTGCTGCGCTTCCTCGGAGAAATCGTAAAGGGTGTCGTCCTTCGCGTAAATACGACTGGCAACGCAATCTTTGACCAGCGTTTTGCCCGAAGGGTACAGCTTTTCCATTTCCTGGGAAATCATATATCTGCCTTCTTTTCGGTTGTGCGGTGATGCGTACGGCTCCAACGCCTAAAGACCAAGTGCCTTCTTCAGGGCGGAAACACGACGGCGCGAAACGGGGATCTTGTCCTCGACGCCGTTCAGCGTAAGCAGAAGCGTGCCGCCGGAAACAGGCTCGACGCCCTCGACCATGGCAAGGTTGACCAGGTAGCCGCGATGAACGCGGAAGAACCCATGGCCATCAAGGCGCTTCTCGAGCTGAGCCAGGCTGACCGTCGAGAAATAACGGTCGGTATCGGTTTGTAAGTATGCGTAATCATCGCGAGCCATGACAAAACGGATCTTGTCGATCGCGATGAGGATTTTCTTACCGCCCTTTTCGACGGGAATGCGCTCGGAGTGCTGCGCCTGGGCATGCAGGGCAACGTTCTCTTGCACACGGGCGACGGCCTGAGCAAGACGATCGCTTTCGACCGGCTTGACCAAGTAGTCGATGGCGTTCACCTTGAATGCGTCAAGGGCGAACTCACTGTAAGCGGTGACGAAAACGACCGCCGGGGGATAACGAAGGTGCTGAAGCGCGTTGGCCAGCTGAAGGCCGTTGGCTTCGGGCATGTTGATGTCCAAGAACATGACATCGCACTGATATTCCTTTAGCTTCTCGATAGCCTCGCGCACACTGGCGGCCTCGGCCACCACGTCGACGGATCCAAGCTCGTCAAGCAGGAATTTAAGTTCAGAACGGGCAGGAGCCTCGTCGTCGACAATTATTGCTCTCAGCACAGCGGACTCCTCTTTTTTCATCAACAAAACCGCAGGTCATTCAATAATAACGGTCGCACCTTCGGGGGCGGCCGGACATTTAGAGACAGAAGGACGAATGGCGCGTTTCGCAGAACCGCTTGGCGGCTTCCCCTGAAACATGACAAATAAGCCCATTTGAGCCTTCTTAACCTAACGATTATAAAGCATTTTGTCGATCTTCGCGACTTCGTCCTTGTTTTCGATAAAAGCCCAGCTCTACAACTCAAGCTTGTCGATTTCCGAAAGCAAGTCATCGCGGCGGGCATCGACCATCAGCTCGTCGTTGTGGGCATAGTAGCTGTCCGAGCCGAAGCGATTGATGAAACGTGCCGTGGCACGACGGGCGGTCAGCTCGGTGACGAAGACAAGTTGCTCACGATCGGCGCCAAACGCCTGGTCGATGAAGGAGAACGCGTTGTCAATCGCGGCCGAGGCTTGATCAACCAGCGGCTGAAGCGTCTCAACCTCGGCCTTGAAATCGGCTTGCACAACCTCGAAAGCAGCAGCGCCCTGCACGAACTGCTGCAAGTCGCAATGAGCGACGAAGCCCTTCAGCATGGCAACCGCCAAACGAGCGACACGCAGGTCGATGGCCGTGGCAGTATCGGCCTTCTGACGCTTCTCGAGTCTCTCTTCGCGCTCGACGATAGCCGCGGCCAACTCGTCCTTCGCCGACGCACCCGAAATGATGCGTTCCTTCGCCGCGCGCAGAACGTCCCTGACGTCCATCAGCACGGCCTCGCGCTCAAGCGCCTTCGCAGCCAAACCCGAAAGGCCGTCAAGCATCAACCCCAGCAGGGCAAGGCGCTCGTCGAACGCGGCCTCCTTCGCGCGCTTCACGATATCGGGCGACACCTGTCCGTGAAGGATCTCGTCCACCTGGTAGTCGGAACGGTACTTGTTGAACAGATCGTAATACAGGGCGAAACGCTCGGCGATCTCGGGGTCTTGCACGTACTGCTCAACCAACTCGCGTCCAACGGGAGTTCCCAGCTCCTCGAACAGCGTGATGATCTCGGACAGGTCGCTCCATCCGCGCGCTGACACGAAATGCTTGCCCGACGTGGTGGTTTCCACGAAATAGAAGTCGTCGCGGCGAACTTCCAGATAGGTCAGGATCGCCGGATGCACGCCCGTCTGACGCGCGTATTCCTTCCATGCCTCGAAGTCGGGTTCCACCTCGAGCTTGCGTAAGCGGTCAAGCGTGACGATATCGAACTCGTGCACCGATCGGTTGTACGCCGGCGGGTTACCTGCGCACACCACCACCCAGCCGTCGGGAACGCGGTGGCGTCCGAACGTTTTGAACTGCAGGAACTGAAGCATCGATGGATAAAGCGTCTCGGAAACGCAGTTGATCTCGTCAAGGAACAAAATGCCGCGCGAACGGCCCGTCTCGGCCATGTAGTCGTAAATCGAGGCGATGATCTCGGACATCGTGTACTCGGAAACGTCAACGTCGCGGCCGCCGTACTCCTTGCGCACCACAACGGGAAGGCCCAGCGCGCTCTGACGCGTGTGATGGGTCATCGAGTACGAAACCAGGCCGATGCCCAGCTCATCGGCGACCTGCGCCATGATGGCAGTCTTGCCGATACCCGGCGCGCCCAACAGGAAAATGGGACGCTGGTGTGCGACAGAGATGCGGTACATCCCGGCGTCGTCTTTCGTCAGGTATGCCTCAACTGTTTGTTTGACCTGCTGTTTCGCATCTGCGATGTTCATCTTCGACCTCCCTATGTGCCGTTAACCGCTGCTTTCGGGGCTTCGAGAAGCCCCGCACCTACAGCTAACGGATGTCCTCTTGATCGATAACCACGCGCATGGCCCACGGAGGCACGCGCCGTTTCTGGCCGCCCTCGTCGACGAAAACGAAAGCGACATCGTAATCGGGCGGTGAATCGGGATAGATTCCCGCGCCGTCGGTGAAGTAAATCAAACCGCGCAGATCCTCGAACTCGCCCGCGCGGACCAGCTCGTCCACATAGGCGAACAGCGGGCGGAAGTCGGTACCGCCAAAGCCCTTCACCTGGAACGAATCGATATAACGGGTGAAGTCGTCGACCGATGTGATAACCGTGTCTTCTTGAACCGCGGCATCGCACTGAATGATATGGACGTTCACCTGCGTGCCGAATTCCTCGGAGCTTTTCAGCATCTCGAAGGTACGCTCAACGAAACGCTGAACCAGCGGCCCCGAGCACGATCCCGAGGTGTCCAGCGCAATGACGAACTCGCGCACGCGCCGAGACTCCTTGTACTCAAGCGGCTCGATTAGCGGCATGTTGCCGTAGCGCGACAAGCCGTACGTGTAGTAAATGTAGTCGAACTCGTCGTCGTTCAGCCGCATATCCTCGCCCATGCGGCTGAACATGCGCAGGAAATCGGCATAGTTCGTGCGCGTACGGTTCACCAGCTCAAGATTGGCCATCAAACTTCCCGCGCCGTCTCCGCGGCTTTTCGACATGGTCTCCAAGTCGGCCTGGATGCGCTTGCCGATGTCCTCCCAGTCGCTTCTCGCTTGGTCGAAATCAGGCTGCTCGGGCACGTCGTCAAGCGATCGCTCGTCATAACCCGCGTCGGAAGAACCCGCTGTCGGCGTATCGGTTGGCGAACTTGATGACGACTCCGCAGATGAATCGGCACTTTGCGCCTGGCTTGCGTCATGATTCGACGAGTTCTGCGAAGAATCCCGCGTTTCGTCATCCTGTGCGCCGGCCTGCGATTCCGAAAAATCGGGAACATCGCCCTGGGGGTTCTTCTTGCCGGGAGCATCACTCGAAGAAGAATCACCTGCGTCGCCGTCGGCATCGCTGTCGGACGAGGGATCGGCATCTTCGTTGCCGCCGTCCGATTCGTCGCGATCGGGATCGTCGTTCAAGGCATCATCGCGGCCTTCGCCCGAGCCACCATCCGAACCCTGACCGGACTCGCCATCGGAGGCATCCTCTTGGCCGCCCTGCTCGTCCGCGTCATCTTCGCCCGTCTCCGAGGTCGCGCCCGCTCCATCCTGATTGTCGCTCTCGTTTGGGTCGTCGCCCTCTTCGGTGCGATCAGCCTCATCGGGGTCGTCGGTGCGCTCGGGCTCGGTCAGGTTCCAAAACCCATGGCTATCGCGCACGAACAACGGCTCCGATTCGTTAAGCAGCTCCGCCAAACGCAGCTCGTCGCGCGAAAGCGGCGGCACGGCATCGGCGTTTCGCAAACGTTCGACCAGACGGTAAACTTGCGCGGGCGTCAGCGCATCAACCGTACTGCGCAGCTGCTTCAGAAGCACGTTGCGCTGCGCGTCATCGGAACACGCGAAACGCGCGCCGCACATTTCCATAGCTATGGCCTCGACGCAGATATCACATGCGTATGACCAGTTCAGCGGGTGCTCGCGGCGCGTTTCGAACGGCTGCCTGAACACGCAATGCAAGATAAGGTGAAGGAAGTCGCGCGTCATCTCGTTGGGGTCGCTGCGGAAACGAGAGACCACCCCGCGCGGGCTGAAGAACAACCAGGCTCCGTCGGTGCCCACCGTTCCTTCGAAATCGTCGGAAACGACGGGCAACTTCCAAAACGCCGAGTCCAGATAGCGAAACGCCATCATAAGCGTGGTGCGGCATTCGGAAAGGATGCGTTTGGCCAGGTCCTCAACCACCGCTTGACGCTGTTTTTCTTCGGGGGTCTGCTCCAGCGACATGCCGTCGGAGCCCGAAACCACTACGGGAACCGCGCCAGAGGGCATAGCCTGCACGATGGCAGCAACCGCCGAACGAGCGTTGCGCGCAGCTTTGTCGCGAGCGTCGCGTTCGCGCGCAGCGGCAGAAGCGCCCGCAGTGGCAACAGAAGCAGGTACGCCGAATCCAGCAGCACCTTTATGACCGTTGCAACCCATATAACGCACCCCCCCCTTAAGATCGCGTTTGTTGGAACTATGAAACCATAGGCTACAGCGTGAAATCGGCACGATGGCCGAAACGCGCATGTTTTATATCCAGCAACAGCGCCGAAGCCGCCACGTTGCCCCAGCTTGCAGCTGCATCGGACAGGCGCGTGATGTTTCCCTCGTGGATGAACCCCAAGTCAACAAGCGATCGAAACAACGCGCGCTCGTCAACCTTGGCGAATTCGCGACAGGTTTCCGCCAGGTTCGCGGCCACTTCTTGATAGAAACGCTTCCTTACGCCAGGGGCCAAGTACAGCGGATCAAGCAACCGCTCGACCATATAGCACGAACGAACCAAGCGGTTACGGGAAATGAAAATCGCCTGATCGCACGCATCGGAAAGCCCGCGGGCATCATGCGGGTCGGTTGCAAGCGACCCCCTGATCGCGAACAACCCATTCACGTCCTGCGGTGGACGCACCACAACCGATTGCTGGCCATGCCACGCATGCGCCCGTTCGATCTCGACCACTTGGCACGGCTCCGCCAGCGCGAACGATGCGATTCCCGCACGCCGCAGCGTGCGTGGAATGAATAATCGGTCGATGCCCCACGCACCCGCAAACGCATACGGTGCCACTTCAACCGTTCCTTCAGGCAGCGAGACATCGCGATCGGCGCCCGCACGAACGATCACGCGAACGTTTTCGCCCTCTTCGCCATCTTCACCGAAGAAACGCTCACACAGAAGGCCGTCGTGAACGAAGAAGCGCTCGTTCCCTTCGGCCACCTGACACGAGCGCAAGGTCAACCGCGAGGCGTCGGCACCGCTTTCCACCACACCGAACGCGCGCTCGCCCAGCCTTTTCAAAGCCCGCGGGATCCGAACTGCCTTAAGGGGCACGCCGCAAAAGGCGCGCTCGCCAATGCCCTCAACCGTATCGGGCAGCTCAATATCGAAAAGCGCCGCGCATTCCGCAAACGCACGCTCGCCAACGATCTTCACTCCTTCAGGCAGCGAAACCCTCTGCACGAAGGCGTTCTTAGAAAACGCCCGCGGCCCAATCGAGCGTGTCCCTGGAAGAACGCGATATTCCGCCAAGGTCAGCGCCGAAGCATCGATCAGCTCCAACGCAACCAGCTGCGATTCGGGCGAATCGAAACCCGCGTCGGCACCCTTGTCGCAAGCATCCTTCCCCTCGTCGGGCACGCGACGATACAGTACGCCCGCGTCGTCTGCGAACACGAACGCCGCGACGGCACCGACATCGCCCTCACCCGCAACATGACCTTCTGAAACACGCGTATCGAACGTCACCCGCACGCCCATCTTGCGAACCGTTGCGGGAATGCTCAGGTGCACCAAGCTGCGACAATGCGCGAACGCCTCGTCGCCGATGCTTTCAAGACCGCGCGAAAGCTCGACATCCCGCAGGTCATCGCACCGCGAGAACGCCCGCGGGCCAATCGATCGCACGCTTTCCGGCACTTCCAAACGAATGAGGCCCGATCCCGCAAACGCCGAAGCCCCAATCTGAACAAGCGAATCGGGAAGATTCGCCGATTTCAGCTCGACGTCGTCCGCGAACGCTTTGCGGGCGATCTCTTCGCACCCGTCCGCCACATCGCAAACCGAGCGATGGACCACAGCAGAAAGCAGTTTCTTGCCATCGCGGCTATACAAGCACGTCCCATCGGTGCCAAGCCACGGGTTGTCCGCGTCGATCGCGAACTCGCGCAAAACGGGCGCCCACCTGTCGGGAGCCGCGAACCGCCGCGCCTTCGCGCCCAGCATCACGCGCTTCGGCAAAAAAGACGAAAGGAAATCCTCCGAGAACGAAGTCGCCGCGCCGGGCAGAACAACATCCTCCAGGCGCTCGCAGCCAATAAGCCACGACGGGTCGCCGTCCTTAAGCCCCGCCGGAAACCGAAGCCTGCGCAAATCAATGCAGTTCACGAACGCGCCGGCACCGATGCGCACAACGCTTGAAGGAAGATAGATCTCGCGCACGCGGAGCAATCCCGCGAAAGCACCATCGCCGATTTCCGTTACCATCAGGCCGTCAATGCGCTCAGGAACAACCAGCACGTGATCGTCGCTTTCGCAACGCACGATGCGTGCGCGTCTATGCGGAAGCTCGATGCAACGAAAGCTCGCCATTCCCCTTCTCTTTCTGCGCAAAACGAAGAAGTCTACCAATCTGGTGGACTTCTTTTGGGATACAATAACCGCGATCTATCGTAACGCCAACCACGCGATTAGTTCGCGGCGCTTGGCAAGCAACTTATCCGTCGAAAGGAACCTCATGCCTCGCATCCATTGTCTCAACAACATCTCGAAGAAGGGCACCGACAAGCTGCCCGGCAACTACAGCCTGGTCGACACGCTGGAGGAAGCCGACGGCGTGCTGGTTCGCAGCATGAAGCTGCACGACACCCAGTTCCCCAAGGACCTGCTGGCCATCGCCCGTGCCGGCGCCGGCGTGAACAACATCCCGCTGGATCGCTGCGCCGACGAGGGCATCGTCGTCTTCAACACCCCGGGAGCCAACGCCAACGCCGTTAAGGAACTCGTCATCTGCAGCATGCTTCTGGGCAGCCGCGGCATCATCGCCGGCAACCAGTGGATCCGCGACAACGCCGCCGACCCCGACATCGCCAAAACGGTCGAGAAGGCAAAGAAGCAGTTCGCTGGCCGCGAGATCGCTGGCAAGAAGCTGGGCGTCATCGGCTTGGGTGCAATCGGCGCCTTGGTTGCCAATGCCGCTGAAGAGCTGGGCATGGATGTATACGGCTACGACCCCTACGTTTCCGTGAACGCCGCATGGCGCATCTCGGGCACCGTCCATCACGTCACCAACCTCGATGACATCTGCGCGAATTGCGACTATATCACCATTCACGTGCCCGCGCTGGAAAGCACCATCGGCATGATCGACGCCCATCAGATCGAGATCATGAAGCCCGACGCCGTGTTGATGAACTTCTCACGCGACACGCTGGTCGACCAAGACGCCCTGGCAGCCGCTCTGAACAACGACACGCTGGGCTGCTACATCACCGACTTCGTCACCCCGCAGGCCCTTGCCGCGAAGAATTGCATCATCATGCCGCACATCGGCGCATCGACCGCCGAGGCCGAAGAGAACTGCGCGGTTATGGCTGTTGACGAGATCGTCGACTACATCGAGAACGGCAACATCCGCAACTCGGTCAACTTCCCCGCCTGCGACATGGGCCCTGCTCCCGCCGAGGGCAGCCGTGTGGGCGTTCTGCACAAGAACCTTCCCGGCATGATCAACACCATCACCGCCTCCATCACCGAAGAGGGCGTGAACCTGGCCAACATCACCTCGAAGGCTCGCGGCGATTACGCCTACGCCCTGATCGACCTTGATGCCGCTCTCACCGATGCCGCCATCGAGCGCATCGCCGGCGCCGAAGGCATCCTGCGTGTTCGCGTGGTGAAATAAATCCGCTTGCGTTACCGTCGAACTCGCTTTGACAAAGGCGGGTTCGACGAAAGATTCTTGCCGCTAATCGAAATACATACTTGATTCGCGGCGATTCGGCGTTAAACTCATAACGATCCATATGGCGCCCGTCGACGTTCTCTCCGTCGGCGGGCCATTTTTATGCTCTGAATCCGAAGAGACCGCAATCGATGGCGCGCATCGCGTGTTGCCCCGAAGTCGATGGGGTTATTGCTCGGTGATAGTCCGCGACCTGCCCGCGTTCGAAGATCCATCCTCTTTGTCGTTCCGATAGGCGCGCCCTTTGTTATTTTTCTTCGGGGCTGTACGTTCCAACGAATTGGCGATCCAGCAGGAACGTCACCGTTGTTCCCTCTCCCAGAACGCTCTCGACGTCCATACGCGAATCGGGTCCGAAATACCCCAGGATTCGATCGTGAACGTTCTTGACAGCAATGCCCAAACCGCTCGACGACTCCGGATGCATGATGCCGTCGACGGCTTCCTGCGTCATACCGACACCGTCATCCACAACGCGGATGACCACTTGGTCGTCCCGAAGCTCGGCCGTGATCAGAACCGTCAGCTTGGCATCGGCCGGGCGGCCATGCTTCACCGCGTTTTCAACCAAGGGCTGCACGATGAAAGACGGCACCAGCATTTTGCCAACCTCGGGGCAAATGTCCACATCAAGCTGCAACTTGTCTTCGCCAAAGCGGGCAACTTCGAACATGAAGTAGCGATCGACCTGGGCGATCTCGCGCTCAAGCGGAATAAGGTCCTGACCGTCTTCAAGCGTGGAGCGATAAAACACCGCGAACTCGCGCAGCAACGTGCGCGCCTTCGCGGGATCGGTGCGAATAAACGACGCGATGCAGTTGATGGTGTTGAACAAGAAGTGTGGGTTGATCTGCGCCTGAAGGGCTTTCAGCTCCATGCTGGTGGCAAGGCGCGTCTGCTCTTCCAGTGCCACGGCAGCCATCTGAATGCTGATCAGCTCAGCGAAACCATGCGCCATGGATTCCTGCGTTTGGCTGATCTGCTTGGCGCGCTTGTAATAGAACTTCAGCGTGCCCTCGATGGTTCGACCCTGATAAATAGGCATGATTATGGCGGCGTTGATCTCGGTCTCGCCGTCGGGCAAGCCGATTTCCTGACGCGTATACAACACGCGGCGCTTACCGTCGGCGATGGTGTCATGCGTCGACGTTGTACGGATCGCACGGCCGGGCAACGCCGTGGCATCGCCGAGACCTGCATAACCCAAAATGGTCTGTTTGTCGGTGATGGCAACGGCAATGGCTGCCGTCGCCGGCAAAAGCAGCTCACACACGCGCTGCGCCGATTCCAGGGTAAGGCCGTCCTTCAGACTGTCGAGCATCTCGCTAGAAAGCTTCAGAACCTCATCGGTCTGCCGCGCACGCACCGAATCGGGGTCCATCAACAAGCGGACGAAAACCACCAAGCACAAGGTGAAGATGACACCCGCCACCACCATGACGTAAGTCTGGCCCTTTCCAGAAAGCATGGCGAACAGCAACGCAAACGCGCTGATGACGGTCGCAATCAGCAGCAGCATCTCTGCGGTGAAGAAACGCGGAAGGTCGTGATGGGAGCTACAGATGTTTCTCATGGTTCCACCTAGATCAAAGCAAACTCGTTCACGACGAGCATAACTGCGGCAACGAACAGCATTCCGCTGAAGATAAGACGCAACGTGCGCTCGGGGACACGTTTGGCAAGCAGCGAACCGATGACCGCGCCCGGAATGGTACCGACGGAAATGGCGATGCCGGCGATGAAATCGATGTGACCCAGCATGATCTGCGTGATGACACCGGGGATTGCCAGGATGATGATAGCGATAAGCGAAGTGCCCGACGCGTACAGCATGGGGATGCCAAGAATGCCCAGCATCATGGGAATCATGATAAAGCCGCCGCCTACGCCAACATAACCCGAAGCCAGACCAGCAACCAGGCCGATAAGCGCACCCTGAAGAAGCTGCTTGCCCGACAGTTCAGGGCACGGCGGGACAGCGGGAACCGTCTGCACTTTATCGGCTACCGTATCAACCGCGCCGCCTGCCTTCACGGAACCCGCCGCTGCGCCTTCAGCTGCCGGCTTCTTTTTGGGCTTGACGGCCTTGCGAAGCATATTGAACGCAGAATAGGCGATGATGATGGCCGCAACCACCATGATCAACCACGCCGGTGAGATGTTCGCCAAGCGAACGCCCAGCGTAGAGGTGCAGGCGCCCGCGATTCCCATGGCAAGGCCCAGCTTGGGGATGCACGTTTTCTCGCGAAGATGCGTGATGAGGCCCGACACCGACGTGGGGATGATGGCGAACAGCGACGTAGCCGTGGAGACAACTGCCGAAAGGCCGAATACCAAACGGAACAGCGGAATCATCACCGTTCCGCCGCCAACGCCGAGCATTCCGGAAAGTACGCCCACGCCAACACCCGCAATAGCGATAAGCACAAAAGCGCCGATTGAAAACATGCTGGAGGATCCTATCTCGTCTGGCTCTCACGGAGATAGTACTACAAAAGAACCCGCGGGCAGTAAGATGCCCGTGGGTTCGAAAAACGCGCATGATGGCGTGGTCTTTTGAGTGGCCGCCGAGTCTAACGCCTCTCAATCAGCAAGCGATCGGCTTCCCAACCGCCGTTTGACGCCGGCTCAACGCGCGTCCAACGCCGATTAGTCGCCCAGATTCAAATTGATCTCGCTTGTCTGGCCCGGATCAACCGCCGCATACGCCGAGTTCGATGCGCCCAGGGTCTCATCGTAGCCACGCAGGAACGCACGCTTCAACACCTCATCGTTCTCGATGCGCATCATCAGTTCGGGCCACACATGCTGGAATTCGAAGTATTTCGAGCAATTATGCTGCGCGTATGCCTCGGCGTCGTTTCGAGCCGCCTTCGCCGCCTTGCGATACGCCTTCTTATCGGGGCGCGCGAAGCTACGCAACAACGCTGTGATGCGAATGCGCCTTCCCATACCGTGCTGCAAAAACGGGCCGGGGTACGGCTCAAGCGATGCCGGCTTCACTTGCAGCAAGTCGATTTGCGTGCGGCTGTACTCCATCTTGCGGTACTCGTACAGCCAGCGATAAATGTCCTGGCGGAAACGCGTGCCTTCGCTTGTGGAGCGCGGAGGCAGATGACGCATCCACCACTTGTTGTCGAACCAGATATCCGAACCGTACATACGCAGGTCAAGCATGTAATCAAGGTCTTCACCGCGCGTGATCCACGGATCGAACGACAGGCGCTTGAACGCCTCGCGATGCAACGCCAAGCAGCCGCCGCACACATGGTTGGAGCGCGTCAGGCGCAAACCGTGCATGGCCTTCTCGATCCATTGATTGAACGCCTTGCCCTGCTGCCAGAAGCGGTTGTACCACTTGTCCTGGCTCTTCGACAAATACGAGTTCTCGCTGTTCAGGTAATAGCCGGTCTTCACCAGGATGGGCACGCCGTTTCGCGTGAGCTTGCCCAAACCGTATACGGCCTTCGTGACGAAATCGGGATCTTCCACCACGGCGTCATCGTCAAGGAAAATGCATGAGTCGAAGCCCAACGCGCCCGCCAGAACCAAACCCAGGTTGCGCATGGGCGCGTACCCGAAAAGGCCCACCTCGCGCGAAAGCTTGCCAATGCCCAGCTGCACCATGCGCTGCTGAACAAGCGTCAGCTCGTCGGCGCCGATAACAGTGATGTCCAAATCAGGGAAGGAATCGGCCGTTGCGCGAACCTTGGCCGCAGCTTTCTGCTCGACCCCGGGATCGCTTACAACCAAGATCAGGATCTGGCCGACATGGTTGACGTTCTGCAGCGACTCAAGGCAACGCGGAAGCTCGCCCGGCTGGGAGAGCGGGGTCATGTGGTCGTACACGTTGATGACGCTGGCGCCGGGTGCTTTGCCGCGGCGACCGGAAATGAAAGTTGGGATGATGATCACTGGATTCATATACTGCCCTTGTTCTTCGTCGCATCCAGTAGTTACCCATCCATTTTACCGCTTGCGGCGTCCACCCTTGCCCACGGCTTTGCGCTTGTCCGACGCCTTCTCGCCGCGCATGCGCCGAGCCTCTTCGCGACGCTTGCCAACCTGCGCGCTCTCTTGCTTAAGCGCCTGATAGGACGCGAATCTCTCGGATGAGATCTCGCCCGACTCCACAGCCGCGCGCACCGCGCAGCCCGGCTCGTCCTGATGGCGGCAATCACGGAATCTGCACTGGCTGGCGAATTCCTCCACGTCGGCGAAGGCGGCCTCGATGCCCGCCTCAGCATCCCATAGACCCAAACCGCGGATGCCGGGCATGTCCACCACGCATCCGCCGCCCGGCAGATCGACGATAGCGCGGCTCACCGTGGTGTGGCGGCCCTTACCATCGCCTTCGCGAACCTCGCCGACAGCACGCACGTCGTCGCCCGCCAGCAGGTTAACCAAACTGCTTTTGCCCACGCCGCTCTTGCCGATAAGAACAGCCATGCGATCGGGTTTCACCAGGTCACGCACGCGCTCGATGGAATCGGCGTCCTCTCGCGAGATCACCAGAACGCGGGTGTCCACGCCGGCCAAATCACTCGCGCGCTTCTGAACCTCGCGCACCTGCTCCTCGTTCGCCAAATCGGCCTTGGTCAAAACAACCGCAACGTCGGCGCCTGTCTCATGCGCCAGAACCAGTTCGCGCTCAAGGCGCTTGAAATTCACGCCGTCCACAGGCTCGGCAACCAGTACCACATCGAAGTTCGCAGCCAGCACCTGCGGCAACGTCCTTTCGGTGGGATCTTTGCGAACCAAACGGCAGCGGCGCGGCTCGACGGCCACGATCTGCCCTTTATCATGAGTTTCGGGAAACTCCACCTGCACGATGTCGCCGATAACAGCACGCGATTCGTCGCTTTTCTTCAAAGCAGTGGCATGCTCGCACCTGACAAGCGCTCCGTCTTCTTGTTTGACCAGCGGATACCCGCGATCCAGCTTAACAACGCGACCCTTCATGGCTACCTCATGCGCTCGCGAAGGATTCGGAATGCAACAACCATGCCGGCGCCCAACAACATAAGGAACATGCCCGGCAGAAACTCCCTGATATCGAAGGCGTCGTCGTACTTCACGCCAGGGTTTGTCACCTCCAGCGTTCCGACGTGAATGTCGGCCAAACCCTCGTGCTCGTTACAGGCCTGGCGATAAACGCCGCGCACCTGCACACGCGATCCTTTAACGCCATAGCGTCCGTACGCGTCGATCTTCGACGCCAGCGATTCGGACACGAGGCACGAAATCGAGCTGGAGTCGTTCTGAGCTTCGTCTTCAACCGTGATCCAGTAGAAATTCTTCTTACCAGCCGACAGGCAATCGCCAACAACTTCGCCGGTCACCTGCACCGTTCGGCCATCATAGATGCCCGCCTCATCGGCAAGCGACGCGATAGAGGTGTCGTAGATGAACGAATTATCGGCGCTCTGCGCGGGATCGACCAGGTTCTTCTCGTCGTTGTCGACGGAAGTAGCGCCCACATGACCATCGTCAATCGCTTTTTCAGCCGGGTTCTCGGCACTGCCAGACCCGCTGCTCTTGCCCTCGTGGGCCTCAGCTGCAGCCTGTTGCGCCTCACGAGCAGCGGCATCGATGGTTTCTGTAGTCACCACATCAGAGTTCACATTCGCCAAATCCGCCAAAGCCGACTGGCTCTCATTTCCGGCGCCGTCCTCGGAACCAGCAGCAACGCTTGCTGCCTCGTTTTCGGCCCATGCGTCGTCTTGCTTCGAGGTCAAAGCCGACACCAAGAAGAAAACAAGCGACAGGCACACAGCCGCTACCAGGGCGGCTTTTGCCACGAACAGACGTTTCTCGGCAGCCGTAAGGTTTTCGAAATCGCCGAAACTCATAAGCGATCCCTCCTGCGGCGTTCGGCTGCGCGCACGCTGGCCCACTCGGAAACCTTGTTCGGAGTAAGCGATGCGACGATCTGCGCGATAAGCGCAAGCAGCGTCAGGAACTCAAGACGACCCGCCCACATCTCGAAAATGAAGAGCAACTCAAGCGAAACCGGCATGCCAGGCGCCACAACGCCCGAGGTCAAACCGCCGTTTGAAGCCACCGAGATCGAGTCGAAGATCGCCTGCGACGCCTCATATCCATGCGCGATGGCAACTAGCGCGCCGATGATGTACGTGATGGCGTACAGCGAGGCAACGGTCATAGCCTCGCGAATCAAGGCCGAAGTAACCGGGCGCCTGCCCAGATGGTAATAAGAAACAACAACGCGCGCCGAGTCGGGCGCCAAGGTGGACTTCACTTCCATAAGAATGGACTTCGCGATCAGCGCGATGCGCTGGATCTTGATACCGCCCGAGGTGGAACCCGACATGCCGCCGATCGCCATCAACACGGCCAACGTAAGGAAGGCGCCCGACGAAATCATATCGGTGAGCTGCGACGGAGTGACCACCATGAAGCCGACGGTCGAGAAGCCCGAAACGACCATGTAGACGCTCCTTCTAAGCAACGCGGGCAAGTCGGACATGCTCATGCCGGCGACCGCAGCCGACACGTACACCAAGACAATGGCGATCAGCCAAATGCACATAGTCTTGACCTCGGTGTCCCTGAACACCTCGCGCACGTTGCCGCGAAGCACCTCGGAGTGAAGTGTGAACGGAAGAACGCCCATGAACACCAAAATCATAATCATCAGCTCGAGGGGGAACGAGTGGTAGTACATAATGCTCTGATTCATGGGCGTGAAACCACCCGTCATGAAGCTTGAGATAGACAGCCACAACGAATGAAGGAACGCACGGTCGGCCTGCATCCCCTTACTCAGGCAGATCACGGCAAGGAGCGCCGTGAAAACCAGGATGAACGACGCGGCCACACGCGCAATGAAGCGAGTTGAGCCAACGACGTTCGGTAGAACGTGCTCGCTGCGACCTTCAGATGTGAACAAACCCTGGCCGCCACCGCGACCGAACAGACCCAGCGACACGCCGACGACGATGAGTCCCAAACCTCCGATGGCATGCATGACGAAACGCCACATGTTATCGGCGTTGGAAAGGTGATCGAGGTCGATAACGACGCTGGCGCCAGTGGTGGTCAGGCCCGAAACCGATTCGAACAGGGCGTCCAAGTAAGTTGCGTAATGCCCCGACAAGAACAGGGGGACCGCGGCAAAATATGCCAGAACGATCCATGCCAGGCCAACGACGGCGATCGCTTGCTGACGCGTAAGCGAGCCAGGTTGGATACGGCAGAAACGAAGCGCCGATCCCGAAACGAAAGTGATGCCCATTGCCAACAGATAGCGCGACGCGGCGCTCCACTCGTGATAAACGATGGCGGTGGCGAAGGGAATGGTGAGGGCAATGGTTGAGAATAAGATCAACATGCCCAGGTAATGTCCGATCACCCGGACATCGTTAGCCGAAAAGCGTTGCCACATGGCTAGCCCACCAACGACACGATTCGAACAGCCGCGATGATAAGCCACAGAAGCACCAGGAACACAAGCACTGAAAGGATGAGCGCCGTGTAGCCCAAGGCTGCGTCCTTGATGTCCTCTATCGGGTTGTTCTTCGTCTTTCCCATGACGCGTATTATACCCATTCGCACAGGCAGGTGCAGAAAAGCAAGAAGCCCTCCCGATTTAATCGGAAAGGCTTCTTGAACTGGTGCCGAATAGCTGCAAAGAAACGCTATCGCACGTCTATCTCAATACATCGTTGCAGGTTACTCCTTACGCCTACGAGCAGCAAGCAGGCTGACGAATGCCGCAATCACTGCCGCGATGATGGCAGCCGTGCCGTAAAGGCCGGTCATATCACCGGTCTGAACCAGACCAGCGCCGCTGCCGTTGAAAACACCCTGATCCTTCGACTGATCATCAGGCGTCGGGCTGTCAGGCGCTGCGGTGACCGTCAGGGTTCCAATGCTCTCGCTTTCAAGCTTGTAGTTGGACTCCTTGGCGGTTCCCGCCCACTCGATGGCGTACGTGTTGTCGCTTGCGCCCACATTGGCCTGGCTGCCGGTTACCTTCAAGTTGGCGGTTTCGCCGTTGACGAGGCCGTCGATCCTGCCAGTCGCCGTAAGGGCGGTGCCGTCATACGCCCTGGTTGCCGACTCGGTGGTCACCGAATACGGAGCGGGCGTGATGACGATGTTCGCAGAGGCTTCCAAGGTCTTGGTCTGATCCTGGACGGCCACGTCAACCTTTACCTTAACCGAATACGTACCTGCATCTTTGTACTTGGGTGCGACATCGCTCCACGTTTTACCGCCATCGGTGCTGTACTGAACTGCGCCTTGCTTGATGAAGTTCTTAGCCTGGTCCTGATACTGCTGAGCAAGATCGCTTCCCTTGTTGATGGCGACATCGACAGACGCAAGGCCATGCTCTTTGCCGTCATAAGTGTCTTTATAGCCGATTACGTCAAGGCTTGCCCACAGCGCGTCAAGGGTGTAAGTCTTAGCACCGTCGTAAATATAAGTAACGGTGTCGCCGGCTTTCCTGATGGCGGCATGCTGATCTCCACGTTCCTTGTCAAGCCAACCAATAAACGCCTTGCCCGTGGCAGTGGGTTCGCTCTTGGTTACCTTGACGGTGTCACCCTTTGCAAAACCATAGTCGTAGTACCACTTCTGCTTGCCATCGGAAACAGTGTCTGCGGGGGGCAGTCCATGTAGCGGTCGAGTCGGCAAGATATTAGCCAACTTTGCCCTGCTTGGCCACGTAATAGAAAGTAATGCTCTTATTCTGAGCATCAACTTTGAGACTTTGCGAAGAATCGCCGACCACCTCGTAGCCGCGAATGCCAGGCGCATCTTCGTTCACCGTAGAGCCATAGCTGACCGTCGCAATCTTAGGTCTTGCCAGCTCTTTCTCGGTGTCTTTCTCTTTGTAATAGACGGCGTAATGGAACGTACCCTTCTTGTAACAAAGAGTGACGCTCTTAATTACCCCTTTTTCAACAACCACGTCAGAAGGAACGGCTTGATCGTAGGTATACCCATCAATCGAAATAATATAGTTCGAGAAGTCGAACTTATCACCCGTCACCTTGGCGGTAACAGTTTCGTCGTCGGCGAGGGTTACCCCGGTATCAGCATCTTTGTAGTGGAAAACAACAGAACCAAAGAGAGTTTCACTAAAGTTGACGTAGCCATCCAAATGCCACGTTGGATTATTCGAAGTGTCGTAGTCAGCAGCTCCAGGAGCCTTCTTCAGGCCCGTTGACTTGCCGGAAACCGACCACCTGATATCTTCCAGATTGATGCTGTTGACGCCATACAGATCGACATTGCTAGGATCCTTAAGGGCGGCCATGACCTTGTCGTAGTTATCGCCGGAGGTCGCATATTCCGTAGATCCCTTAGCAGGGTTTGTAATGCCATTGACCCAAACGCGACCAATGGTGTACCAACCGTCCTTGTTTACCGTCAAGGCAAGACCCGTGGTATCGCCCTCGGCCTTGGTATATAGGTAAACGTAGTAGCCGTTTCCAGATTCGTCTCGCTTGACTTCAATCTGCCTAGACGCGCTTTGGTTGCCAGAGTATGCGGAAATGTTCGTCTTGCCTACGCCAACGCCCGTAACAACGCCATTCGCATCGACGGTAGCAACATCGGTGTTATCGGAATCCCACTTAACCTCTTCGGGATTATCGAAATTGCACGCGGTAAATTTGGTGGTGAAGCCCACTACTACGCTAGCCTCACCAGAAATCTCAGGCTGACCGACATTAATCGTGCGTTCGATAGAGCCCGCGCTATCCGCCTCAGCGGCATTGGAGGGATTGGAAGCGCTCTCGCCAACAGAGGCATCAACCTCGGACACAGTTGCGCCAATACCTTCGGTCGACGCATTTTCCTTGTCGCTTGGCTGGTCGTCGCTAGGCGCAGGCGCGGGCACCTCGTTCTTCGAAACAGCGCCGGATACGTTTTCCTTCGACGCCGGTGCCACGGCGTTATCCGCAGCGACATCGACTTCGGCCTTTGAGTCAGTCGCAACGTCGCCATCGGATGTAACAACCTGCTGTACAGGCGCCGCGCTTGTCGGTGTTTGATCTTGCGCGTAAACCGCGCTTGTTGCGTCTTGGGTTTCGACAGCCTTAGACTGCTGGTCTGCAGCGGAATCGGCGAACGAAACCGCTGGCGTACCCAGTCCCAGTAAGGCAACCGACAGCGTAACCGCCAGCGCTTTGCGCTTAAGCGACCACTCATGCTTAGCATGGCGCGTTGCCGCGGCTTTTGATTTTCCTCTCGTCATGACCCCACCCGTCCTCCACACGTATCAAAAACCAATCTATTAATACGCAACCCCATCGAAGAATGTGAACGTTTCCTCAACGAATCGCCTGTGTCCAATACTTCGCGTTCGCTATTTTGGTGTTGACTAGCTATCAATTCTAACTTTGATCTCACTATATCCATCTTTTTTTGAAAATAGCTTTCCGACTATTTTTTCTTTTAACGTCGACCCCCCCTTTATAAATCGCGGCATTATTCCAAGAACGTAACAAAAGAAAGGCTCCGACGCTTTCCCACGTCAGAGCCTAATACCCGCAGAGCCGGCAATCCTAAGGTCGCCGACTCTGCTTATGTTTGCCAAGGTTATGTCATATCCCTGGCATCTATTCGATTATCACGAAACCCTACTCGACGGGAACAGCCGTGCCCAGATCAAGCGGTTTCTCGATCTTGCACAGGTACTTGCCGTCGGCGTCGACGTCGATCAGCACGTGATCGCGCTCAAGCAAGTTGCCGCGCACGATTTGATCGGCGATGCGGTCGACAACCTCGCGCTGCACCAAACGACGCAGCGGACGGGCACCGAAGACCGGGTCGTAGCCGTCGATCGCCAGCGTCTCCAGCGCAGCAGACGTGACGTCCAGCGTGACGTGGCGCTCGGCCAAACGCTTGCGCACGTCCTTCAACTGCAGCTCGACGATGGGCTCGATGTTCGAGAGCGTCAATGCGTCGAACGTCACGATGTCGTCGATACGGTTCAGGAACTCGGGGCGGAACGTCGAACGCAACGCCTCGTCGATGGCCTTGTCGCGATGCTCGGCGTCGCCATTCTCAGCGAACTCGCGAATGAACTGACTGCCCACGTTGCTGGTCATGATGATGATGGCGTTCTTGAAGTTCACCACGCGGCCCTGACCGTCGGTCAAACGGCCATCATCAAGCACCTGAAGCAGAATGTTGAAGACGTCGGGGTGAGCCTTCTCGATCTCATCCAGCAAGATGACGCAGTACGGACGACGACGAACCGCCTCGGTAAGCTGGCCGCCCTCGTCATAACCAACGTATCCCGGAGGGGCGCCGATCAAACGCTGCACGCTGAACTTCTCCATGTACTCGGACATGTCGATGCGAATCATGGCTTTCTCGGTGTCGAACAGGTACTCGGCCAGCGCCTTCGCAAGCTCTGTCTTACCGACGCCCGTGGGGCCCAAGAACAAGAAACTACCAATGGGGCGATCGGGGTCTGACAAACCAGCGCGGTTACGGCGAATAGCGCCCGCCACGACGCTGACAGCCTTGTCCTGGCCGACGACGCGCTTATGCAGCTGCTCTTCCAAGTCGGCAAGCTTCTCCATCTCGCCGCGCATCATTTTCTGAACCGGAATGCCCGTCCACGAAGAAACAACCTCGGCGATTTCTTCTTCGCCGACCTCCTCCTTCAGAATGGCGCCGTCCTGCTGTTTGGCGTTCAAAGCAGCCTCGGCCTGTTCCAAGCGGGCTTTCAGTTCGGGGATCTTGGAGTAACGCAGCTCGGACGCATGCGACAGGTCGCCTTCGCGGGTGGCGCGCTCTTCCTCCATCTGCATGGATTCAAGCTCGGCCTTCAACCCCTGCACGCTTTCGATGACGTCTTTCTCGTTCTGCCATTCGGCCTTGCGGGCGTCCAGACTTTCTTGAGCGCTTGCGATCTCGCGGCGCAGTGCCTCCAGACGCTCCTTGCTGGCAGCGTCGGTTTCCTTCATCAGCGCCTGCTCCTCGATCTGCATCTGAGTGAGCTTACGGCTTGCCAGGTCAACCTCTTCGGGCATGCTGTCGATGTCGATGCGCAGACGGCTTGCCGCCTCATCCATCAGGTCGATGGCCTTATCGGGCAGGAAACGGTCGGCGATGTAGCGGTTCGAAAGCTCGGCCGCAGCGACGATAGCGCCGTCGGTGATGCGCACGCCGTGATGGATCTCGTACTTCTCCTTCAGGCCACGCAAAATGGCGATGGTGTCCTCAACCGTAGGCTCGCCCACGATAACCGGCTGGAAACGACGTTCAAGGGCGGCGTCCTTCTCGATGTACTTGTGGTACTCGTCAAGCGTGGTGGCGCCGATGGCATGAAGCTCGCCACGGGCCAGCGCAGGCTTAAGCATGTTGCCGGCATCGATGGAGCTGTCGCCGCCCGAACCTGCACCCACGATGGTGTGCAGCTCGTCGATGAACAGGATGATCTTGCCGTTCGATTCCTTAACCTCACGCAAGACGGCCTTCAAACGATCCTCGAACTCGCCACGGTACTTAGCGCCCGCTAGCATGGATGCGATGTCCAAGCTGATGATGTCGCGGTCGCGCAGACTGGTGGGCACGTCGCCCGCCACAATGCGCTGGGCCAGGCCCTCGACGATGGCGGTTTTGCCAACGCCCGGCTCGCCGATAAGAACGGGGTTGTTCTTGGTGCGGCGAGAAAGCACCTGAATGGTGCGGCGGATTTCCTCAGAACGGCCGATGACCGGGTCGACCTTGCCCTCGCGCGCCTTCTGCGTAAGGTTCTGTCCGTACTTGTTCAAAGCGTCAAGCTCGATTTGACCCGACTGGTCGGTTACGCGGGTGGAGCCGCGCAGCTGCTCGTAAGCCTCCTCGACCGACTTGCGCGTGATGCCCTCCATGTTCAACACGCGGCCGGCGTCACCCTTATCCTCGGCCAAGGCAATAAGCAAGTGCTCAGTGGTAGCGTAGGAGTCGCCCATTTTCTCGGCGGTTTTCACGGCGTTGTCTAAGACCTTCATGAAGTCGTTGGTGGGCATAGCCATGGGAAGAGCCGAGTTGGTGACCTTCGGTTTCTTCTCGATTTCCTTCTCGACGTTCATCTTCACGGCGGCGGGATTGGCGCCGATGCGCTCAAGAATGACGTCGATGTTGCTGCTCTCTGCGTCAAGCAGGGCCTTCAGCAGGTGAAGCGGCTCGACGGTGCTTGACTGCGCATCGCCTGCGACGCCCATTGCTGCCTGGAACGCCTCTTGTGCATTGACTGACAATTTATCCAAACGCGGCATAGGAGAAACTCCTTTCCTTTTGTCTGTTTCCGGTTCGATCCTTGTTGGACCCCGGATGGTTTCTTAGTTGATTCGCCTGATGGCAAGCGCGGTAGGCGATGCCTGCACCAGCGAGGTAACGCTTTCGCGCGTCTCAAGCTCGTGCACGCGATCGGCCAAGCGGCGAACACGGCGATGAAGGTCGTCGATTTCTTGGTCGCGCTCGTCAAGTCGTCCCTTCAAGTCGAGGATGCGGATGACGCCGGCCAGGTTGATCCCCTCGTCGGTAAGCTCGTTGATCAAGGCCAAGCGCTCGATATCGGCCTGTGAGTACATGCGCGTGTTGCCGCTGGTTCGCTGGGGCGTGACCAGGCCTTTCTGCTCGTATGAACGGAGAGTCTGCGGATGCATGCCCGCAAGCTGCGCCGCCACGCCGATCATGTAAACCGGACGATCGCGGTCGTTGTCGCTTCCTAGTGCCATACCCTCACATCCTCCGTCGTTGACTCGCCGAAGCGCTCAAGTGCCTTGCGCTGTTCGTCATTCAAAACCGCTGGCACCTTTACCTGCAACTTGATAAGCAAGTTGCCCTTTCCGCTGCCGTTCACGCGGGCCGCGCCCTTGCCCTTGATGGTAAGCTCGGTGCCGCTTTGCGTTCCGGCGGGAACCTTCACGCGAACCTTCGTTCCATCGGGAGCGGGAACAACCACGCTCGCACCAAGCGCCGCCTCGGCGATGGTGATGGGAACGTCGATTTTCACGTTCGCGCCGTCGCGGGTGAAGTACGGGTGCGGGGCGATCTTCGTGGTGATCAGCAGGTCGCCGGCAGGGCCGCCGTTCGCGCCGGCCATACCCTTGCCCTTCAAGCGCAAGCGACCGCCGTCGACGGCGCCAGCCGGGATCTTCACGTCAAGCGTTTGCTTGTCGGCCTGACCTGGGATGCGCAACGTCACACGTTTCTGCGCGCCGTTAAGCGCCTCGTCGAACGAAACCTCCAAAGTGACGGTCATGTCCTTGCCCTTTTGCGGACGCGGGGTACGCTGCCCGCCGTAGCCGCCAAAACCGCCAAAGCCCGAGGCGCCGGCAGAGGAGAAATCCCAGTCGCTGCCGAATGCGCCGTTTCCCGAACGCATGTTGTTCAGGATCTCGGACCAGTCCATGCCGCCGAAGATGTCGCCCATGTCCACCGCGCCGCCCGACCAGCCACGCGGGATCTGGTTCTCGTTGGCGGTGCCGTACTGGTCGTAGAGCTTGCGCTTCTTATCGTCGGACAAGACCTCGTACGCCTCGTTGATCTCCTTGAACTTTTCCTCGTCGCCGCCCGCGTCAGGATGGTTCGTGCGGGCGAGCTTGCGGAAAGCCTTCTTGATCTCGTCGGCGCTGGCGTCCCTTGAGACACCCAAGATCTTGTAATAATCAGGGGTTGCGTTTGCCATTTAACCCACCCCTTCTTTCCTTTCCTTGGTCAGGCGGCCCGAACGCCGCCCTTCAAATGCAAAGGCGGATCACCGTGCTTTGGAAATCCGCCTTTCTGATTACTCTTGTTCTTCCGTCTCTTCAGGAGCCGGCCTTTTCGGCCCGCCCGTGGTGACGGTTACCATTGCGGCCCTGAGGACCTTGTTTCCCATGCGATAGCCCTTCTGGTAAACCTGAGCGACCGTCTCGTCAAATGCAGACGGATCGTCGACGGTTGCCACAGCCTGGGCTTCCAGGGCGTTGTACGTCTCGCCAACCGGGTTGATGACTTCAAGCCCATCCTTGACCAACGTGTCGAACAGCTTGGTCTGAACAGCCTTAACACCGTCGATCAGACCGCCTTCGCCATTGGCTTCGGCGTAATCGACTGTGCGCTCGAAGTCGTCCAGAATCGGGATCAGGTTGGAAACCAGCTTCTCGGTAGCACGAGCGCGATCTTCCTTCTGCTGTTCCTTCATGCGACGACGATACGTATCCCACTCAGCGTGCAGGCGAACGTACTTGTCCTGCCAATCGGCTGCCTCGGCCTGAACCCTTTTCAGCTCTTCAGCCGCGGCCTTCATCGCGGCGTCGGCCAGAACCTCGTTGGCCTGATCGACGACGTCGCTTTCGGCATCGGCATCGGCGGTTTCAGCCTGCTGGGTCTCGTCGATGATCTCGGCTTCAACCTCGGTTGCGGTTTCCGCCTGGGGGGTTTCCG
>OLPV01000209.1_pt1 | contig 56226 bp, 42 predicted proteins | sample 1671961 | NCBI WGS metagenome assembly OLPV01 (sample SAMEA3136630, study PRJEB25190) | human gut metagenome | biome: human gut; feature: human-associated habitat; material: faeces | place: Austria | collected 2013 | reverse complement strand
GTATTGTGATTTCTGTTGGATTATCAACCAAACATCCTGTTACGGCATAAGTTCCGTCAGAAAGAAGAGTGAATTCAAGTGTATCACTTTCATTTAAAATAACATCATCACTTTTTCCAATAACCGATTTTGTTCCGTCAGTATAAGTTATAACAATTTCTCCATTGATAATTGCCATATCGGCTATACCTCTACCATCTTTACCATCAACACCATCTTTGCCGTCAGCACCTTTATCTCCTTTTTCACCTTTTTCTCCTGTGTCACCCTTTTCGCCTTTGACATTACCGAGGTTTAACACTGTGTTATCGGTGAGAAGAATACTCAATTCACCATCAGCTGACAAAGTAACAGTCTTAATACCAATTCCGTCTTTTCCGTCAGCCCCTTTTGCACCAACGACAACACCGAGTTTTGCAGTTTCTCCGCTTGTATAAGTCAATATCAACTCACCGTTTGAATTGATTTCTGACTTAGAAACACCTATGCCGTCAGCACCCTTAATGTTACCGAGGTTAAGTACAGTACCGTTGGATAATTCAACGCTCAAAGCACCTTCAGCAGAAATCGTTACATTGACAATGCCTGTGCCGTCTTTACCGTCAGCGCCGTTTATACCATCCTTACCATCTGCACCATTTGTACCGTTAATGCCGTCTGCTCCTACAACTTTTCCGAGATTAGTAGATTGACCATTTGTATATGTAAGTAAAAATTCTCCGTCAGCATTGATTTCTGATTTTGAAATACCAATACCGTCTTTGCCCTTGATACTTCCGAGATTTAGTGTTGTTCCGTTTGTAAGTTCAACATTCAAAACACCATCATCAGTAATTGTTACATTGGCAATTCCGATACCGTCTTTACCGTCAACACCGTTAGCACCATCTTTACCATCTTCTCCATCTTTACCGTCAGCGCCATTTGCACCATCTTTGCCATCAGTTCCGTTAATACCGTCCTTGCCGTCTTTTCCGACAATACAGCCGAGGTTAATACTTGATGAATCGGAGAAAGCAAGTTCCAATTCACCGTCTGAATTTATAACTACATTAGAAATGCCAATGCCGTCTTTGCCATCCTGACCGTCTTTTCCATCTTTGCCGTCTGCACCATTTTGACCGTCTTTTCCGTCCTGACCATCAACTCCGTCTTTACCGTTAGCACCAACTATAACACCAAGATTAGAAGAGGTTCCATCAGAATAAGTTATTACTAATTCTCCGTCAGAATTGATTTCTGATTTTGTAACACCGATACCATCCTTACCGTTAGTACCATCTTTACCATTCTTACCATCAGTACCGTTTTGACCGTCTTTTCCGTCCTGACCGTTAATTCCTACAACTGTACCAAGATTTGTAGATGTTCCGTCTGAATACTTAATAACAAGTTCACCGACAGAATTTATTGTTGTTTCAGTAATTCCGATACCATCTTTACCATCTGTGCCATTTGTTCCGTTAGTACCGTCTTTGCCATTAGCGCCAACTATAACACCAAGATTAGAAGAAGTTCCATCAGAATAAGTTATTACTAATTCTCCGTCAGAATTGATTTCTGATTTTGTAACACCGATACCATCCTTACCGTTAGTACCATCTTTACCATTCTTACCATCAGTACCGTTTTGACCGTCTTTTCCGTCCTGACCGTTAATTCCTACAACTGTACCAAGATTTGTAGATGTTCCGTCTGAATACTTAATAACAAGTTCACCGACAGAATTTACTGTTGTTTCAGTAATTCCGATGCCGTCCTTTCCGTCTGCGCCATTTGTTCCATTAGTACCATCTTTACCATCAGCACCGTTTTTACCGTCAACACCGTTTGTACCATCCTTGCCGTCCGCACCCTTAATATTGCCGAGATTTAATTGTGTACCGCTTGTTAGAGTAATTTCGAGTTCATTATCTGAACTGATTATTATATTCTGAATACCAACTCCGTCCTGACCGTCAGCACCGTTGACACCATCTTTGCCGTCTTTTCCGTCAACGCCGTTTGTACCGTTAGCACCGTCCTTACCATCTATTCCATTGTTACCATCTTTACCATCAGCACCAACTACAACACCAAGGTTAGAAACAGTATTATCTGAATAGGTTAAAACAAGTTCGCCCTTTGAATTGATTTCCGATTTTACAACACTTATACCGTCTTTACCATCAATACCGTTTGTGCCATCTTTACCGTCCTTGCCATCTGTGCCGTTAGTTCCGTTGACGCCATCTTTTCCATCCTTGCCGTCAAGTCCGTTTGCACCTATTACATTTCCAAGATTAGAACGCTGTCCGTTCGAATAGGAAAGTACAAGCTCACCGCTTGAATTGATTTCAGCATTAGTTACACTGACGCCGTCTTTACCATCAGTACCGTTAATGCCGTCAACTCCATCTTTACCATCAGCGCCATTAATACCGTCTTTGCCATCAGCACCTACTATAATGCCAAGATTAGCAACTGCATTGTCTGAATAAGTTAAGACTAATTCGCCCTTTGAGTTGATTTCGGACTTTATAACGCTAATACCATCTGTACCGTTTTTACCATCAATACCGTTAGTACCATCCTTACCATCTTTTCCATCTTTGCCATCAACACCGTTAATGCCGTCTTTTCCGTCCTTACCATCAACACCGTTAGTGCCATCTATGCCATTCTTACCGTCTGTTCCGTTAAGTCCGTCTTTACCATCAGCACCGACAACTACACCAAGGTTTGAACGCTGTCCGTTTGAATATGTAAGAATCAACTCACCGTTTGAATTGATTTCAGAATTTGTAACACTGATGCCGTCAGTACCGTTCATCCCGACAACCTTGTCAAGATTAACAGTTTTTCCGTCTGAAAAGTTTAGTACAAGCTGACCGTCAGAATTGATACTTGCATTTGTAATGCCAACACCGTCAATACCATTTGTACCGTTCTTTCCGTCTACACCGTCTTTACCGTTAGTACCGTTAATGCCGTCAGCACCATTTAAACCGTTTGCTCCGTCTTTACCGTCAACACCATTTTTACCGTTAGTTCCGTTTTTGCCATCTTTGCCATTAGAACCATTGACGCCATCCTTACCGTTAATGCCGTTAATTCCGTTTGTACCGTCCTTGCCATTAGCGCCATTCTTGCCGTCAGCACCTATAGCTTTGCCGAGATTTAAGACAGAATTGTCGGACAAGGTTATAAGCAATTCACCATCCGACGAAAAAGAAGCGGTCTTTATGCTTGCACCATCCTGCTTTGATGAAGCTTCAAGTGCAGATGTCCATTCTTTTTCAGTGCCTGAATAGCCATTATCTACCGCAATATCATAGGCAGATTTGCCTGAAAGAGAATCAAGCCATTCCTGCACAGTTCCCTCATAGCCGTATTTTACAGCCAATTCATATGCAGAAAGTCCGTTTTCTACTTTTGAATCACCCTTAAACACAACAAAACCTATTGTGCCAAGCAAAAGTAAAATAATCAGAATAACACTTAGTATCTGAAAAAATTTGCTGTTCTTATTCTTTACTTTTTGATATTCATTTGTTTGCTGTTCTGTTTGTTGTTGTAACATATTCATACCTCCGTGTCAATATAGTATATTAGTTTTATTATATTACTCGTTTCGTAAACTGTCAACGCACTTCGTGTTATTATCTAAAAATTTTTGTCAATACCATATAAGATATATACGAGGTGATTTAATGAATTTTGGTGATAGATTAAGGATTTTAATTGACGAACGAGGCATTACACAAAAAGAATTAGCTTCACAATTAAATATAGCTCCCTCAACAGTAAGCAGTTATGTTCAGAATACCCGTGAACCCGATTTTGCTACATTAAAATCTCTTGCAATTTATTTTAGTGTTTCAATAGATTATCTTTTGGGGTGTCGAACCAACAAAGCCTCTTCTCGTCAGGAGGATGAACTATTAAGAGTATTTCGCAGTCTTACAGCAGAGCAAAAAGAAGTGTGTATTGAACAATGCAAAGTGTTTGTAAGGCTTAATCAAAAAGCAAGAGCAAAATCATCGTAATCGATTTTGAACAAAATAATTTGTAAAAATAAAACTGCCCTTGACTAAATTATAATCAAGGGCAGATACTTTGTCCTGTGACCCGACCCCCAAAAGTTAGATTTTTTAGGTCTAACTTTTGGGGGTCGGGTCAGTCATATCGGTGCTGTTTTTTGTTTTTATTATAAAGTTTTTTTGCTGAATAATCAAAGCTTAATGTTATTCATCTCGTCACCGAGGACATCGGCGATTTCTTTCAGGTGGCCTGTGCGTTTGCCTTTTAGTTTATAGAACTGCAAAAGTCCGTAGCCCGGGTACTCGTTGCCCTCAACCATAACGGGACCGTTCTTTGAAAAGGCGATATCCCAACCGATATATCTCACCTGCGGAATCTTTTCCGCTGCCTCAACAACCATGTCAAGAGCCTCTCGAACGCCTGCAATCTTAACCTCGGAGAACTTTTTGCCTGTCATCGGGTGTTTGTCATAAACATTGCCGTAGTCGTCAATTACATTACTGTCGATTCTGCCGTCTGCATCAAGGCTGAGGTAGAGGTCATTTGTACAGCCGATAACATTCGACTCGTCCTGATTGATACGGAGAGCGTTATTTATTATATGTGCCTTGCCGTCCTTATAGAGCGTAACAACTCGCCATGAATTTACAACGCACGGATTGATTTCGTTTAGGTCATCGCTCTGAACGATTGCTTCCTCAACAAGAAGCTGACCGTTTGCCTTGAGTTCATCATAAAGCTTGTTGCTGTCCTTTACATCGGCAACGGTGATTTTTGAAATGCCGTGACCGCCCTCGCCTGTCGGATCTTTTGCAAAAACGGTTTCTCTGCCGTCAAGGAACTTCCTGAAATCTTCCTTACTGCCTGTGCGAAGGTTAATGAAATCTCTTTTGAGATACTTTTTGAAAAGCTCGTCAAAAACAAGCTTGTCACGAAGAAGAACGATATATTCCTCATCGTTGAGATATTCGAGAATTTTGTAGAAAGTTTTTGCAGTTACAAAGGTTTTTTTCTCTTTAGCCGAAAGGTTGATAAAATCGCAACGGAAATAGTCCGTGTAGCCTGTGCCTCTGATGAGGAAGTTGCGGATTATGTCGAACTTGATATAAGCCTTTGACTTACCGCTGTTCTTGGCGATAATGTCAATGTGCTTATCCATTCTGCTGTGGTTAATATCTCTGAATTTATTCAAAAGCCATTTGTGTACCGAAACTGCCATCTTACTTCTCCTTTACAACCTTACCGTCTTTTACATAAAATCTCGGATTGTTCTTGCCTATATTCACAAGCGCCTCGGCATTGCCCATACCCGAACTTCTGCCGAACATTCCAACTGTTATGCCGTCACCGAGGAGTGTTACCTCGTCATCAATTTTTACCGATGAATCAACCTTAACAGCCGTCATATTCATACACATCTCACCGACAACAGGATATTTTTTGCCGTTGATAACAACCTGTCTGTTGTGATTTGCGTGACCGATGCCGTTGTTGTAGCCGACAGGAAGAATTGCAAGAATAATATCCTCATCTGCCGTATATGACGCATTGTAGCCGAACCACTCACCCTTGTTCACCTTTTTAAGCTGAAGAATACGGGTTTTCATCTTCATAGCCGGCTGTAAATCTATCTTTACATCAAAATATGTTTCGCTGATGTTGTACTTCTTAATGAAGTAATTGTTTCGCATTTTGCGGAGTTTGTCCTTTGGCGAATTTGAAAGAGAATCAGGGGCAACATTGTAGCCGTAGATTGCAATGCCCATTCTCACGCCTGTTGTAAAAGGCTGTTTCGGGTGGGTGAGCATTGAAACGGAACTGCCCATATGGACAATCGGGATTTTATTCAAATCAATAAGCGATGTAAGCTCCTTGAAGTTTCTGACCTGCTCGTCCCAATGGGGATCAAAAATTCCGGCTGTTGCAAAATGCTGATAAATTCCCTCAAGAATAAAATTTGAACCGTTAATCATATCAACGGCAGTTTTAACCTCGTCCTTATCCTTGAAGCCGAGGCGGTTAAATCCTGTATCAATCTGGAGATGAACCTTGAAATTGCAGTCAATGTTCAAATCAAGCAACCTTTTGAGATAGTCAAGCTCATTCACGGCAATGGTGAGATTAAGCCGCTTTGCCTCCTCAATTCTCGAAAGATGAACCGGATGCAGGCACAAAAGCGGAGCGTCCTTGTTGACCTTACGAAAGCTTTGAGCCTCCTCAAGAGAGGACACGGCAAAATAGTTAATGCCGTTTTTGTACATTTCATTTGCCACTTCCATACCGTGACCGTAACCGTCACCCTTGAGAACGGCAATAAAATATTTGTAGTCGCTGTATTTTTGTGTTATCGCACGGGCATTTGCACCGATTTTGTCAAGGTCAATTTCAACATATGAATCCAGCATCCCAAAGCCTCCGTTAATACACTATATCCTTAGAATTATAGCATAATTGCATGGGTAAATCAATAGCGATATTGAACAGTAACGGTGTACGGTTCGGGCATAAAATTGAAAATTAAAAATGTAAAATGGAAAATTATGGTCGGGAAGACAATTTGCAAGAGTGAAAAACATTGTCACCCAACCGTTTTTGTATATATGGAAGTTGTTGCAAATTTGTATGAGCGGATATTATACGCCTGTAGATAGCCACGCAAAGATTTGTACAAATTAAAATTATATAAATAAAGCAAAAATTGCACCAATGCCGTATCGGGCATTGGTGCAATTTCCTAATCTAACTATCTTCTCGAAAGGACTGCGGTGTGCTACCGCAGTCCTAAATTTTCCATTTTCAATTTGCCAACGGCTTGCCGTTATATAAGCCCTACAATATACATCTGAATTGTGGTTGCGTCAATGACGGTAATATCGGAATCAAAGTTTACATCAGAGTTTATACGCTCTATCTCGTTCTGATTGACGATACCCACAATTGCTTTCTGAATTGCGGTTGCATCGGAAATATTTATTTTGCCATCACCGTTTGCGTCACCGTAATATGCCTTTTCGGCTGAATTGGTGCTTGCAGTCATAACATAGTTTGTCATACCGATTGCAAGGTTGCCCTTGTCAACTCTTTTTACATACTGCAAAGTTGCCTTGTTGTTCGGAGAATCCGACACGGCAACATACATTGCGTCGCCCTTGAGAACCATGCCGTAGCAAAGCTTGCCTGATGATGCGGACACACCGCTGATGTCGGATGCGGCAACCGCCTGTCTGCCTGTTTCAACATCGTATGAATACACGGCGTCAGAGGTATTAAAATACAGAGTATCGTTGTATTTTTCAAGGCTCATAAATGTATTTATCCAGTAGGAATTACCGCCTGCGCTCCATCTTTCGTTCAATTTCAGCTTTTTCTCATATGTATTGCTGTCAAGCTTGTATTTTAACAATGCACCCTTGTTAGCTGAAGAATTGTTGTTGACAAAGCCGTAAAATTCACCGTTAACCTCGCAAAGCCTTGTGTCGAAATTATGGATTTCGTAATTATCATATTTTGTCGAATTTGCACCGTAGCTTATTGTGTAATCATAGTGCTTTGACGGAAGATTCTGAATGGCATTGTCACTCAAAAGGAAGTATGTATGCTGAGCGTGTCCCGGTCTGTCATTAATAGGATCATCCCATGTAACATCAACATTATACCAAGCGTTATCGATATGAACCTTGTTCCACATATGGTTCATTGAGTTTGAAACAACAAGTTCGGAGTCTATTCCGACAAGCGAAAGAATGTAGGAATATGCAAGTGCATAGCCCTGACATACGGAAGTTTTTTCAACAAGCGAATTGTAAATATCAGCCTTGTTGTAATCTGATGTGCTGTACTCGCTCATAATGGCAAGCTCATCGTGAATTACAAGTGCCTTTTCGGAATCGGTCATATTCTCGTCCACAAGCGAAAGAATTCTCTCAACCTCTTTATCAAGCGACTTTTTCTGTGTTGCATACTCGCTCTTGCTGATTGTGTACTCGGGATAGATTGACGTAACCTTATCCTCTGACGGATAGTAGGAGTACGAAAATCCCTGATTCACATAGTAAAGCTCCGGATGAGTCAAGGTCAGCACCTTAAAAAATTCCGCAACATCGCTTCTCGGAACATTAAGGCTGCTGATATCGATTTCCTCGTCAAAATTTTTAAGGCTGTCAAGAACCATACCTTCAGCCTTACCGTATTTGTCGTACATTGTTTTGTTATAAAAAATTTTGCCCTCTTTCGGCGCAGTGTATGCCGAGGCTGTGAAAATGCCCGTTGACACCGCACATGATACCGAAACCGCCACCGTGAGAATCATTGCAAATAATTTACCCGCTGTTTTTTTAATATTTTTCATATGTATTTCTCCTCTCAAGCCAAAGAAGCAAAATGCACAAAAAAATTTGATTTTCTCTGACTTTTACAACTAAATTATACCATTTACAGACACAACAATTCAATTTACATAAACACCGAAGTTATGAACACTAATTTGTCTGTTTATACAAAAATTTAGTTTAACTACAGATAAAACGCAATAAGACACAATAAAACGCAATAAAACATACTAAACTATACCGTCATACAATCCGCTGTCTGCACATACAATCTATTACAGATGTCCCCCTAAGGAGGACAGACAGGAGGGCTGTATGTGAAAGGTATCGTAGAAGAAAGAGCGGCAATGCTCGGCGAATACATAATCGAAAGCAAGGCAACCGTGAGAAGTACGGCAAAAAAGTTCGGTGTGAGCAAAAGCACCGTGCATAAGGATGTCAGCCAACGGCTAAAGGTACTTAACCCTGCACTTTACCGACAGGTGAGGGAAATTCTTGACACAAACAAAAGCGAAAGGCACATAAGAGGCGGTCTTGCAACAAAAAAGAAATATCTGCAAAAGAAAGCCTCCGAAAGCGAAAAAAGCTGAAAATCAACTGCAATACGGCTCATACACCATACAAAACCGCATTTTCAGAGTATATTTTGGGTATTTTGGAACTTTACTTTTTATGACTTGCGTTGTATAATGGAGTGTAAATATTTTCAGATTTGTCTATAGTTTGTGTACGGCAGTGGTTAATGCACGGCTGTACCTGAGGAGAAATTAAAAATGAGAAAAATTCCCTTTTCGCCACCTGACCTTTCTCAGGCAGAAATTGACGAAGTTATAAAGGTTCTGAAATCGGGCTGGATTACAACAGGCCCCGAAACAAAGCTTTTTGAAAGCCGTATTGCAGAAAGATGTCACACGGAAAAGGCTGTCTGTCTTTCATCGCAGACCTCTTGTGCCGAACTTACTCTGCGTATTCTCGGCATCGGTCCGGGAGATGAGGTTATCGTTCCGGCATACACCTACACGGCAACCGCATCAATCATCTACCATGTGGGCGCAAAGCCTGTTATGGTTGACTGCAAAAGCGGCAGCTTTGAAATGGACTACGATAAAATGGAGGCGGCAATCAACCACAATACAAAGGTTATCATTCCTGTTGACCTTGCAGGTGTTGTGTGCGACTATGACCGTATTTTTGAGGCTGTTGAAAGAAAGAAAGGCGTTTTCAATCCACGCAACGAGCTTCAGGAAAAGTTCGGCAGAGTTATTGTTATGGCTGACGGCGCTCACGCATTCGGTGCGCAATGGCACGGTAAAATGTGCGGTGAAATTGCCGACTTCACAAACTTCAGCTTTCACGCTGTAAAAAATATGACAACTGCCGAGGGCGGTGCGGCTGTTCACCGTTCACATGACGGAATTGACGAGGAAGAAATGTACAAGCAGTATATGCTTCTCTCGCTTCACGGTCAGACCAAGGACGCATATCAAAAAAACAAAGTCGCATCGTGGGAATATGATGTTGTTGACACTCAGTACAAGTGTAATATGACCGATGTACTTGCCGCAATCGGTGTGGCTCAGCTTGAACGCTACGATCAAATGCTTGAGCGCAGACATCAACTTATAAAGCTTTACAACGAAGAATTTAAGGATTTGCCTGTTCAGGTGCTTAATCACTGCGATGAAAACCACCGCAGCAGCGGTCACCTTTACTTTGTAAGATTTATCGGCAAGGACGCAGAATACCGTAACAAGTTCTATAATATGATGGCTGACCACGGCGTAATGTGCAATGTCCACTTCAAGCCATTGCCATTGCTTTCGGCCTACAGCAAGCGTGGTTTCAAGATTACCGATTATCCGAATGCGTATAATATGCACAAAAACCAGCTCACCCTACCGATGAACTCAACTCTCACAGACGATGAAGCATGGTATGTAATCGAAACATTCAAGCAATGTATGAAAACTCTTAAATAACGGCGAATCGCCGTTCCCGGTTTATAAATTGAAAATGTAAAATGGAAAATTGAAAATTAAGGACGGCGGTGTGCAACCGTCAATAATTTGAGAAGACAGTCAGATAAATAAAATGCATCAGATGCCCGGTAAGGCTCTGATGCATTTTTGTTTTGTATCCTACAGATTATTCGCATAGCGAATCAAATTAATCGGGAACTTTTGTTTATCATTTTGCAGACTGTCTTCACGACCGCAACTGCCCAATATGGCAATTTCACCGTCCGACAGGACGATTTCACCTGACAAAGTCAGATTTCACTCGCCAACGGCGAATTTCACTGTAATGACCGCAAGCGGTCATTACCAAAGTCCGTTTTATCGGACACCTCTTTTGATAAAATATAGATACAGTAAGGAAGGCAAATGAAAACGAGGAGGAATAACAATGCTGAATTTCTGTGTCTACATCTTCACGGCATACGCTGTGTCGGGTTCTGTAAAGACGATTATGGGGATAAAAAAGAAACCCACCCACCGCAGAAATCGCCGCAGACGATAATCTACAAAATCAAAGGGGGAAATTATTATGAAAAAGGTTTATATTACAATCACGGGAATGAAATATTACTACGGTTTCAATCCGTTCAGCATCGGCAAAAAGCTGACATGCAAAAAGGAACACAACAACCCGTATGACAGCGAGGCAATTAAGGTCACGATGAAAAACATCGGCACAGTCGGCTATATCGCAAATTCGCCGTACACCAAAGCCAACGGCACAATGGGCGCCGGCGCAGTCAATAAGTATGTCAAGAAAAAATTCAAAGTCAGAGTAATGTTTATGACATCAACAAAAATCATATGCGAAGTAATTGACGGTTTCAAGGATAAATATTCCGAAGAAAAAACCGAACCGACAGACAAAATTGAAGAAAAAGAGGTTGTTGAGTTTTGATTACGGTACGGGCGTTCATCCGACACCGATAGGTAATAACACAAATTATGAATTCAATTTTGAACGCATTGCGTGCAATCGTGTGCATTGCACACGAACGGGCGAACATGGTGTGCAGTGTAGTAACATAGTATACAACAGTGCAAAGACATAGTATACAGTTTTATGATAAAATAAACGGTCGGGAAATACAGCTTTGCATTTTGCAATGTATCTTCCCGACCGTAACTTTTCACTATTAACTTTTACCTGCCCGTCAGGGCTTGCGCTGTCCGTCAGGACAATTTAGCTATCCGTAGGATAATTTAGCTTGCGTAGCAAATTTAGCTCACGCTTGCGTGAATTTAGCTGACGAAAATCAAGGATTTTCGTCAATACCCCCACCTGTCAAAAAATCTGACAGTCTGATATGTCAGAATATAGTTCTGACTTTCGTGGAAAGCGCTCTGAACCATATCGGGATTATACATATACATAATGCGGTGCTGAACGGCATCCTTGTTTTCGTCAAAGATATAGCTTACCGCCTGAATACATTCCTGATTTGTGCCGATTTTGGTACTGCCGGTATAATGGCAGTTCTCGATAACCGAGGCAACTGTCGGATAACCGTCAAAGCACATTGCATCTTTTACCGACTGAGCAATGAGTGCCGCTCCTATAAAACCGCCCGAACCGAATTCGCCCATGCAAAGCCTTTCAAGAAGATCCCTGTCCTCATCGGTAAGCGTTACCTTGGAGCATTCATAGGTTTTGTCCGGATTGTCAATTGCCACAAGATAACCTGCGTCCCATTGAGATTGGTAATCGACAGGCTCTTTTGGCGGAATTGCCGTAGCAAACGGAACGGTTGCCTGTGTTGTTGTCACGGGCTGAGTTGTCGCTTTTGTTGCTTTTGTGGCTTTTGTCTGAGGCTGAGTTGTTGCCTTGGTTGCTTTAGGCTTTGCCGTTGTTGTTTCAACAGGTACGGTTGTTGCGGAAACAGTTGTTGTCGGAACAATCTTCCGAATATTCGGATTTACCCTTGCCATTGCCGATTCTGTCGGAGTTTCTCCGGCATTGAGAGTACCGTTTGAGCAGACGAACTGCAAAACTACCAAAACGGATACTACAACAAGCACAACCGACAAAACCTTGTTTATATTTTTATTGAAAAACTTCATCGTTTCACCGCCGTTTAATACTTCTAAACACAAATGACGCACAAAAAAACACGCTGTCACACACGCAATAATTATACCACGGTATGCTTTTCTTTTCAATTTGAGCATTCTACAAAAATGAACTGCCTTTTTTAAACAATATTACCTAAGCGGACAAATTATTACCATAAACAAAAGCCGACGCATATGCACCGGCTTTTTATTTTGAAAATACTTATTTAAAATGACTGTTTCTCGGCTCTTCTGTACTTTGAAGGTGTTGTTTCGTAGTACATTTTGAATGCTCTGTTAAAGTTTGAAATGTTGTTGAAGCCCGACATACCTGCAATTTCGATAACGGGAGTGTCCGTTGTAGTAAGAAGCATTGCGGCTCTTGTCAGTCTGAGCTCGTTAAGGTAGTTTACAAATGTTGTATTCATAAGCTCCTTAAAGAGATGCGACACATAGTAACGGCTGAGACCTGTTGTCTGAGCTATTGTATCAAGAGTAATGCTGTCGCAGAAGTTGTTGTTGATATATTCCGTAATTCTGCGGAGAGCACGGTACTTTTTGCCCTGAGCCTCAACATCACAAATCTTAACAAGACCCGATGAGAAAAGAATATAGAAAATGTCGTACATTTTGCCGTGAACAAGAATCTGGAAGAACTCGTGCTTTTCGTTCTCGGCAGAAATAACCGTGTTCATATCGTCAATAAGATTGTTATAACGGTAGTCGCCTCTCGTAACCTTTGCAAAGTGAGTGCAGTTGCCTGTTACAAGACCTCTGATCAGACTCTGCGGAATAAACTCCTGAGTGAGCGATGCAGGATTTGAAAGGTTAAGAAGAATAACCTCAACTCTTGCGTTGCCTGTATTATTAATTTTGTATCTCTGATTAGGTGAAATAAAGTAAATGTCGCCTGTTGAGAGCGAATAAGTGTCAGCACCCATTTCAACGGTCATATAGCCGTCCCTTACAACAGCCACAAGAACCTCGTTGTGAACATTCCACATATTGCTGTCAATAATCATTTCACCGCAGACTACTCTGTAAGCTGAACTGGATGCGGTTGCCGAACGCAAGAAATCAAAATCCATAATAATAACCCCGATTCTAAAAAATTATGTTTTCAAACATTTTGTGTCTAAAAACAACACAAATAATCACTGCAACAATATAATAGACTTTATGCACAATAAAGTCAATAATTACGACAAATGTGCAAAAAATAAATGTATAAACTGCAATTAGTGCAAATTTTAAATATTCCGCTGTCTGCTGTATGTTAATTGATTTTTAATTCTACGCAATAATGTATCAATTTATCTACTGATAATTGTTATGATTATTTCCGAATCAGACATTATTATTTAACGATTTTAATATGAAATATTGCCAACCGTATGGCAATTAAAATGAATCGTTTACATTTTCAAGCTGCTTTTTAAATTCATCAACAACATTTTGCGGTGATATAATTCTGACCTTTCCGCCAAGACCGAATACCCAAGCGTAGAACTGTTTGCTTGTCATAATATCAACCGATACACCGAATGTTGTGTCGCTTTCCTTTGTAACAAAAATATCTCTGCCGAACCTGTCAACAATAACACCTATGCAATCATTGTCAACCGACAGCTTAACCGTAGCTTTTTCACCGCCGAACATTGAGAAAACGCCCTTTGAATAATCTGCAGGATCAAATTTTTCAAAGGTCTTTCCCCCGTCACGCTCATCGTCAAGCACCTCGATATCGTCCATTTTGTCAACTCGGTAATGCTTTATACTGTCGGCACAGGTGTCATAGGCAATGAGATAGTAATTCTCATCATCCCAGCACAGCGCCCACGGTGAAGCCGTGTATCCGCCGTCCCTGATTTTTTCACGCTTGACAATTCGCTCCGTTCCCGAAAAATCGAGTTCCCAACGGTAGTATTTGAACGAGATTTTGCGGTTGAGTGCTATTGCGTTCTGAATTTTGTCAACCGAATAATAAATTCGTTCATTCATTGTTTTGGCTCTGTTTGCGACAAAAACCTGCCGTTGCAGCTCCTTGCCGTCGTGAACACTTGCAAGCCCTTCAAGCTTATGAATGAGGGAAATGCTCTTTTTTTCAGTAATGAATTTTGAGCTTTGAATTGCGTCAACAAGAAGCTTCAACTCGGGCAGTTCAAATTCTCTGCTTGCAACATAATATTTAACGGTTGATGATTTGCTCTTGCAGATGTCCATTCCGAATTTTTCAAGCACCTGCAAATCATCGTAAAGACTTTTTCGCTCCGCAGTAATTCCGTACAACGCAAGCTCTGCCAGAATTTCACTTGAAGTCAGCCCGTGATTTTCATCGGTTTTTTCAAGAAGAATTTTTCGCAGATACAAAAGCTTCTGTTTTTGCATAGGATTTCTCGACATAATACAGTCCCCCTCAAAGGATTATATATTTTTATGTGTTCATTATATCAAATTTCAGCCGAGATTTCCATATATTTTTACGGCGAGCCGCCGTTCCCAATTCGTGTATATAGTTTGTAATATCAAAAACATATCATGCCCGAGCGTAGAATTGTAATTGTTTATTTAATCCTCCCACATAGCGAGCCGCCGTTCCCAATTCGAGAACATAAATTTTCTGCCATTACTAACGGGAGAACACGGTTTTCCTCTGCAATTAAACAGTTAAATTCATATAAAATAAAAATTGCATCAATGCCGTTTCGGGCATCAATGCAATTCATTTATCTCAACTATCTTCTCGAAAGGTCTGCGGTGGCACACCGCCGACCATAATTTTCCATTTTCAATTTTCCATTTTACATTAACTACTAAATCCGCTCATCATGCCCGTAAGCATTACGACAAGCGGCATTGTTGCAAGTGAAAATACCGTAGTTGCGGCAACGATACTAACCGACAGCTCAACATCCTTGTTGAACTTTGTTGCAAACATAGTTGTTGTTGCGGCGGTAGGGGCTGATGTGGCGATTACGCAAGCCATGGTAATTATGGGTGTGACACGGCACAATGACATTACAACCGCTGTAATCATCGGTAAAGCAATCAGACGGACTGCCGAAGAAAAATATACGCCCTTGTCAGTGAACGCCTTTTTAAAGTCAGCCTGTGAAAGGTAAAAACCTATAATAAGCATCGGGAGCGGAGTGTTCAGAACTGCAAGATATTCAACCGGTTGACTGATTATGTACGGAAGCTTAAACCCTGTAATAAACAGAATAATTGCAAGAAGAACACCGATAAGACCGGGGTTGAGAACAAGCTTTTTGAATGAAAGCTGTTTTTTGTCACCGCTCATTGAAACAAGTCCGTGCGTCCATACAAAAATGTTGAATACGGCAACGAAAATTGAGCCGTAAAACCAACCGTCATCACCGAGAATTGCCTTCTGGAGGGGCAAAGACATAAATGCACAGTTTGAATAGATTGTTGCAAAGCGGATAACAGCCTTACGGCTTTCATCTTTATCATGAAAAATCAGGTTACAGATAAGTATTGACACAGCGAAAATAAGTGCAGAGCAGGTAACGCAAATTATAAGTCCGCTCAAAAGTTCAAACGAGAACTCCCGCTGAAAAGCAGAAATCATAACGCAGGGCGTCACAACATACAATACTATATCGGTCATGTGACGGGCGGAAAAATCGGTGATAATTTTCTTCTTACCGCAAATAAAACCGACTGCAATCAAAATGAACAGTACAAGCACCTGTTGTGCAATAATGATGAAATTCTCTCCCATAAATCATTCTTCTCTCTTAAATTAATCGCTATCATTTTAGCACAGTTGCAAGAGGTTTTCAAATGATGATGTGCTTTTTTTCGTTTTTTTTGACAGAAAAAACGACATAGTTCACAAATATGAGGCAATAACATTGTGCATTTCAACTAACAGGAATTTTATTTTTTCGCAAATATGTATTAACCGCCGAATTTTTGTACAGTTTATTGACATTTTTTACTCTGAAATGTATAATATTTACAAAAGATAAAACTTTTATTTCTGCAATATTTTATTACTTTGAAAGAAGGATTTATTATGGCAACAACAAAGAAAACAACTGCAAAAACAGCCCCTGCAAAAACTGCTCCCGTTAAGGAAGAGCCTGTAAAAAAGACTGTTGCAAAGGCTGAGCCTGCTAAGACTGTTGCTGCAGCTGCAAAGAAGGCTGAACCCACAAAGACAGAAAATGTAAAGGTTGAAACTGTTAAGAAAGCAGAACCTGTTAAAAAGGCTCCTGTTAAGAAAGCAGCTCCAAAGAAGGTTGCTCCAAAGAAGGTTGCTCCAAAGAAGCCCGTTCCGGTTGAAACAAAGGTTAATTTCTTCGTAGAATATGCAGGCGCACAGGTTCCTGTTGAAGAAGTAATCAAAAATGTTAAGGCTACATACGGCAAGGATGCAAAGGAAATTTCAATCTATCTCAAGCCCGAAGAAAGCAAGGCATACTTTGTTGCCGACGGCAACGCAGAAGAGATGGATGTATTCTTCTGCTGATTGCAATAAATTTTGAATTTAAAACACAAGCTTTAAAGACCGCTCAAAAGAGCGGTCTTTTGTTGTTTTAAGATGAATGTTGCGAAAAATCGTAGTGCGGATATTATTCGCCCCACGACCAAACAGTTAATTTCATATATAAAAAACGGTCGGGCGACAATGATTTGCATTTTGCAAACTGTCGTCCGACTTTGATTTTTAACTTTCAATTTTCCATACGCTCGGGCAATTTAACCCTCGCACTTGTAAAACTAACTTCTCGAACGGGGAACGGCGGTTCGCCGTATTATCTGTCTTTCAAATCAACATATTCCTTGTTTTCGGAAATGCTCATATATGCAGGACGGATAATCTTACCGCAGTTGATAAGCTCCTCAAGTCTGTGTGCGCTCCAACCCGTAATACGAGCTGTTGCAAAAAGCGGAGTATAAAGCTCGCACGGAATATCAAGAAGGCTGTAAAGAAGTCCGCTGTAGAAATCGACATTTGCGGCAACGCCCTTATAGATTTTACGCTTTCTGCCGATAACCTTCGGAGCCAATCTTTCAACTCTCTCATAAAGATCAAATTCATCATTGTGACCTTCGGCAAGCGCAAGCTTTTTAACAGCACCGTGAAGAATCTGCTGACGGGGGTCGGAAATTGTATAAACTGCGTGTCCCATACCGTAGATAAGACCTTTTTTATCAAAAACCTGCTTGTCAAGGAGCTTTTCAAGATAATCTTCAAGAGCGTCCTCGTCTTCCCAGTCCTTAACATGCTTTTTGAGATCCTCAAACATATAGTAAACCTTAACATTTGCACCGCCGTGCTTAGGACCTTTGAGTGATGCAAGTGCCGCAGCTACTGCCGAGTATGTATCAGTACCCGAAGATGTTACAACATGTGTTGTAAATGTTGAGTTGTTACCGCCGCCGTGTTCCATATGGAGAATGAGCGCCATATCAAGAACCTTTGCCTCAAGCGGAGTATAGTGTCTGTCGGGACGAAGAAGCGACAAAATAACCTCGGCTGTTGACATTGTAGGCTCTGCACGGTGGATATAAAGGCTGTTATCACGCTGATAGTGATTATATGCGTGATAGCCGTAAACCGACAAAAGAGGAAATACGGAGATAAGCTGTATGCACTGTCTTAAAACATTGTCGATTGATGTATCGTTAGCATTCTTATCATAGCAGAAAAGTGTGAGAACACTTCTTGCTATTGAGTTCATCATATCGTTACTTGTGGCCTTGAGGATAACATCACGAACAAAGTGCTGAGGAAGGGTTCTGTACTGAACGAGAAGCTCCTTAAAATCTTTAAGCTGTTCTTCGTTAGGCATATCGCCAAAGAGAAGAAGATATGTAACCTCTTCAAAACCGAAACGGTCATCCTCAAGAATGCCGTCAACGATATCCTTCACATTATAACCCCTGTAACGAAGCTCACCCTCGCAAGGAACAAGCTTTCCGTCAACAAGCTTATTCTGTGTGATTGTAGAAATATCTGTAAGACCTGTGAGAACACCCTTACCGTCAAGGTCACGCAGACCTCTTTTTACATTGTACTTACTGTATAAATCTGTATCAATAACGGAGTTATGCGTCATTTTCTGAGCCAGAGCATGAATCTGCGGTGTAACATCCGAATACTCGCTGTTTGTCATAAAAAACACTCCTTTTTAAAATTCACAATAAATCGAAACTATATTTTATATATTATAGCACATTTTTTAAAAAAAGAAAAGGTACAATTCTTGCAGAAGTGTCATAACGATTTTTAACCTTATATGTAGAATTTGCATAACTTTCTGTCTTTTTATTCATCATTATGCAATTTTCGGAATGTTTATTTATAAATGAAGTATAATTTTGACGGATATAAATCTGCAATCCGTCATTTGAGGGTTTAGGGCAGAAAAATACGGAGCAGGAAAAACCTGCTCCGTAAAAAACAACATTATTTTATTACTTGAGATATGCGCCGTTAGTGCCGATCTGACCGTCAATTCCGGTGAAGCCGTCTGCACAGCAAACATAAACTCTCATATTAGCCCTACCAACAGAAGATACTGTAAGTGTGCCGTCTGTAACATACTTAACATCGCCTGTAACTGCATCAATATACTTGCCGTTAGGAAGGTTCTTGAATGTAGCACCGCCTGAGATAGTTACACAAGCAAGGCTGTCTGTAGCGCCCTGTGTGTAACGGCGAATGAATGCCATATTACCGTCAACATAAGTCTTGCTTCTTGTATACTGACCCTTCTGAAGTGCAGGAACTGCTCTTCTGATTCGGTTGAGCTGCTGAATATGAACAGCGAGAGGTGCTTCAAGTGTGCTTGCAACAGCACCGCTTGCATTAGAATATGTACCAAAGTCTGTTGCTGTTACGTCGCCCTCGAGGTAGTCACCGAAGTATGCACGACCTGTTGTTGAAAGAGGTGCGTTAGGACCTACGTCCATAGGAACACCCTTCTGGAACTCAAGCTCAGAACCGTAGTAAAGACACGGAATACCACGGAAAGTAAAGAGTACATCAAGGTTCTCAGCCCATGACTGTGTACCGCCGTCGTAACGGCTGTCCATATCAGGACCGTAGTCGTGAGAATCAACATATGTTACATTCCATGATGAGTCATTGTAGTACGGATCTTCTTCACAAGCACGGGTAAATGCGTTGCTTGCATTTGAGAAGTTCCAATGCATCGGGAAGTCGATTACGCTTGTGCCGTTTGACTTGCTGTAATCAGGTGTGTGATATTTAAGACCGTCAAGATAAACATTATCAGATGTGGGCTGATTTGCTGTACTTGCGTTGCTGTCATAGTGCTTAAGTGTAAGATTAATGTTTGCAGCCTGATCATTTGTAAATGAATCGATGTACTGGCTGTCTGATTCAGCCCATGTATAGAACGGAGCTGAAATTGCAGGAATGTTGTGGTTCCAGAATTCACTTACACGAGTACAAACCTCACCAAAGATGAAGAAGTTTTTACCGCCTGTCTTGAGCCATGACGGGAAGTAATACTGGTTAAGTGTAAGTCTTGAAACGTGCTTTTCAGTATCAAGTCTGAAAGCGTCAACACCCATGTTGATATAGTTGTTATAAACGTCGTTAAGGTAATTAGCAACTGTAGGATTCTCTGTGTTGATATCAACGCAGTCACCGGCAATCTGACCTGTCTGTACAGTCGGGCTTTCCCAGCTGAGGTCTTTGAAGTGGTGATAGTAGTTTTCCGTGTCGTGATTACCGGAGTCAAGCTCCTTAGTATCCTTCATGATATTAAGTCTTGCGGCATACTGATACTTAGGCTCAAGGTCATCGTAGTTCGGGAATGTTTTAGCAAAGTCGCTTCCCTCAATAACCTTCATGCAATCTACAGAAGCAAGATCCTGAATTGAGTCGTATTCCTTTGTAAACATAGGAGCAAGAGTTGCCTCACCGAAGTTACCTGAATGGTTAACTACGATATCCTGAACAATCTTGATGCCCTTTTCATGAGCGGCATCAATAAGATCCTGATATGTAGCGCCGTCGCTCTCATAACGAACATCAACTGTTGAGAAGTCCATTGCATGGTAGCCGTGGTAATCGTAGCCTGACGCATTTGTTACAACAGGAGTAATCCAGATTGCGCTGAATCCGAGAGCCTTGATGTAGTCAAGCTTGTCGATAAGACCTTTGAAGTCACCACGCCATGCGGGATCGCTGTCGGGGTTGTTTGCCTGTGAGTCGTCCCAGCAATGAACATCGTTACCTGTGTCACCGTCATAGAAACGGGTTGTGATTACAAAATAAATTGTGTCTTCACGCATGTCAACACGGTCAAATTCCTGCATATCTTCAGGATTTTTGCTTGACCATCTCTTATTTTTGTACCACCACTCGCCTGTGTTTCTTGTGAGTTCCGCAGACTGCTTTCCGTTTGTAACAAACATCATATTGATTTTTGTTACATCGTTGAAAGTGTACTTGTAGTAGTTGTTTCCCTCGGAAGTCATCTTAACGCCGGGGTACTCCGTGCTGATGTTTTTCGGAAGACTGTTCCAATAATAGATTGTGGGCGTGCCTTCCTCACAGTAGTAATGTACTGTGATTGTGCTTGATGCCGAAGTGTCGTTATCGTCATCTGTATTAGCCGCACTTACGGACATAACAGATACCGTGCAAATTACGCAAATCGACAAAATCAAAGCAAGCAATTTTTTGATTTTTGCCATAGATTTTCCTCCTTTTGTTATACTTTGTACAACATAACATACAATTATATTATAATTTAGACAGCCTCATATATTTTTCTTTTATGGAATTATTACAACTTTGATGCCGCCAAAGATTAAGCCCTCAATTTGGCTATTATATACAAAAAGGAGCGACAGATTCTGTTTTTTCAACTCTTTTAAAGGGTTAAGTCAAATCTGACGCTCCGTTAAATTATATTTTATATTTTCAAGCTTATATTAGGTTCAAACTTTGTGCGACTATTGCTTTAAAACGAATTTATCAAGTGTGTTTGCAATACCGTCATTATCGTTTGATTCGCAGATGTAATCGGCAATCTTCTTTACATCGGTTTCAGCATTACCCATTGCAACGCCGAAGCCTGCATAACCTATCATTGTCATATCGTTGTAGTTGTCACCGAAAGCGGCAAGCTCTTCCCTTTTAATCTTGAGTTTATCAAGCAAAAGCGGAAGCATTGAGCCTTTTGTAACACCAAACGGCATAATCTCAAGAAAATAAGGTGCGCTTTTATATACATCGAGCAAGCCGTCATAACGGTCTGCAAGAATTTTCTGATACTTATCAAGCTCATCGGGTTCGCCTGCAAGAAGAATTTTGTTGATATCAAATCTTACAGATGAGATAAAATCGTCAACAACAACCATTTCAGCCTTGATAACGTCCCTTTCAACATAGGTATAGTCATTAACCTTATTATCCGAGATGATTCGTCTGTCATCGTATGTGTTGATTGTAATGTTTGAATCCTTAAGAACATTTACGATATCGGGAAGATATTCAAGCGGAAACAGCTTGCTCACCATAGTTTCGCCTGTTTCGCAATTGATAATCCTGCCACCGTTGAAAGCCATAATAAAACCGCCGAAACGGTCAAGCATAAGGTCTTTTGCTATCGGCATAATTCCTACGGGATGTCTGCCTGACGCAAGAATAATTTTCTTGCCCTGTTTCTGCGCCTCCATAAGAGCATATCTTGTACGGGGAGTAATCTCCTTTTGGGAGTTTGTCAGCGTACCGTCAATGTCAAGCGCTATTAATTTGTAATCCATGAAACCACCCTTAACATATCAATTTCTAAACACAATCAGTATGTTACGGTCAAATTTGACCGTATAAAATATACCACAAATCGCCCAAAAATGCAACTAAAAAGCCGATTTTAGCCCATATAAAAGCTATTTTCACCATTTTTCCGCTTTGTCTTTTTCGCCAACAAAAAACGGACGAAAAGAGAATTTTCCTTTCGTCCGAAATTAAATATATTCAGCTTTTATTTATTCTTTCGATTTTGTATCGTTGTCGGATTCAGCCTTTTGTTGCAATTTTTCCTTCTGCAAACGGTCTATAATTTCGTTGATGTCGCTGTCCTTCGGTGATTTGTCATGTCCCGTAAGTATTCGTATTATAACGATAAGCTCATCAATGAATATCAGCAGCAGCGCCGCAATAAAAATCAGCAGTCCCCACGGTGAGAAGAAAAGGTTGTACAATGTGTCAATGAATCCAAGCTTGCACACCATAATATAAAGCACATCTTCGGTTGAAATTTCCGGGTCGGGAGCATCGTTTGCAATGCCCTTTGTCTGTAGCTTATATGTGCCGTCAGCTGTTTTATACGGTGCAACTACAACCTTATGAGTCACGAGAAGTCCATCGGTCTGCCCACTGCCGCGATAGGTGATAATATCGCCGACCTTGAGGGCGGTCGGATCGTCAACGCACTTTCCGAGAATAACATCGCCGATCATAAGCTCGGGCTGCATACTGCCCGTTGAAACTCGAAGCACGGAATATCCGAAAAGCGAAGGTGTTTTTCCGTTCACCTTTGAACCCATAAACACAATTACGGTCAGCACAAGTATTGCAAGCACTCCCCAGCAAATTATATTTTTAATTATCCGCAGGGTTTTGCGGAGCTTTGATTCATGCCTTTTCCTTATTCTATTTTTTGATTTTGGGTGTTCGGTTGTTACAGATGTCACTTCAACCGCATTTTCAACATAGTTTTTTTTATCCATAAATTCCTCCACGGCAAGTTGCCGTTCCCGGTTCGTGAAGACAGTTTGTTAAATTCAAAACACATTTCGCCCGAATGTAACATTGTAATTGTTCGTACAAACACAAGCTATCCGTTAATGAACATATTTTATATAACGAAAATGCGTATATATTCGTCAAAACGGGCGGATTTCATTCTCTGCTACCGATTATAAATTATAATAAAAAAGGGCTGTAAAAACAACCCTTTTGTAAATTTAAAAATCTAAAATTTTAAAGCGAGATGTAAACATCATCAAGCGTGTATGTTATTGTTGATGACGATTCATTCTTGATGTACCAATACACCTTTGAAACCGTAGGTCCGTCAGTAGCTTTCGGCTTGATTTCAAGGTTTGTCACAATAGGTGTGTCTATTGAATCTGTGCTTGCAGATGTAACACTGATTTCCGTGGTTACGGAATAGGTATCTCCATATGCACCGCCCTTAATTGTGGTTGTGAGCTTTGCATTACCCTCAGCCACAGGAGTAATTACACCGTTTTTATCGACTGTAAACACGCTGTTTAATGATGACGAATAGCTTATACTGCTACCTATATAGTCCGTTCCTGCAACAAGGCCTGCGTTAAATGTTGAGCCAAGCGGAATATTAATACTGTTGTAACAATTGATAAAGTTAGCACAGTCAGTTAAAGGCTTACCAAAAGAATATGTATCACAGTTATGGTTACCGTAACTTCCTGATGTGTTGGTCTGCAAGGTAAACTTATAGCAGTTATCAACAGCCAAATTCGGACAATAAGCTTTCAACAGCATATACGGTGTAGCATTAGCACCGGTATTGACATCGTTAGCATAAAATTGCACAACTTTTGCAGTTTTAGGTACATCAACATACAGCACTCGTGTGTTCTGACCGCTGATTGGTGTCATAACAATAGGATTGCCCTGCCAATTTGGATTTTTTGAGGCATCACCTGTTCCATAACGGATTTTGATTGTTGTAGTGGAATCTTTCCAAGATGATACATTGTTTGTATCTAAATAAAATCTGTATTTTTCAAGCGAAGTTTTCGTATATGTACTGTTACTACCGACAATATCATTATAAGACCTATATGTCTTGAGCGGTTTGTTGACGCCGACATAAAGTCCCGACGCAGATGCCGTTTTCAGACCTTTTATGAAAAGCGAAACATTCTGTTCGGCATTGCCCGAGTTAGAAATTTCGGTACAAAAATATCTTCTCTTTCCTGCCTGCAGAGAACCTCCGAAATCAGTAACTTCATTTTCACCGAAAGTAGAGCCGTCATCTCTTGACTCAACGGTTTTGATGCTGATGTTCTGACCGTTGCTGATTTTGTACTGACCGCTCCACCTGAGAGAGTCACCCGATTCGGTTCGAGGACGGCTGAACCATGAAAAAGTTGTGGTCACACCGCAAAGCAGACAAAGTACAAGCCCGAGTGCGATTACAATTGCAAATTTTGATTTCTTCATGGTTTCACCTCCGTTGATTTAACCTTTAATTTTACTTTGTTATCCAAGAACCACCGCAGTTATCCCAACCGTTGTTAAGTTTATAACAATTTTTTCCGTCAGTCGGTAAACTTTCATAACCGCTATTGTTACCAGGTGTCTGATTCCATTTGTTATCCAATTTATTATCAGTATTTGAGCCATTCATTCTGTAGAAAATTACTTCATTATAACCGTCAGAAAGCGTAAGTGTAAATGAATAACAACTTAAAGCCTTATCGTATGTCATGCTATACCACTTAGAAGTGTCCTTACTTGAATTGTGAACATAGGCTGCAAATCTTGCACCGTCCTTCTTCCAATCATCGCTAGGCATAAAGTAGTAAGTCTTGGTCTCACTCTTTATAAACTTCGCATAATAATGAACCGAAGAATTTACTGAAATACTGAGTTCGGCATTATTTGCAACATTATTTATGCAGTCGCTGTCGGAAAACCAGCCGGCAAACTGATAACCTTCATTGCAAACAGCTGTTGCCGTAACGGTTGTCTGGGCGGGATATGTATTTGTTACGGCACTTGTGTGCTCAACACCGCCAACGCTGACTTTACCGCCTGTAAAGCCGTTTGTTTCCGGAGAGCCTGCTGAATCATAGCTTACGGCATCAAGCACAACGGTAAATGTATCAAACGGATATTTTACCCATTTATCTGTTGCTATCTTGAAACAATCCGTACCGTCTGACTGAGGCGGTATTGTTAAGTTCCCTGTCTGGGCTTTTTTGTAGTCCCATTTGTTCTCTGTAGTTTTCGGATCCATCTTTGCAAAAATAATATTCGACCACGATGCATATTCGCCTGTCAACTCAACTTTGTAAACATCGCCGTCCTCTTGATACAGATTAAACCATTTATCAGTACCATCTTTCCAAACATACGCCGCATAACGGGCATTTTTCCAAGCTTCATTAATTTGCAAATACAGAACACGCTTTTGTTCAACTTCAAATTTAGCATAAACAGTTGTATTAGCCTTGATAACCGTTGTCAAAGGATTGTTTTTGTAATCGCCTGTATACGGTTGTGTACAGGCAAGGTCTGTGTACCAACCGCTGAACGAATAACCCGGCTTTGGAGTAGCTGTCAGTGCAACACTCTCGCCCCACTTTGCAACAGTAGAAACTGTGCTTGCGGCTGTTGTGTCGCCAGCCTGAACAGTACCGCATGCATTGCTGACTGCTCCGTTAAGTACGGCTGAGGCCTTTACCTCAAATTCTTTAAGCTTGAACCTTGCATGTAAAGTAAAGTTATCTTTGATGTTTTCGCATACATAAGTTGCCTTGTTGCTGACGGGAATATCGCTTGAATCGTTATACCAACCGTCAAAGTCATAGCCCTCGGCAGGGGTTGCAACAAATGTTGCACTTCCGTCATAATCCACCGAAACTGTAACTACAGCTGACGGTCCAACTACTTCAGGTGCGGTAAACTTTACCGTACCTACTGAATCATCGTCAACAACTGCTTTGACTGAAAATGACTGCAGCTTAAACAATGCGTAGTATTCGCAATCGGCATCGACATTTGTAAGAACAAGCTGTTGTTCCGATGATACAAGGTTTGTTGTACACTCCCTGTCGGAATACCAACCCATAAACTTATAATTTGGATTTGTTTTTGCAACAAGAGTTACGCTATTACCGTTGGTAACCACCGCAGTTGATTTTGCACCTTCCGGCGAATTGCCTGCCTTAACAGTACCTGCTGTATCGACAATATTTCCGCCGAACACAGCATTAGCGGTAACTTTGCGAGATGATACATCCGAAAACTCTGCATACAGAGTCAAATCCTTCTTTATTGCCGCAGTTTCCACTGTCTTACCTGTGTACTGACAATCATTAAGAATATTGCTGTCAGCCTTTATATTGCATTGCGGATCGGTAAACCAACCCTTAAACTCATAGTTGGCATTTTCTTTAGCCGTGAGTGTGGCAAGCGTACCCCACTCAACAGTTGTCTCAATCTTTGCGGCAGGGGCATCAGCTCCAAGCTGAACCGTACCGCCCGCTCCGTCGATTTTTCCCTCTGTTACTGAATAAACTTTGAGATTAAGATTGATAATCTTGAATTTTGCATACAGAGTATAGTCAGCCTTTATGCTGCTTACTGTGTACGGAGTCGTATTACTGACAGGTGTCTGACAGTTTTCGTCCGAATACCAACCGTCAAACTCATAACCCTCGCCTGCATTCGCAACAAAAGTTGCAGAACCGTTGTAGTTTACCTTGACGGTAACGCTTGTATTAGAAGGCTCGGATGACGGTGAAGAAAACTGTACTGTGCTGTTTTTCTTATCATTCGGATGATTTGCAACCGCTGTTACCGAGAACTGCTTAATCATAAATTTGGCATAATACAAATGATTTGCCTGAATATTATTAATTGGAAGCGTAAGATTCTTACTTTCCAGTATTGTGCAGTTCTCGTCAGAATACCAACCCATGAAGTCATAGCCCTCTTTTGGTGTGGCTGTGATTGATGTATTCTGCCCCTCAAGGTACGAACCGACAGCGTATGGGCCCTCTTCGCCGCCTGAAATCTTAACAGTACCACCTGTGCTGTTTGCAACAGCTCCGTCCGAAACAGCTTTTGCCTCAACTTTATACTGTCTTTGGAATTTCGCATAAAACTTATGCTCGGCTGATGTATCATTTGCTGGGTAAGCACCGTTGCTGAGGGTAACGGGAGCTTTAAATTCGGGGTCAGAGTACCAACCGATAAATCTGTATTTGTTGCTGTCGGTCGGTGTTGCATTAAGAGTGACGGTTGTACCCTCTGTAACCTTAACTCTTGTTGCGCCGTCCATACCGCCTGTTACGCTTACTGTGCCCATTGGTGCATTATTATCCTTTTCATCCTTACATGTAGAATAAACGGAAACAATAGCCGGAGGTGCCCAGTAGCCTGTGTTTTTTGAAGTAATAACATAGTTCACCGAAGAATTTCTGTTCGGTGCGCTTACGCTGTAATCTTTGCCGTTGTAAGTAAATTTGAATGTAATCGAACGTGCTGCATTGCTGTTAGGATTGGGCAAATATGCAACCCAACCGCTGAGTGACGCATTGTCATTTGGTTCAAAAGTCATTGCTATCGGAGTTGAACTGCCCTTAACATACATATCAACCGCAAGATACTTTCCGTCAACCTGTGTCATCGGCAATGTACTTGCATCTTCACTTGAGAGGAGAATTTTCTGAACCTCTCCCCATGTGCCGTAGCCGTTATTTGACGAATCCTTATATCCGTAGGCTGTGAATGTCTGTGATTCGGCGTCAACAGCAGTTTGCAGAGTGGTTGTCCATTTTGCAACATAGCTGTTCTGCGGATTTGATGTTACGGTTGATTCGCAGCTGTAGAAAGTAACTGTTGCGTTAGGATTATCTGTATAGTCTGAACCGAGCTTAATAAAATAGTTACCGCTCGAATCCTTTGAAAGCTTTTCATACTCGCTTTTGCCATCCTGGTTAATCCAGATTGCACGATTGTTTTTGGTAGCCCAACCCGCACCGAGAGATGGATCGCCCGTTGTTTTATCGTAAAAAGTCAATTCTCCCGCCTGGGGACTCTGAGTGATAAGCTTGAAGTTGTCAATTGTAACAGTCTGTCCGGCATACTTTGTCTTTCTGCTGTCATCCTGTAACCACACACGCATTGTAACCTTATGCGGTTTTGAATCTGCTGGAACGGTAAAAAGAGGACTTTCTGCTGTTGAACCCGTGTATGAACCGAAAGATTTGACATTTTCCTGTCCTTTGATATTCAGGTTTGTACCGGAAACAACCTCTGCCGTGCTGTCGCTCTTACCGCAGACAACCGTATTACTGACGTCACAAACGAATGAAACACGGAGCTTTTCCTCGTCTGCATCAGCACCGTTAACCTTGATTGTGGGAACATTCTCAAAATAGAATGACGCCTTTGTTCTCTTTGCGGTAACATTGAAAGAAAAATCAATGTAGTTGACATTCTTGTCGTTTACAGTAGCCTTTCTGTATGCACCGGACGGCGCGCCGTTTGCAGCTAAGGTCGGAAAATAAACATCTGTGCCGTTTGCGCTTGTTGCCGAGGCAAGGTGAACATCGCCTGCCTGACGAAAATATTTTGTAAGATCAATTGTATTTCCGTCATAGCTGTTACCGTAGCCGATATTAGCGTTGGTAAACACATAGTTATCAATTGTACCGTTATTCAAATCAAGCTTAATGGTTGAAATTGTTTCCACCCATGCAGAAACCGACACGATAGCGATTGCCAACACTTCAACAAGTGCCACAATGCTTAAAATCATGCTTTTTCTCTTTTCTTTGCCCGACTTTTTGCCGATTGCAAGCTTTTCTTTAAAATAAGCCGCCAAAAGAGCAAATCTCTCTTTCATTGTGACACCTCCTTTTTATATTTTGCATTATTAATGATACGTTGCGGTATCATCGTTGGTTACATCATAAGAAACATTGTACGGTGTGGAGAATATATATTCATTCTTTGCCGGAATAAGCAGAGTGTGATTACCTTTCTCGTTCACAAACTTAAATCCGCTAACTCGTGAGCCTCTCGGCGCACTGCAGTTATCAAGGGTACATCTTGAACCGTCAGATTCAAACTTCATCAAATGTTTTGTTTCTTTGCCTTCATATTTATAAACTACATAAGGTTGATAATATCCGCTTTTAAGATAATCTCTGAGCCACTGTTTAGTATCCGGAATGTTGAGATACACACCCGTATTTACTTCAGGATCTTCGGAAGATCCTCCTCCACTTGTCGGAGTTGTGGTTGAAGGTGTTGTTGTTTCAACAGTTGAGCCGCCCGGACTATAATCCCAGTATCCGATACAAGGGGACAGTCTTTGAGCAGTATTATCGGTTTTACCATAACCGTTACCTCTCCTGGCAGTATAAACAAGGCTGCGGTTACCGTTTACAATTCTGCTTTCCTGTAACGGATACAAATCTTTGTTATCAATGTTATCATCTATCCACCCTTTTGCCGTATCGCTCAATTCGTTGTTCACATCTTTCTTGGTGTGCCATGAGTTATAGATTATATTATTCGTCGTACTGAATCTGAAAAAGCTTATATCTGTTATTACATCTTTTGGCAACGCAGCTGTCCATGTGTTATATCCGTCTACCGAACCAAGATCTTTCATAACGACAGTTTTCTGAGTTGCATCAGTATCTTTATACTGCATGGTAACTATACAGTCATTTGTTTTAATCCATGGATTCTCTTTGCCATCATCGCCTTTTGTTTTATCAATAAAGGTGATAGCCTCCATATCATTGTAGTTACTTTCGAGTTCAACATCAATTGTAACCGATGCACCTGCATACTTATCATAAACAGACTGATCTTCATACGCACCCTCAAACCACGCTACCAATGTTACATCAAGAGGTTTCTGACCTAAAAGCGTGAACAAGCTTTCGCCTGAATAGAAATAGAAATCAGAAAATGTCTTGCATGATGAAAGCTTCGTAGTAGGAGAGCCGACCATATTTGTTGAGCTTACTGCATTATAATTTTTAGCATGCTCGTCAATAAGAGCACTTGGATCAATTACAGTAGGAGTTTTACTGCTGTCGGTAATAAACGCAAGTCTTAACGGACAAGGATCATAGACCTTCTGATCGACAGGAACGCCGTCATTGTCACGAATAATCTCGGTTGAGCCGTCAAACTTACCGAGAACAGTTTTACGGTCTGCCGAAACAATTGTAATATTATAGCCTTTGACATAAACATTTGTCATATCTGAATCGGCATTAAGCTTAAAATCCTTATATACATATGTTTTATTCCTATCGCCTACAGTTCCTTCACGGAATTTCATGGCAGATGTTGAATCCTTAAAGTTGCCCTCTGACGGGAAGAACATATTCCTTCCGTCAACGCTTGAAGCCTCTTCAAGCTTAAAGTCTTTAACAACAAGGTGGTTTGAAAGATCTTCCTGACCGTCATTGACACGGAGTGCCGCACTTGACTCAAGTGAAAACGCCTGAGAATTAATACTTGCCGTATCTTTTACGGTAAACCATGCCACCGTTGTCACAAGCACAAGAGTAAAAACAAGGAACAATGATACATATGAAATTGCGAGCTTTTTTCTGCCGAGAAGTCTGTTATCGGAAAGTGCAAAAAACGAATTCTGCATTCTTTCTTTCAGTTTCATACTTCATTGCTCCTTTCCTGATTTTTATTTATTGTTGTACATCGCCCTTTGAGAGAACAAGGTTTGCTTTAAACTTTCCGTTTACAAGGGCAAGTCTTGCCTCTGCGTCTTCGCCATCAACCCACATATTACAGGTTACCATTCCTGTATATTTGTCGTTTTGAGTTGTGTCCTTTTCCAAAGTCATAATTTTTTTCTTTTCACCAAGCTCATATGTGTAATCTCCGTTGGATGTAAAGCCGTTGCTGTTTGCAACAAAAACCTTACCGAGTGGTGAATCGTCATCGGCGGAAACGGATTTTTTAACCCATCTACTACCGCTTTTTTCATAATAACCGTGCGAATATGATTCGCCCTCACGCTTGTCTGTGCTTACAGAATACTGTGTTGTATCTTGGTTTACATTAAGAAAAATGTTCGGAGCAGGAATCCACAAAAGCTTTGTTTCTCCAGTTTTAGTTTTATAATTTGCAACCGAAAACCTTACCGCACCGGTTACGCAATCTCTTGAAATTCCCTTTGAGGCACCGCTTTCACCGAAATCACTCTTATTATCTGCATTTTCACCTTTAAGATTTTTTGCATTCGGACTGATTTTAGATTTACTGTCCAGATAAATATCAAACTTGGATTTTGAACGAACATACAGGTCAAAAGAAAGGTAGTGAACCGAACTGTCGGCAAGATCCCAGTCAGCATCAAGAATAGGAGAAGCAACTCCGTTTTCCTGTTTGAGGGGCGGCTTATAAAATGTGTATCCGTCGCTCGAAACCTCAGTCATCTTGATATCATCAATAAACGAATAATTTTCGCTGTTCAATTCAATCGTATTTTTGTACGCTGCGTCATCCGTCGGAGCCGGATCGTCGTGCTTAACAACAGCAATTTCAATACCGTCAGGTGCCTGACACTCAATGTTGATGCCGTCGGCTTCGGCTGAACTCTTATCCGTAAACCACGCCTGAATGCCGCAAAAGCCGGCAAGTGCAACAGTGAACAGAACTATTAAATTTTTAGCAATCATTCTGCCCGTTTTTCTGTTGGGCGCAGTTGAATTTTTCATTTTTGCCCCTTATTCTACACTATAGTAAACGGCAACAAATCCGTCAGCCTTCAATGTTTTGTTATGAACAACAGTAGTTTTTTTGCCTGTTGACTCACGAACAATGTTTTCAAAGTTCATTGCAAACGGTCTGTCAACTCCTGAGAATGTTATCACAAGCGGAAGCCTTCCGGCACTTTTCAGCTTTGAACACAAATCCGAAAAAGCAACTTCAAGGTCTGCCTGCTTTTTATAGATTTTGTAAACATCTGCACCGTTACGGGAATATCCTGCAAGCATAACACCCTTTTTGCTTCTGCAAATGCAAAGAGATCTTACAGACTTTTGAGCGTCCATAAGCTCGTCTGCAATTGAAAGCTTGCCGAATTTTGCAAGCTCTTCGGCATATTTAGAAACAACAGCAACACTGCCGAATCCGAAGTCACGAACGAACAAATCGCCGACATCCTTAATTGACTTGACTTCTTCCTTTGCAAGGCTGATTTTTTCGCCTGCTTTCTTTTCGGCTTTGCGAATTTCAGCCTGAGCCTCTTTTTTAATCTCGGCAACCTTGGCTTTCGTACGCTTTTCGCAAGCTTTTTCTGCCTGCTCAACCTTTTTGTCAACCGATTTGTATGCCTTTTTAAGCTCTGACGCATGAGCGGCGTCATTTGCGGCTGATGATTTAAGGTTGGCTTCCTTAATTTCAACAAGCTCATTCCTGTGAGCCTCTTCCTTATCGGCAAGTTCTTTAAGATGCTTTTGCTCTGTTTCATTTGCCTTTGCCGCAAAATCCGCATTCAGCTTTGCTACATAAGTGTTATGTTCAGCCTCTGCATCGTTGAATTTATGGTTAAGCGATTCAACCTCTGCCGAATGAGCGTCGTTCATCTGCTGTTTTTCTTCAGCAAAATCAGCATTCATTTTGTTGACTGTTTCCTTATGCTGAATGCGTTCGGTTTGGAGAGTATCAGTGAGCTTCTCATTTTTGTCAGACAAATCGGTAATCTTACGAGCGTCCTCTTCAATCTGCGCATGACATTTTTCAAGGTTTTCAGTAAGAGCCGTAATCTTTGCAAGTTGTTCGGCAACCTGAGTTTCAAGCTCTGCAATATGAGCTTTCTGCTCGGCGATAACAGTTTCCTGCTCTTTCACCTTTGTCTGCAAACGAGCATTCTCCTGCACAAGCACGAGAATTCTGTCATTTAATTCTACTATTTTTTTATTGAGTGTGTCAATAGTCTGATTGAGTTCATCAATCGTTTTATTCAACTCTTCAATAGTATCTTTTAACTGCTGATTTTCTTCCTCAAGCTCGGCAATCCTCTTTTCTGCCTCCATCAACTTGAGTTTTGTCTGCTGGAGTTCAGCCTTAACCTCTTCAAGTTGGTCTTCAAGAGCAGAAACCCTGCCCCTAAGAGTGAGAATCTGCTGTTCTTTCTGATCAATTATAACCTTTAAATTCTTGATTTCATTCGTGAGGTCAAGAATTTTCTTTTCGCGTTCACGGATTTCACGAAGGCGGATTTCCATCTCCTCTTTACGAACAGCATCAAGCTGTGCCTGCATAACCGCCTCGCGGGTCTTCTGTGGCTTTGATTCTTCCTCGGCAATTCGTGCATTTTCAGCGTCGTACTGTTCCTTAAGGATTGAACGAAGTCCCGGGTTTGTAGCAATAGACATCATAAAATGCTGGAATCCCATCGCAAAATAAACATCCTGCTGAACAGTATCTGTCATTTTGCCGTTGTATTCCTCGCTTACAACCTCAAAGCCTTTACGCTTGTAGCTGTCGAGAAAGTTCCACAGCTCAACCACTTTTTTAAAGTTGGGGTTCTTTTTGAGAAGGTTGGTCTGCGTGAGCGGAGGACGAACCTCAGGCTCTTTTGAGATTTCCTTAATCAACTGAGTGTTTAAAAACTCATTAAGGGTTGTTCTGATTCTTCTGATTCGGTCAAAGTCCGAAAGCTGAGAAACATCAAGAACATCAAGGTCATCTGCAAGAGTTTCGTGAGATTCATTTATGTAGTTAAGATTAAAATCTACTTTTTTCTCATTAAAATCAATGTGGCGAACCATAGAAATTTTATTATAGCTGTCGTTCGGCACATCTTTCATTTTTGAATATTTATCGTCAACAAAATGAAGCGCTTTGCGAATCAGCGTCATAAGCACACGGTTTTCATAAATAGCAAAGCTTTCTTCGCGCTCAATTGTGAGGATTTTGTTAGGCGTTACCATATCACCCTCAACCTTGGCGATAAAGTTAGTGTGCTGCGAAAGGTGCTTAACAGACTCGGGGCCAATCTTTTTTGCAAGCTCAACTCTAACAAGATTGTCAACCTGCTTAATAAAACGGCGCTGTTCGTCTATTGCTTTCTGAATGTACGGAAGTGTTTCCTCAATGGCAACAACCCATTCCATATCAATTACCTTTTCGTTGGTCTTACCGTCGAGCTTATCCTCGCCCTTATCGCCGTCCTTAAGGCCTTCTGTTATGTAATTGTAAGTAAAATCATTTTTCAGAATGTCCTGCATATACATATATGCTCTGAAATATTTACCAAAATCAGCCATTGATTTTTCTCCAATCAGATAGTTTTACCGCTAAAGGAACAAAGTCCTTTCACCAAGCAAAGGGCGAACAGAGTTCGCCCTGAATTGCTAAAATTATACAAGCTTCTTGAGCATACGGAGATAATCCTTGCTCTCAGTCATATTTTCTTCGCCGAAAAGCTCGTCAATATACGCACAAAGGCCATCTATTTCATCACGAATGTATGAAAGATTGAGCGACTCAAATTTTCTAAATACCTTGCGGGCAAGAACATAGTCAAGACCGTCAAGCTCTGTACCGCCTGTTCCGACATAAGCAGGAACAAAGTCACGGAGCTGTTTTACAATACGGTTACCAAAAGCTATGCGGAAATGCTCAATAACATAATCGTCAAGGAGAGCAATCTTTTTGAGGTTCTCTTCCGAAACAACAAATTGAACCTTAGCGGCATTGAGGATGTACTCAAAATGTTTGTATGAAATGTATACAGAGTCTGTGAGAGGTGCGTCAAAAGCAACACCCTTTTTGTCGATGTTAATCGGCATAGCACGGTCATAAACCTTATCTGTGATAGCAAATGTCGAGTCATCGTTATTCGCAGTACCGATGTACCACATATTCGGCGGAATTTTGAGCTGACCGTTCACGATATGCTTCGGGTCAGACGGCCAAGAGTTCGGGATGATATCAACAACCCACTCATCTCTTGACGGCATTTCAAGAATTGAAAGCATTTCTGCAAAGTAATACTCAACTCTTGCGATGTTCATTTCATCAAGGATTACGGCGTAGATGTTATCATTGTAGGAAGCTTCGTACATTGCACGGAGAAGCTCGGTTTCGTTAAACTTCTTTGTAAATTCGTTGAAGTAACCGAAAAGCTCTGTTCTGTCGCGCCATGACGGCTGAACGGAAGCAACGATTGAAGGATTGTTTACAAACTTACCAAAGGCGTAAGCAAGTGAAGTTTTACCTGTACCTGAAATACCCTGAAGGATAATAAGTCTGGTAGAAGCAAACGCAGCAACAAAAAGTCTGATAAGCTTAATATCGTAGTAAAGACCAAGCTGTGAACAAGCAAAGAGTCTGAAACGCTCACAGAACTCGGGAAGTGTGATATCGTTGTCATAAACCGGCGGAACATAATCTGCCCAAAGCTGGTCGATTTCCGTAAGCTTGTAGAAACGGCTTTCGCCTGTGTCCTCTTCTTCGCCGTTGTTGAGCGACTCGATTTCTTCGCCTGTAAGCTCTGAAATCTCGTTGGGGTTAAGACCAATCTGTGAAACCTTCATAGAGAGAATCTTATCCTTTTCAAGGTTGAGTCTCATAACCTCTTTGTTGAGTGCCTGAACCTCTTTAACAAGAGAATCTGTATCTTTTCTTCTTCTGTGCGAACGAATAAACTTTTTTACAGCGACGACAATAAGCCATACGCAAAGTGCAAGCACAGCAACCAGAAGCACAATGGCAATAATCGCAATTACCCATGCGAGGCCGCCAAGCTCCGTGGTATAGGCATTAATAATGTTTACATAAGCGGAAAAATCAAAGGCATTGCCTACTCCGCCAAATAACCCGGTGATTATTGACCATAATGAGCCAAAAAACTGACCGAGAAATTCAAAAAGAAATTTAAATACTGTATCCACGGTACTTCGTCTCCTTAAAAAAATCTACTCTCATCTTTTGTGTAAGAACACATTTCTAAATTCCTATCTGAAATCTGTTTTAAAGGACAGCTCTTCAAGGCGGGCGGCCGATGACCGCCCCTACAGTATGTAACTGTATTTCTTTCTCAGCTTTGATACTGAGAAAGAAATATACCGTTACGATAAACGCTATTAGTGCGTTAGGGACAAATTTGTCATAACTTAATCGGAATTATCAGCGGAATTATTACCGTCAGCAGGTGTTTGTACCTCGGGCTCATTTTCCGCCTTGTCCTGATTTTCTCCGACGGAGGCAAGATATTCCTCAATAGCTCTCTTTTTCTGTTCTTCGGTAAGCTCTGCGGAATCAACCGCAAGCTTAGCCTCTTCGAGAGTTTTTTCCTTGTTGTAGGCAAGGAGGTTGAGAACAACTCGGATCGCCTCATAAACAAAGAAAATAATCATCGGAAGCAGAACGCAGAGGAAAAATCCAAGCTGAGTTCTGATAAAGCTAAAAAAGTTACCCACGCCGCCAATCTTCGTACCTGTGTATTTGGCGACAATAGTTGAAGAAGTTTGAAGTTCTTCATCGGGCTCAGGGTTAGTTTTCTTATTGTCACCCTGTGTTCTGTAATAGGTAATGTTGTCATCCTTAACAACCTCAACAATTCGGTGAGTATTGAGTTCAGATTTACCGTTGATATTCTTATGGAAAGTAACAATATCGCCTTTCTTATATTCATATGAAGGATCGTCTGTAACCTCACAGAAAATTAAATCTCCGGGGTTAATTGTATCTTCCATTGAACCTGTCAGAACGCTGAGGGGTGCAATACCGAAAACATTGGGGACCCCTGATGATTTGGAAGTTAGTGACAATGTAACGATTAAAACCGACACTGCCAGAATCAAAACTACAATAATGTCAATTATTATGTTTATTATTCTTTTTACAACTTTTTTCATAAGGGGTCTCCATTGCATTTAGATTTTTGCGAAATTAATTAGCAGATTACTAATTATTTACCAGTCTGCTGGTTAACTGTGTCACCTGTTACTGTGAATGTAACTTCTGGAATCTCGTTACCGCCGTTGATATCCTTACAATCCTCATCCTGACCTTCAAACCATACATAGAGGTTGTAGTACTTAGCTGAACCAGCTTCACCCTTTGCTGTGAGTGTACCAACTTCAACTTCACCTGCAGCACCGCTCTTAGCAGTAACTGTTTCTGTTGTCTTAGCAGCATCCTTAAGAGCGTCAGCTGTGTCAGCAGCACTTGCGAATACGCCAGCCTTAAAGTCAGCAGGTGTTACAGCAGCGTCTGCGCCTCTCTTGTCAGCAGGAACAAGTGCAAGACGAACATACTTACCGTTAGCGGCTTCTGTTTCCTTAAGGTTGAACTTAATCTTTACTTTTTCAACAGCAGCTTTACCGTTATTTCTTACATTGAGCTGCTCTTTAAATACATAACCATCGAGGTTGCTTGAAATGTCAGTAGCATCAGTGTCAGCTGCTTCATAACTGCCCTTGTTTGCAGCAATAGCTGTGAACCAGTTTGTACCGTCAACTGAAGAAGCAGGCTTTAATACCTTACCTACATAATCGTAGTGGATCTGGTCGCCCCACTCACCTGTTGTCTTAGAAAGCTGAAGTTCAGAAGCCTTGATTGTCTTAACTGAAAGCTGGTCTGCCTTAGCCTGTGTGTTCTGTGTGAACCAAGCAAATGTTGCTGTACCAAGTGCGAGCATTGCCACAAGGAGCATTGCTACGGAAGAGATTAATAATCTCTTTCTTGATGTTGTTTTCATAGAGAAATTCCTCCTAAATAAAATAATTTTTTGTCCCTAAAACACCATAGGGATTTTTTGCTATATCAGTGCCGAGGCACATAATACCAAGTTGATGTAATACTGTACCGAAAATTACGGCTTTGCTGTGGATTCTTCATCGTCACGAACCGAGAACAGCATTCTCATTCTTACATGACCGTTACGGATATCGTCGATACATTCGGGGTCGTTACCCTCAATCCAGATTACGATTGTGTATTTGTCAATATCGCCAACCTTGAATTTTTCGGTTGATGTTTTATAAACTTCCTTATCGCTTACAAACTTTGTGCAATCGGTTTCGGCTTTGCTTCTGTCTTTGTACTGACCTTTGCCGTAAATTGAGCTCTTGCCGTTTTTGTAAATCATAACTCGGGTTGCTTCATCTGCCGACTTAGCCGCACCTGTGATTTCAAGCACTGCGTCATAGTCAAGCTCAACCTGTCCGTTATTTTTACAATAGAATGTATAAGCAACATAGTTTTTGCCGTTGTGCGCACCGTCTTTGCTTGTGTCAAGGTCAACAGGAAGCCATGAATATGTAATGTTTGTAACATCCTTAACCTGCTCCGCAGTAAGTGAAGCACACTGAGTTTTGAAGTCAGCGTCTTCGCTAAGCACGATACCTTTTTTTACGGCAGGAGAATCAATGCTGATAATCAAGTCGCCCCATTGCGTTACAAGCGTTGAAACAATGAACAGAATAAGAAGAATGATTATGCAGACCGAAAGGATAATGCTCAAAAGCCGTCTGCGCTTTTTGTATTTTACAATCTCGATTGAATCATTTTTTACATGAAAATGTTCAATCTCGGCATCTGCCATTTTCTTATCGTTTAAGCGACTTAACTCCTCGGGAGTAATCGGTTGTTCAATTTTTGGTTTCTTTTTTCCGAACAAGTTTTTCTCTCCCCTCAAAAGTTAAATCCGTTTGGTTGTTGTTAATTAAGATATTGGCTTATTATCCTTATCGCATCCGACAAAGCCAAGCTGAACAGAAAGCTGTGCATCCTGAACATCGTCATCACACTCGGGGTCGTTACCCTCAATCCAAAGGCGAACTGTTACCTTAACAGGTTCGAGCTGATTAAGATGGAAAAGTCTTGTGTTGTTTGAGTAAACCATTGAACCTGACGGCAAATCAAAAGTTGTCTGTCCGTTTATGGGATTACTTCTGTTCGGCTCATAAATTGTTGTGCCGTTGCCTGCTCCCTCGGCTGTGAAATCAACTCTTGTACAATTTACTACATCAGCCTTTGCACCGGTTGATTCTGTCGATACCTTTGTACCGTCATCAGCGCCTGCTTTTGTGCTTTCGGTTGTGAGGTGAACCCACATTTCCTCGGTTGCGATGAAGTAACATTCAAACTCAAGGTAGCTGTGCTTGTTAGGCTCTCTGACTGTGCCGCGCTGATTGGTGAACTCTGTACCCTCTCTTGTTGTAACAGGGTCAAGCACCGTATCTTCAAGGCTTGAGTCATGCTTTTTAAGGTAATCGTCAATCATCTCGTTCGTGATTACCTTGCCGTATTTTTCAAGGTCTTTGCCGTGGTTTTCCATACTTACTTTAAGCTGAGCGGCAAGGCTGATATTAAGGTCAAGCTTGTCAACGCCTGCGAAAGTGTTTACCGAGAACCACGCAACCGTAGCTGTTGTCATTGAAAGAAGGGTTATGATTGCAACAAAAACAATCAGCCTTTTTCTCTTTTTAAATGGAACTTTGTCGCTGACCATCTTATCAATAATCCTGTTAAAAAGGCCCACAAAAACCCTCTCCTCTTAAAAAATAATGCACTAAAATGGTGCACTGCTGTACAAAATATAATAATATTCTATACCTTCAACGCACATTTTGCAATATTTATTTGTCCTCTGTCATTTTTTTTGGATGAATTCACAAGATTTTCACATTACATTTGTGCATTCCTCTAAACTTTTCTTTTTCGATTATATTTTAACGGACTTAATCCGCTTGTCTTTTATTCATATTCTAACCTTTAAAATGATATAAAAAAACAAAAAATCCCCTTTAATTAAGGGGATTTTAGGTTTACAATAATAACAAACGACATTTAATTAAATTTGAGGCAAAAGTTACAACCGTGTAACTTATTTTGTTATATTGCTGTTTTAAATTATTTAATTTTGTTTTCTCACTATTTTGTACTCATCATAAAGTTGAAAGTAATGACAGGTGTCTGTGCTTCGGGTTAAAAACCTTGCCATTTCGTCCTCGTCAAGGTTGATATTGCAATAATCACCGAATTCGTCATCACTGACAAAGTTTGCACAAAATTCGCATTGGTCAGCCATTCTGCTCACCGTCCTTTTTGAGAAACTCATATTTATTGTAGGTGAACGGAACATAATTCTCGAGCTGATTGAAAACTTCTTCTTCGGTATCGGCAATCGTGTAGAGTCTGTTACAGGCATTGGTCATAAACTTTTCACTTACGGCATTGTCAAGCATTGCAAGCATTGAGTTATAGTAGCCTTTTACATTATATATAATTATAGGCTTTGTGTGTCTGTTAAGCTGCTTTAGTGTGAGAACCTCAAAAAATTCTTCAAAAGTCCCCATACCGCCGGCACAAATTACAAAAGCGTCCGCTTTATCTTCCATAATACCTTTGCGTTCACGCATTGTATCTGTTACAATAAGTTCGGAGCATTTGTCAAAAACAACACCCACATCAATAAAAAAATCGGGTGTAACTCCGATTGTGTGGCCACCTGCGCTGTATGCGCCTCGGGCAGATGCGCCCATAACACCGTATTTTCCCGCACCGAAAACAAGGTTGTAGCCCTTTTCGGCAATCTTTTTGCCGAGATGCTCGGCAGATTCGAGATAGATTTTGTCAATTTGCTCACTTGATGAGCCAAAAACGCATATATTCATACCTATTTATCCTTTCGCATTCGCGTTGTATTTTTTCTGATTTTATCCAAAACAACCGTCGGTTATCTGAACTTAGTTTGAAGATTGCGACAGATTGCAACCATCCGCAATTAGATTATACATCTCAAATACACGGCGGTCAAGCAGTCAGAACAACGGCAATGCACAATTTACACAGAATTTATTTTTTCAAAACATTCAAAACATAAAAACTTATATTAATCATTTTATTCAACGGAGATTACATTATGTCTGCTACTTCTTCAAAACTCAAAAATCCGAACGATTCAGTTATGAATCAGCGCGTAATCAAGCTTGCGTGGCCGATATTTTTACAGCTGTTGCTCGGCATCTCACTCGGCTATGTTGACACGATTATGCTCTCAAACTACAACGAAACCGCCGTTGGTGCAATCGGCAACGCAAACCAGGTTCTCGGTTTTCTGACTCTTGCCTTTAACATTATATCAAGCGCAACGGGCATAATCGTCAGCCAGTACCTTGGGGCAGGTAAAAAAGAAAAGATGAATATGATTTACACGGTTGCGTTGTCATTCAACCTTGTGCTGAGTGTTGTAATCAGCTTTGTTGTTTTCATATTCAGCCGAAATCTGCTTGAGGCAATGCAGGTGCCTGCGGCAATGCTTGACGAATCGGATATGTATATGCGAATAGTCGGCGGTACAATCTTTACTCAGGCGCTTATTAATGCTTTTAACTCAATTTTTGCAAGCAACGGTAAAACCGTTTTCGGTATGATTATCGGTCTTGGAATGAACATTATCAATATCTGCGGAAATGCTCTTTTGCTCTACGGACCGCTTCAGGTTCTCGGACTCGGTGCGTCGGGTGCGGCTGTTTCCACATGCGGAAGCAGAGTTATTGCGGTAATTGCATCTGTTATATACTTCTACACGGTTATCAAAGGCAAGTTCAGCCTTAAATATCTTCGCCCGTTTCCGTATGATGTTCTCAAAAGCCTTCTTAAACTCGGCATTCCGACAGCAGGCGAGAACATTTCCTACGACTGTTCACAGCTGTTTTTACAGGCATTCATCAACACAATGGGTATCGTTGCAATCAACGCAAAAATCTACGCCAACATGCTTTCAATGTTCACATATATGATTGCTCTTGCCGCTGCAAACGCAACACAGATTATTGTCGGTCACAGCGTAGGCGCTCACGATTACGATTTTGCATACCGCAGGGTGCTGAAAACTTTGCGTTTCGGTATGATAATTTCAATCTCGGTTGCAATTGTAAACTGGTTGATTTCGCCGTTTACGCTCGGACTTTTCACAGGTGATAAGGCTGTTATCGCACTCGGTTCATCGGTTATGTTCATTGCGATTATTCTTGAATTCGGAAGAACAACAAACCTTGTTATAATCAACAGTATGAAAGCCGCCGGCGATGTTAAATTCCCGACTGCACTCGCAATTTTTTCAATGTGGCTTTTGAGTGTCGGACTCGGCTGGCTGCTCGGAATTTATTTCGGAATGGGACTTACCGGAATTTGGATTGCCATGGCTGCCGATGAAATTTTCAGAGGCGTCGTTGTGTTTATCCGCTGGATAAAGGGCGGTTGGAGAGGCAAAAGGGTTGTGCTTGAAGATAAGACAAGTCCAACCGAAACGGCAGAAGTTACGGCTTAATCCGACAAAGGAATATGATACCATAAAATAAAGGAGATCAAAACTATGAATTTTGCGGAATACAATGTTAAGGACGCAAACCTTGAAGAAGTTTTGCTTGCACTCAAGTCGCTTAATACGGTTGAGGCTGTCGCACTCGGCGGTTCTCGTTCAACAGGTGCAAGTGATGAAAATTCGGACTACGATATTTATGTTTACTGTGCTGAAATTCCGACAGCCGAAACAAGAGAAAATCTCCTCGAAAAATACTGTTCGATTGCAGAATTCGGCAATCATTATTGGGAGAGCGAGGACAACACGGTTATGAATAACGGTATTCCCGTTGACATAATCTACCGTGAAGTTGACAGGTTCGGTCGGTATATTGATACGGTAATCAAGGGTGGCAAGGCTTTTAACGGCTATACAACCGCATTTTGGCACAATATCAAGAACAGCAAGGTTCTTTTTGACAAGACAGGCACTTTCACAAAATTCAGAAATATGGCGCAGATTGATTTTCCTGAAAATCTCCGCAGTGCAATTATCAAAAACAACCGCAACCTTTTGAACGGAAAGCTTCCGTCATATGACAGGCAGATTAAAAAGGCTCAGGAGCGTGGCGATATCGTCAGTGTCAATCACAGAATCACCGCTTTTCTCGAAAGCTATTTTGATGTTATCTTCGCACTCAACCGTCAGACACACCCCGGTGAAAAAAGACAGGTTCAGCTCTGCAAAAAGTATTGCACCCTCTTGCCAAAGGATTTTGAAGAAAACATAAACGCTCTTATGAAGTCAATCTCAGACGGCGGTTCATACAAAATCGTCACAGCGATGGTCAATAACCTTGATGAAATCCTTAACGATGAATTTAAATAAAAAAAGCGGTGTCGGAAAGTTCCGTCACCGCTCAACATTTTCAGCCATATAAAATTCAAATGAAATGTTGACATTGCTTTTTGCATAATATATAATAAGAACACAAGGAAAACCGTTAAAAGCGGTTAGTCCCAAGGTTTTAAAACGAATATAAAATAATCGTCCGATATTTGAGGCTGTCGGGCGATTATTTTTTTATGCTATTGATGACTTCTGCGAGTGCTATAAGTAAAATTATCAGCAAAACCGATTCAGTCATGCATATCACCCCCTTTCGGGAGTGCTAACCGCCTTAAACTTCCTTGTATTCTCGTATCATATTGTATCAAGCTGGAATTGCGATGTCAACCATAGATAAATACTACGCTTACTTCAGACTCCGTATCTATACATCTCATCAAAAATTTCTTTTGCCGTAACCGCATTGTCGGTTATGGCATTTTTTAATTCAGTGATATTGTCAAACTTTTTTTCGGGACGAATGAAATCAAGCAGACGGACATCGGCTGTCTGACCGTATATTTCACCGCCGTGAAAGTCAGGCATCCATGTTTCGCTCAAAAGCTTTGTTCCTCCGACCGTCGGCTTTACACCGATATTAGTCACACCGCAATAGACCTTTCCGTTTTCAAGCGTAACGGCAGACGCATAAACACCGTATTTCGGCACGGCAAGATTTTCGGGAAGTTTCTGATTGATTGTCGGAGTACCGAGTTCTCTGCCAAGTCTTTTTCCGTGAGTGATCACGGCAGAAAAGCCAAAATATGAACACAAAAGCTTGTTCGCACGGCGAATGCTGCCCTCACTTATAAGCAGACGGATAAGTGTTGACGAAACAACATCGCCATCGTCACGCTCAGGCTCAATCACTTTAAGCTTTGTACCGTTCTCGTCACAAAGCTTTTTGAGCAACTCGGTATCGCCCTCGCCGTTTTTTCCGAAACGATAGTTAAAACCGCAGACAACAAATTTTGCGTTGAGGTTGCCGAAAATAATTTTCTCGACAAAGTCCTTTGCAGACATATTCATCAGCTTTTTAAAGTCAGGACTGAAGGTATGTTCAATACCCAGGCTTTCAAGCGTTTTCAGCTTATCTTCCGTTGTCATAAGCGCACCGCTCGGAGATTTTCCGAGAACCTCCTTCGGGCTTTGAGCAAATGTAAAGCACACGGGCAAAAGTCCGTTTTTCTTCTGCTCAACAGCCGAGAGAATAACCCTTCGGTGTCCCTTGTGAAGTCCGTCAAAAAATCCGAGAGCAACGGCAGTATTCAATTTTTCGTGTTCTGAAACAGTAAAATTCTGCATATATATTTCCTATGATTAAATTAAATTTTACCGCTTTTCAAAAGTGCGGCAGTCTTTAAAACGGCAATCTGTGTTTTGGAGTCGGGTATCATATTGTTAAGCACCATTTCAACGGCTTTGTTGAGGGGGATTTTTTCAACATTCAAAAACTCACCCTCGTCAAGCTTTTGCTCGCCCTGTGACTTTACCCGACAGGCATAAAGATGGATAATTTCCGAGGTGTATCCGGGGGACGGATAGACCTGACCGAGAGAAATGTAGGAGTAACCCTCAAGTCCCGTTTCTTCAAGAAGCTCACGCTTTCCGTTTTCAAGCGGAGTAGAACCCTTTTCAAGCTTGCCGGCAGGAAGCTCAAGCACAACCTCCTTGTACGGATAGCGAAACTGCTTTACAAAAGAAAGGTTATTGTCCTCATCAAGAGCGGCAACGCATACTCCGCCCGGATGATTGACTACCTCCCTCTTTGACCTTTTACCGTCAGGAAGCTCCACTTCGTCAAGGACTATATGCAGAACTCTGCCGTCAAAAATTTTCTTGCTGTCAAGAGTTTTTTCAAAAAGCTCCATAATTATGCCTCCGTTTTAAGATTGAATTATCGAAAGGAAAGGATTTTGTTATGCCCGATTATAATGTTTTTCCCGATTACAAAACACGCAAGGAAATCATAAACGAGCTCTGCGACAGGTACAAGTTCATCAAGCATTGCTTTGCCGGAAAAAGCGTGTGCGGAAGAGGTATTGATGTTCTGCACATCGGCAACACCAAGAATCGTGTACTCTACTGCGGCGGTTTTCACGGCTCGGAGTACCTCACAATACTTGCCCTGTTGAAATTTTTTGAAGAATGTTGTGAGGCAATGGAAAGCGACAAAACTGTCGGCGGATGCAAAATCGGGAATTTTTTAAGCATTCGTGGTCTTACGATTGTGCCTTGCGTAAATCCCGACGGCACGGAAATTGCCTTGCATGGCAGTGACGCCGCATTCAAATACAAACCGCTTGTCGAAAAGGTCTGCACCGATACATACAAATGGCAGGCAAACGCCCGTGGAGTTGACATCAATCACAACTTCAATGCGGGTTGGTGCAGGCTTAAACAGCTTGAATTAAAGAACAATATCAAGTGTCCTGCGCCGACAAGATTCGGCGGCAATCATCCCGAAAGCGAACCCGAAACTAAAGCTCTGACAACACTTTGCCGTAATATTGACTTTGAACGGGCAATCGCTCTGCACAGTCAGGGACGGGAAATTTACTGCTCATTCGGCAGACACACACCCGTTCTGAGCTTTCGGCTTGCATCAATGTTCTCACAGGCAAGCGGCTACAACATAGCCTTTCCCGAGGAAATTGCCACAGGCGGCGGCTTTAAGGATTGGTTCATCGAAAAATTCCGCCGACCTGCCCTCACCATAGAAATGGGACTCGGCAAAAATCCTCTCCCCCTCTCCGATTTTGAAGAAGAATACAAAATTCTGCAAAACATTCTCTGTCTCGGAGCGGTGGTTTAAATTATCTGATATAATTCAAGGGCAACCTCGGTTGCCCTTGTTTATTTTGTTATTTTTAATAACTTTGATTAATTTTTATCGTCCTCATCATCAAAGAATGAGATTGAGTTTACGATATTGTCAACAGCCTCGTCTGAAATTACATTCGGCTCGTCAAGATATTTTGATCTTTTTTCAATGCTGTCAATAGCCATCTGCATCTGCTCCTGGGGAGTTGACGGTTTTTTCGGAGCGTCGTAAATCTCGTTATCCTCCGGATTTGAGATGTTCACATACTCCTCTTTTTTAGGCTCTTCCTTAACCTCGGGTTCTTCCTCAGGCTCAACGATTGCAGGCTCATTGCCGTCATCGGGAACTTCAACTTCCTCTGTCACATCTTCCGCAGATTCCTCTTTTACGGGTTCTTCCGCTTTTCCGGCAGATTCGTCATTTTTTTTTGACTTGTCAACGCCAAAGTTCGGAGCATCGTAATTTTCGTCAATCTCCTCTGCGGCAGCCATAATTACCTCACCGGGAGCGTCAATCTGCTTTTCTCTTCTCGCCTCGGCAACAGCCTTGAGTTCATCAAGATGATTTACAGGCTTTTCAACCTTTTCGCTGTCCTCATCAAAATAGATATCATACCATACGAGGAACACATAAATTGTCCAAACTCGTCTGCTATTATCTTCTTTTCCGCTGAAATGACTGTCGAGCCATGAAACAAGGACATCTGTATTGAAGAATTTCTCGGCAGTTTTGCCCTTGAACTTTGTCTTTACAACATTATAATACTTCTCGTCACGGAGCCATACTCTTGTCGGTACAGGGAAACCGAGTTTCTCTTTTTCGGCAGTAGCCTCAGGCATATGGCGAACGGCAGCCTTACGCATTGCATACTTTGTGTTGTGCTTGTTGCAGCGCAGTTTTGTCGGGAGCGATGACGCAACCTTGAAAACCTCCTTATCGAGGAAAGGAACACGAAGTTCAAGCGAGTTAGCCATACTCATTCGGTCGGCTTTAAGAAGGATGTCACCGACCATCCACATATTGATGTCGAGATACTGCATTTTTGTAACATCGTCATACTTACGGCAACGATAATAATATTTTCTTGTAAGATCCTGTGGGCGTGTTGCAATTGACGGATCTTTCAAAAGCTCCTGCTTCTGCTTGTAATCATACATAAATGCGTTACCGATATAACGCTCCTCAAGCTTGTCACAGGCACGGATAAGATAATCTCTGCCCTTGATGTCGGGGAGCTTTCTGCAGATTGCTCTTATTGCCTTTCTGATGCAATGCGGAACAATTGTCTGATAAATTTTGAACACTCTCGGATCGTTGTAGCAAGTGTAACCGCCGAACAATTCGTCTGCACCCTCACCCGAAAGGACAACCTTTACATAATGGCTTGCAAGACGGGATACAAAGTAAAGTGCGATACATGACGGATCCGCAAGCGGCTGATCCATATGGTACTGAACAGTCGGAACAGCGTCCCAGAATTCTTCACTTGAGATAAGGTGAGTGTGGTGTTCAACACCGATTTTTTCGCTGAGATTTTTTGCCCAGCTGATTTCGTTATATTTTTCGCCAAAGTCAAAGCCGACTGTAAATGTTTTCTGATCGGCAAAATATGTTGAAACATAGCTTGAGTCAACACCGCTTGAAAGGAAACAACCAACCTCAACATCGGCAATTTTGTGAGCGTTTACGGAGTTTTCAAAGACCTTTTCAATCTTGTCAACAGCCTCTTCCTCTGTCATTTCTTCGTTAGGATTGAAACGAGCCTCAAAATAACGGGTAGTTTCAACCTCGCCGTCTTTGTACCAGAGGTAGTGACCGGGCATAAGGCAGTAAACACCCTCAAAGAAAGTTTCGGGCGGAACTGCATACTGGAATGAAAGGTACGAGTCAAGTGCCTTTCTGTTGAATTTCTTTTCAAACTTAGGATATTCAAGAATACTCTTGATTTCACTTGCATAGACAAAGTCATTGCCTATCTGAGTGTAGTGCATCGGCTTAATGCCGAAAAAGTCACGGGCAATAAAAAGTGAATTATCCTTTGTGTTGTAAATAGCAAAGCCGAACATACCGCGGAGTTTTGGGAGCATATCTTCTTTCCACTCTTCAAAGCCGTGAACAAGCACTTCACTGTCTGTATCTGTATAAAACTTATGACCTTTTGCGATAAGTTCTTTTCTCAATTCCTTGTAGTTATAAATTTCACCGTTGAATGTGAGAACAAGGCTTTTATCCTCATTGTATATAGGCTGATGACCTGCACCGAGGTCAATAATGGAAAGTCTGCGAAATCCCATGGAAATATTGTCGTCCGTAAAAAATCCGTCCGAGTCGGGACCACGGTGAGTGATAACCTCTGTCATATTTCTGATGACATCGGCTCTGTTTTCAACCTGTCCCATAAAGCCGGCTATGCCGCACATATCACAATTCCCCTTTCAAGGTAATTTTCAAAATTAACCGCATTAGACTAATGCCCTATTTTAAACATTTTATCACAATTTATTCCCAAATTCAACTGTTTGCAGGCATAAGTTTCAAATCAAAGCAACGCCCCTCAGCCTTTTTTATTCTTTAAGTATTCATCAAGCAAATCCGCTGCATATCTGCACAACTCAGGACACGGACGGGCGGCATAATATTTTTCTGTTCTCTCAGACGGAGTCGGGTTGTCCTTTGCCTTCGCTCTCATACCGAGAAGGTCACGGCAGATGATTGAACCGTTGTCCTCTTTGAACCTTTCGGCAAGCTGCTGAACCTCGGTGTAGACACGCTTTTTGTCGGCATTATCCTTGCTGTCACTGTAACCCCTTGCAAGACCTAAAGCCATATACATTCCCGTAACAGTACCGCAGACCTCACGCATTCTGCCTATTCCGCCGCCAAACGGCGATGCAAGCATAAGAGCAGTCTGTTCATCAAATCCCAAATCGTCACAAAATGCAAGCAATACAGCCTGAGCGCAGTTGTAGCCCTGCATAAAATTATTCTTTGCAATTTCACCTTTTGTCATACCAATTTCTCCTTTTACAAGTCAATTTCATATATGCCCAGTATAGCACCGAAAGGCGCATACTGCAACGATTTTTTGCTTGTGAAAGAGATTGCCATATGTTATAATTTAGGGAGTTATGATGATAAATAAATCAATATTTCTTAACCGTAGCGGCGGTCAGTGACCGCCATTCGCTTTGGTTGCAAAACCAAAACGAACAAATATACATCTGCAATAAGCGTTTTAATCAATAACATACGATAAACAAATGGTTTGTATTTAATCGAACCGATTTTACAATCGTTTCGATTGGCGTTCACTGAACGCCGCTACTGTTTGTACAAACGGTAACAATGCTACGCTCAGGCAAAATATGTTGCGGATTTTTCAAACTGTCTGCACGAATAGGGAACGGCGCTACTGATTTGAGTCACAATTTCTCCCACAGATTTAATCAAATACGGTTGCTTTATTCGGCAGAATTGGTATAATAATTTACAGAACATAACTCATTAAAATTCAGACATTAAAGAAAAAGGTGATTAGCATTGTCTTTTCCACAGGATAAAATAAGAAATTTCAGCATTATTGCTCACATTGACCACGGCAAGAGTACGCTTGCAGACAGAATTCTTGAGCAGACCAACTCCGTTTCCGAAAGGGATATGGAGGCGCAGCTGCTTGATGACATGGATCTTGAGCGTGAGCGTGGCATTACAATCAAGGCGAGGGCGGTAAGTGTTATCTACAAAGCCGATGACGGGGAAGAATATCTTTTTAACCTCATCGACACCCCCGGCCATGTTGACTTTAACTACGAGGTTTCCCGTTCACTTGCGGCTTGTGAGGGCGCTATTCTTGTTGTTGATGCATCACAGGGCATTGAGGCGCAGACTCTTGCAAACACATATCTTGCCGTTGACAGCGGACTTGAAATTGTTCCCGTTGTCAACAAAATTGATTTGCCGAGTGCCGACCCCGACAGGGTTATTCAGGAAATCGAAGATGTAATCGGTATTCCTGCCGAGGATGCTCCGAAAATTTCCGCAAAGGCAGGAATCAACATTCACGCAGTTCTTGAAAAGGTTGTTCACGATATTCCTGCTCCGACAGGCGACATCAACGCTCCTCTGCGTGCATTGATTTTTGACAGCTACTACGACAGCTACAAGGGCGTAATTATATATGTAAGGCTCAAAGAGGGACAGATTCACCCGGGCGATGAATTCAAGCTTATGGCAACGGGCAGTGTGTTCAATGTTGTTGAGTGCGGACTTATGCACGCAACCGCTCCCGAAAAGACCGACGGTCTTTATGCAGGCGAGGTTGGCTACATCACGGGTTCAATCAAGACTCTTGCAGACGCAAAGGTCGGCGACACGGTTACGCTCACATCAAATCCCGCAGAAGAACCGCTCCCCGGCTACCGTGAGGCACAGCCTATGGTTTTCTGCGGTATCTACCCTGTTGATGGTGCAAGATACGGCGACCTTAAAGATGCACTTGAAAAGCTTCAGCTTAACGATGCGGCTCTTTCGTTTGATCCCGAAACATCGGTTGCCCTCGGATTCGGTTTTCGTTGCGGATTTTTGGGACTGCTCCACATGGAAATTATTCAGGAGCGACTTGAAAGAGAATATCAGCTTGACCTCATCACAACCGCACCGAGTGTAATTTACAGAATCACACGCACAGACGGCACAGTTGAGATGATTGACAACCCGACAAACTACCCCGATCCGTCACTTATTCAAATGGCGGAAGAGCCTGTAACAGACGCTCACATCTATGCACCTAAGGAATATGTCGGCAATATTATGGAGCTTTGTCAGGACAGACGGGGAACTTTTGTCGATATGCAGTATATTGATGCCGACCGTGTTGATTTACACTATGTACTTCCGCTTGCTGAGATAATCTACGACTTTTTCGACACGCTCAAATCACGAACAAGAGGTTATGCATCATTCGACTATGAGCTTAAAGAATATGTTCAGAGCAACCTTGTTAAGCTCGATATTATGCTCAACGGCGAGGTTGTCGACGCACTTTCGTTCATCATTCACGCCGACAAGGCATATTCAAGGGCAAGAAAGATGGCTGAGAAGTTAAAGGAAAAGATTCCGAGACAGCTCTTTGAAATTCCGATTCAGGCTTGCATCGGCGGTAAAATTATCGCCAGAGAAACCGTAAAGGCTATGCGTAAGGATGTACTTGCCAAGTGCTACGGCGGTGATATTTCCCGTAAGAAAAAACTTCTTGAAAAGCAAAAAGAAGGTAAAAAGCGTATGCGCCAGCTCGGTTCTGTTGAAGTTCCGCAGGAGGCGTTTATGGCGGTTCTCAAGCTTGATACGGATTAACGGTGAAGATATGAAAGAACTTGCTATGTTTTACAACTTTTCGGACGAAAGCCTTCGCAAGGCAAAGTTTGCACTTATGCCGTTGAAAATTCAGGTTAAAAAGGTTGAAAAAGAAGATTTCAATCAGCCTATCGGTTTCCTTGCAGGCATCAAAGGCGTTGAGCCTGCGGCAGAAAAGTTTGACGGTGACGGCTTTGACGAAGAAATGATTGTCATGCACAATTTCACGAATAAAACGATTGACTCGCTCATCAAGGCACTGAACAAGTGCGGTGTCGGACGGATTCCGCTCAAGGCGGTTATCACTCCCACAAGCAAAGACTGGGACAGTCTGACGCTTATCAAAGCACTTAAAGCCGACCATGAGGAAATGCTTAAAAAATTGAAAATGGAAAGTTGAAAACGGAAAATGAAAGTCGGGGAGACAGTTTGCAAAATGCAAAACAATGTCTTCCCGACTGTTTTTATTTATATGAAATTACCGCCGCATTATTACAATCAATTTTTAAGAATTTTCTCAATCAATTGTGCAACACCATCGTTATTATTTGACGGGATTACGATATCGGCATGGTCAAGGCATTTTTGACTTGCATTTTCAACAGCCGCACCAAGTCCCGACTCGGCAATCATGTCGGCATCGTTATCTGCATTTCCGCAGGCGCAGACATTTTCCATGCCGATATTCAAAAAGTCACACAAACGCAGGAGTGCCTTCGCCTTTGATGCCTCTGCCGACATAATCTCAACAAAATGGTCGGTTGAAGTCGTAATTTCAACGCTGTTGCAAGCCTTTTCGATACTGCTCCACAGTCTGTTGCGAAGCTTTTCGTCCGTACTTATAATGCTGATGAGGTCAAGCTCATTTCTATGCTTGCTCAAAAAGCTTCTCATATCGACAATCTTGCCGTGGCATGAACGGGTGTATTCAAAATATTCAGGCTCACAGCCGTAGTCAAGCGGTCTATGCACATATCTGACATCGGCATATGTAAATCCGTCAATAAATCCCTCAAGAATAACATCGTCATTACGCACAGCGCCGAGAATTTTCAACACATCATCTGGTAAAATCAGCGAACGGTGAACCGTTTTACCGCACTTGCTTATTACAGCGCCGTTCGAGGTAATCGCATAGTCCAGACCGACAATGTTCATCACGCTGTCGGGCATCATAACGAACGGTCTGCCGCTTGCCGCAACAACGGTTATTCCGCTTTTGATCGCAGATTCAATGGCAGTTTGCGTTCGTTTGCTCAAGGTGTCGCTGTCGGCAAGAGTTGTGCCGTCAAGGTCAAGTGCAATCAGCTTTATATCTTTCATCTTATCCATACAAATCCCTCTGTCAGATTTTCTTTGGGCAAAATCCGTTCATACAGCATTCTTCACATTTTGCCTTTCTTGCGGTGCAGACTGCTCTGCCGTGCAGAACAAGTCGGTGACAAAAGTCATTGCTTTCATCGGGCGGCAAAAGCTCACGCAATGCAAATTCAATCTTTTTCTGATCCTTTAAATCGTGAAGTCCGAGCCTTTTTGTAATGCGTATGCAATGTGTATCAACCACAACCGCAGGCTGACCGAAAATGTCACCGCACACAAGATTTGCGGTTTTTCTGCCGATTCCGGGGAGTTTTGTCAAATCGTCAATATTATCGGGAACGACACCGCCAAAATCGTCACAAAGCATTCTTGCCATTTCAACAATATCTTTTGATTTGGTCTTATAAAGTCCGCAGCTTTTTATATACTCAGCAACTTCTTCGGGAGTTGAGTCGGCAAAATCCTGAGCAGTTTTGAACCTGTCAAACAACGAAGGAGTGACCATATTAACCCTTGCGTCCGTGCATTGAGCGGCAAGCCTTGTTGCAATGAGCAGCTGCAACGGATCTGTGTAGACAAGCGAACATATTGCGTCGGGATATTCTTTTTTCAAGGCATGAACAGCGTTCACGGCAATTTCTTTTTTAGTCATAAATTCACCCCGTAATTTTAAAAAATGCAAAAAATGCGATTAAATACTGTTTTCTTCAGTATAACACAAAAATTATGCTATTGCAATCAGGATAAGAAATTGGTACAATAGCAGTATAAAAGTTGAAATTTTATTGAGGAGGACAAAAAATGTACAATAATTACATTTTTGACTTATATGGCACTCTTATCGACATTAATACAGATGAATGGAACGATGATTTGTGGAAGAAAATTACCATTCTCTATGCCTACAAGGGTGCACACTACACATATGACGAGCTTAACGAGGAGTACAACAGACTTGTTCAGGCTGAAAAAAAGGCTGTTCTCAAAAAGTCTCCCGACACAAAAGTTGTTGACATTAAAATTGAAAAGGTTTTCCGTAAGCTATTTACACAGAAAGGCGTTAAGGTTACAAAAGCCGAGGTACTTTTTGTTGCCGAAGCATTCCGTTGCTACTCAACAAAGTACATCAAGCTTTATGACGGTGTACTTGATCTTCTTGACACTCTCAAGGCAAAAGGCAAAAAGATTTATCTTCTCTCAAACGCACAGCGTTCATTCACAGAAAATGAGCTGAATATGTTTGATCTGACAAAATATTTTGACGGCATTTGCATCAGCTCTGACGAAGAATGTTCTAAGCCTGACGAAAAATATTTCAAAACACTTTTTGACCGTTACGGACTTGAAAAGAGCGAGTCAATTATGATTGGCAACGACTATATCAGCGATATCGGCGGTGCGGCTGATTTCGGCATTGACAGCCTGTACATTCACCAGAGCATTTCCCCCGAGATTGACGGCGAACTCCGCAGTACATATAAGGTTATGGACGGCGATGTGTTCAAAATCAAGAAACTTATTGTAAAATAATAAAAGAATTCAACTGCACCTGATTTTACAGGTGCAGTTTTTAGCATACATAGTGTATATTTTATCTGTAGTTATGCACACTATAACAAAGGAAGTGTGCATATGAAACGCAAAGTACCCGATTACAAAAAGATTTTAACACCAAGTGATTTAGAGCTTAACACCTGTTCAAATCAGGATTGTACAGGACTAATCCCAACAGCAGTCAAAAGTCCCGCTGAGGCTGATTCATACGAAGAACTCTATCCCTACATCAGCGGTGTAGCACCGCACCATGTTCGAGAAGATAGTTTGAAAAGCGATAAGCTCTAATACCCGAGGTAAGTTATCATTTTACCTAACTGCTCGTTATGCGGTGTAGCACCGCACCATGTTCGAGAAGATAGTTTGAAAAGCGATAAGCTCTAATACCCGAGGTAAGTTATCATTTTACCTAACTGCTCGTTATGCGGTGTAGCACCGCACCATGTCCAAGAAGATAGTAAAAATAAGGAACAACTTTAATCCTGAGATGTACTATATTCAGATGGCACTAAAGACCAATCAAAAAGCAGCGGAAGCAATGTGTTTGTGCATTACTTCCGCCGATTTTATATTTTCAATTTTAATCTGAAGAAATTATTTTGTATAGCCGTGTTCTTTACACATCATATCGTAATAACCGACTACGAAAAAGTCTGTATGCTCATTTTTAACATACGGACCATAGGTAATGTACGGGTACCTTGGAGAAATATTATAGTTACCGTAAGCATACCAACGCATTGTATCATCAAAATATTGTATACCATCCTGCTCGTCAAGGAAAATATGATTGTTTCCAAAGTCGCCATTAAGACCAACAATAAATTTTTGTAAATCAGTAGCGGCAATGACCGATATACCGCTTTCATACTTTGCTACATTTGTTAACATCTTCTGCGCACCTGTAAATTCAACCTCATGGGCGATATATTTCTGAATAAGGGTAGCATCGACAACATTAACAACACCGTCTTTGTTCACATCACCTTTTAAAGTATAGGCATTCGTCATCTTGTTGTACACAGCAAGAAGTTCATTATAGGCATTTGTAATAGCCCAAACATCGTAATCATTAGTGCCTGCAATATACGGCTCTAAGTCGGTTTTTAAATCAGCAAGCTTATACTGAAATTCGTTCCATTGCTCATCAGAATACCAGTTGTTGTAATTCTGTTCCTTACAGGCATTATCGTAAGCAGTTTTAGCATATGCAACATCAACATGAAGGTTATAAGCGGCACTATACAGCTTGTCCTTCATATTTTTATATTCCTCGGCTGTTGCAAGTTCGTCCTGATTATAAAGATTGTATGCAGCATTATATGTATCACCTGCAACATAGTTATAGATTCTCGCCTCACCAATGTTTGTGTTGAGAATTTTAAATGCGTCAAGGAGCCAGCCAAGTTTCTCACGCTCTATTTCAGTTTCAGACTTTTCATTTTCAGCAGCAAATGTTGTTAAAATGAAAGATGAAACCGCCAAAATTCCAACGAGTATGATTGATAATAATTTTTTCATTGTTTATCCCCCTATATCATCTTCTGTATCAATGTGCTGTACCATCCAAATTTACATCATAGTTTTTAGAACTGTTATCATTGTACCATATACAGTAATTATAATCAATACTATTTCAATCTTCGGCTATAAAATATCCCTTTACTTTTTTGTGAAATATAAACAAAAAAGCACCACATTATGTGGTGCTGAAAGTTCAAATGAACCACCGATTACTCGGTGTATATAAAAGGGTAAACACCCTGAAAACTGAATAAAGGAAAGAAGATTAAGAAGAAAGATTAGTTAAA
>OLPV01000207.1_pt1 | contig 56529 bp, 40 predicted proteins | sample 1671961 | NCBI WGS metagenome assembly OLPV01 (sample SAMEA3136630, study PRJEB25190) | human gut metagenome | biome: human gut; feature: human-associated habitat; material: faeces | place: Austria | collected 2013 | reverse complement strand
AACTGGATTTTGGATTATTAAGCGAACTTGTAATAGAAGAACTGCAGACAAAAGCACAGGAAAAAAATATTGAGATTACCCTGCAAAAGCAGGACGACTTATTTATGAATGGCGACCAGACATTGATTTTGCGTATGATGATGAATTTAATAACTAATGCCATCAATTACGGAAAAATAAATGGACATATCCATGTTATCCTGAAGGTCGAAAATGACCAGATTGTCGGTGAAGTGAAAGATGATGGTATTGGAATAAGTGAGGAACACCTGGACAGAATCTGGGAGCGTTTCTATCGTATAGACAAAAGCCGTTCCAGAGAAAATGGCGGTACCGGACTCGGCCTTTCTATGGTGCGTTGGATTGTAAATCTCCACAATGGAACCATTCACGTCGAAAGTATCGAAGGTATCGGAACGAGTTTTATTTTCCGATTTCCGAAAATATAAGGGGCTATCGCTGTATATCCGATTTTTTTTTCCAAAGAGAAGGGTTCATTATTCAATGTGAAGATTTGGATGAAGCTACTGGTGAAAAAGAAAGGCCCGTATCCGTTCTGGATATGAGCCTTGCAAGAATTGGAGAATTGTAATCCGTAGATTTTACTTGTAAAATCTCTCCAGTTTTGTTTTAAAAAATTGAATTAATGGGCCGTTGAAGCAGGCATTTATAATTGCGACACTGTCATATGGAGCGATTCCCATATCTGCGACCATATATAATGCCACTCCCATAGATGCCATCAGCTGAGCAAGCAGCAGTGCAAGGATACGCAGTGGCAGATTCATCTGAATCTGCACTACATCATTCGCTACATAACAAATAAAGTCTGCAATGTATCCGACAAGAATGCAAAGAAAGTAATCAAGAGTATGTTTAAAAATGTGGTAGACGGGAAAGACGTTGTTGTAACATTTCAGAATTAGAAGAAAATTAGATGAGAAGAGGCAAATTGTAGTAATTGGCATTTTATGAGCCGAAAAAGTATGTTATAATTGTTGATTGAGAATAATTAACAAAAGGGAAATGGGTATGAAAAAAAAGGAAATAAATTATCAATTACTGATAAGAAGAATATGTCTTATCGTACTTGATATCATATGTATTATCGCAGCATCAATTCTGGCATTACTGACACGTTTTGAGTTCGATTTCAGCCAGATTCCGAAAGAATTCTTAAAAGTAATCTATAAATACGGACCATTCACCATAGTCATAACATTAATTATATTTTCACTTTTCCGTATCTACAGTAGTTTATGGGAGTACGCAGGGATTGAAGAAGTATTCAGTCTGATCGCAGCCTGTCTTGTGGCGGCCGTAGCGAAGATTGTCATCATCTTATTTACATGGAGCGTTATGCCAAGAAGCTGGTATGTACTGGATACAATTTATCTGATGATCCTGATCGGGGCAACAAGAGTATCTTACCGACTGATACGTCTGCGCAGACAGAACCGTACATTCCCATGGTCAAAGAGAAAGAAAGTCATGATCATCGGCGGAGGAGAGGCCGGAAGAAGTCTGATCACAGAGATCCAGAACAGTAAATATCTGGATCAGAAGGTTGTCTGTATCATAGACGATGATCCGTATAAGATCGGAAGATATATTAAGGGAGTCAAGGTTGTCGGTAATCGGAACAGTATCAAGAAAAGCGTCAAGAAATACAATGTCCAGCAGATCATCCTGACGATACCATCGGCAAATGCAGCAAAGATCAGACCAATCGTGGAGATCTGTCAGGATACAAACTGTGAACTTATGATCCTGCCGGGAGTATATCAGCTGGTCAACGGAGAGGTCAAGGCAAGTAAACTGCGTCCGGTGAATATTGATGACCTTCTGGGAAGAGATGAAGTCCATGTCAATCTGAACGAGGTCATGGATTATGTATCAGGAAGAGTAATCATGGTAACCGGCGGCGGAGGTTCGATCGGAAGTGAATTATGCAGACAGATCGCAAAGCACAGCCCGAAGCAGCTGATCATCTTCGATATCTATGAGAACAATGCATATGATATCCAGCAGGAATTGTTAAGGGAACAGCCGAAGCTTGACCTGGTGGTGCTGATCGGTTCTGTACGTGATGAGAACCGTATCAACAGTATCTTCGAACAGTACCGTCCGGAGATCATCTATCATGCGGCAGCACATAAGCATGTGCCGCTTATGGAGGGCAGCCCGAACGAGGCTATCAAGAATAATGTCCTCGGAACTTATAATATGGTCAGAATGGCAGATAAATGGAATGCTAAGAGATTTGTACAGATATCTACAGATAAGGCTGTCAACCCAACGAATATCATGGGAGCTTCCAAGAGAATCTGTGAGATGATCATACAGACTTATAATAAAGAATCGAACACAGAATATGTAGCAGTGCGGTTCGGTAATGTACTTGGAAGTAACGGAAGTGTTATTCCGTTATTTAAAAAACAGATTGCAGAAGGAGGACCGGTAACCGTCACACATCCGGAGATCATCCGCTACTTTATGACGATTCCGGAAGCGGTATCACTGGTACTTCAGGCAGGTGCCTATGCCAAAGGCGGAGAGATCTTCGTCCTGGATATGGGAGAACCGGTAAAGATCCTTGATCTTGCAAGGAATATGATCCGGCTGTCAGGCTATAAAGTTGATCAGGATATCAAGATTGAATTCACGGGACTGCGTCCGGGAGAAAAATTATACGAAGAACTTCTGATGGACGAAGAAGGTATGACGGATACACCGAATAAGCTGATACATATCGGACATCCGATCGATGTAGATGAAGTCAAGCTCGCACATGCACTCAGAGTCCTTGAGAGCGCAGCACAGAATGAGACCGATGATATGCGTCTGATCGTGGAAAGCATCGTTCCGACCTATCATCCAAAATTAAATAAATCAACACAATAGAACCAGAGAATACAGGAGGCATAACAGATATGTTCAAAGAGGATCATTTGTCTTTCAGACAAAGGAAATATATGAAGGTTAAGAACATAATAGGAAGAGCTCTTGGAGGGATCGGTCTGGTGGTATTATCACCCGTCTATCTGGCAATTATTGTGGCGATCAAGAAAGAAGACGGGATCACAGCTCCTGTCTTTTTTTCGCAGAAAAGAGTAGGAATCCATAAGGAATATTTTAACCTGTACAAATTCCGCTCCATGCGCACAGATACGCCGCACGATAAGCCGACACACCTTCTGGAGAACCCGGATCAGTACATAACAAAAGTAGGACGTTTCCTGCGGAAATCATCACTGGATGAACTTCCGCAGCTTTGGAATATTGCCAGAGGAGATATGGCCGTGATCGGACCGAGACCGGCACTGTGGAATCAGGATGACCTGATCGCAGAACGTGACAAGTACGGGGCTAATGATGTAAAACCGGGACTTACCGGATGGGCACAGATCAACGGAAGAGATGAACTTGAGATCCCTGTCAAAGCCAGACTGGACGGCGAGTATGTAAAAAAGATGGGGCCGCTTATGGATATCCGGTGCTTTATCGGAACGATATTCTCCGTGCTTCGAAGTGACGGAGTCGTAGAAGGCGGAACCGGAGCAAAGAAGAAACTTATGGTCATCACCAATCATTCTTATATGCTGTGGCAGTTCAGAAGAGAATTGATCGGGAAACTTATGGAAGATTATGATGTGATCATCAGCACACCATTCGTAGGACATGAGGATGACTTTGCAGCTATGGGCTGTACGATGATCGAGACGGATGTGGACCGCCGTGGGATCAACCCGAAGACGGATATGAAGCTGTATCTGACCTACCGCCGGTTATTAAAAGAACATCACCCGGACATGGTAGTTACTTATTCGATCAAGCCTAATGTATATGCCGGATATGCCTGTCGACAGATGCGGATCCCATATTGTGTCAACGTACAGGGACTCGGAACTGCATTCCAGAAGAAGGGGCTTCGGGAGATTGTTATAAGAATGTATAAAACAGCCTTAAAAAAGGCAAAGACAGTGTATTTCGAAAATAAGGGAAATGCCAGGGTGTTCCTGCAGGAGCAGATCATCCGTCGGGAACAGATGTGTCTGCTTAAGGGAGCCGGAGTAAATCTTAAGTATTATACTTATCAGAAATATCCGGAGAATGACAAAGTGCATTTCCTATATCTTGGAAGGATCATGAAGGAAAAAGGAATGGACGAACTGTTCTATGCAGCGAAAGAACTACAGCGAAAAGAAGTACCGTTCGTTCTGGATCTGGTAGGATTCTTCGAAGATGAATACAAAGAAAAGATTGATAAGCTGGTGGATGCAGGGATCGCAGTATTCCATGGATTCCAAGAAGATCCGAGACCATATTATGCCATGGCCGACTGTGTCGTGCTCCCAAGTTATCATGAAGGAATGTCAAATGTACTTCTGGAGGCAGCAGCGACCGGACGTCCGGTGATCACCAGCAATATTCCGGGCTGTAAGGAAGCCGTAGACGATGATAAGAGCGGGCTTCTGTGTGAAGCAGAGGACTGGAATGATCTGTACCGTAAGATGAGTAAGATCGCCCAAATGAGCCGTATAGAACGCGAAGCAATGGGAGTATGCGGCAGAGATAAGATGGCGCGGGAATTCGATAAGGATAAGGTTGTGAAGAAGACGATACAGGGGATCGAGAGAGTATAATATAATCAAAGACGGTAAAAAGGAAACTCCTTTTTGGCAGGTGCCAGAAAGGAGTTTCCTTTTATTAAAGATTTTTATTAAAGATTTTTATTAAAGATTTTTATCTAAGCTTTTTTATCTACCTTATCTACGGAATCTTCTCTTACGGATCACAGCTGCGATCACAGCAAGTGCTGCCAGAGAAAGAAGTGTGTACATCCATACCGGTGACTGATCGCCGGTTCTGGCTGCAGCTTTGTTAGAAGCTTTGCCGTTGGTTGATTTGTTAATATTTATATTCTTGGTTGTATTCTTGTTATTATTCAGGTTATGATTCGGATTCAGATTCTGTCCAGGATTATCGCTTCCAGGATTCTTCGGATCATCCGGTGTACCAGGATCCGGTTTGTCTGGATTTTCCGGATCTGGATTCTCCGGCTTCGGGTTCTCCGGGTCATCTTTGGCCTGGATCGTGTAAGTGGTCCATCCGCGTGCCAGAGGAAGCGAATATGTCTCACCGTCTAAAGTAACCTTCTTACAAGGCTCGCCATACGCGGACACATCGTCCATGACAAGCTCCGCTTTCGCATGATAAGTACCTGCCTTGGAAGGAACTTCGGAAAGTTCTTCTCCGACAGCACCGTTATCATCTGCATAGTAAGTCATCTTATAAGCAACGCCCTCTACCTCTTTGCCCAATACATAAGTATGGAAATATGGTGCAAGGTCGATCGGAGATCCGTTCTCCGTAAATGTCTCGTCATACGCACGGCTTAATACCGGAGCGTAATCAGATCCATACCAGGTGTAATAAAGTGCTTTCAGGAATTCGGTTCTTTCCGCATCTTTCTCGGCGTCTGTAGAAGGAGTATAGCCTTCTTCGTGGTTAGTGAAGTAATTACGCAGTTCATTTGCCGCAAACTGCATGCCGGCCTCATCTGCTGTCGTGTAGATGGTGAAACGCTTGTTCTTGAATGTAGTACCTGTCTTTACGTTCTTATCATTTACAATAACAATAGTGGCTTTGTAGTAAGAGGTGATGACATTATTACCAATGTACATTGCACCGGCGGTACTTTTGTCTGTCGGAACAATCTTCCCATTCTTATCATAAGTCAGTTTGTAGTAAGTATCTTTGGCTTTCTGACCGATGCCGGATTCATTGGATACGGTCTCTACCGTGTGATAGTTAAAGTACGTGTCAGCTTCTTTGAAAGGTTCTGTAGAACGGAAATACTTCACAAAGTCTTTTGCAACATCTTCAAACTGAGACTGTTCACCGGCTGTGTAACCTTCTCCGGAGAAAACGATCGTCTTATTGTTGTAATAAGGCATAGCACCCGGATAATCGGCTGTGTCGTTATTCTGAAGAGTCGTGGACTTGAAGGTAATCTCAAAGTCTTTGGTCTTGCTGCTGATCGCGGTTCCTGTGGCTTTGTCATAAGCGGTAAGGGTTACTTTGTAACGGCCAGGAGTTATCGGCGCATCGTCGCTGTCATAATTATAAGTAATCTCAGCGGCGTAAGGAACCGTTCCTTTATAATGCGCTTTTACCGTATAGTCTTTGTCATAATTAACGCTATAATTAAGGTCGGCAGGTTTGCCGTCGTATACCTTGGGCGGAACATCGAGCGTGATGAGATCCGGTAATTCGATCGTGTAGGAAGCTGTCTGACTGCATTTTTCATATGTGCTGTCTCCGGCAAATGCAGCTTCGATGGTATAGGTTCCGGCTTTGTTAGGAATACTGGATACTACGTTGCCGTTCTCATCCTTGTAAGTAAGCGTTAAAGCATCACCGAGCTTGTCGCCTGTGATCTCATTCTTGCCTCTGCGGAGGATAAAGTATTCTCGCATATCTTTGCCTGTGTCAGACTCATAGAACATATCTGCATAAGGCTGGAAGAATAACTTGGTTACATTCGAATCTTGGCAGAAGGTCTTGCGGATCTGTTCTTTACATACTTCGCAGAAAGCATACTGCTTACCAAGAAAACGCATCTTACAATTCTGGTGTGGACGGTACCATCCGTTACCGCCATTGTCATATTCATAGACACCGACTTCATTCTTACCGATGAAGCGTGACCAGCGGACCTTTGCCGGATCAGATTCAGCTGTCATATTCGGCATCTCGGCCGCATAGCTTGCACCTGCAAAATATTCATCCGAAAGTTTGGCAGTGGTGTGTCCAAGCTCGTGAAGCATCATCTCGAGTGATTCATTATTAAGAGAAGCAACACATACATCTCCGCCGCTTCCGCCGTATGTAGTAGCATTGACGATTACAACATTAAAGTCTGCTGCAGGAAGGTACTGATCTGATAACTGCTTTGCTTTCTTAGATCCATCTGAACTGATCGTAAGAAGACGCTGCATACCGCCTGACCAGAATGAAGATCCGAAGTAGGTGTCGCGTGTGTCTGCGTTTGCCTGCTCCTGGTTGATTGCTGTGTCTGCTTTTGCGCCCGATTCGTTCGATACAACTCCGAGAGCGTAGATCTTGATCGTATCTTTGAACTCATCCCAAGGAGAAGTATCCATCAGATAATCCGCGGTATTCTGAGCATTGGTATAGAACGAATCCTGCTCGGAAGCAGTGAAGCCGTCGCCGAAGATAAGCAGGACGAAAGCATCTTCGTCAGCCAGACTCTTGTCACCGTATACGAGGTGAGGAGTCTTGTCCGGAATCGGATCGGTAACTGCATCGTCAGCTGCCTTTACTTCCTTTGTCTCTTTCACGTCCTGCTTAGCAGCTTCCTTACCGGATGAAGCATCTGTTGCAGAAGTACCGGCTACAGAATCTGATACAGAATCCGAAACGGAATCGGGAGTGGTCAGGTTCGCATCGGTGGTCGCTGCATCTGTGGAATCCGTTACGTCCTTAACTTCCGGTGTCTCAGGACTTACAGTCTGTTCTTCGGAAGTAACCGGATCGGCTGCGAATGCATGGCCAGGCGGTACCAGTAATGAAGAAATTACCAGTGCGCCCGCCAGGACAGGAGCAAATCTCTTTTTCCAATAACTTTTTCTAAACATATAGGCCTCCTTTCAGTAATGCCAATGTGTGTTGGGCGTTACACGATAATTATCTCCCTTACATCATGTAAACACCAAATGTGTTAAAGTCAACATATCATATAAAATGCACAAATGCAATAGGAAAAGACGGAATAATATAGCAAAAATGACGAAAAGAATAGAAAAAGGAGATACATGAGAAAACGTGAAGTGTTATGAATGGAAAAGAAGGTGATATAAAACTTGTAGGGGTAGAAATGGAATATGAGAGGTAAATAAGAAAAAACGTTATAAATTACGAGATATCGGTACAAATGGTGAGTTATGCTTATCGTGCTGTATTGGAATATTAAGGAATATATGGTAGAATTAAGTGTTGAAAAACGCATGAAGCAGGTAAGAGAATCCCTGCAATATCAATCAATTTTTTGGAGAAGAATATGGACAAGAATTATATATTGATAATCGGATGGGTTGCCGTGATGGCGATACTGTCTGTATTGACATCGGTGAAACAAGAGGAGACGGTGTGTGGAAAAAAAGAATATCGGTGGAGACCGGTGTGGGCGGTTGTGACATTCTTACCGTTGATTATATGGTGCGGTAACAGAGGACATGTAGGTGATACGTGGGCATATGAAAAAAGCTTTTCTGAAATGCCAGTAAGCTTAGGCGGTATAGCATCTTATATGGCAACAGTAAAGAAGGATAAAGGCTTCTATTTTGTGTCGGCGGTCATCAAATGTATTGTGGGAAATCACGTTAATATATATTTTATAGTATTAGCGGCAATTCAGGCAGGGGTGCTGATATATGTATATCGTAAATATTCAAGCAGATATCTGGTAAGCTTTTTCTTATTTATTGCTTCGACGGATTACATTTCATGGATGTTCAATGGTATCCGACAGTTTCTGGCGGTTACGATTACGTTCATAGGAATTAAATTTATACTGGATAAGAAGTACGCAAAAGCAATTATTTTAATTCTGATTGCCTCATTGATGCATCAGAGCGCTTTACTGGTTATTCCATTTATCTTCATTGCACAGGGAAAGGCATGGAATAAAAAGACATTACTTTTTATGGTTGCGGTTATGGCAATTGTGGCTGGTATTGGGCAGTTTACAAATGTGTTGGATTCTATGTTAGCCGAGACGCAATATAAAAATGTTGTGTCTGACTGGCAGAGTTGGAATGATGATGGAACGAATGTGTTGCGTGTATTAGTATATGCGGTGCCATCTGTACTGTCTTTGATAGGATTAAGATTTATACGAAATGAAGATGATAAAGTTATTAATCTTTGTACAAATATGTCAATCGTATCAGTTGGATTCTATATAGTATCTATGTTTACAAGTGGAGTATTTATTGGTCGTCTTCCAATTTATTTTTCGTTATATAGTTATATATTATTGCCGTGGGAGATTGATCATATGTTTACGAAGCAATCAGCAAGATTGATTTATGTTGCAATGGTAGTGGGGTATCTGGGATTCTATTTGTATAGTGTTAATAATCTTTTTGGATAGAGAGGAGTATAATGATTCGAGTATTACATGTTGTTACATATATGGGGCGCGGAGGTCTTGAGACGATGCTTATGAATTATTATCGTCATATAGATCGAAGTAAAGTACAGTTCGATTTCCTAGTGCATAGAGAATTTGAAGCGGATTATGACGAGGAAATAAAGTCTTTAGGCGGAAGAATCTATCACGTATCAAGGCTTGTGCCGTGGAGTAGAAGATACAAAGCAGAATTGAGACGCTTTTTTAGAACTCATCCGGAATATAAGATTGTACATGTACATCAGGACTGCCTGAGTTCTGTAGCGTTGCAATGTGCGAAAGATTGCGGAATTCCGGTTCGAATTGCGCATAGTCATAACAGTAATCAAGACAAAAATATTAAATATTTGTTTAAAAGATATTATATGAGAAAAATCCCTGAAACAGCAACGGAATTATTTGCCTGCGGTAAAGCAGCGGGAGACTGGATGTTTGGAGGAAAGGCTTATCAGCTTCTTCCGAATGCAATTGCAGCGGAAAAGTATATTTATGAAGAAGAAAAGGCAAAAAAAATAAAAAAAGAGCTAGATCTTGAAAAAAATATAGTTATTGGACACATTGGAAGATTTAATCCGCAGAAGAATCATAAATTTCTGATAGACATTTTTGAAAAGTGTTTTGAAAAGAATCAAAAAGTAAGATTAATGTTGATAGGAGATGGAGAAGGGCGGAAAGAAATAGAAAACAAAGTAAAAGAACGGGGATTACAAGATAATGTCATTTTTATGGGCGTTAGAAAAGATGTCCCGGAATTATTACAGGCAATGGATGTGTTCGTATTTCCCTCCTTATACGAAGGACTTCCGGTTACTATGATTGAAGAGCAAGCGGCAGGAGTGCCTGCGGTTATTTCGAATCGAGTGTCGGAAGAATGTATTATTACAAAAGATCTGGTGAAAGTGGAAGGGCTGGAAGAAACTCCAGAACAATGGGCAGACAAAATCTTAAAACAAGCAAAGATTAACAAGAGTGACAGAAATGAAGAAATCAAAAAAGCAAAATATGATGTAGAGACAACCGCAAAATGGCTGGAAGAATATTATCTTAAGAAGGCAGAGGTGAACTGATATGGCATTATTAACAGTATTTACGCCTGCATACAACAGGGCAAGCACTTTACCACGTACATATCAGAGCCTTTGTGAGCAGGAATGCAAAGATTTTATATGGTTAATCGTAGATGACGGATCAAGTGATAATACAAGGGAACTGGTAGAAGGCTGGAAGAATCAGGATAACGGATTTGAGATACAGTATATTTATAAAAAAAACGGAGGAATGCACACTGCTCATAATGTGGCGTATGAGAATATACATACAGAATTGAACGTATGTATCGATTCGGATGATAGAATGGCAGAAGGAGCAGTTGAAAAGATTAAAAAGGCTTGGTTTGAGGTGAGAGAAAAAAATTATGCGGGATTGATAGGACTTGATGCAGACATGCTCACGGGAAAAATCATAGGAAAAGGATTCCCGGATGGACTGAGGGAGACAACATTGGGTGGATATTATGCATCTGGCGGAGCAGGAGATAAGAAATTAGTTTATCGTACGGATGTTATTAATAGCGTACCTCCATATCCTGTATTTGAAGGTGAAAAATATGTGGGATTAGTGTATAAATACACGTTGATTGATCAGAAGTATAAACTTGCTGTGCTAAATGATATATTGTGTGATGTTGAATATCAGGTGGATGGATCGAGCAATACGATGTTTCGGCAGTACTTGAAAAACCCTAAAGGTTTTGCTTTTTTGAGAAAGGTGGCAATGACTTATCCGATAAGTAAGAGGAGATTAATTCGAGATTGCATACATTATTGCTCTAGTAGTTTAATTGCAGAAAATAAAAAATATATTGTTGAATCACCTAGGAAATTACTTACTGTTTTGTGTACACCATTGGGGTGGATATTAACATTTGCTATTAAGAAAAATGAAAAAGAAAAGAGTAATTAGTTTTATAAAATAGGTTTGTTTTGTAATTTACAATATAGCTTTTATGGGAGATAGTTTTAATGAAGAAAAAAATGGAAAATGAGGTAGCTGTTATTATTCCAGTTTATAATGTAGAAAGTAAACTAAAAAAATGTATTAAATCTATACTGCGGCAATCGTATGATAAATTTTATCTCATTTTGGTTGATGATGGTTCAACAGATAATAGCGGAAAAATATGTGATAATTTTTCCTTAAAAGATAATCGAATCTATGTAATTCATCAGGAAAATAAAGGAAGTGTAGAAGCAAGAAAAAGTGGAATTTATTCGGACAAGGCAAAAGAAGTAAAATATTTAATGTTTTGTGATGCAGATGATGAAATGCCTTTAAAGGCAATTGAGATCCTAGTAAAAAATGCTGAAAAATATCAGGCAGATTGTGTCTGCGGAAATATGAATCGAATGATAGGGAGAATTTTTATTCCGCAATTTTTAATCAGATTTACACCAGCATGTTTTAGGGGAGAGAACGTGAAAGTGTATTGTCATAAGGAAATTATGAGTGAGTTATATGAAAGCTGTTTTGGTATAAGTAATTATCCAGTAAATCTTGTGGCAAAAATATATCGAAGAGAATTAGTGACTAATGTAGCAAAAGATAAGGCTATTGTAAAATTTATGGGCGATGATTTAAGTGTAACATTAAAAATCATGCCAAATATAAAAAAATTAGTTATTGTTTCAAACATAGTTTATCATTATAGAGTTGGTGGTGGTACATCTAAGTTTATGCCGTATATGTTAGATGATTTTTTAGCGTTATATCATTATAAAAATCAACTAAGAGAATATTATAAAATGGATCCTAAAGTTAAAATATATATGGATATTGAATTAGTAAATGTAATAAAATCATATTTTTTAATGTGTAAAACCGTGGGTAGTTATAATGAAAAGCAAATGAATCAAGAAATTTTTAAGATATTGCGGATTCCAGAAATGAAAGAAGTTGTTAAATCATTAAATAGAATAAGTGTTAGGGACACATTTATGAATCTCATTTTAGATAAAAATAGTGAGGAAATAAACAGTTATTTAAATGAATTGTGTAGAAAAACTAGATTAAAAAGAAGAATAAAAAAAATATTGAGAGTAGGGAGATAAAAAGGAGAAGATAATGATTCCCAAAAAAATACATTATTGTTGGTTTGGAAAAAGTGAATTACCTGCAAAAGCAAAGAAATGTATCGCAAGCTGGAAAAAATATTGTCCAGATTATGAAATTGTTGAATGGAATGAAGACAATTATGATGTACATCAAAATGCTTATACGACGTATACGTATGACAACAAAAGGTTTGCATTTTTAAGTGATTATGCACGTCTGCAAATTATTCTTCAGGAAGGAGGAATATATTTTGATGTTGATGTGGAGGTTGTAAGGCCATTGGATGAATTGCTTAGATATCCAGCATTTTTTGGATTTGAGACAGAAGAATATGTAAATACAGGAGTTGGATTTGGGGCAGAGATAGGAAATAAGATTGTTGAAGGGATGCTAAAAGAATATAATCCACTCCTTGACGGAAAACATGGAACAAGAGGATGTCCAATATTGAATACAGAAGCATTGGAAAAAAAAGGTCTAATACGAAATGGACAGAGGCAGCAAATAGAAGGAGCACAAGTATTTCCAATAGAATATTTTAATCCATATGATGATCCGACGGGAAGACTTAATAAAACGACAAAGACCTATTCAATTCATTGGTTTGCTAAAAGCTGGATGGGGAAAAAAGAAATATTAAGAAGTCAGGTACTAAAACCGATTCATCGGATGTTTGGAAAAGATGTTTTTAGAAGAGGTAAATAATGAAGAAGATATTGATAGTATCACATGCATTGGAGATAGGTGGTGCAGAAAGAAGTCTAATAGGATTGTTAGACGCTATAGATAAAAAAGAATATCAGGTTGACTTGTTTTTACTGCGCCATGAGGGAGAACTGTTTTCATTTATTCCTGAAGATATTCATTTATTACCGGAGATACCGTCATATACAGTACTTGCTCGTCCAATGGTGCAGATCTTGAAAGAAGGACATGTAGTATTAACAGCAGCAAGAATGTATGGAAAAATAAAAGCAAGTAGGTATATAAAAAAACATGGACATACAGACAGTGGGGTGCCGCTTGAGTACAGTCATAAATATACATATCGCTTTATGCCAGATATCCAGCCAAATGAGGAGTATGATCTGGCAATCAGTTTCTTGACTCCACATTATATTGTTGCACATAAGGTGCACGCAAAAAAGAAAATAGCCTGGATACATACAGATTATAGTAAGATTCAGATTAATGAAAAATCAGAATTAGAAATGTGGTCAGCGTACGATAGGATAATTTCAATATCTGATGATGTGACAAAAACATTTCTTAAAATCTTTCCAACATTATCAGCAAAGATTGTCAAAATAGAAAATATTATTCCAGAAAAATTAATTGTACATCAATCAAAGGAATTTGTTCCAATAGAAGAGATGTCAGATGATAGTATAAAAATATTGTCTATTGGAAGATATTGTACAGCAAAAAATTTTGATAATGTGCCGAAGATATGTAAATATTTGGTAAGCAGAGGGATGAATGTAAAATGGTATCTTATAGGGTTTGGTTCAGATGAAAAACTTATAAAAGAAAAGATAAAAAAAGAACATATGGAAAAAAATGTTATTATGCTTGGGAAAAAATCCAATCCATATCCGTATATTTGCAGATGTGATTTGTATGTTCAACCTTCAAGATATGAAGGAAAATGTGTTTCCGTAAAAGAGGCGCAGATGTTGGGAAAACCGGTAGTAATTACTAATTATGCAACGGCAAAAAGTCAATTGGAAGATGGAGTGGATGGAATAATTGTGTCCATGGATAATGAAAAGTGTGCAGAGCAAATAGAACAGGTATTAAAAGATGATGAAAAAATGAAGAGAATATCTCAAAAGTGTATGGAAAAGGATTATTCTAATGCTACAGAAATAGAAAAAATATATATTATGTGTACATATTAATTGAACTTAATCAAGTTAGAAGAAAGAGGAAAAAATGGTATTGGTTAGTATTGTTGTCCCAATTTATAAAGTCGAAAAATATTTATCAAGATGTGTTCAGTCGTTGTTGAATCAGACTTTGAAAGATATTGAAATAATACTGGTTGATGATGGATCACCGGATAAATGTCCGGAAATGTGTGAGAACTATTTGAAAGTAGATAAGAGAATTAAAGTTGTACATAAGGTTAATGGCGGCTTAAGTAGTGCACGAAATGCCGGAATCAATATTGCTACTGGAAAATATATAGGTTTTGTAGATTCGGATGATTCAATATTACCTACTATGTATGAAGAATTATATAACGTGATTAATAAGTATAATTGTGATTTCGTTATGTCGGATTATAAGAGGATTATGCGTGATGGAAGAGAAAATTTAAAAAGTCTTAATATTGCAAAAGGATACTATGATAAGAAACGGATTATTAAAGAAATTTATCCAGAGCTAATTATGGGGCGTAATCTGGATTATGGTCCATTGTTGTCAGTTTGGCATTGTTTATATAATTCGAATTTTTTGAGACAGTATAATTTACGATTTGATGAAGAGGTTAAATGGTCGGAAGATAATATTTTTAGTGCATTTGTTGGGTATTATGCTAATTCTTTTTATTATTTAAAGGGAAGAGGATTATATAAGTATTATGAAAATGCGGGAACAATTACGACCAGTTATCGTGAAGGTGCGTGGAATGTTTATTGTACTATGAATGACCATCTGAGAATGTTTTTTGACAATAAAAAAGAGTATAATTTTTCACAACAATTAAATTTGCATCAGATTTATTATGCATGCAATTGTTTGGGACAATTAAAGCATGCAGATTTAGAGAAAGAAGTAAAAAATAGAAAGGCGCAGGAAATTTTAAAATCTGAAAAATTAGCAGAGGCTTTTTATAAATTCGATTATCCGAAAGAATGGTCATGGAAACTGAAGGTACAGATTTGGTTGATAAGGCATAAAATGTGGAATGTATTAAAGATATTTTAGTTAAAATGGTTTTATTTGAGACATTATGGCTGTGATAAACTTTATATTTAAATTAGTAGAAAGGTTTAACTATAAGATGGGGGAGTTATTTATGAGAAAGAAGGTTATATTATGATTCCATTGGTATCAATCATAATGCCGGTATATAATAAAGAGTTGTATTTGAATAGAGCTTTGGAAAACATTTGTAATCAAACATTTGATAATTGGGAACTAATTGTTATTAATGATGGTTCTACAGATAACAGTAAAACAATAATTGAGGAGTATGTAAAACGTGATAAACGTATAGTGGCTTATCATCAGAACAATAAAGGGGTTTCAGATGCAAGAAATAAAGGGTTAAAATATGCAACAGGTAAATGGATATGGTTTGTAGATTCGGATGATATTCCTTCAAAGTCTTTTTTGTCAGAAGTTTTTAAAATAAATTTAAAAAGAGAAACAGATATAATTGTAGGAAACTATATGAAAGTATTTCCAGATTGCAAGATTGAAAATGTAATATTAGATGAACAGGGGTATATTCAAAATAAAGATTTTCCTGTACTATTTATGAAATATCAATATGTAACAGGATTCTGGGGATACCTTTGGAACAAATTACTTCGGCGTTCATTAATTGAAGAAAATAAGTTGACTTTTGAGGTCGGATTAACACTTGCAGAAGATTTAAAATTTATGGTACAAGTGTATCAATGCTGTAAAGTAATTTATATTTTATCCCAAAAAGCAATCAAGTATACAGTTAGTGCACAAAATTCATCTGCAGAAAAGAAAGTGGACTATCTGGCGCAGTTAAAAATTCAGAATATGATTTATGAATGGATTATAGAAAAAAATAAGAATGAACAGTATAAATCCTTTTTGCAGAAGCAACTTAGTTATTATGTAGCATTTAGTATTTTCTACGGTTTCGAAGATGGGAATTTACCCCAAATGATTATAAAAGAAATTGATGATTCAGAGAAAATTCTTACTTTAATAAGTGAGAATGAAATTGATAAGGTAATGCGACCAATTGTTATATATGTAAAAAAGAAAAAATGGATACGATTGTATTTGTATTTATATGGAAGAAATCTGATTCGTAGTGTTTATAGAATATTACAAAAAAGAAGGGAAAGTTAAGAATGAGATTTGTATTATATAATCATGTGGGAAGTGCAAATCATGGATGCGAAGCATTGGTTAGAACAATTTCTAGTATGTTAGGAAATGAAAAAATAATTTTACTTTCTGACGCTCCAGAAGAGGAAGAAAAATATGGAATTACGAACGACATAACAGTATACCCAGCTAAGTCGATGGAGAAAAAAAGGGTAGCAGATTTTATTTATTCTTATGCAAAATTAAAATTGGAGGGAAATTATTTTTATATGGATATTCTTCCATATAAAGAATCAATTAATAAGTTAGACAGAGAAGATGTTTTGGTATCTATTGGAGGAGATATTTTTTGCTATGAAGATTATCCTAAATATAATCTTTTGCATCAGTATGCTTTAAAAAAAAATAAACATAGTATTTTAGTAGGCTGTTCCATTGAAAAAAAATCATTAGAAGACAATTATCTAATAGAAGATTTAAAATCGTTTGAAATAATTACGGCAAGGGAGCATATGACTTATAATGCTTTGAAGGATGCGGGATTAGAGAATGTAATATATTGTCCTGATTCAGCATTTTGTCTTTCAAAATGTGAAACAAATTTACCAACAAATTTTATACCAGGAAATACTATTGGTATAAACATAAGTCCGTTGGTTTTAAGAAGAGCAGTAAATAGTAAGATTATTATGGATAATTTTGTGGTGCTGATAAAGGAAATATTAAATAGTACGGATTCAGTTATTGCCTTGATTCCACATGTTACATGGAAAAGTAATGATGATAGAGAACCATTAAGTATTTTGTACGATAAATTTAAATACAGTAATCGCATTTGCTTAATAGAAGATCAAGATGCACAAAAGTTGAAATGGGTTATTTCACAATGTTCATATTTTATTGGAGCGAGAACACATGCAACCATTGCTGCATATTCAACAGGGGTTCCAACATTAGTTTTAGGATACTCAGTTAAATCAGAAGGAATTGCACAAGATATTTTCGGACAAACAAAGAATTACGTAGTTCCTTATCAAGATATTGTATCAGAATATACTTTATTACAGAGTTATCGCTGGATAAAAAAGCATTCTGTTGAAATTAGAAAAGTATTGTTAGATACGACAAAAAAGTATCAAGAAATAATTAGGGAGACAGGTAAATTATTAAAGAAAAAGTATTATGAGGGGCAGGAATAATGAAAGAAAGTAATCAGCGAATTGGTTCTTTTGATGCTTTGAGGATTATATTAAGTTTGTTTGTAATATTATTACATTTTAATAATTCGAATGGTGGAAATGCTTTGAAGTATACAGAAAATAATATGATAGGACATGAATTTTTACTAGTTTGTGAAAGCTTAGCAATTTGTGCTGTAAATACGTTTATGATTTTATCAGGATATTTTTTGTATAAAAAACAGATGCGAAGAATTATAAAGCCAATTTTGCTGATTTTAACAGTAATGGGATATAATAGTTTTTTTACACTAATAAAAATGATAAGTGTTGGGCAATTTTCACTGGGAATATATATACGGAGTTTAATACCAATTAATTATTTTGCATGGTTATATAGTGTTGTATATTTACTTTCACCGTGGATTAACATTATGATTAAAAATGTGACAAAAAAGCATATGCAAGTATTATTAATATTAATGCTTATATTATTTTCTGTTTATCCAAGCATAGTTGATATATATTGTGGAATTTCTGGAACAGTAATTAACGGAATAAGTACTGTTTCATCTACCGATAGTGGTTCGGGATATACATTAGTAAATTTTATCATGATGTATTGTATAGGAGCGTATATTCAAAAATATAAATGTATGATAGGGCATAAAAAAAGTATGTTGGGTTTTGTTTTTTGCTCAATATGTACATTTTTCCTAATACATTATACGTTTAATGCTATTTATTATAATAATATTGCTGTTGTTTTATCGTCAGTATTTTTAGTGTTGCTTTTTTGTGAAATAAAAATAAAAGAAAATATTATTGTGCTGACACTGTCTGGGTTAACCTTTCAAGTATTTGTTATTCATTGTTGCATGTATGAAATTTGGGAGAAAAAAATGGGTATAAAGAGTATTTTATCTGGTAACATAGCAGCAGTAATAGGCGGATCTTTTTTGGCGGTCATAGTTATGTATGGCTTTAGTGTTGGAGTTGCATTAGTTGGAAGGTTTATTTCAAAACCAGCTACATATGTATTAGGGAAGTTTGTGAAGGGATACTATAATATACAAACTGAGAGGGAAGAAAAATGAAGAATGAATTAGTAAGCGTAATAACACCATGTTATAATGTGGCAAATACATTAGTGTGTTATTTACAGTCATTATTAAATCAAACATATGAAAATATAGAAGTAATTGCTGTTGACGATGGATCAACAGATGAAACTGCAAATATCTTAAAAAAATATATTTCAATTTTTTCCCAGCATCGTATGACACTTAAATATATTTATCAGAAAAATTCTGGTTTAGGTGCAGCAATAAATACAGGATTAAAATATGTAAGCGGAGAATATTTATGTTGGGCTGATCCAGATGATTTTTATATTCCGACATCGATTGAAAAAAGGATAAAAATATTACAAGACCATTTAGAGTTTGCAGTTGTAAGTAGTGATGCGTATGTATTTTATTCAGAAAATTTGCAAAAACCTATTAAAAGAGAGGCAACAAGATTTGTACATCGGTATGAATATAATCAATTTGAATATTTGTTAACGGAAGAATCTCATTTTTGTGCAGGATGTCATATGATACGAATGTCTGCATTTGATGAAGTAAATCCTGAAAGAAAAATATATCCGGCCAAGAGAGGGCAGAATTGGCAGTTATTATTACCTGTTTATTATAAATATAAAAGATTTTATTTAGATGAGCCATTATACGCATACATAATATATCCAAAGAGTATGTCATCAGGAGACACAACGAAAGAAAAAGAATTACAAAGATGGGAAGAACATGAAAAAATAATTAATGAAACATTGGCTAAAATTCCTTTACAGGATACAGAAAGGGAAAAATATACACAAATAATAAATGTTCGTTATGCAAAGAAGCGATTTTATACAGCGATAGATTACAAAGATAAAAAACTTTTAAAAGAACAGTATTTATTTTTAAAATATTGTAATGAAGATATAAGTGAAATCAGAACGTCATATTTGCGAAATTACTATCTTTTATGGAAGATATATTATAAATTAAAAGAAATAATAGAGGGAAATAATGTGTAAAATTTCAATTATAGTACCGGTATATAATGCCGAAAATTCATTGGTAGCTACATTAAATAATATTCGAGAACAAAGTTTAGAAGATGTGGAAATAATTTGTGTAGATGATGGTTCAACAGATAATTCATCTAATATAATTAAAAAAATTCAAATACAAGATAAGAGAATCTATAATATATATCAAAAAAATCAAGGGGCGGGTGTTGCACGTAATAAAGGTATTTCGGTTGCAAAAGGTGAATATATAGCATTTATGGATGCGGATGATTTTTATCCAAATATGTTTGTTCTTGAAAAACTTTATTTGGCAGCAAAAAGGAATCAGGCATTGATTTGTGGAGGCTCAGCACAGGGAATAGGAAAAAATGATAGAAGAGCATTTGAAATAGAAGGGTATATGGAGTTTTCTGATTATCAATTTGACTTTTTGTTTGCTAGGTTTATTTTTAAGCGCTCTTTTTTAAATGATAGAAAAATTGTTTTCCCAAACTTGAGAGTATATGAAGATCCTATTTTTTTGGCTAAAGCATTAATAGAAGCAAAAAAATTTTTTGTAATAAAAGAAGCGGTATACACATATACAGGTTCACATCAGATTCAAACTATGAATTTAGAAAAAATAAAGGATTATATTATAGGTATAACGCAATCTCTATATATATCTTCTGCTAATCACTTGGAAAGATTGCATAGAGACACATTTGAACGTCTTGATCGAGAAGTTTGTTATTATGCAGAAAAGTACTTATACGAGGGAGATAAAGAAATTTTAAATTTGTTGTTAAAGGCAGATGTTGCGATAAATCGTGAATTAATTGGAATTGACGAAAATTATCATCTTCCAGTGATTATTTCAATGTGGAATGCAGCATGTAAATATATGAGGTTAAGAAATATAAAACCTATTAAGAAATTTTTGCAAATAATAAAAAAATAATAGTATAGTTGGATGTTTGAAAGGAAAAATCATGAATGCTAAGAGGAGTATCTATAATATTTTCTTTGGAATGCTAAGTCAGATTATTTCGATTGCATTGGGTATTATGATTCCTAGATTGGTATTGGTAAATTTAGGGTCAGAATCTAATGGCTTATTGTCTTCAATAAACCAAGCAATGGTTTATTTAAATTTATTAGAAGCGGGGATTGGAACAGCAACATTACAGGCGTTATACAAGCCTGTTGCAGAACGGAATACACAGGATATTAACTGTATTTTATCTGCAACGAACAAGTACTATAAGAAAGTCGGAACATGGTATTTTATCGCAGTTATAATATTGGCTGTGCTTTTTCCTGTTATAGTTAATTCTGAACTGTCTTATTTAACCATTTTTTGTGTGGTTTTTTTAAGCGGAATGTCTCAGGTTATTAATTTTTTCTTTCAAGGGAAATTCAGAATTTTAATGCAAGTTGAAGGGAAAAACTATATTTTAACAAATTTGGGAACTGTCATTAATGTATTTTCAAGTATTGGGAAAATCATCTTACTTTTGCAAGGCTTTGATATCGTTGCATTGCAAGTTATGTACTTTGTGTTTAATGTTTTGCAAATGCTTTACATAAAAAACTACATAAGAAAAAATTATAAATGGATTGATCTTTCGGTTACACCAAATTATGAAGCAATTTCTCAAAGAAATTCGGTAATGATACATCAAATATCAGGATTAATTTTTGAGAATACAGATGTACTTATTATAACTATTGTATGTGGATTAAAAACAGTAAGTGTATATTCTATGTATGTGATGCTATTTGGTATGATAGGAACAATTATTTCTACAATAAATAGCGGTGTATCTTTTGCCATGGGACAGGCTTATAATACAAATAAAAAGAGATTTAATGTGCTATATGATGTTTTTGAAACATATAATATGTCTTTAACTTTTTCATTATATTGTGTTGCAAATATTTTTATTTTGCCTTTTTTAAAGTTATATACCAGAGGCGTTTCGGATATTAACTATGTAGATAAGATATTGCCATATTTATTTATTGCAACATATTTGTTGTCTAATGGACGCTCAGCAGCTCAAAGGGTAATTGAGTATGCGGGACATTTTAAATTAACGCAGGATAGATCAATAATTGAATCGATAATAAATATAGTTGTTTCGTTAATTTGTGTTAATAAATTTGGAATTTACGGAGTATTATGTGGAACAATTGCAGCACTATTATATAGAACAAATGATATGATTTTATATGCGGCTAAAAAATTATTGAAACGCTCCCCATTTAAAACATATATAAAATGGGGCACAAATGCAATGATATTTGCAGTATTTATGCGAGCATTTTCGATAGTGTATGCAAAAATTGCTATAGAAAATTATTGGGAACTTCTTTTTCAAGCAGTGTTAGTATGTATATTGGTTATTCCTACATTTTTTATTGTAGGATCAATCATAGATAAGGATTCATTTAGATTTTGTGCCTCTTTTTTTAAGGAGCACATAAATGATATTGAAAGAAAATGTGGGAGAGAAAAAGAGTAATACAATGGCAAATAAGATTTATAGTAAGCAAGATGCGGTAATGAGCAGAGGCTTAGCAATTCTTTGTATGGTTGTTTTACATTTATTTTGTAGAACAGGAAAAGATGTATTTGGAAAGCCATTGCTGTGGATAAATAGTACAATTCCAGTTGTGTTTTTGTTTGGCTTTTTTTCGGAAATTTGCGTTCCGCTTTATTCATTGTGTGCAGGATACGCCAGACAATATATGGAAGAAAAGAAAAAATCTTCGTGGAAAAATAATTTTCATCGAATTATGAAGTTAATGGTTAATTATTGGATTGTTTTAGTTCTTTTCTCTATTCTTGGTCTTATCTTTGATGTAGATAATAAGATTCCGGGATCATTAATTAAATTTTTGAAAAGTATTGTTCTTTTGCATAGTTATAATGGGGCATGGTGGTATTTGAATACATATATTTTATTATTATTGATTCCAACAAAAATATTATTGAATCCGATTAAAAAAGTAGAATATAAAAAAGGACTTATTATGTGTTTGCTTTTTGAAATCGGTTGGTATGTTGTAACAAAAATAGGATTAATTCCAGATGTACCGGAAAAAATGAAAGTGGTTTTGTTTATAAAAAATGAATTGGTAAATTTAATTACTGTTTTACCCTTTGTTTGGGCGGGTGCAATTATTTGTAAAGAAAAACTGGTTGATAATTGCAATAGTTGGCTAAAAACACATGTGAAATTGAGATGGCAAAATAAATGTTTAATAATTGTGTGGATAGGAATATTTTGTTTATTTAATTTGCTCCATAAAGCAGTGTTAGTAGGAATCGTAGCATTTTGTAGTTTTATGATATTTAATTTGATAAAAAAGCCAGAGATAGTTAAGAAAATATTTCTGTTTTTAGGAAAGCATTCGACGAATATTTGGCTGACACACATGTTCTTTTATTTAGTTTTATTTAAAGGTCTGGTAATAAGAGCACAATATCCTATATTAATGTTAGGATTTATGCTTATATTGTGTATAGCAACATCTTATATAATAATGGGAATAGAACATCTTATTTATAATTTTATAGAATATATTATGTGTTATCGAGAGCGTTTACAAAGAGAGAAAAGGTAAATTAGTTGTAGAGAATGAATTAGGCTTGAATAGTTTTTATAAATAAGCAAAACATTCGAGTACCCAGCAGTATGAGGGAGGATTGGAAAGAGTTACATTAAAATGAATCCAATTTTGGTGTTGGACATTTATTAAGAAGAGTAAAAGGAGGATATTGTGACTTGTTTTAAGTACACAATTTATTAAAAAGAATGAAGATACCAATTAGGATGCGAAAAGAAAATTAATAGAATTCATTTAAGAGAAGGATATGATTTTATGGCTGAAATATTTGTAAGATACATAATGATTAAGAAAGATGTAAATAAAGAAGAGTTTCAACTAATTGATAAAGTTAAACAATTTTTTAAAGAAAATTATGATATCGATCAATTGGAGGGGATAATTAATATCGAAAAAGGTGAACTAAGTTATTATATCAAACCAAATAGTGATGCTACGAGATGCTTTGTATCTTTCGTAGCAAAGGGACATATTAGAATTATATCCAAAGCTATTGAAGATGTTAATTATAAATTAAAATCATCTAAATTCCAAAAATATTTTTATATTTTAAAAGCATATGATGGGTTGTCGAAATATTATTGTGAAAAATTATATCCTAAGTATTCAGAGTATGAAAGAAAACTTAGATGTATGGTGCTGTTAATAGTAACCAAAGCCTATGGCAAAGGTTGGGTAGCAAATACGGTAAAAGGTGAATTGCAGAAAAATGTTACTACTAAAGCAAGGGGCAATATAAATAGAATTCCCATGGAAGATATTCTGGAATATTTTGATTTGAGCGATTTGGAGAATTATTTATTTGCACCACAAGAAATAGATATAGCTGAGTTTGTAGAAAAAGAATTATCACCAGAAAAATTGGCATTATTAGATAAAGCTCAAATTTGTTTATTGATAAAAAAGGCAAGACGACCAAGTTGCTTGTGGGAAAGGATTTTTACAGGTGTTGGCAATGTAGAAGAATGGAAAGAAATTACTAAATCGGTACATGATGTACGCAATTGTGTGGCGCATAATAAGAAATTATCAAAAGAAGAATGTGATGAAACATTAAAAACTCTGAAAAAAATAAATAGTAAGTTGGATGCAGAAATTGATGCGATTATAGTTCAAGAGATTGAAGATGAGAAAAAGATAGATATCCTGGGGAATTTTGCCTTTACAACTCAAAAGTTAAAGATAGAACAATCAGAGCATATTGGAATGGATATACTATTAAAAGAGTTTAGTCGAAAAGTAAAAGAATTGGTTACGCCAATAGAAAAAAAATGGCAGTCAGAAATATCAGAGGTATTAAAAAAGAGTATGAATTCGGAGGTAAAGAGATTATACGAGGATGAATATCATAAGGATATTTCCCAATTTGTCAATGCTATTACACTAAATGATAACTGGAAAAATATTTCTGATGAGATAAAAAAACTTAAAAAGGATATGGCAATAGAACAAGAACAAATTAATGCTATTAGGCTAGCGACTAAATTTGAAAAATTTGAAGGTTAATTGATACTGACAAGAAAATTATTAAGTGAAAAATAAGAAAAATATACATATTGTGGAGAAAAACGGTCGCAATCCGTTTCTGAATAGCCGATACATTCTGTGTCTATAAAGAATGTATTGCAATTATATATACTTATATGTTAATATAAAATAAAAAATATAATCAAAAAGAGGTGAAAGCAGAATTATGAAAATAAATAAAATGAATAGTTTAAATCGGATATTTACACGTAATATGCTGCGCCTCTTTATAGACGGAAAAGAAAATGAAGTGTATTCTGCAGTTATAAGACGATATATTAATAATACTGAACAAAAAAATAATCAGCAGTTAATAAGTGAGATATATAGTATATTAAAGAAAAATTACAGAAATGAATACTTTTACAAAAATACATTATTGAATAAATTGCTTTTAGGAGTGCATAGCGTTAATACAACTACAGCGTTAACGGAAGTTGCAATAGCAAAATCAAAGGCAGATTTTGTGTTGATAAATGGGAAAGCAGTTGTGTATGAGATAAAAACTGAATTAGATAATCTTGAAAGATTAAATTCACAACTAGAGGATTATTATAAGGCATTTGATCATGTGGCAGTTGTCACTTATGAAAAGAATTTACTTCAATTGCAAAAAATATTAGAGTTTGTAGACAAACCTGTTGGGATTTATGTATTACGCCGAAATGGAAGTTTAGGAATGATTCGTGAACCAGGAATGTATAGAGAATCGCTGGATAAAGAGATTATTTTTAAATTACTAAGGAAAAATGAATACGAAAAAATAATTCAGAAATATGGAGAATTGCCGCAGGTTACTCAATTTAAATATTATTCTGCATGTAAAGAAGAGTTTTTTAAAATACCAATAGAAGAGTCTTATATAGAGGTATTAAAAGTATTAAAGGAGAGAATGCAAATAGTAAAGGAAGAATTTGTAAAGGTTCCTTATGAACTAAGATTTTTAGCGTATTTTATGGATTTAAAAATTGAGGACTATCAGAAATTGGAATATTTTTTAGAGTGTAAGTATGAAGGAGCGTGATGATATGTATTTTCCTTATTTAAGAGGTAGGCAATTTGAGTTGATTGCTTTACGAGAATTAGTAGAAAAAGATGTTTTAAGTAGTAAGATTATACCAGTTATTGAACCAGTGAAGCTGTCATCTACTCTTCTTAAGACTATAGAAATGTATGGCAATAATAATAAAAAGCTAGCATTTATTACAAATCCTGGAGTTGGCAGTTTTAAGAGTGAGTGGCGGGAAGAAAAGAATAAAAAGTTAAAAGAAAATCTGAAAGAATATTTAAAAGAGAATGATAATATTCTCTATATGCATATATTAAAACCACATGAAAATCAGGACGATTTTATAAATAAACATGCGGAGAGTATGGGAACAATCTGTGATAATAGAGATGCTATTCCAGTGTATACAGAATTTTTTTCTGATAGGGATGTAAAATATAATTTGATTCCGGATGAAAGTGGATTTAGAAGAAAAATTAGAAGGAACCGTGTGCTTTTGGCAGATAAATTTAATAAGCAAAATAGAAATAATGATTATATTAGAGTTGATGATGAACCATTTTCGGAAGATCATTTATTTTATTCGGAAGATGGATATGTGGGTTTTTCAGATTATTCTGTTGTTGGAAAAGATTATAGTGAAACGGGATTTGCACCATATGCAGTAGCGATACATATTGTTTATTTTGATGAGGATAAGAGTTTAAGAATAAAACATTTTGTTTCAGATTCTAATGATGATATAAGTGATCAGGCTGGAAAGTTTCAGGAAGCATTGACTAAACTTATAGTGTGGAATAAAGAGAAAAGACTTAATACTGTCGCGATGAGGGAATTTGAGGGATTATATGAAAGAGAGGCTTATCCAGGATTGGGAACCGTTAAGAAGCTTACGATTATGCATCATTTAGAATTGATTGGGCAATATTTGGATGAGGAGTAGCCTATGATAGTTTGTGAAAAATGCTTTTGCGATACAGAAATTATTTCCGTTATTAGAAATAAAGAAGATATAGGGAACTGTCCAATGTGTAAAAGCAAAAATGTACATATATATGACACTGATAAGTATGAGGATTTAAGTATAATGTTTGATGAATTAATAAGCATATATACTCCGATTACTCAATTGTTGAATTCTTATCCTAAGTCTGATACTCGGTTATTAAAAAGCGAGTTAATTAAGAATTGGAATATTTTTAACAGGAAAAGCGAAGCAGATGTGTACAATATAATTACTGAAATATGTAAAGAAAAATATGAATATAATGCAGAATTATTTGATCAGCCGATAGGGATTCAAGAATTATATGAACAGGATTATTTAGCGAAACATTCATTATTGACTACAAATTCTTGGGAAGATTTCGTAGATGCATTAAAAACAAAGAATCGTTTTCATACACATTACATAAATCTGGAATTATTAGAAAGATTTTGTTCGTATATTCGAAAACCGTATAAAGCAGGGGAATGTTTTTATCGTTGTAGAATTTCTACGGAAGAAGGAATTCCAATGGATAAAATGGGTGCACCACCAATCGAATATACTACGGATGGAAGAGCAAATGCAAAGGGGATTCGGTGTTTATATTTAGGAGATAGTGCGGAAACCACGATATATGAAACAAGAGCCGGTGCCTATGATTTTGTGACTGTAGGAAAATTTAAATTAAAAAAAGATATTATTGTTGTTGATTTAAAAAGAATTAATCAGATAAGTCCTTTTATTGAGGAATTAGATTGTTTGGAATATGCAATCAATAAAGAACATTTAAATAAGATTAATAATGAAATGGGTAGAATTATGAGAAGGAGTGATAGTGCATTAGATTATATTCCGACACAATATATTACAGATTTTGTTAAAAGTATTACTCATAATGAGGTTGCGGAGTATGCTGGAATAGAATATAAGAGTGTAATGCATGAAAATGGGTACAACTTGGCAATATTTAATCCTGAGTTGTTTGAATGCATAGATACAAAAATATATAAAATAGATATGATAGACTATAGGAAACATGTTATGTAGTGACAATGCATACTATAGTATTGATACAACTATAACGAGGATAAAGAAGGTCTTATTGGAAATAAAAGATAATACCGCTGAGTAAGTCGTAAACGAAGAAAATGATGTAAGTAACGTATGAAGACATATTAGGTATTCCGGGGAAGATTATAAAAATAATTTTTTGCCTGATTGGAATCATATATGCAATTAAAATAATAAAGGATATATATGAAATGCATAAAAACAAATATGACCACAATATATTACTAAATGACATACAAAAACTAGATAAAATCCAACACAAGCATTCATTAGTCGCCATCCAGTTTCCAGACACTTCCGCAGAAAAGAAGTATCTTGTATATTACGATGAGCGGTGGGATTGTAAATTATTTTTGAATTACAAGACTGTGGATAGAGCAGATGAGGAATCGGTGATAAATAAGGTGTCGGCAGATCTGAATGTGGATAAAAGTCAGATAAACTGCAGATACATATCGTCAAAAGTACAGGAGAAATATTCTGAAAGCCATCAGGAGAATAGAATCTATAATCACAGATTGTACGAGATAAAGATTCAAGTATTTCCGGAGGATGAGCAGAAGGAGAACTTTGTTGTTAATGGCAGACACTATTATTGGATGAGTATTTCCGACATGGAGAGAGATCCTAATATTGTGAAGAAGAATCTGGATGTTATTGATTTTGTTAAAGAATCGATGCATACATAACATAAGCGCAGGCAAAATGGCATACGCCATTTCCCTGCGCTTTTATTATACCAAAGTATGCAAGAGAAGTTGCCGGTGGCAAGTTCTCTGTATCCTTATAGCCGAATAATCAAAATACTATCTGTTTTTACGTCTCTTACTAATAATAGTATAAATACATCCTGCAGCGATCATAAGTGAAAGAACCAGTGAAACTGTATAAAGAATCATGCGATTATTGTCACCGGTTTTTACCTTGCCATTTGTAGACTTCTTATTTGTACGATTAGCATTAGTAGTCTTTGGAGATGCTGTAGTAGTTGCTCCGTTCTGACCATTGGATGTGTTGTTACCTGTAGAACCAGAGGTTGTACCATTGTTAGTTCCGGAAGGATCTGTTGTTCCAGGTGTGCTCGGTTTGTCAGTATCCGGTTTGTCAGTACCTGGTTTGTCAGTATCTGGCTTGTCAGTACCTGGTTTATCAGTACCCGGTTTGTCAGTGCCTGGTTTATCAGTACCTGGCTTATCCGTACCTGGTTTATCCGGTGTCGGATTTTCTGATCCGTCGGTTACTCTCCAGAGCTGTGTTCCCCAGAACGGGTTAGCCATACCGAGGAAGAGTCCGTTGTCTGTCGGAATAAATGCACGTCCGCCGTGGTTATAGATATCGCCGAAACCATTGCGGGTGAGTGTTGTAAAGTTTACTCCATCGGAAGAGATCAGTACGTCGCATCCTTTTTCCTGTGTGTGGATGATGTTGCTGCATCCAAGGTAATATACGAAATGATGGAATGCAGTGTTGAAGACGTTGTTCTCAATCTTCTGTGCAAGATCTGGGTTCAGGCGGTTAAGGATTGGTTTTACATATTTGTTGTAATTATTTACCATATCCAGATATACATCGACGATGTCAGATGGTTTATTTCTCTGTGTGTAAGCAGCTGTCTGAGAATCGTCAGAAGAAAGTGTCTCGATTTCATCCAGCTGATCTAACATCTGGTCGATGGCATCTGCTTCTGTGTCTGTAAGTTCTGCATTTGTGTTGTCTGTTACAACTGCTTCCTGGTCTTTTGCGGCTTCTGTAGCTGTCTGATCAGCAGTATTATCAGCGTCTGTATTCTCCTGAATATTTTCCTGAGTATCTTCTGCGGTATCTTCTGTGGCGGCCTCTTCTGTTGTGCTTTCTTCTGCGGTCAGTGCTGCGCCGGAAGGAGTTTTCTTAAGGCTCTGAAGAAGTTCTTTGACATAAGTCATCTTCTGTGAGAATTCTTCAGGTGTCATTTCCAGAAGACTTCCGTCGGTCAGCTGTGTGAATCCGGATGCGAGTGTTGCGATATCGAATGTTCCGATCAGGAGCTTTCCGTGGTATTCAGAGAATCTCCACAGATACTGTGTGGAAGCTGCTCCGAATCCGTCGTCGTTGATGAGTTCGATATTTTCATTCTTGTCCATGCGGTTCAGGCATGCTGGGTTCTTCAGATCTTCATAGAGAGACTGGAAATCACCGGCATTACCGATTTCGGCGAGGTCAAGCATCGGGTCGTTATAGCCGCCGATGTAGAGATGGTCGTCATATGCGAACAGATTACCTGCGCAGGATTCTTTCTTGCCAAGTCCGAATTCGTATTTGGCACCTTTGGATGTGTCTCCGATGATCGGTGTCCAGTTCCAGGTTCCGTCGGCTTTCGGATCACCGCGGTATACGGCGAATCCCTGTTTGTGATTGACGCCGGTTGTGGCATCTGTCTTGCCTGTTACCATGGATACGTACAGAGATCCGTTGAATGGAACAAGATCCCATAATCCGCCGCCGTTGATACTGTCGCGGATCCAGCAGGCCGGAAGATTGTCGAAGGTCTCCTGGTTGGCGATAACGGACCAGCTGTCTACGTCTTCTGGATTTGTAGTGGAAAGAAGACGTACACCCTGCATACGTGGGTTATCGTCTTTGTAACGCACGTCTTTTTTGGCCATTGCTTTGATCGCATTCTGGTATGCCTGTGGAAGCTGTGAACCGGATGCGAACATGTTGTCTGGATCTGCGCCGTCGGTAGCCAGAGATACGAGAAGCTTGCCATCCATAACGGTGAGTCCGCGGATCCCGTTGGCGAATCCGGAGTTCTCTGCAGTCTTCTGCATAACAACTTTTGTTTCATTTGTCTCAGGATCGATCTGAAGCAGACGGGATGTCGGAAAACCGGCGCAGGCAAAATATAATTTGCCATTGTATTCTACGGCCATTCGGTATCCGTTCCAGTTGACGAATGCGGAGCTCTCTTTTTCGATGTAGACAACTTCTGTCTCATAGGTGTATTTGTTCACACGCATGATACAAGGAGTTCCGTTGGTAGATGTTGCTCCGTCAGGAAAATTACCGTTGTACACAACATTCAGAATATTGGTTGCTACGGTACCGGCTTTCTGTGCCGGATTTTCATCCCCGCGGTTCTGGAACAATTTGGTCAGATTGTTCTTGAGATTGCGGTAGTAAATACCTGAGATTGGATTCCAGCAGGTGCCAAGGTAGATATAATTTCCATGTTCTACGCAGGACCATACATAGCTTTGGTTACGGTTGCTCTCTTCTCCCATAGCATCGAATGACAGGATACCGTCAGTCTCACCGGCTCCTCTTTCCGGATGAGATACTTTCTCGATGCTGTAACCTTCGGATGAGAGTGGGGCAGCGCTTACATTTACTCCTGTTGCAACACAGGACACAGAAAGAACTGCTGTCAGTACGAGTTGGAAAAATCTCTTTTTCATAATTTTCCTCCATTATTAAATTGTTAGTTTCATAGATGATTATATTATAGGCGAACCCCTGTTGTAAATCGTTTTTTTGCGTATTTTACAGCTAAAAATAAAAAAATGTAGAAATTTGAAAAAAATTAAATTTTTTTGAAAAAAACGCGACAGGTTTTTAAAAGTTATGTGTATTAATATATAGAGGGAGACAAAAAGAAGAATTTATATAGATTGGAGCAATCGAAAAAGACTATGTCGAGATTGCATGTGAACTGTGGTTACAGCCCCGCACCCCATCATTTACATACGCAGGAAATACTCAAAGAAATGAAAAAATCCGATGAATATAAATATAGAGTATTGATAAATATTGATATGTGTGCATTGATAAACGTACTGTAAATTTTTGGGAGTTGCGGGATACTGTAAATCGCCGGAGGATTTGGATATCGTCCACCGGTGTTATAATTCCGGGGCTTTATGTGTAGGGCCCCGGAATTAGCTATATATAGAGAGATTATGAAAGAGAAGATGAGATATGACGATACGGCAATTTATTAAGAAATTATTTGTAACGATTATAATGATTGGGATTGTACTGGCGGCGGTATTGAAGGTTGGTTATATATTGATCTGTAAGGTTATTGTGGTGATTATATTTGTAGTACTTGCGATTCAGTACTGGGTCGGTGAGGATATCAGGAAAGCGGAAGAAGAGAAAAGGGGAACCTGGTTATTCACGCTTGGATTTATCGGGCTGACTGTGCTGACAATGCTTGCGGCCAATATCCCGGGACAGGTGCAGCGGGATCAGTACCTGTACCTTACGAAAGAGCATACGGAACAGCTGGAGAAGGTGCTTTTAAGAGAGGCGACTGCGGATAGTGAAAGGTGCATACAGTGGTATGAAAAGCAGATGCTGGGCATCAGGAATAATAAGGCGCTTGGGAATCCGGCTATGCAGACGGAGGATGAAAGACGGTATAAGAACCGCATCGATGGAAAAGAAGTGTACCGGGATCCGGATACATGTACTCTACGTGTGAAAGAGCTTAAAGATGGCAGTACGAAAGACAGTGTACTGATCAATGGACCGGTGGGAGAGATCATAGCGATGCGGGAGCGGATTTTCTATATTGATATGGAAGATCATAATGTTCTGAAATCTGTAACCTATGACGGAAGGAAGAGAAAGACCTGGACGAAGGATCCGGTAAAGCAATTTGCCGTAATCGGTGGATATGTGATCTGCTGTACGGAGGATGAGAAGCTTATCCGTTGTGATATGTCGACGGGCAAGAGAAAGGAACTGGCGGATCATATTCAGTACTTTTTTGCCGGCGCGAAGCTGTATGCGCAGAAGGGGTCGAAGATTGTGTCGGTCAGCTATGACGGCAAAGAGGTCAGGGTATTTAAGAAAGATGTGGTTATGATGGATAAGAAGGAAGACAAGGTATATTATAGGAGAATGGACAGGAAGAAAGAGCAGATGTATGTGTGTGATGTGGATGGAGGGATGGAGAAGATGGTTGGAAGCCGAGATTAATTGTCTTTAATTTATATATCCGTGTTCTAATATATCTTATGCAAGAATATATTTAGAATAAGCTTGAAATTTATCGTAAAAGGGGTATATAATAAATGAAGAGAGATTACTTCGCAAAAAGCGAACAAATATACAAAGGAGGACGAGCTATGATTATCATGGATATTAAAGTTGACAACATATATGCATTTAAAGATTTTCATATAAATATGTCATATCCAAAGAAAATAGTGAATTCGACTATAGAAAATGAATTTCTGGAAGAGAGGACAAATTTTCGGTACAAAAAAGTTAATATCATTATGGGTACAAATGCAACAGGAAAAACAACTATGGGTAAGTTGTTAATGTTGTTTACTAATTATTTGAATGATGGAGGATATAAGCGGTTTACTAATAGAATTGCAGATGTAAAAAAAGCAGCAAAATTGCAGATCGATTTTGTGACAAACGAAAATTTATTATATAGATTTGAGATGAATGTCGGTCCGAAGACCCAAAAAAGTTATACAGAAGAAGATGTAGATATTAAGATTTTCTATACACCAATAGAGACAAGAGACAGTTATGAAACATGTGCGTCAAGATTGGATATGTATGAGTGTGAAGAAACGACATATGAAAAAGTAAATACAAACGGATGGAAATTTTCATATCCGATAGATTCGTCAGGGGACAAGGTTTATAGTACGATAGAAGAGAATAGTAAATATATATACATATTACAGCAGATTTTAAAAACACTTGATTCTTCGGTGGAGGAAGTAGTAAAAGTTTCTGAAGTAGAGAATACATATGTAATAAAATGGAAAAATTGTTCAGCAATTATTAAGGATGGAAAAATCGCTAATGGTGAGGTAATGTCCAGTGGAACTAAGGCAGGGCTTGAAATATCTTATATAATAACCTCTCTTTTATGTGATATGCATGATTTATATTATTGTGATGAATTATTCTCTTATGTGAATAGTGACATTGAAAAGGCCTGTTTGTCGATTATAATTGAAAAACTCTCGGGGAGAAAGCAATTGTTTTTCACAACACACAACTCAGACATATTAGATATGCAGCTGCCAAAGCATTCATTTACATTTCTGAAAAAAGATGTAAATAACGAAGATGATTCAATCAAATGTATTGCGGCATCTCAGTATTTAAAAAGAAGCACGGACTCGTTAAAGCATGCGGTGGAAAATGATCTGTTTTGTACAGCGCCTGAATTACATAGGCTATTTGAAATTGCTGATTTGTAATTAGGAGGGATGCAAATGAGAAAAAGCGGTATTTATCAATATTATGTAGAGGGTGAAGATGAGAGAAGTCTGCTTAACACATTGAAGTTGGATCTGCGTTGTATTGAGAGTGGAAAAATTGATAAGTTTAATGTAATTCAAAGTCGTTTTACGACTGCAAGAATGCGCACGCTAAAGACGGGAACAACAGTAGTTCTGGTATATGATACAGATGTAGAGATGAATACGAAAATTTTAGATGAAAATATAGCTTTTCTGAAAAGACAAAAAGGAATAAAAGAAGTAATTTGCATTCCGCAAGTAAGAAATTTGGAAGATGAACTAGTGCGGGCCTGTAATATAAAAAATATTGTGGATTTGACTAAGAGTCTTACAAAAGCAGATTATAAAAGGGATTTAATTAATTGTAGTAATTTAAGTGACAGATTAAAAAAATGTAAATTTGATATAACAAAAATATGGGCAGAAATTCCAAAAAACAATTTTAAAAAATATGGAAATGATTCCGAAAAAATAAAAATCAAGTCAAAGAAATAGTTATAGGAAAAGAAGCGCTACTTCCAGCAGTGTCATTCTTGTGTAAATGACATTACCGGAAGTGGCGCTCCTTTTTGTTGGACTGTATGATTAATGTAACGTGGGAATATGAAATTTGTGGTGGGGATGGGATTAAATATATGTTAGATTGTGGTTAAATGGCGTTGCAATTTGGAATACTATCACGTAACATTGAAGAATAAGAAGAAAGCATTAAATGAAAGAAGATAAAAACAGGAGCAACATATGCAACACACACAGCAATTATTTTTAGAGGCATTAAAAGCCGCATTAAAAAATGAACAGGTAGAATGGAATAACAAGTTGGAAGCGCAGGAATGGATGGACCTGTTCCGCATGGCGGAAGTGCACCAGATCCTTCCGATGATCTATGAGGCCGTATACCGAAGCCCGGCCGCCGGGCAGGCGGATCCGCAGATACTGGCTCCGGCAAAGGCGCAGATGGTGCGCACAGTGATCATGCAGACGCAGAAGACGGGAGAGTTTGAGCCGCTTTACAGATATCTGAGAGAGAGCGGAATCTGTCCGTTAGTGGTGAAAGGGATCGTGTGCAGGAACATTTATCCGAATCCGGATTATCGGATATCCGGAGATGAGGATCTGCTGATCCGGCCGGAGGATTTTAGAAAATGCCACGATCTGTTGCGCAAATATGGAATGCAGACATCGGAGCAGGATATGGATGCGGAAGAACTGGAATCTGTTTACGAAGTACCATACGGGAAGAAGGGAAGCCTTATCTACATAGAGCTCCACAAGAGCTTATTCCCGCCGGAATCAGAGGCATACGGGGATCTGAACCGCTTTTTTGCAAATGTACATGAAGATGCGATTGATATCAGGATCGATGGAACGGATATCCGGACAATGGGATACACGGATCATCTGTTTTATCTGATCTGTCATTCGTTCAAGCATTTCCTGCACAGTGGATTCGGGATCCGGCAGGTGTGCGATATCATATTATTTGCCAATGAATACGGGGATGCGATTGACTGGGAGAAGGTTCTGAGACAGTGTAGGGAGATACATGCGGATCTTTTTGCTGCGGCATTATTTGCAATCGGTGAGAAATATCTGACGTTTGATCCGGAGAAGGCGCATTATCCGAAAGTATGGCAGGAGATCAGTGTGGATGAGACGGATATGCTGATGGATCTTCTGGACAGTGGTATCTATGGCAATGCGAATATGAGCCGGAAGCACAGCAGTAATATGACGCTGGATGCGGTGGCAGCAGACAAGAATGGAAAGAAAGCCGGGAATACGGTCTTAAAGTCTTTGTTCCCATCGGCAAAAAAGCTCGAGGGGCGGTATCCGTATCTTAAGAAACATCCGATTCTTCTTCCGATTGCGTGGACAGACCGTATCTTAAAATACCGTAAAGAGACAGTGGCAGGAGGGGATAACGCTGCGGCAGATTCTGTGAAGATTGGAAATCAGAGAATTGAACTTATGAAAGAGTATGGGATCATTAAAAATGACATAAAACGTTGATGACGAATTATGCATATATATGGTATAATATACAGGTTGCATGCATTTTAGAATGCAGTGATGTGAGAGAAATACAGAAAGGAAAAAAGTATGAAAAGAAAGAAAAGTACACAATTGCTGGCAGTAGCGCTGACAGCAGCAATGCTGGCGCAGCCGGTAGGTGCACAGATGGTGTTCGCGGAAGGTAATGTGGATGCAGTGCAGCAGGAGCAGGCAGTAAGCCCGGCGGCAGAGACAACGAGAGCAGTTCTTAAGAGTGGAACGGCAGTAATTCCGGCGGATGCAGACCTGAATCAGGTGAAAGAGATCCTTGGTAAGACATTGGTTGAGAATGCGGATCAGGTGGATCTGAGTAGTCTGGAGTGGGAGTATAAGTGTGAAGGTAAGACCGGATTGACCGGATTAGAAGTATCCGGTAATGAATCTTGGGGAAGTATTGGAGGATTTACAAGTTCCAAGAAGGGCATATTTGGAACAACAACAACATATACCCATCCATCTCTGGCAACAAATAAAGATGCCACATATCCGGTGCGTCTGAAAGGCACAACAACGGAAGTAACTCTGACAAAGACGCAGAAATTAACTTCAGCTATATCAACAAAAGATAATACAAGTGTAAACCTTGTATACAACGAGGACGGAAGCATCAATTATGACGCAGTACGTCAGAATATCTTCAATACAGTTGTAGAATCTACAACTCCGGAGCTGACGGCCAATGATGTAACGATTGAATATTATGCAACTGCAACAACAGGAGCAGCAGTAGGTTTTGGAAAAGAATGGATGCCGTTAGAAGGTGGAAAGAGTGGAACACCAATTGCCCTGACCTACCCGGCAATGGGAGATGGAACCCAGAAGATTAAGATTTCTTATGCTGGAACGGATGCATATTCCGGAGCAAGTGCAGAAGCAACGGTTAATATCGGTATCGGCAAAGAGCAGTCAGTGATCGCATTCAAAGAGAATCCGACGATCAAGCTTGTATATAACGATGATCTCACAGTAGATTATGCGGCAGCTAAAGAAGCGATCATGAATGATGTGATCGACGTTGAGAAAAGCAGCCCGGAAGGATTATCACTTGATAACCTGACAATCGAGTACTATGCAACAGGAGCATTAGGAAGTCTTGTAAAAGCATGGGCACCGATCGAAGGCGGCAAGGTTAACGGTCTTACTTATCCTGGAATTCCGGAAGGAACACAGAAGATCCGTGTTACATATGCAGGAGACAAAGAGAATACTGCCGTAACAGCAGAGACAGATATCAAGGTAATAGATCGTGAACAGTCAGCATTCAATCTGAATGAACCGGCAGAAGGAGCTGCTTCTTATGAAGTTCCGATGGCATTTAACGAGGATCAGACATATGATTATGATGCCACAGCCAAAGCAATCTACAATGCAGTTGTAGCATCTACAGTTCCGGAGAATCTGACAGCAGACGATGTAACGATCAGATACAACGCAGGAACAGATCTGATTAAGAACTGGCAGCCACTGAATACAACAGACTGGACAAGCACATTTACGAAATTCGGACCTGGCGAATGGACGATTCAGTTCTCTTGGGCAGGTAATAAAGAATACAAAGGTGCAACAACAGAGGTAAAGGTTAATGTAACAGACAACCGTCTTGCAAGTGCCATTGTATGCAAAGAAGGCGTATCGTTTACTTATAACATGGATGCAGCTGTAATGAAGCAGGCAATCTTTGACAACGTGATTGACTGGGAGAACAGTACACTTCCTGCAAAAGATACATTGACTGTGGATAACTTCACAATGGAATATTATGGAAGCAATACACTTGCCGGTGATATCGACGGCGGAGTGAAACAGTGGGCACCGATCGAAGGTGGTACCGTAACACTTCTGACCTATGCACAGATGGGAGCAGGAGAGCAGAAGATCCGCATTACTTATAAAGGAAATGCGCAGTATCGCCCGTCAGCACAGACAGAAAGCACAGTAACGGTTAATAAAGCTAAGGTAAAAGTAAAAGTAAAATCAACCAGCATTTATGCAGATGCAACTCTACCGGAAGACTTTGTAACAATGAATCCAGCAGACAAATTCGATGTATACACAGTATACGGTGGACTGACAAGCAATGCGAACCTGTCACTTTATCTGGATCTTCCGGACAAATATACGAACAGTGCGGTTCTGAAGTTGTTAGATCCGATTGTAGAGAAACTCTATGGAAAGACATTTACACAGATGATGAACGACGGAATGACAGTAGGAGAACTGAGACAACTGCTCAGTACACAGGAACTGTTAGACCTTCTTGAGAAGCTTCATATTGACACAGGTACATTTGGACAGATTCTTACAATAATCAATAAGATGCCATCCGTTGCAGATTCTGTAAGAGTATCATTCGGTACACCGAACCATGCAGGTCTCTATACAGTAACAGCAGTTACAGATAGTAAGAACTACGAGACAGGTGTAGGCATCGGAACACTTCTTGTGAAGATGCGTTCTAAGGGCGTGAAGCTTAATTGGAATGAGAGATTCGTAAACGGAAAGATTACTGCAGAAGAAGCAAAGAATTTTGATTTCAAAGCAACGCTTTCATCAGACGGAGATGTAACGATCGCACAGGATAATGTACACTATCTGTATTCAGGATTCACAAGCAAATGGAAGATCTATTCCAGCACAACAACTCCTCCGACAGAGCCGGGAAGTTATGTGATGACGGTAGTAACACTTGGTGGAGATTATCAGGCAGCACCGATCACACGTGGATTCAAGATTACAAAATAAATTGCAAAAGAATATTGTAAAGCGGCCCCTGGTTTTACCGGGGGCTTTTTGTATTGTAATCAAGAAACAATTAAGATATAATATCTATGTGGTGGAAATGATACGAAAGCTAGATATTAAAATTAGATATTATATGAGATTAAGGGACGATAGAGATGAGGGTTGACAAAGAATTTGTGCTCCGGGAGATTGCCGGGGACTATATCATTATACCGACAGGAAAGACGGTGCTGGAATTTAACGGTCTGATCACGGTGAATGAAGTGGGTGTATCGATCTGGAATATGCTTCAGAAAGAAGTTACATTTGATAAACTGGTGCAAGGGATCCTGGACGAGTACGACGTAGAAGAGCAGGTCGCAAGAGAAGATATCCGGGAGTTCCTGGATAAGCTGATTGCCGGAGGAATTCTGAAAGCAGATCATGAGGACAGAGATAATGAGCAGAATGCATAATCAGTACAGGGAATTAGAGAGCAGTTATAACTACATAGATAAGACAGAATGCTTAGAGAAGGAAATCGAAAGATTTCCTTCTGTTTATATAGAGGGTGCTGCAGGTTGCGGAAAGACAACGATGATGCGGATGTTTCTTGAAAAACATCCGGAAGTGGATTATACAGTGCTCTGGATGGATGAAGATGAAAAAGATAAAGAATACGAAGAATATGAACGATATGTGGATAAGTACGTGGATAACTCAAGGTGGCTGATCTTAGAGAATGTACCGGAAGAGCTGCCGCTGCACACAGTCGGAATGATCAAAAGGAGTATCCGAAGATTAGGAGGACAAGACCGAATCATCCTGATTGGGAGGAACGAGATTCCGGATGCGCTGCTTGGCACATTCTGGAACCGTGAGATGGGATTGGTCACGCAGAACAGCATGTTGTTTGATCAGGATGAGGTCGAATGTCTGATCAAACAGTATGGAAGCCGGACATCCCCGGAACAGTTATTGCGATACACCGGAGGCTGGGCCGGTATTGTAGATGTGATATTACGTCTGGAATCAAAATATGGCGCATGGAATCCGGAGAGCTGCTGGCATGAAATGAACCGCTATATAAAAGAAATGATTTTGGATACGCTGCAGCGGGAAGAAAGGGAAATCCTGCACCTTGCGCAGTACCTCCCGTGGGTAGATGAAGAGATGTGCGAAGAGATCCTCGGGACTGCGCATGCAGAAGTAATCCTCGGACGGATGCTGCGAAAAGGGTTCTTGGTGCATACAGAGGGAGAACCGGATACCAGATGGAGTGTAGCACCGATATTTTGCCATATCGAGGAGGCATCCCTTGGACGGAGCAGATGGATGAAGATCGAGAAATGGTATGAAACCCATGACCATAGAGCAGAACAGTTACAATATGACAGTCTGATGCCGGAAGTACAGCTTAATCTGAGCTTTATGCGGCCACAGATTTTGACGGAACAGTGGGTCGAAGAACTGAAGCCGGGCGCCGGAAGGCTGCTGATCCTGCAGGAGACGAAGATCAGCTGCCTGTGTGACATACGAGATCTGTCAGGTCTGTTCGCGTGCGAAAAGCGGCGAGAAAGGCAGTTCGCACGGAGATGGAAGGAGTGCCTTGATGAAGATGCATGGATATTCTACCGTCTTGCCAGAATAGAGTATTATCTGGAGACGGACCGCTTAAGTTCGGTTGCGGATGAAGATATGCAGTTACTTATAAAGGCAGAAGAACTTCCGTCCGCATTTCGCCTGAGTGCCTTATGGCTTCTGATAAGAATACAACGTTTCGCTTATGATGAAGAACGTAAGGAGCGCATTGAAAGATTAGAGACAAAGCTGATCCACACAGAAAACCACGCAAGGAGCGGATATGCAAAAGCAGTGGCAAGTCTTAACATTACCGCACACGGAAGTCAGGAGAATCTTGCAAAATGGCTCAAAAGCGCAGCTGTTCCGGCGAATGCAGAGGTCACAGAAGAGAATATTGTCCGGTTCTACTGCAGATCCAAAGGATATCTTCTGTTAAATCAGTACGAGAAGTCCAGACGCCTTCTGGAAAAAATGCTTCCATATTTGAATGCACACCGGAGCTTACGAATCCACGCAGAGGTTCTGTTCGAAAAGGCGGTCGCAGAGTGGAATCTGGAGCAGCATGGGCAGGCACTCAAAAGTGTCATAGAATCCTTCCTGGTCAACGGAAAGAACCGATATGTCATGTTCTACACAGAATACGGCGTGACCGGCCGCAAAGTGCTGGAAGCCTACATTGACTGGATGAAGCATAATTCCCCGGAAGGATGGCACCGCAAGAAGAAGTACAATTACGGAAATGTATTACACATGCCGGAGGCGGATTATCTGGAGACAATTCTCCGCAAGACCAGAAAAGAAGCCCGGCATATGCAGAAAAATGCAGAATACCAGAGAGAAGAGCGTCTCACAATGACAGAGACAGTTATCCTGCAGTATCTTGTACAGGGGCTTACCAATGCTCAGATCTGCCAGGAAATGAAATTAAAGCTTCCGACAGTAAAAGGCCACATCTATAATATTTACAAAAAAATGAATGTAAAAAACAGGGTACAGGCTGTCATGAAGTGGAAAGAAGAGACAGAATAAAACAAAAAAACAGAAAAAATAGCATAAAAACAATACTTTGGTATGGTGCATAAATGCATACAAGAGGTATAATAAAAAAGATTTTGAAAAATATTCGGAAAATACATTACATTTCCGGACGAAAGAAGGACACAAATGAGCATTGGAAATAAAAAATCAAAGAAAATCATTACCATAATTTTTGGAATTATACTGGTATTACTGATAATCCTGCTGGTAGTTCTGACAGGACACAAAAGGAGCCTGGCAAAACAGGAAGCAGCAAAGAAGGCAGAAGCGAAAGCAGAAAAAGGCCTGGAGCTTCCGTATCAGTTCGACGACGGCAAACTGGAAATGAAATCTATATTCAGCTATGCCGGTCCGAATCCGGACAACAACGCAGAGGAAGGCGACAACATAGCAGCAATTCAGATGACGAACTGCTCAGACACCTACCTCGCATCCGCGAAGATCACAGTCACAGTCGGAGACGGAACGAAACTTACTTATCAGGTAGAAGCACTCCCGGCAGGCAAGACTGTCACAGCATTCGAGGTTCAGAACCAGGAGCTGCCGGACAAGCCGGCCGTAAAGAAAATCGACGCAAAGACACAATATTCCAACGATGTATCCCTGCACGAAGATGCACTGACGATTACCGTAGAAGATACGAATATTGGTCTTACTAATATATCGCAGGAAGCCATCCAGAACATGACCGTGTTCTATCACGACGTAATGGATGACGAATATTTCGGAGGCAAAAGCTACCGGAAGACGGTAGAATCACTGGCAGCGGGCGAAAGCACCACCGTGACGGCCGAAGAATGTTACATAGGGGAAGCAGCAGTTGCCGGCATCAGTTATTGATGGCGGCAGGTGTTACTTTATAGATACTTAAGGAAAGGAGAAGGGCATGAAGAAGAAATATGAGAAGCCGCAGGCTATGATTGAGAGCTTTGAGCTTAGTCAGCATATTGCAGCATGTACAGAACCAGTAAAAAATAAAACGCAAGCGGTAAAGGCAGGATGTAAGGCAGATATTCCCAGCTTGAATACTTCTGGAATTTTCTATATGAGTTTACCTGGAAGTCAATGTGGATCTGATGGAGAGGACATATATTGTCTAACTAAAAGTGCACAAATGAACTACATATTTTCATCATGATATATTATCAATATTTTTTCGGTGGATGTAGTTTGGCAATCGGAGTACAAAATGAGGTAGAAGAACAGAAAAGATTTGAACTGTTTAAATACTATAAGAAAGAATCTGTACAAAGTAAGGTCGTATTTTATTCTAAAAAAGAACTTCCAGAAATAGAAGGAATAGATCTTGTAACAGAAGAAGATGCAATTTATTCAGAATATAAAATTGGAAATAAATATATTCGTACATTTCATGGAAATGGAACGAAAGAGCCTTATGCAATACTAGAAAAGACAAATGATAAGTGTTGGAGATGTAGTTATTTAGAAGAATTTGGTGATAGATTTCAAACGATTGGTGATTTGTTTGGATATATAGCATTAGAGAGGATTCTTCTCAATCAAAATGCAGGAATTCTGCATGCATCATTTGTTAAGGTAAATGGAGAAGGAATCTTATTTACTGGTTCATCTGGAAGTGGAAAATCTACGCAGGCCGAAATGTGGAGAAAGTATCAGCAAGCAGATATTATAAATGGTGATAAGACTATTTTAAAAAAACAAAATGGAAGATGGTATGCATTTGGGTCACCTTATGCAGGATCGTCTAGAATTTGGCGTAACGAATGTGCGCCAATTAAGGCAATTGTATTTCTTGGAAAAGATCCAGATACAGACAAGTGTTTTAGATTAGAAGGAGTGGACGCTTTCCGCGTTATATATTCCAATCTGACGATGAATATTTGGAATAAGGATTATATGAATAAGACAATGGAATTTGTTCAAGAAATATGTATGCAAATTCCGATATTTTATTTACAATGCCGTCCGGAAAAATCAGCAACAGAATGTCTGAAGCGTTGTATAGAGAAAAGAGAGACTTAATGGTATGCAGGATAAATATATAGAACCGCAGATAACAGAATATATTTTTCACAAAGCTACAGTAGAACATAGACCAATAAGTGGAACTTTTGAACTGTCACCAATATGCAATTATAATTGTAGGATGTGTTATGTACATCAAAGTGAAGAAAAGCTTAGAAAACAAGGAAAGAAAGTAAAACCGCCAAAGTTTTGGCTGGATTTGGCAAAGCAAGCAAAAAAAGAAGGTATGCTTTATTTATTGCTGACGGGTGGCGAACCTTTTTTATATGATGGTTTTTGGGAATTATATTCGGAACTTGTGAAAATGGGATTTGTAATATCTATTAACAGTAATGGATCATTGATTAATGAAAGGGTTGTTGAAAAATTAAAAGAAAATCCACCTATGAGAATTAATATTACTCTTTATGGTGCATCTGACGCGACATATGAAAAAATGTGTGGTGTGAAAAATGGATATACTAAAACAATTCGAGGTATAAAATTACTTAAAGAAGCTGGAATTCAAGTAAAGCTGAATTGTAGTTTGACACCGTCCAATATGATGGATTTGGAAGAAATGTTACAGTTTGCGGATGAAAATCAATTGATTTTAGAAGTCGCTACATATATGTTTCCACCTGTTCGTTTAGATGAACATAAAAAAGGTATAAATCATAGGTTTTCGGCAGAAGAAATGGCCATATACGATATGAAAATAGCTCTTTACCAAAGAGGAGCAGAGTATATGGAAAAATATGTGCGTAGTATGAAAGACGAAAAGGTAAAACCTGGTAATATTAATCAATGTCAGGAAAAAGAAGGAAGTCAGATATTGTGCCGTGCAGGAAGAGGAATTTTTTGGGTAACATGGGAAGGCGAGATTACTCCTTGCGGAATGATGCCGATACCATCTATTCCACTGCAAGAAAATTCTTTTGCGGAAGCATGGAAAAAATTGACAGAGGAAACAGCAAAAATACGATTGGCAGCAGAGTGTAAGAATTGTTCCAATAAAGAAATATGTCATGTGTGTGCAGGTATGACATATGGAGAAAATTTAGATTTTACAAAGAAACCAGAATATTTATGTGATTATGTGAATGCATTAAGGAAAAAATGTGAGGATTATGAAAAAATATTTAAGGAGGGAAAGAAATGCAAAAAAGAATTAGAAGTTTGTTAGCTACAGTTCTTGCAATGGCAATGATTGTTACAAGTATGTCTGTGACAGCATTTGCTGAAAATGATAATTCGCAGAAGAATGAGTCAATTATACAAGAGCAAGAGTCAGAAAATGATGCTAACACGTCAAATGAAAATAATGCGAGTGAGAAAGCAAATCCAATCGATGAGCAATCGGCTGATACAGGTGAAAAAGCTGTTTCTCGCATGACAATGGGAACAAAACCAGTTGACGGAGAGACAATAGATCAGCCATTTACGAGTGGAATTGGCGAAAGTGAAAATTTTAGAATTCCAGCATTGGTAACATCTTCGGATGGAACATTAGTGGCAGCTGCTGACGCGAGATGGAATACAACCTATGATGGAGGCGGATTGGATACAATCGTATCTAGATCATCTGATAATGGTGGAAAATGGGAGTATACGTTTGCTAATTATCTTGGTGATAACGGAAATACATATGATGGTAGCAATTCTACAGCATTTATTGATCCGTCATTAGTTGTAAAAGGTAATACAATTTATATGCTTTGTGATTTATATCCATATGGTGTTGCGTTAAATGGAGAGTGGAAGCTTACAGGGAATGTAAATACAGTGCCAGACCGATCGACAGGATTTGATAAAAATGGTCATTTACTTTTGAAAAAAAATGGTGAAAATGGATATAATTATTATCTTGAAGGAGAACATATTAAAAAATCAGATGGAACAGTTGTTGAAGGCTATACTGTAGATGCATATTTTAACATTTCTCAATCTGATGGAACAAGTAGTAATTTGTTTTTTAAGGATGCAGCATTTCAGGTTCAAAGAACAAGCTATTTATATTTGACAAAATCAGAGGATAATGGTAAGAGTTGGTCAGCACCAATGCTGATTCAAGCGAAAACGGCAGATGAATCAGCATATTTAGTTGCACCAGGAAGAGGTATTACAACTTCGGATGGAACGATTATATTCCCTTGCTATAGTTATAATGGAAATGAGGATTCGCAGGTTTCAAGCTTTATTTATTCCAAAGATAATGGCGTAACTTGGACAAGAAGTTCCGGTATTAAAAATACCTGGTCCAGTGAAAATGAACTGGTAGAATTGAGTGATGGAACCCTTCGGTGTTTCTTTAGAAATGGGAATAGCCAGATATGCTATGCAGATTATTCGAACGGAACCTGGGGAAAGTATGTTCAAACCGGAATATCCAACAGATCAAATTGTCAGATTAGTGCTTTAAAATATTCTCAAAAGATTAATGGAAAAGATGCAATTATAATTTCATGCCCAACAGATACGTCTGCTCGAAAAGCAGGTAAGATTTTTGTGGCTCTTGTAAATGAAGATAAAACATTGGATTTTAATACGATTCAGCCAACATCAGTAACAGATGGGGAATATCAATATTCCTGCCTTACAGAACTGAGAGATGGTTCTGTAGGATTGCTTTACGAAAATGGTGCTGCAAGTATTGTATATGCGAACTTTGAAATGAAAAATCTGGTGAAAAATGCTCAGATTGGAGAAAAAGCTTTTGGTTTTGTAGATGAGAATAATGCCGAAATTAGTACATTAGATTTTAAAGTTGGTGATACAGCGAGAACAATTTCATTTAGTGGACTTTCAAGCACACAAAGTTTAGATGTAACATCAGATAATATGGATGTTGCAACCGCTAGTGTAGATGGAAATAGTGTTACTATCAGTCCGGTAGGAAAAGGAACAGCTATAATTACAGCAACTGTAAACGATGCTTCTCGCAGTGCAAATAGCGATGTGCATTATCAATTAACAGTAAATGTATTAGAAAACGATGCTTCATATGCAGGTAATATTCAAAAAATAGACGGAACGACATCATATATTCTGGATAAAGATGGAATAGATAATGGTGAAGAATACTTGATTGTGGCTAGAGGAAATGCACTACTTAATAAAAATGGACAAACGTCTACTGATAAGCAGTCAGTAACAGTAAATGGAAATCAGGTGACTGGAATTACAGATGATCAGTATTTAGTTTGGACGTTTAATAAATCAGGCAATGGTTACACGATAAAGAATACGAATGCGTATTTGAGTTTAAATGGTGAGAAGGTTCTTGGAACGACAGAGCAAAAATGTACATTGGAAGAAGACAATGGTGGATATTATATTAAAGGATATGACCGATATTTGGGATGGAGTTTAGATAATAAGTTTTCAACGAATGGCTTTCTTAAGCCAAAGACAAAAGTGTCCTTATATAAAAAAACCACGACACCACCAACATGGAGTACAGATATCAGTAAACTGGATGAGCAGATTACAATTGCTGAATCAAAGTCACAGGATAAATACACAGAAGCTAGCTGGAATGCGTTGAGTGAAACTCTGAATAAAGCAAAAGCAATAAAAACAAATACTTATACAAGTGAGTCAGAAGCTCAGGCAGCACAGAATCAAATTGATGATATTGCTCGGAAGCTTGCAAAGAAAATAGAAGAACTTGAAGAAAAACCTGTAATAGAGGAAATAACTGTTTCTGTTGGTCAGATAAAAACGATAGAAAAAGCAGGTACTATTACAAAATCTCCAGATACTAATATTGCAACAATTGAACAGAATGGAAACAACCTCATTATTAGAGGAGTAGCGGTAGGAAAGACATCTGTTACGGTAGGAAATGTAACTTATAATATAACAGTAGTTCAGCGTGGCGGTAGTTATGACACTACAGTATCTGTAGGTGGGTCTACTTCTGTTTCTATACCAGATGTGATAGATAAAGATGAGACTGTGGTATGGAGTTGTAATGATTATGAGAAAGTGGGTATCTATAATTCTGAACAGAATAGTGTGACTATACTTGGACGTAATACGGGAACAACGACAGTAACAGCAACTGTAAAAGATAAAGAAGAAAATGTAATAGCGACATATACATGGACGGTTGGTGTTACAGATGGAACTGCACCGAATGCAGGAAGCTACCAAGCTACTTATAAAATGAATAATACAATCTATAATGGAAGGCTGTATTATTCTGTTGATGGTGGAAAATTAGTTGAAGTTCCGATACATACGAAAACGAAAGATAACGATGGCAATACAGTGTATACTTACGATGAGATTAATGTAACTGTACAGAATGTTGCTTATTCTCAGATGGAATTATTTATTAAGCCAGATGAAGGCTACGCAGTAACAACGGTAAATGAAACGAGTAACACTTCGCTTTCCCAGTTTTATAGCATAGACAAAGAGAAACTTTCAATTGCTTATGCACCTGATCATTCAGGCGGTACCTTGGAATCGAACCTTACAAGTGAACAGATAAAGGCAGTCCTTGCTGAGGCCGTAGCAAATGGTTGCGATGCAGTTTTCTGGTATTCATGTGGAGGAAAGGGAGAAAAAGATAAATTAGAAAACAATGATTCTAAAAATGCGACGCACGTAATTCATTGTGATAAATTGCCAACTGTTGAAAAAACAATAGAGTATCTTAAACACAGTGGAAAATATGAGTCTTATCAAAAAGGTATGACAGCGGTTGAAGGGGACCAAGTTGTATTTAAAATTAAAGTTACAACATATAAAGAAACGGCAAATATTACTTATACAAATGCTGCATTAAAGGACATTATGAACGTGTCTGGTAATGTAGAGCTTTATTCAGGAATTGGCAAAGAAGCAAAGAAGCTATCTAACCCATATAAAATAACGAAAATACTTGATAAAAGTCATAGCGAGACAGAAGAGAATGTTTACTATGCAGTTTACACATTGGCAGATGATGATTTGGAACAAATAATTCGTAATGACGTGGAACTTTCATATGACTACCAATCACAATATAGTTCTGGAAAATACGGGGGAACAGCTAAAGCAAACGCACAATTTATGGCAACACGGTTCCCGGGAATTAAAGATATAGTGGTAGACTTTGGCTTACCGGTAAAAATTTCTGTTGCAAGTTGGGGAAAAGCAAGTAATAAAATCACTTGTACAGGAAAAGCGACATATGGTGATGTTAAAGTAGAAGGTGACAGTACAACAGGATTGAACATTACATATACCCCTAAAACGGTACTTCAGGGAGTTGATACAGTTGTATTGACCAATAATAAAGGGGCTACGTATAGTTTTAAAGTATATCCAGCTACGTCTGTATACTATGAGGAAGGTTTTGCAATAGAGGGCGCTTCAAAAGGTGTAAACACGCAGACAATGACTCCTGTTGGAGAGAATAAATTATACGGTTATGATGATGCTTATGCAACCGAAAAAACTGACAGCAATAATTCCACAGCTACAGTAATTGATGGAAAGACAGAATTTACTTTTAATGGAACCGGCTGCGACATATATGCACGAACAACAAGTACATCAGGTGCGATGACTGTATGGTTATACGATGAAAATAATAAGCTTTTGAAATTGGGATATGTTGATACAAGTCAGGAATGGTTGGAGAATAGTGGTGAGTTAGGAAACTTCTATAATACTCCGGTGTTCAGTTATCAGGGACTTACAGCGGGAACATATAAAGTTGTTATGAAACCGGCAACAGGTACAGTTGAATTGGATGGATTCCGCGTATATGAAACAAAGGGATCAGAATATAGTGAGGTATATCAAAAAGATCAGGAAAATAATGCTGGAGTAGTTAAAATCCGTGATGTTGCAATTGCAGGAGCTAAAATTAATCTTAATGAGATTCAGGATCGCTACAAATATGGACAGAAGATTATCAGTGCTGTGTATAATAAATCAAATAACGGAAATGGCGCGATTATATTAACACCAGATAAGACTACAACGGACGTTACTGCGGAAATGATAAACAATGGTCCAAAACATGAAATTTATCTTAAGAAACATGAAACTCTGGTTCTTAATTTAAAGGGCAATGCTGCAAAAGTTGCGGTAGGAATGAGAAGTTTGAATGGTGGAGAGATTTCTTACATGATTAATGGTAAGACACCAGAATCTCAGGTGGCTTCTAGTGTGGATTTGTATTACGATATGGCTACAAAGGTAACAAATGGAAATTTGGTAATACAGAATACAGGAGAGAATGTAATTGCTTTAACTAAGCTAAAAGTTACACAGTTTGCACCAGATACTTCAAGTGCGTCGCTTTTGGATTCAATTACAACAGATGCAGATACAATTGCATTTGCATTAGATTGCATGATGGGAGTAGAAACACCAGATACAGCTGACGCTACCGCCAACCTCAACCTGGTAGACTACACAGGCAAGACGATCGCATCTACATCCCTTACAGCTAACGGCGAGCAGGGCACAGATGCAACATTTACAGCTGATCAGATCAAATCAGCGGTGACATCAGCACTTCCGGAAGGATATGCAGTTGTGGATGCTTCCAAGATTGCAGACCAGACAGTGAAGTATGGTGAGAGCGCAGATGTGAATGTACAGATCGGTAAGGTTGCAACACTGAAAGTAACTTACAAGAAGTTATTCGGTAAGACGGTTGGAACAGCAACACTGACAGGTGTTCAGACTTCAGCTGGAAGCAAGTATTCATTCAGTGCTTCTGAGATCAAGAAAGCAGTTCCGAGTGGATACTGGACAATCAAGCTTTGGGGAACCAAGGTGAAATACGGAACTACAGGTACTCTGACAGTTAACGTATTTTAAAGTAAAAATAATCAAATAAAAAGGGCAGATACCATTTGCCTTTGAACAGATACCGCCATCCGGGGCAGCAATGCTATCCGGATGGCGGTATTATTATGTTACGATGCGCCCGAACCTGCCAATGAATAAGAAGGCTATTCGGGGAGCGTAGTTCAAAATAATAAAAGACTTGAAACAAGAAGATTTACATGTTAATATAACTTTACTAATGGACGTTCTGTCCATTTAGAATAATTCAACGGTCTCAAAAGACCATCACATTTATCAGAGGAAGATCCCTCAAGATTACCAGACAATTTATAAAAAAAGAAAATACGTATTTTACGGAAGAAATCTTGTAGAAAAGATATGTATCGTGTATAGTATATATAGATATTGCAAAATCCAGCTCAGACCTTCACGTAAAATAACGGGAAGGAGAATGGATGAAGAGAAAGAGTATCTTGTACAAAGACCTGGAAGTGTCCAGAGCGAAGGAAATCTATGATGAATCCTGCAAGAATATCCTTGCGAACAAAATCATACTGGCCTGGATAATGAAAAGCTGCATGAAAGAATATAAAGACTGCAGTATCCGTGACATTGCAGACCACTACATAGAAGGGATACCGGAGATATCTCAAAGGGAAGTACACCGGGATGAGGCGCCAGCGTCTGATCCGGGAAAGATCAGAGGAGAGAACACAGAAGATAAGGCAGTGAATGAAGGAACCGTTCGCTATGACATCATGTTCCGGGCAATATTGCCCCAAGGCCAGGAAAAGATAGAACTGATCATCAATATAGAGGCACAAAAAGATTTTTATCCGGGATATCCCCTGATCAAGAGAGGGATATATTATGGCTGTAGAATGATCTCATCCCAATACGGCACGATATTTACCAACAGCCATTATGAGAAGATCCAGAAAGTATACAGCATCTGGATCTGCTTTAACCCGCCGGAGAAACGGAAGAACAGTATCAATATATACTCCGTAAAAGAGAAGATATTAGAAAATGAATATGGAATAACGATGACGTATGAAGAGAAAGAAGAGGTGGAGAAGATGTGTAATTTGAGTGAATATGTGTGGGAGAAAGGGCTCCGGGAAGGCCGAGAGGAAGGACTCCGGACAGGAATAAACTATGGAGAACTACAAAATCTAGTTAGAATGGTGCTCAAGAAAATGCGAAAAGACGTCTCATGTGAAATAACCGCGGAACTCTTCGAAGAACCGGTAGAAAAGATCCGAAAGATATATGAAGTAGCGGAGAAATATGCGCCGGAATATGATATTGAGTCAATTTGCCGAGAACTGGCAGCATAAAGCACTTTGGTTACACCGCAAGGGAATGTCCTTGTGCCTTACCGATGGATTTGGTATAGTATAAGATGTTATTCTGTAAAGGAGGCTCGTGATGAAAGAGACAGGAGAATCCAGATTAACAAAGAATAAAACCGTTATATTACTTCTGATCATTCTTTTAATCCTGATATGGTTTGTCGGGGAGATTCTTATTTCTTATCATTGGATGAAAGTGAACCGGTATCCGGTGACGGTCCGGAATTTGCCATATACGGATACGGTTACAGATGCGGGATTCAAGATGGTGGTACTTTCTGATCTTCATGATCATGAATTCGGGAAAGACAATGAGCAGCTGATCCGGTGTGTAAAAGAACAGGATCCGGAGATGATCATTCTGGATGGCGATATGCTGAATGAGGATTCGAAGAGTGACGAGGTGCCGGTCAGACTGGTAAAAGGTCTGGCAGAGATTGCGCCGGTGTATTATGCGCTTGGGAATCATGAACTGGATTATATCGGCACTGCAGAAGGGAAGAAGATGCAAAAGCACCCGGAGAATTCCGAATTGGTGAAGGATCTTACAGATGCCGGCGCATGTGTGCTGGAAGAAGGTTACCGGGACGTGGAGATCGGTGGATGTAAGGTGCGCATCGGTGGGATGTATGAATATGCATTTGCTCTGGATGGAGATAACAGTGCAGAGAATCTGACAGGTGATGTACGGGATTTTCTGGAGGAATTTCAGAATACAGACCGGTACAAGATTATGTTGTGCCACAGACCGGATAGTTTTGTATTCGGTGATGCATCCGATTACTGGAAGATTGATCTTGTGATCAGCGGACATGATCATGGAGGACAGGTAGTCATTCCATTCAAGGGAGGACTATATGGTGGCGATCAGGGATGGTTCCCGCCATATGTGCATGGACTGTACCGGACAGGAAGGATCCGGCTGTTCGTGACGAGTGGATTAAGCAGTGAGAAACAGAAGCTCCCGAGATGGAACAACCGGCCGGAGATTGCGGTGCTTAACGTACACTGATCAGAGGGCTGAAGAGGTAAAAAGATGGTTAGAAGGACAGTATAGAAGAGATTTTACGGAAAGGAATATACGGATGAAGAAGTTAAAGGTATTCAGCGTAATCCTGTTGATCACATCAATCGGTGCATTTGTGGCATTTCAGGGATATACGCGGATGATACAGGATAAGAAGCCGCCGGTAGTATCCTGTGATAGTTCGGAACTTAAGGTGTCAGTCAAAGCGAAAGAGAAAGATCTGTTAAAAGGTGTTACGGCGAAAGACAGTCGTTCCGGTGATGTGTCGGATACGCTGGTGGTTGAGAATATGTCTGAATTCACGGATAAGGGAAAGAGGACGGTTACTTATGCAGCGGTAGACAAAAGTATGAATGTCGGAAGAGCCGAGAGAACGCTTGTATATGAGGATTATAAGCCGCCTGTATTTCATATGACGGGTTCGCTGTGTTATGCGGCGGGAGAGACTGTAGATGTGTCATCAAAGATTACTGCGGACAGTGTGTTGGACGGAGATCTTACATCAAATATCAAGTATTCACTGGAGAAGACGGTCAATACGCAGGTTGCGGGTGAGTATCCAATCGAGTTCAGGGTTATGGACAGCGGCGGGAATACAGTGTATCTGAAGACGCAGATCAGTATTTCCGATAAAAGTTATGCAGGGATTGATGTGAAATTAAAAGATTATCTGATCTACCTTTCTGTCGGAGATGCATTTGATCCAAATGCATACTTTGATTCGGCAGATAAAGAAGGCGAGCTTACGGTGCAGTCGAATGTAAATACTGCAAAGGCAGGATCCTATTATGTGGATTATATCGTGAACGCCGGTGCAATCAGTGGAAAAAGCAGACTGGTCGTGGTTGTACAGTAGAGGAAGCGGGAAAGAGGATAGAGAAGAGATGGAGAAGGAAATACAGAAAAAACAGATCGAGGATATGTATAATGTAGTCCGTGATGTGTTGAAAAACTGGTGGGTAATACTTTTTATCGCAATATCAGTATCATTGCTTACCTATATTGGTGCGGCCTGGATGTATCATCCGACTTATACCTCCAGCACAACATTCGTGGTGTCGGCGAAGGGATCGAGTACGGGTGCGTATGCGAATCAGAGCCAGACGGAGAAATTAACGGATACATTTCAGTCAGTTATGAACAGTCAGATCCTGAAGAAGAAAGTGTCAGAGAGTCTGAAGATGGATACATTTCCGGGGACGGTGAAGATTGCTGTTGTACCGGAGACGAATCTTCTGACGGTGTCTGTGACGAGCGGTTCCCCGGAGACATCGTTCAAGCTTCTTAAGAGTATGCTGGAGCATTATCAGGATGTGTCGAAGAATGTGCTTGGTGAAGTGGTTATGGAAGTATTCGAGGAACCGAATTTTCCGTCGGCGGCAGATGTGGCATTCCAGGGAAGTGATGTAATGAAAAAGGGATTCCTTGCGGGTGTCGGACTGATGATCGTGCTGCTGGCATTGATTTCTTATCAGAAAGATAATGTAAAGAGTGAGGAAGAAGTGACAGAGAAGCTGGATACGACAGTATTCGGCACGCTGAATCATGAACCTTTGTACAGGAACTTAAGAGCCCGTCTGAAACGGCAGAAAAAGAAGATCCTGATCACGGAACCGGCGGTAAGCTTTGGTTTTGTGGAGACGATCAAGAAGATGCGTACAAAGCTTTTATATAACAGAAGCAGACATCATGATAAAGTACTGCTTGTAACAAGTGCGATGAGAAAAGAAGGAAAGACGATCGTGGCAGCCAACCTTGCGCTTGCTATGGCGCAGAGGGGTAAGAAGGTACTTCTGATCGAAGGGGATATGCGTAAGAGTTCACTTGCATCATTCTTGAATGTTGAAGTTCCGGATGGAGCCGGATTTTCAGAGCGTATCAGTCATGATCTGGAGTCTTTGATATTCCAGGTGCCGGACCGGTCTTTATATCTTCTGCCGAATAATGTGGCACATAAGCGGTCAACGGAATTTCTGGGATCGCAGAGATTTGCTGAATTCTTAAATCATATGCGGGAAGAGATGGATTTCATCATTATCGACGGACCGGCGGCCAAGGGAAGAGCAGATGCAGAGGTTCTGGCAAGAAGAGCCGACTTCTCACTTCTGGTTGTGAAGCAGAATTATACGAAGGTACCATATATCAATGATACGATCGATATGCTGGACCGTTATGGATATGGACTGGCAGGATGTGTATTTAATGATGTGCTGGTAAGCGGCGCTGTATTCAGTTCGGGCTACGGTTATGGATATGGTTACGGTTATGGATATGGCAAATACCGCTATGGTAGATATCATGGATATGGAAAGTATCATTCATACTATTATAACCGGGCAGATGAGGAACAGGAAAACGTATCACGAAAGAAAGAGGAGACCAGATAATGGCAGATCAGGAAAAGGAAAAAAGTCAGGAGTTAGGGCTGATAGATATTACAGAGATACTGTCGGATTATTTGCGCATTTTCCGCAGAATGTGGGCATGGGTTCTGATCTTCACAATTCTTGGAGCGGGACTGTCGTATGTACGGGCGAGACTGCAGTATCAGCCGGTCTATACGGCATCGGCAACATTTACGGTAAATATACAGAGAGAACAGCAGGGCGTTGCGGATACGGGTTCTGCGTCTTTCTTTAATAATTCCACGGCAGAACAGATGGCGAAGACATTTCCGTACATTCTGACGAGTGGTGTATTGAAGAGAAAGGTCGCAAAAGATATGGATATCGCTGCTGTGCCGGGAAAGATCAAGGCAACAGTTGCTGAGAATACTAATCTTCTGACAATTTCCGTGACAGACCAGGATGCCGGAAGAGCGTATGCAACGTTGAAGTCTGTGGAGAAGAATTATCCGTCGATCTCTGAAGTGATCGTTGGAAAGGTGAACATGGAGATGCTGGATGAGACTGGGATTCCGGCAGAACCGGATAATCCGAAGGCATTTCGGAAGAATGCGGTTAAAGGTGCGGCGGCAGGACTTCTGCTGGTCATGATCTGGACGGGAATTCTGGTGGTGACCAGAAGGACAGTCAGAAAAGAATCGGATATTCACAGATGGATGAACACTAGATGTCTGGGAACTGTTCCGGAAGTACATGAGAAGCGAAGATCCAGATCAACGACGATGCGAATGATCCTGACAGATCCGAAGGTTGAGGAGAAGATGCAGGAGTCTTTCCGTATCATAAGGAATAAGATTGAGTATAATGCACAGGAATATCACATGAAGACGTTCCTTGTAACCAGTGCGCTGGCAGGAGAAGGTAAAAGTACGGTAGCAGTTAATCTGGCACTTTCGCTGGCACAGGCAGGCCAGAGGGTTACACTCGTGGATTGTGACCTGAGACACCCGACGGATCGTCAGATACTGGGGATTGAAGAGAACGGAGTCGGTCTTAGGGAAGTACTGGAACACAAAGCAAAATTGAAAGAGTGTCTGATGAAAGCGGAAGATATCGGACTTGACCCGGATATGTGCATGATATTCCTTCCGGGAGGCAAGACGATCAGCGACGGATCAGACCTTCTCGGAACAGAGCTGATGGGACGGATTATCGAGAAACTGGAAGAGATATCAGATTTTGTAATTCTGGACAGTGCTCCTGCCGGTCTTCTGACCGATGCGGTGGTACTGGCACAGTATGCGGACGGAGCGGCGTTCGTCGTCAGAAAAGATTTCGCAAGAGTGGACTATATTATGGATGGAATGGAACATCTGGCAGAAAGTAATATACAGATCATTGGTGGAATCCTGAACGGAGTATAAGAGTATAATAAGATAAAAAAGAACCCGACACGGCTGTCTGATATGCTACCCTCATATAGGACAATGAAATATAAAAGTCCTATATGGGGGTAT
>OLPV01000206.1_pt1 | contig 56703 bp, 56 predicted proteins | sample 1671961 | NCBI WGS metagenome assembly OLPV01 (sample SAMEA3136630, study PRJEB25190) | human gut metagenome | biome: human gut; feature: human-associated habitat; material: faeces | place: Austria | collected 2013 | reverse complement strand
ATTTCCGCAAATGCTTCCGGCGCTATCGAGCTTACCGTGATCGCCGCCGCAAGTATCGCAGCGGTCAGCCTTTTTACTTTCATATTACTCTCTCCTTTTACATTGAAACAAAAATACAAAAAGGTATACTCCACCCCTCGCGGACTATGCCTTAATTACCATATTGAATTTTACGCAAGAGTTTTGTGCACAACTCACAGAGGCACTTTTATCAAGCTTATTTTTGCATAAATCAGCATTTAATTTCTTACACATATTCCCACCGTTTTTCTTCAGCATTCAATGCTCTAATTCTTTGTACAGTATAACACCGTTGCTAAATGTTGTCAAGTATTTCTAAATTCTTGATTTTATAATTTCACCGGATTTAAATTCACTCAAAACATAAAATACGCTCCTTTCGTCAACCATATTTGATTTTTATTTACATATTTTCCGCTTATTTCATACAGGTGACCGCAGTATGTACCAAAATGAGCCGAAAACGTACCGTTTGTGTACCACTGGTTATTTCCATTTTTATAATTTTATTACTTAATTCGCATTCCGCTCATCTTAACTTGACAGAACCGCCGTTTTTGTATTATAATAAAGGTTGAAATTGAATTATACCGCCATATCGGGCGTATGAAAGGACAACTCGTAAAATGGAAGAGAAAAAATATGACTTTTCTGCCATAGAAAGTAAGTGGCAGAAATACTGGGACGACCATCAGACCTTCAAGGCTGAAAACGGCAGTACCAAGCCGAAATTCTACGCTCTCGTAGAGTTCCCCTACCCCTCCGGCGCAGGTATGCACGTCGGACATATCAAGGCTTACTCGGGTCTTGAGGTAGTAAGCCGCAAGAGAAGGCTTCAAGGCTACAACGTACTGTTCCCCATCGGCTTTGACGCATACGGTCTGCCCACCGAAAACACCGCAATCAAGACCGGCGTTCACCCCCGCAAGGTAACCGACAACAACATAGTAAAATTTACCAATCAGCTCAAGCGCGTAGGCTTCTCGTTTGACTGGTCGAGAGTCATCGACACCACCGAAGAGCGTTACTACAAGTGGACTCAGTGGATATTCCTCAAGATGTTCGAGCACGGTCTTGTGTTCAGGGATAAGACGCTCGTAAACTACTGCCCGAGCTGTAAGGTAGTCCTTTCAAACGAGGACTCACAGGGCGGTCACTGCGACATCTGCCACAGCGAGATAGTGCAGAAGACCAAGGAAGTATGGTATCTGCGTATCACCGAATACGCCGACAAGCTGTTACAGGGACTTGAAACGGTCGACTATCTGCCTAACGTAAAGCTCCAGCAGGAAAACTGGATAGGCAAGTCTACAGGCGCATTCGTCAACTTCTCCATCAAGGAAAACGGCGAGAAGCTCCGCATCTACACGACCCGTCCCGATACGCTCTACGGCGTAACCTTTATGGTCATCGCCCCCGAGCACCCCATAATCGAGAAGTACAGAAATTCTATAAAGAACATCGCCGACCTTGACGCTTACAAGGCTGAATGCAGTAAGAAGAGCGAGTTTGAGAGAACACAGCTTGTCAAGGATAAGACGGGCGTAAGGATAGACGGTCTTACCGGCGTAAACCCCGTTACCGGTAAGGAGATCCCGATATACATTTCCGACTATGTAATGATGGGATACGGCACGGGCGCTATTATGGCAGTTCCCGCTCATGACACCCGTGACTATGAATTTGCAAAGAAGTTCGGCATAGATATTATCGAAGTAATCAAGGGCGGCGACATCTCCAAGGAAGCCTACACGGGCGATGGCGAGATGGTAAATTCGGGTGAGCTGAACGGTATCACCAACAAGAAGGATGCTATTGAGAAGATGCTCGGCGTACTCGCAAAGCTCGGCTGCGGCGAAAAGGGCGTACAGTACAAGATGAAGGACTGGGCGTTCAACCGTCAGAGATACTGGGGCGAGCCTATCCCGATAGTACACTGCCCCGACTGCGGAATTGTTCCCGTTCCTTATGACGAGCTGCCGCTGGAGCTTCCTCCCGTTGAGAACTTCCAGCCGGGTCAGGACGGCGAAAGCCCGCTTGCAAAGATAGATTCATTCGTACACTGCAAGTGCCCCAAGTGCGGCAAGGACGCGCGCAGAGAAACAGATACAATGCCACAGTGGGCAGGCTCAAGCTGGTACTTCCTGCGTTACTGCGACCCCAACAACGACAAGGAATTTGCATCTCAGGAAGCGCTCAAATACTGGCTTCCTGTTGACTGGTACAACGGCGGTATGGAACACGTTACCCGCCATATGATCTACTCGCGCTTCTGGCACAAGTTCCTTTACGATATCGGCGAAGTTCCCACTCCCGAGCCTTACGCAAAACGTACCGCACAGGGCCTTATCTTAGGTCCGGACGGCGAGAAGATGAGCAAGTCAAGAGGCAACGTAATCGACCCGAACGATGTAGTTGACGTATACGGCGCAGACGTTCTTCGTGTATATGTCCTGTTCATGGGCGACTATGAGCAGGCAGCTCCCTGGAACGACAGCAGTATGAAGGGCTGTAAGCGTTTCCTTGACCGTGTTTGGAATCTTCAGAATATACTTGTACGCGGCGATGAATACTCTGACGAGCTGAGAACATCAATGCACAAGACGATAAAGAAGGTCAGCGAAGATATTGAGAAGATGAGATTTAATACGGCTATCGCCGCTATGATGTCGCTTATCAATGAGATCACTGCAAACGGCAGGATCAACGATGCCGAGATGAAGTCGCTGCTGATAATCCTTAACCCCTTCGCTCCCCACATCACCGAGGAAATGTACAACTCGCTCGGCTACGGCATACTGAACGAGGCACAGTGGGTAACATACGACGAGGCGCTTTGTGTTGACAGCACCGTTGAGATAGTTGTTCAGCTCTGCGGCAAGATAAAGGCTCGTATAAACGTACCTACAGCCGCCGACAAGGACGAACTGCTGAAACTTGCAAAGGAAGCTATTGCAAAGTCGCTCGAGGGCAAGACGATCCGTAAGGAAATAGTTGTTCCCGGCAAGCTTGTAAACATTGTCGCAAACTGATAATATAAGAATACTGCAAAACCGCTCACGGAATGTTCCGCGGGCGGTTTATACTATCCTATACGTTTTAAAAAGGCGACTTGGGAGGGTGTATCCTCACACTCAGCCCCGGTACGGACGGCGGCAAGGACAGACGCAAACGCTCTTTCCCCGCCGGCGACAGAGCTTTGCGCCGCAGCAGAAGCTCGTTTAAATTTCGATAATCTGTTAAAGCTGTGAACCGAAATAAAGTTCGCAGCTTTTTTTCCGTGAAAAACCAAATCCTATCCTGTATAATAAACTCATGCGATGAAGCAAAGCTTCACAGCAGACAAAGGGCTGATGCCCCTTGTACAATTTAATAAAAGGCACTGACAGCAGTTATTTTCTATATGGGTATTAAGACGGTGCCTTGCAGAGTGTTCAAGGCACAGACAGCAGTTCATATTATTTATATATGGAAAATAACCGTGCCTTGTAAAGACGCATACAGCAGCATTTTACACCTGTGTTTTTTAAACACTTTTTTGCCGACCTAACGGCACCTCCTTCGGGCAGGCTACCGTGCGGTGCGAGTCCGTACATTTTTATTTATTGCGTCTTGTTAACAGACAGCGTCCCTGTCTATTCCCATCATATTTTTTAAGGGACGTTGTTCTTATTTTTTTGAGAAAGGAGAGCAGAGATATGCTTGAGATCAAAGGGAAAATCAACACTGCAATATGTTACGCAAAAGTAGTCGAGGACGAAGCGATAGAACAGATACGCAGAATGTGCGACTATGAGTTCACCGCAGGCTCAAAAATCAGAATAATGCCCGATGTACACGCAGGCAAGGGCTGCACTATCGGCACGACAATGACGATAACCGATAAGGCAGTACCCAATGTCGTAGGTGTGGATATCGGTTGCGGAATGTACACAGCAGAGCTCGGAAAGGCGGATATCGACCTTAGTGAGATAGATGAAGCTGCACACTACATACCGAGTGGAAGAAACGTATGGGACGGACGTTATGAACGCTTTGACCTTACGGGACTTCGTTGCTACAGACATCTCGAACAGGCAAAACGGCTTGAAAAAAGCCTCGGTACACTTGGCGGCGGAAACCACTTTATCGAGATAGACGTTTCCTCGGACGGTAACAAGTACCTTGTTATCCATTCGGGTAGCCGTAACTTAGGCAAGCAGGTAGCTGAGTATTATCAGAACCTTGCGATTGAGCTTGCGTCCGGTAAGGGCGAGCTTTTTGAAAAGAAAGCAGAGCTTATAAAGACATATAAGGAGCAGGGCAGACGCACCGATATTCAGTCCGCATTAAAGGCAATGGAAAAAGAGTGGCAGGCGAAAGTCCCCGATACGCCCGCAGATCTCTGCTATCTTTATGATAACTACCTTGAGGATTATCTTTATGATGTTGAGATATGTCAGCGCTTCGCAAAGCGTAACCGTGAGCGTATGGCTGAGATAATCCTTGACAGGTGCGGACTTACTGCCGTGTCTGCGTTCCATACGATACACAATTACATTGATACCAAGGAGCGCATACTCCGCAAGGGCGCAATTTCCGCAAAGAGCGGCGAGCTTGTGCTTATTCCGATAAATATGAGGGACGGAAGCGTACTTGCGAGAGGAAAGGGCAATCCCGACTGGAACTGTTCCGCACCGCACGGCGCAGGCAGGATTATGTCGAGAACAAAGGCTAAGGAAACGCTCGACATTGAGCAGTATAAGAAGAGCATGGAGGGCATATACACGACCTCGGTCAATAATTCAACGCTTGACGAAGCGCCTATGGCGTATAAGTCACTGCCGGATATTATTGATGTTATCAGAGAGTCGGTAGATGTTATTGAAGTGCTGAAACCGATATATAATTTCAAGGCGTGTGAGTAACCTGCTCTGCGCCGCAGAGGAGGAAATTACAATGCTTGAATACTTAAGAGAAGAGGCAAATATTACGCTGACCGAAAACGGTGCAACGACCTACATAAGCACAAAATCGCACTGCCTTGATCTGTTCGCTTCAATAGGCGCTATCCGTAAGTCCCCCGAAAACGATATAATCGACCGCTTTGTAAAAGCGTTGGCAGAGAACAGAGATCTTGCGCTGAAAACGCTTTTCTTTGCGCGTGATGCCCGTGAGGGTCTGGGCGAACGCAGAGTGTTCCGCATAATACTGAACTACCTTGCAAAAACCGAGCCCGGGAGCGTCCGCAAAAATATAGAATATATAGCCGAGTACGGCAGATATGATGATCTGCTGTGCCTTATCGGTACGCCCTGCGAAAAGGACGTTTTGCAGATTATAGAAGGTCAGCTCAAAAAGGATATAGCGTCTGACACGGGCGTGTCGCTTCTTGCAAAATGGCTCCCTTCCGTCAATGCATCAAACAAGGAAACGGTACGCACGGCTCGCCGTCTGGCGCGTCTGCTCGGAATGAGTGAGATACAGTACCGTAAAACAGTTGTCGCACTCAGAAAAAAGATCGATATAGTTGAAAACCGCCTGCGTGTGCAGGACTATACCTTTGACTATTCAAAACTGCCCGCTCTCGCAATGCTGAAATACCGTGGTGCGTTCTATGAGAACGACTTTGACCGTTACTGTGAGTATATCGACAATGTAAAAAACGGCAAAGCAAAAATGCACACAGGAGTACTGACACCATATGACGTTATCGCTCCGTGTTTCAATTGGCGTTTGAAAGAACTTTCCGCCGAGGAGCGCAGCGCAATGGACGTGACATGGAACGCCCTTGAAGATTTCGGCAACGATGAAAACGCACTTGCCGTGATTGACGGCTCGGGTTCGATGTATCCGAGAGCGATAGCTGTTGCACTGTCGCTCGGGATATACTTTGCCGAAAGGAACAAGGGTAAGTTCCGCAATCATTTCATCACATTCTCAAAAAGACCTCAGCTTGTCGAAATAAAGGGCAGGGATATTGTCGAAAAGGTAAGATACTGCTGTCAGTATGGCGAGGTAGCGAACACGAATATATCGGCTGTGTTCAAGCTGTTGCTCAAAACCGCCGTAAAGTATGACCTCCCGCAGGAAGAGCTCCCGAAAAGGCTATATATAATTTCGGATATGGAATTTGACGAGTGTGCGGAAAATGCAGGTGAAACAAACTTCGAGTGTGCAAAGAGAAAGTATGCCGAAAAAGGATATACGCTCCCCGAGATAGTGTTCTGGAACGTAGAGAGCAGAAATAATCAGCAGCCTGTCACAATGAACGAGAACGGTGTAGCGCTGGTTTCGGGCTGTTCGCCCCGCCTTTTTTCGATGATGGCAAGCGGTGAACTTGACCCGTATAAAGCTATGCTTGATGTGCTTATGTCTGAGCGTTACGCCAAAATATCAGCATAAATGAAACCGCTGTCAGGTGACAGCGGTTTTGTCATATAAACAGCAACGGTATCGGTTTGACCGATACCGTTGTCTGAAGGAAAAGAACTCCGCCGCAATAAGAGCGGCGGGAAGAAAAACAACTGTAAGGAGTTGTTGGAATTATTCGCTTACTGCTGTAGATGAGCCTACTTCCATAGTACCCTTCTTCATAACGTATTCGTAATCGTTACCGTCAGAGCCCTTAACCTTGAATGTGAGCTTGTCATTTTCGTAAGTAACGCTCATATCGATCTCGTCCTTGCTATCCTTCTTCATTACCTCTGCGCCGTTGCTCTTGTACTGAACATTACGCTCTTCTGTAGCTGCGGCTGACTTGATTATAACCTTGTCATCTGTGAATGTCCATACAGATGCGAAAGAAGATTCGTCAACACCGAGCTTTTTTGCATAGTCTGCAACAGTTTCGCCTGCGATCTTTTCGTAGATCCAGTCACCCTTCATCTTGTCCTTTGCCGAGCCTGAGCAAGCTGCGAGCGCCATTACCATTACTGCTGCCATTGCAAGTGCAATGACCGACTTGATTACTTTTTTCATAATTATTCCTTTCTTTGCGGTATGTCCGCCTCTGATTATGTAGTATCGGTTGTTTTTATCAACCTTAGCAAATTATACTCACCGAAATGGTTTAATTCAAACATCTGGCGTTAATCGGTTGCATTTTGGCATCAATCGGTTCAACCTTTGAAGAAGCTTGTGATATTGAAGCCTGTGGGCATAGGCAGAGTGAACATATAGATTGTTGCGATAATAAATGCAGCAAGAGCGATAATAACCACCGCATATTTGTTTGCCTTGTGGTTGAAAGAACCTGCAATACCGAGTAAGAACAGTACAACGCTGTAGATGACCGTTACAAGACCGAATGCGTCGCCGTTTGAATTATCCTTCTGACCCTGTTCAAGTACATCCTGAGACTGTGCAAGAAGCTCGTTTGCTTTTGTGAAATAGCTGTTGACGTAATTCTCGTCAAAGAAGGGCGAGTTCATACTGTTTTCCTTTTCGAGCCACGCAAGTATAGTTGCCTGAGGATCGCTGCTGCTGTTGTCAGCCGTGTTCCAGTCAATCTTTGCCGCCATTGTTTCACTCACGTTCTCCGCCATCTTGTAGAACAGCTGGTTGCACAGCTTTGCAAGCTCAGCCTCGTTATTATTGTTCTGTGCAAAGACGATTTCAATCTGCAATGAGCTTATATCGTTCCAGAGTATCATATCCTGATTCATCTGCTGAACGCCTGCATTATATTCCGAGTTGCCCTCGGAAGCAAGATTGTTGCTGGTGGCGTAGTTGGTAGCCTGATTTCCGCCGTGAAGCGAGCCTATCCAGCTTGCCCACGCTGTGAGCAGGGCGGTAACGCCCAGCATTATTACTATTATAAGCTCGGTGAGCTTGTCCATATCCAGCTTTTTCTTTGCAGAGCTGTCCGCATTGTTTTTGTTTTCCATAGAAACCTCCGTATGATCGTATTATTATTTTTATTATATCAATCGTAGCGTACCAAAACAATAAATTGGCGTTAATCGGCGGTTTTTCGGCAGGAAAAGACAGTTAACCATATGAAAATATTGCAACATCCAAAAAAATGTAGTATAATTGTGGTAAGAGCACAAAAAACGGAAGATGCCGCTTCAGGCGGAAGGTACATATAATAATGGAACTGAGAATAGCAATAACCGATGACCTCAATTCGGAGCGTGAAAAGCTGTCATCGGCAATAGCAGCTCCGTTTGAAAAATTGGGGCTGGCTATCGGGAATATAGACGAATTTACAAGCGGCGAGGCTTTGCTCAGGCAGTTTTCGGCAGGAAAATACGATCTGATATTTCTTGATATATATATGGGCGGAATAAGCGGAGTTGAAACCGCAAAGCGTATAAGGTCCATCGATAAGAATGTTATGCTCGTATTTGTTACGACAAGTAACGAGTTCGCAAGCGAGAGCTATGCGGTAAAGGCAAACTTCTATCTGCTGAAGCCGATACGCCCAGACAGCATAAAGCAGCTTGCCGAAACGCTGGCACAGCAGATACAGAACACAAGGAGCGTTGCGGCGCTCCCCGACGGAACGGTGATACCGCTTTCATCGCTTGTGTATACATCATGCTCGGGTCATTATGTAAATGTATATCTTGTCGGAAGTGAACCGCTTAAGATCCGTACAACGCATAAGATAATGTACGAAGCGCTCTCAAAATACGAGGGGATAATTTCATGCAATAAGGGCGTTCTGGTTTCGCTTGCCAATGTTGCTAAGCTTGACGGTGAAAATTTTACTATGATAAACGGCGATACCGTTCCTATAAGCAGACGTAAGATGACGCAGATCAAAAACGACTATACACGTTTCGTTCTGAATCGTATTCACAGCGAATTTGAGAAAGAGCAAGGGTGATGAATATGATCGACAGCTTTATCAATGAGGCTCTATCCTGCCTTGTTCTTGTACCCGCAACGGCATTGTGCCTTTTCCCGATGAAGGACAGAATAAAATATCCGTTGAAACAGGTAATGCCGCTGTTCCTGGGCATACTTGTATCGGTCACTGCGTTAGTTTCCTGCGCGGCCGCACTGCTCCCCATAGACCGCAAGACGGTATGCTATCTGTTGCTGATACCGTTGTTTTTCACTTACAGAGTTATAATAGATACAGATATATTCAAATGTCTCGCATCGTTTCTGCTGTCCTTTACGATAATGAGCTTTTGTAAGAATTATGCCATAATGGTCGATGCGGTCATACACCCGGAGCTCGGCACTCCGCAGTTAAGCACTGACGGAGCAATAATACAGCTTGGCATATCGTGTGCAGTCACGTTTATACTTGCGTATCCTATGATCAAATTCGGCTCTCATCTTATAAACGAATTGCCGTATACAAGGGTGTGGCTTATATCTATAGTTATGTCGCTGATGTTTATAGGCTTTAATTTTGTCGTGCAGCCTGTTCATTATCAAACGCTTTATCTCAACCGTGTATTTCTTGTATATATCATTATCACTACGCTGATGTTCCTTATGCTCCTGATGATGTATACGGTGTTCTATTTTATTTCATCCGCGCTGTTAAAAGCGGGCAGGGACAAAGAGCATATGCGTGTGCTTGAAATGCAGAAAAAGCAATATGATTCTCAACAGAAATATCTTGAGGATACCTCACGCATACGTCACGATTTCAAGCATTCTATAGTTGCTATCAAAACACTTGCCGAGGACGGCGATTACGAAGAGCTGAAAAGCTATCTGGATAATTATATTGACATGCTCCCGAGCAGAGTACCGATACGCTACTGCGGAAACTATGCGCTCAACGCGCTTTTCTGTCACTTTGAAGAGCGGGCTAAAGATAATGATATTAAGCTCAGGATCGGAGTCGATATCAACGATAGCTCCGTGCCGCTGTCAGATGACGAGCTTTGCTGCATAGTAGGCAACATAATCGAAAATGCAGTAAACGCAAGTCTTATGCTCCCCGAAAACGAGCGCAGTATTTCTGTTTCGGTAAAAACCGATGACGCGTCCGGCAACCTGTATGTTGTGGCGGAAAACAACTTCAACGGCAAGCTGAGATATGACGGTACGCATTATTATTCTACCACTAAAGGTGGCAACGGTATCGGGCTTGAATCGATCGCGTTCACAGCGGAAAAGTACGGAGGAACAGCAAGCTTTTATCATAAGGATAATGTGTTCTGCTCCGATGTGGTCGTGCCGCTAAATGTGTAAAAGAATAAAAATAAAAGCCGCAGAGCGATGTCAGCATCACTCTGCGGCTTTTACTTTTTACCGATCTGATATTTATGCTTTTTTCTCACTTGTTTGTCTGAACATCATATTGATAACGCCTGTCTTTGCAAGCGCGAACATCAGAACAGATGCGATGAGCGCACCGCCTACAGTGCTTACGCCGAATGGGATAACGTAAGTGAAAAGTGCGGCTTCTTTACCCATAACAAATACTGCGATAGGATAAGCCGCCATAGCACCGAGGATACCTGTACCTATGATCTCGCCTAAGAAAGCTATCGGAATACGCTTTGCAAATGACAGCTTCGGAAGGATGTATCTGAATGCAAGACCGCAGCAGAGAGCGCCTACCATGCTTCCGGGGAATGCGAGCAGCGTACCTGTACCCATTATAAGTCTTATAAGAGATGTGATGAATGCCATACCCACGGCATACCACGGACCGAGCAGTGTGCCTGCTATTACATTTACCATATGCTGAATGGGAAAACATTTTGAAGCACCTATCGGGATTGAAAATCCGCTTAACACTACGCTCAGTGCAATGAGAACGCCTGCTATTGCAAGCTTCTGAATGCTGACTTTTTTATTCATACTAAAAAATACCTCTTTTCTTTTATTCGTCAAAGAAGCTCCCACACTGTCTGCGGGAGCTGATGTTTTTATGCGCACTAAAACAACCGTTCCCTACGTTGGCATTACCCAAATCAGGTCATAAGGTCGGAATTGAAAATTCCCTCTCAGCCCGTCCACGAGCTCCCTTTATTGTGTATAGGATCTGTCTGACAGTCACAGTATATAACACATTTGCGGCGGTGTCAATGCTGTTTTTAAGATACCATTGTTATGTATATGTCAAATTATTCCATAAGTAACATAACGTTTGTCGGTAGCATAAAATGTATCGTAAAGCCGAAAAAACACGAATGAAAGGAGTTTAGCTATGGAAAAAGATGATTTTTTCTGCGGCAATAGGGAAAGTATATCCGAAAAAAAGAAAGTCGGATATGCATATGTGCCGTTTCAGCGGCTCGGCAAGCTCTACGACCCGGAAACGGCGATCAGGACGGGAACAATATTCCCTGAGCTCAACATTACTATAGACGAATATGAAAGGGGGCTTTACAGTGGCGTATAATCTGTCGGCAAGAGCGTCGCAACTGCTCAGAAAGCTGTCTGCGGCAGATTTCTATGCGCAGGATTTAAAGCTTTTCCTTGACACTCACCCAACCGATACAAAGGCGCTTGAGCTTTACCGCGAGGCGGTGAAACAGACCGAAGCCTGCCGCTGTGCGTTTGAGAATGAGTTTTATCCGCTCAGAGCCTCTTCGGCAGGAGCGGATTGCTGCTGGGATTGGCTCAATGGGCAATGGATATTATAAGGAGGACGTATGTTTATATTTGAAAAACGAACACAGATACCGGTCGTGATAAAGAACCGTAACCCGAAGCTTGCAAGCTACATTCTTTCTCAGTACGGAGGTCCGGACGGTGAGCTCAGCGCGGCGCTGAGATATCTTTCACAGCGCTTTTCACAGACCGATAAGAGGGCAATTGCGATACTGACCGATATAGGTGTATCGTTGCGGGAATGATCCCCTGCGGGAGTTTATATGTTTTGCATATGTGAAAAGATACCGTATTTTTTGCGGGTTTACAAATTCAAGTCATTGTTCATAACGTAGTGCGGTTGACTTTATGTATCATTACATAGCGACCTTGTGCGGTCGGTGCGAGTATCAGTGCCTTACCTGCGCTGGGGTTTAAACAAGTGTATTTCATATTGCACTGCATAACGGCAAAAAGCAAAAACGCAGAGGCAACTCTGCGTTTCAGCCTGTCGAAAAACCTCTATCGTTATCAAAAATGGGGTTGAGGGGCGTAGCCCCCAACGGGGTCTAGGGGCGGTAGCCCCAGTAATATAGCCCCTTTCCGGGGGAAAGGGGTTTGGGGATAGGGATAATAAATCAGAAGTTTATTTCAAAAACAGACTTTTTCTACAAACTGAAACGCAGAGTTGCCTCTGCGTTTAATATTTATATATAAATCCGGTCAATCTTCCTTTGTGTTCTGATACGTCTTTAATATATCCTCTGCAACAGCTCTCTGTGTCTTTCTCAGATCCATCGCCTGCTTTTGTATATGCCGGTGTGCCTGCTCCTCGGTAAGATTAAGATACTGCATCAGCATCGACTTTGCACGGTTTACTATCTTCATATCGGATAACTGCTGTGACAGCTGCCTGTTCTCTTCTTCAAGCTTTGCCATTCCGATATGCGCTACTTCGGCAAGCTTTATTGTTTGGACAAGCAGAGCCTTGTTGAATGGTCGCGGCAGTACGAAAGCTCCTGTAAATCGTATCTTTTTCTGCACTTCGTCTGCAATTTCACGCTTTGCAAGCACTACCACACCGTTTTTCGTATCTTTGGCAATGTCAGCAACAAGATCAAGCCCAAATTCGTCTGATAATGGAGTGGAAATTATAACGCTGTCGAATTTTGATATATCAACACCTCTTATGATAGTGCCGCTGGTGAAAATCGAGATATTGTCGCAGTCAAGCTCAAGCAACAGCTGAGCTATGCTGTCGCATATTTCTTCGGTCTTGCCTGCTATCAGTATGTTCATTGCGGCACCCTCTTTCGTTGCATTAAACGCTCCGCCGTCACGCCTTTATATCGACAGCGCGTTGTATATTTATATCTATTCCGTTTATCGTCAGTTATGCGTGTACAGCTGTTTGTAGGGGCTTGCAGTATTCGGTGAAAGCTTATAAAATCTGCCCTTTAACAGCGTATTCGTATCATATCCGAAATTCTTCGCGAACTCGTCAACATATTCTCTGATATCAGCCTTGTCGCTGTCGTCCGCAACCTCGCATGAAACCTGTACGGGAAGACCCTTGGGAGCTTCGTCACTGCGGATATACATATGACCGCCGTGCATTCCCGTTCCACAGAACGAGCCTACAGGAACCTTGCCGTCACAGCCGATGCCGAGCACCACGATGATCCCGCCCGCCTGGTATTCGCCGAGGAAATCTCCGACCTTGCCGCCGATGATTATTTTCGGGTAGAATTCGTGATATTCTTTCATATGTATTCCTACTCGGTAGCCCGCATTTCCCTTTACGAATATCTTGCCGGAACGCATTGCATAGCCCGTTGTATCGCCGCAGTTGCCGTGTATGAATATCTCGCCGTTGTTCATTGTATCGCCGATAGCGTCCTGTCCGTTGCCGTGTACCACAATGGTGCTTCCGTCAAGGTATGCGCCCAGAGCATTTCCGGGAGTTCCCTCTATGGTGATCGTCTTGCCCGAAACGCCGCATCCTATGTAGCGCTGACCCATTGCATCGGTTATCGTTATATCCTTGTCGGCACATTCAACTATCTTTTTATTAAGGTCGTAATAACCTATCTCGTTAGCATTAAATACTGTCATGGCTTATCCTCCGTTATTGCAGACATTACAGGCATCATCAGTGCTTTTTGCCTGCGAGCTTTTCTTCGCGTCTTGCCTTGCCGAACATCATCATCTGCGGCTTTTCTCTCAGAAGATCAAGGTCAACCTCGGTAAGCGGTATCTGCTCCTTTATCATCGAGGTGTAAATACCTGCTCTTGCGACATCGCCCATCAGGATAAAGCCCTTCAGCAGACCGTCCTTGAATACGAGCTTCTTGTATATCTCCTTGTCTGCGTCCTCTGTGATATCCTCATCGCCGTCATAGCTTCCGGCTGTTATGATATGCAGACCGTAGAAGCCTATGGCGTTCATCGGTATAGCGTTCAGATAAAGCGTTTCCTCGCCTGCCATATTCTTGCCTGCGACCTCGCCCTGCATAAATGCGTTGGGCAGGAGCGCAAGTATCCTGTCTGTATTTGACGAGCAATCGTGGCTTACTGTGCAGTCGCCTGCGGCATAAACGTTGTCGAGCGTTGTCTGCTGGTGAAGATCGGTTATTATACCCTTTTCTACCTTGCCGCCTGCATCGCTTACAAGCTCTGTGTTAGGTCTTACGCCGACTGCAACAACAAGAATGTCAAAGTCGACCGTGTCGCCGTTTGTCAGCTTTGCACTGTTCTTTGAGAACTGCTCAACGCTTGTGCCGAGTATGAACTTTGTACCCTTATCCTCGATATGCTTCTGCATTATCTCACCTGCACGGATATCAAGAATACTGGGTAGTATCCTGTCCGCAAGATCAACCACAGTGATATCGGCGTTCAGGTGGTGCAGAGCCTCTGCGCACTTAAGACCGATAAGTCCCGCGCCTATTATAAGCACCTTAGTGCCGGCTGTTACCTTTTCGCGGATAGCCTTTGCACTGTCCCATGTCATAAAGGTGAACCTGTCCTCTACCTTGTCAAGTCCTTTCATCGGAGGAACGAACGGTTTTGAACCCGTTGCTACCAATAACTTATCATACTGTACTTTCTCTCCGTTGTCAAGTACCACACAGCCGTTTTCGATTTTTTCGGCACGGACAGAGAAGATAGTCTTTACATTGTTCTTCTCATAGAAGTCCGGTTCTCTGTAGTATATCTTGTCGTCAGCTACCTTGCCCTCAAGCCAGTAGCTTATAAGCGGTCTTGAATATGTATGATACGCCTCGTCGGTGATTATCGTGATATTGCCTGTCTTATCAACCGAGCGTATACCCTGAACTGCACCGATAGCGGCGGCGGAGTTTCCTATGATAACATAATTTTTCATCTTCGCTCCTCCTTATCTTTCTTCAAGGACGATCGCCTTGTTCGGACAACCCTTTACGCATGCAGGCTCGCCGTTATTGTTCTTCATACAAAGATCGCACTTCTGTATTACCTTTGAATTTTCGCTTGTTACGATACAGCCGTAAGGACAGGCAAGTACGCAGGTGTAGCAGCCTACACAACGGCTCTCGTCACACGAGATAACGCCGTCCTTCTGTGATAAAGCGCCTGTTATACAGCTCTTTACGCAAAGAGGAGTTTCGCAGTGGCGGCACTGTACGGCAAAATTTATGCCGCTGCCCTCCTCTACCTTTATTCTCGGGATAGGCTTATTGCCGTTTGCGAAAGCCTTTATCATGCTTTCAGCTCCGCTGTTTGCGGCGGCACAGTAATATTCGCACAGATGGCACGCAAGGCACCAGTCTTCGTTAACGTAAACTCTTTTCATTTTACCTTACCTCTCCTTTATCACTGACCTGCGTGCTGTATGCCGAGTATCTCAAGTTCCTTTTCGTTAAGACCGATACCTCTGAGCATAAGTCTGTTGCCTCTGAGAGCCTCGACTGAGTTGATACCCATACCACCCATCATTTCCTTGATCTCGTGATCCCACGCATGAACAAGGTTTACAAGTCGCTGATAGCCGATGTTCGGGTTAAGGCGCTTTACAAGGTCGGGTCGCTGTGTTGCGATACCCCAGTTGCACTTGCCTGTCTGACAGCTTCTGCAAAGGTGGCAGCCGAGCGCCAGCAGAGCGGCAGTACCGATGTAGCAAGCGTCCGCACCGAGCGCGATAGCCTTTACAACGTCCGAGCTTGAACGGATAGAACCTGCAACTACTACAGAAACCTCGTTTCTGATACCCTCATCGCGCAGACGCTGGTCAACGCTTGCAAGGGCAAGCTCTATCGGGATACCTACGTTATCTCTTATTCTTGTGGGGGCTGCACCCGTACCGCCTCTGTAACCGTCTATAGCGATTATATCCGCACCCGAACGTGCAATACCGGAAGCGATAGCGGCAACGTTATGCACGGCGGCGATCTTTACGATGACCGGCTTTTTGTACTCTGTAGCCTCTTTCAGTGAAAGAACGAGCTGACGTAAGTCCTCTATCGAATATATATCATGGTGGGGAGCAGGTGATATTGCGTCTGTTCCCATGGGGATCATTCTTGTTCTTGAAACGTCCTCGAGGATCTTTGCTCCGGGAAGGTGACCGCCGATACCGGGCTTTGCACCCTGACCCATCTTGATCTCTATTGCCGCGCCCGTTTCAAGATAATCCTTGAATACACCGAAACGTCCCGATGCGACCTGCACTATTGTATTCGGACCGTACTGATAGAAGTCCTTATGCAGACCGCCCTCGCCCGTGTTGTAGAATATGCCAAGTTCTGTAGCCGCTCTTGCAAGGCTCTCATGAGCGTTACGGCTGATAGAGCCGTATGACATAGCCGAGAACATAATAGGCGTTGAAAGCTCAAGTGTAGGTGTTGTTTCCGTCTTTACACTGCCGTCCTCGTTGAACGAAACGTTTTTCGGCTTCTTTCCGAGGAAGACCTTTGTTTCCATAGGCTCACGCAGAGGGTCGATAGGCGGGTTTGTTACCTGAGAAGCGTTAAGCAGTATCTTATCCCAGTAAACAGGATACTCCTTCGGGTTGCCCATTGCGGAAAGAAGAACGCCGCCTGTTTCTGCCTGCTTGTAGACCTCCGTCATTATCTGCTGGCTCCAGTTGGAGTTGTTTCTGAACTTGTTGGGGTTATCTACTATCTTCAATGCACCTGTAGGACAGATACATACACATCTCTGGCAGTCAACGCACTGCTGGCTGTCCGAGATCATCATATCGAGATCGCTGTCATATCTGTGTACCTCGTTTGCACACTGCCTTGCACACGCCTGACATTTTATGCAACGGTCCTTATCTCTTATAACATCAAATAAAGGCTGAAAATAATTAAGTGCCACTGTTACCGCTCCCTTTCTTACTTCTTCTCGTTCAGCTTAACGATGATAGGCTCGCCGCCTCTGGGTGACCAGATACGGTCAACAACGGGGCATATAGCTCTTATCGCACATTCCTCACTTGCAAGGTAAACCATATCGCCCTTTTCTGCGGCTACCATTGAACGGAGCTTAAGTCTGTCGTTGAGCGCCATAAGACCGCCGTCAAAGCCGAGAATTATCGAGAACGGACCTGTTATCAGAAGGCTTGAGAATACGTTTCTGAAATATTTCAGCTTCTGTCTTTCGCTCTCACTGTACTTATCCGAGTCTATCTCGCTCCAGAACGGAGCGGCAATTATCTTTGCTATATCTTCAAGACACAGCTTCTGCTTTCTGTTGAGGAAGTCTATTATATATGTTATGACCTCTGTATCTGTCAGCAGGTTGCACTTGTAGCCGTACATTTCGATGTATCTTCTGTTTGCGTCATAGGAAGATATCTCACCGTTATGTACAATGGTATAATCCAGCAGTGCGAACGGATGAGCGCCGCCCCACCAGCCGGGTGTGTTGGTAGGATATCTGCCGTGCGCCGTCCATGCATAGCCTGCGTACTCTTCAAGTCTGTAGAACTCTCCGACATCTTCCGGGTATCCGACAGCCTTGAATACGCCCATGTTCTTGCCGCTTGAGAAAACGTAAGAACCGTCTATCTTGTCGTTTATGTTGATAACGCACTGCGCAACGAACTCTCTCTCGTCAAGCTGGCTTTCTGTGAGCTTTGTCGGCAGGGGATTTACGAAATATCTCCAGATGAGCGGCTCGTTTGTGATGTTGGGATGCTTTCTGGTAGGAATACGAGAAAGGTTTACAACATCAAAATGCTTGTCGAGGAAACGCTCGGTTTCAACTCTTGCCTCGTTCGAGTCATAGAAAATGTGGAACGCGTACTGATCCTTGTATTCGGGATAAATGCCGTATCCTGCGAAACCGCCTCCCAGACCGTTAGATCTGTCGTGCATATATGATATCGACTTTACTATCTTGTCACCGCATATTCTGTTGCCGTCCCTGCTTATAAAGCCTGAAATAGCACATCCGGCGGGTATTCTGACCTGACCTTCTTTTTCCAGCATAAGCTCACTCCTGTTCGGTATAGGTTTTGTTTTTTGGTTTTGAGCGTTTTAAATCCGTCAAATTTCATATTCGGGGATAAAAACAGCAGGCAACAGATGATTTATGCCGTAAATTCGCGGTATTTTGTAATTTTGCCGTAAATTTAAGGAATATTTGCAGTAAAATGAAGCTTTCGTTTCAATTTGACTGTCATCTGAAACAGCTTTGTTTCGTAATTGCCTGCAGTCGTTTTGACTACAGTTGTTATTATATCATGGCTTATCGATGTTGTCAATATGTTTTTGCAAGATTTTTAAATGAAACTTGCAAAATGTTTTCTTGCAAATTTGCGGTTCGATTATGCAAAATGACAGCAGATATACGGAATAGGGTACGGCAATGCACCTTTACGTATACGGACAAAGTAATAAACGCGTCCGGTATAACATATATCTGTACTAAAAACGAAAGCAGGTAGCGGTATGGTAAGACGCAGAAGTTACAAGTCGGCGATAAAAAAGTTCAGACCTTTTATAAAAGGAGCTGTAGCCGGAACAGTGACAGCGGCGGTTTTTACCGTTATCGGTGCATTTTTATTTAATATTGCCGATGCTCCCGAGGGCGCGGATATCACATTCGGATACATATCGCTCGGTGCGGCATCGGGCGTATGCGGAATGTTCTGGGGCGGTGGAAGAGGTAAAAACGGCTTTGCGTGGGGAACGCTGGGCGGTGTTACAATATTTGCGTTGTGTTTTATCGGAGCGATCTTATCGGGAGGTTTTTCGGGTACGGCAGTGATCTCAAAGCTGCTTACATCTGCGCTATGCGGCTGTATCGGAGGAATAATCGGTGTCAATATTGTGGCTGAGCGATAAGGACTGCCGATAGAATATTTCTATAGACAAACAAAGAAAAATGTGGTAGAATTACTTTAAACCCTGTAGATTTCAGGGTAATTGAAAGTCAAAGGAAGATTTAAGATGAAAAAGTATTCAATAGAAACGCTTGCGGTTCACGCAGGCTACGAAACTGACGAAGCTACAATGTCGGTAACTCCGCCCCTGTACGAAACAAACGCTTATGTGTTCAAGGACGCAAACCATGCAAGAACACTTTTTGAGCTTAAAGAGCCCGGCAACATCTACTCAAGACTACAGAATCCCACCTGCGAGATACTTGAACGTAAGGTGGCGGCTATGGACGGCGGTGTTGCGGCACTGTCGTTTGCATCAGGTCACGCCGCTATATTCAACACTATAATAAATCTTTGCAGTGAGGGCGACGAGCTTGTTTCGTCCATAAACATCTACGGCGGTGCGATAAACCTGCTCGGTATCACGTTAAAGAGAATGGGCATCACGGTAAAGTTTGTTGACCCCGATGATCTTTCCGCCTGGGAAAATGCCGTGACCGACAAGACAAAGCTGTTCTTCACCGAGCTTATCGGTAACCCTAACGCAAACGTTGCCGATATCGAAGAAATCGGTAAAATAGCGCACAAACACGGAATACCTTTCGTTGTTGACAGCACCTTCACAACGCCATATCTTTGCAGACCCATAGAGTGGGGCGCTGACCTTGTTATCCACTCCGCGACAAAGTTTTTAGGCGGTCACGGCAGTGTAATGGCGGGTGTTGTAGTCGACAGCGGAAAGTTTACCTTCAAGGGCAACCCCAGATTCCCGCTTTTCAACGAGCCTGACGTATCCTATCACGGTGTAGTGTTTGCAGACCTCGGAGAGCTGGCATTCATATCAAGACTGCGTGCGCTTATCACAAGAGATATCGGCGCCTGCCTTTCTGCGTCTGCGGCTCATACCTGCCTTACAGGTATGGAAACGCTTGCTCTGCGTATGCAGCGCCATTGCGAAAACGCGCTTGCGGTAGCAAAATTCCTTGAATCCCACCCTGCCGTTGAAAAGGTAAATTACCCTGCACTGCCCTCAAACAAGTATTACGAGCTTTGCAAAAAGTATTGTCCCAAGGGTGCAGGCGGCGTGTTCACATTCGTTATCAAGGGCGGCAAGCCCGCAGGCGAGAAGTTCATGAACAGCCTTGAGCTTTTACAGATAGTTGCAAACGTCGGCGATGTAAGAAGCCAGGTTATCCACCCCGCTTCAACAACGCACAGCCAGCTATCGCCCGAACAGCTTGTAGCCGCAGGAATAAGCGAGGGTACAGTAAGACTTACTATCGGCATTGAGGATATAAACGATATTATTGCGGACATTTCTCAGGCGCTTGATAAAGCTACTAAGTAACATAAAATGATGTTTTATGGGGTTTGGGGCGTTGCCCCAATGCGGGTTGTCAGTCGTTGGTGTCGCTGCGTCGTGCAGCGACTGTGTGCGACTGACTGCAAGCATCCTTGCTTGGCGAGGGCGGCAGCCCCACAATTAGCCCGGCACGGACGCCGGGCGTGTATGCCCAAAGGCTCTGCACGATGCAGAGCCAACAAAGCATACACAGCCCTTCCCATGGGGAAGGGGTTTGGGGATTCGGCAAGGATGCCGAGATAGAACGCCCAAAGGCTTTGCGAGGATGCAAAGCCCACAAAGCGTTCTTAAAGGGATAGAGAATTTACTCTATTTTTAAAAAAACAGACTTTTCTACAAGTTGGTATTAGCGCCCAAACCCGCCCCCGTTTTTTATAAAAAATTTATAAAACCCCTTGACAAACTCCTTTCGATGTGCTAAAATATATTAGTAAATTTACAAGATATGCGCCAATAGCTCAGCTGGATAGAGTATCTGGCTACGAACCAGAGGGTCGGGGGTTCGAATCCCTCTTGGCGTGCCAATTTACATTAGTTACACTTTTAGGGATACTACAGTAGTAGTGTCCTTGAAACTGTAAATAAAATCATATATCACACAGCAGAGCAGGTGCAACTGCTCCACTGTGATAATATACATTTTGTGTTCCGACTCATAGTTTCGATTAACGCTCTCGCATCTCTCCGTAGCTTAACACCTACCCAGTCCGATGTAGCTCAACTGTATCAGTAGTACAGTATGTATACTCGCTCCGCAGAATGTGCGGCGTTTCTGAACTGTGACTGTTAGTCGGTGGTTTGCAGTAAATCGGTGTTTACTGTTCCTCTCCCGTGTTACTCACGCGATGTTCTCAGAACTAATGCGTAGTTATCTCGGCTGTAGGTCATCTCTGACGATGGTCGGCATTCAATTTGTACTGCCTTTGATATGCGGCAGGTGGGGATATACACTGCGGATTTACGCCTTGTATATCAGATTAAAAACACAAGAGCCTCCAGCGTCTGGTAAACTTCTGAAAGCTCTTGCAAAATTGTATTAAATGTGCTATAATAAAGCACACTAAAGGCACTATTGCACTAAGTCAGTCAGATGGTTTCGCATCGAGCTGATGAGGGGCTGTATCGTTCTTGCAGGAACTATACAGCCTGTGTGTGGTGTTTTTTTATTTACTCTATTATACAACACTTTTACAGTTTTGTAAATTCAATTGATGTAATGTATAGTATACAGAATTGGCAAAAATGCGGGTGAGTGTTTGTGCAATTTTTTGTTTTGTGAAGCGGACAATTACACAAGGACAAAGCGAATGTACGGAGAAATAAAAGAAATAGTGATCATATTGTAAAAAGGAGTAACTATATATAACCGATTTTCTGTTTGCGCTTTTATCATTTTTCACTTCTTTTCATTTTTCTAGTATTGAATATACCATGAAATTTTCTATTATATATCATCCCTTATTTTCAAAAAACCGGTAGATGGTATCTATATAGGTGCAAATTTTATGAGAATCAAAATAGCCAAACTTTACATATCTCCCGTTGTGTTTCACGGCTATGTTGAAATAAAAAAAGAGTCCCTTCTCGAAATGGAAAAACACGAACTTGTTATTTTCTTTTTGAGTGGAGCGGTTGGCAATGTCTTCTTGATTGGAGTTTCACTATTACTTGTTAGCAATTTCATTAATTTTTATTTTTCCATTGTTAATATCTGTTATGCAACCGCAAGCGTACTGCCCTTTATAATAGGAAATAATGATATGACTACAATGATAAAGGTTTTGAAAGAAAAACAAAAGATGTCTAAAACTGATATTTGATATAGCATTAATGATTAGAAAGGTGATTAGGTTGGTATGTCCTTACTGCAACAATGAAATGGAAAGCGGAATGATTGTTATTTCTGCCACAGGAAGTGTACCGTGTGCAATTATCGAGTGGTACTCTGAATAAAAATGCAAAAAGGGAATATTCGGCATATCCAAAAAAAGCAAGGTCAATATAAAAGATCGAAAAAATGGACATTTTTGCTCACACTATTGTTCTCATTGTTGTAAAGCGTTTTGTGAATTTGAAACAAAGAAAAACGGAATCGCTTTAAATTTAGTGTTCTGAAAAAATTATCGTTTTTATAGAGATGAGCAAAACATGAAACAAAAACTAACAGAAGTCGCAAAATAGGCAAGTATCAAATAAAAAAGCAGAAAAACGGCACAGCAAAGCTGACATCAGCCGAACAGAGCTGAAATCCGGCAGAAATATTCAAAACAACTCGTCAAGCAATACACTTAACGGATTTAAGACTGCGATAAGAGCTTTCGAATTTAGTGACAACAGTTGCGTGAGCGACAGCGAGCAAAGCAATATGAGCAACAGAATTAAGGTTTTGTGCAGCATTAAAGCTATGCACCCAAAGACGTTCCTGACCGGTCTGCTTGAAACGAGAGTTGTAACGCTCAGCCTCTGTTCTGAGTGCATAAATCTTCTTGAACGAAACACATTCACGGTCAATGGAAAGTCAGTAATCATCGGGAAGCGTGACATATTTAGTACAACCGCGAGTTTTTTTGCCATTGTTCCAATTCTTGTGATTGCATGGACAACAGCCTGATTTTGAACGTTTGAACGGACAGCAGTATTTTTGGCGAGTTCTGCCATTGTCAGAGAATTTGCCGTCTTTGTGCATAGCGAGACCGGCTTCACAAATCGGATGACCTGTTGAAAGCTTCTTCGGATTTTTAGTGTTACGCTTGTTGATGGGAATAAAGCATTCGCCGTGATAAATATCTTTGACGGCATTGTAAATTGCCTTAACATCGTAACCTTTATCAGCAAAAAATGTGCATTCCTCAATTGAAAGAAAATCATTGGTTTGGCTTAGAATATCAAGAACGACAGTGCTGTCGGCAACATCGGCAGTAGTTGTCATTTCAAAGATTGGTAAGCCTGTAATGCAGTCAACTAGAATATGATTCTTGTAACCCCAATAGTATTCAAAATTACGCTCGTTATGCTGATTTGAAGCGGTATGAACACCCAAACCGCAGTCTTCGTCAGACTTAGGCTGATTGCCTTTTGCAAACTTGTTTTTAGCGAAAGATTTTGGGTTATTCTGCTTAGTATTTGCACTTATGGGAGTAGAGTCGAGAGCTATGAATGAAGTGTCGATAATACCCATTTTGGACAACTTCAGCACTTGAGACTGCATAAGCTTTTTAAGCAGAGCGTTATCAAGATTTCTGATGAAACGGTCGAAAGTCCAGTAGGACGGCAATGGTTTCATGATATTGAAACCGCAGTAATGTGCGATTATCAGATTGTTATTGAGATAGTCCACTAAATCTGTGATACAGGAAAAACATTCGCATTTTATAACAATAAAAGTGCAAAACCTTGCTCTTTTTGAAAAACCGATTCTCCCTGTTTTTGCGGCAGCTTCGGGAAAATGAGATAGGCGAGATTAAGAAAAAGCTTCTCATAGAATTGTGCTTTCGGTGTAGATGTGAACAATGTGATGTCCTGTAAAATTTCTTGGCGATAGATAACAGCCAGCCCCTTTCGTGTGGTTTTCGTACAATTTAATTATACCAAAGTTGGTTGGCTGTTTCTATATATTTTTAGTGATAAAATTATTTTTTGTGTCCTGCAAATCCGCTTCTTTTCTACGTTTGCGGCGTTTTGCTCAGGGCTACAAAGAATGGACAGTGGAGGTGGCAGATGTTACGATAATGCAAGGTGCGAAAGTGTGATAGTAATAATGAAGGAGGAGATGTTTTACAGTCATAAGGAAAATCTGAAAATTATACAATTTATAAGGCAGTATTTCCTGAGTTATAATATATTGATGAAAGGATTGGCGAAAAAACAAATATATATAAATTTTTGAAGTTATGTTAAAAATTGATACAGATAATTGATTTTTATGATGTATCAAGTTGTAACCTAATGCCGCAATGTTCCCCGCCTTTATAGGCGGCATGTTCCATTCAGACTATCGTAGGTGAATTACTGCCTTACAGAAAAGCTGAGGAGCTAACGCTCCTGCGGCAAGATTTCTCCGTCACAGCCGATGAAAAGCTATGCTTACATCGGGCTTTATTCCGAGTTAAAATGAAAGGAAATTATCAAATGAAGCTTAAGTTCATACATAAAGCAAAAAGAATATTTATAACCATCTCATCATTGTCAATAATTGCGGCGATCTCTATAGCGGTTGCATCATCGGCCAGTGCCGCAACACATTTTACAAGCTACACCCCTAAAATCAAATATAATAATGGCAACATTGATTACTGCTATTATGTTGATGGTTCTAAAAATGTTAATCTTACTGCAGGCGAGTATTTTGTAAATGGTAAATCATCTTGTTCAGCACATAGTGTTATCAGTCCTGAGGCATCAACTGCAACATGTGGATGTTTTGACGGTTGTTATCAATGCTATGGGTTTGCAGCATTTGTGTATAAAGGTGTATTTACTAAAAATTTATCTGAATCAAAATGTAATGATTTTGGTTGGGGAAGCGACAACAATGATTATTTATTCCTAACCGCAAGAAACTTGAAAATTATGATTTCCGATTTACCGGTGGGCACGCATTTGAGAGTAAGAACATCAAACAATAATAACCACTCTATAGTTTTAGCGGGAAAAACTGATACAACAATTACAGTTTATGATGCTAACGGGTGCGGATCTAATTCCAGCTTATTAGAAGCTGGATCGTCAAATTATTCAGGACATTGCCAAATAAACAAACAGGTTTTCACATACAAGAATTTTGCCAAAAGATATCCTCGACTCGATTATATGCATAAAGGAGCTTAATATGAATGACAGATTAAGATTAATATTGTTGGTTATGGCTTTATCGGTCACAGTAGCTTTAACAGGCTGTTCTCAGCCCGAACAAAACAGTAGTATAGCGGCAGATGATAATACAACGTCCTTACAAAGCAGTATCGATACTGTTACCGATACTTCAAAAACCGGGAGTATAACAGCACCCGAAGGTAGTGAGCTTGTAAAAACGCTTACCGATAACAATAATAACACCGTGGAGCTTTACGGATATAAATCGGGTTCCGATGAGCCGTTTATATGCTTTATTTCAATTAAAGATAACGACAAAAAACCGATTCAGCAAATAGAAATCAACAAATTCAAAACCTTTACCACAGACAGCGGAGATAATGTATATGTTTATGCAGATGAGAAAACCAAACAAGGCTATAGAATTATATTAAACACAGACAATAGTATTAAATCGGTAGAATATTGTGAGGACGCATTACAATACATAAAACTCATAGAGGATATTAATAAAGGCGATACATCTATCGAAGAACCTGTGGAGGAATTGCCGGAATTCTATACCGAAGACCCCGAAAATGAAATGTACCTCGGCAACGGCGAATTTGTAAAGCTTGCCGACCTTGAAGCCGATCCCAATGCGGCAGGTTCATATATTATCCGTGGTTCAATGGGCGGTTATGAATATGAACCGTTTGACAACAACAGCATAAGAAATCCAGATGATTACGATTTGAACGAAATGAAATGTATAGGCTCTCAAAAAGGACCCGTGGTAAGCAAGGATAAAATAATAGTACATGAAGGCGACAGCATCGGCAGTAAGGGTCTGATAGTAGACTCGTGCTACATCAGCGTAGCACCTCGCGTAATGTATAGCGAAACGCTAAAAAAAGATATTGGCATAGGCTATGATGTAATGGACGCAAAAATAACTCTGACGGGTGAAGTAACCTTTACGGGTATACTGCTTGCCGAACGCTACAATATAGAGAATTCGGAGCATGATGGCGAAAGCAGAATACTGTTTATGCCTTATTCTAAGGAATACCATGAGGCTGTGCCGTTCCTTTTTGATGTTGACGCTCAATATAAAGGGAGTAGCTGTGCTATGTTCTATAATTACAGCTGGGGCAATCCGCAGTTTGCGATTACAACAAGCGATGGTGTTATAAATATCGGTTATTTAAAGGATTGCGACTTTTTAAGTTCCGATACATTTTCAGAGGATGTGTATTATAAAGAGGCCACAATAACATTTTCAGAGATTACTTATATATCCACAGAAAGAGGCGGTATGAGCGGATTAATCGGTACTGTTGTATCGGTGGATAATATATGTGAGCTTGGGAAAAAGAAAGAGGTATAATATGATGATAATCAAAAACATAATAAAAGCAACTATAGCAACAACAGCTGTAATTTCATCGGCATTTGCTATGGTGTTACCAGGAAACGCATTATCACCTGTCACTTACAAAGCAGCATCAAACTACAAGTTGGTTCCTATGGGACAACATCATGCGTAGTCATGTCATACACTATTAATCAAAGTAAACAAACAGCAACTGCAAAATATGTATTCGACGGTGGGACGGAGGTTCCAAACGGCGAAAAAAGAGTTTCAGTGGTTTGTGAATTAATAATTCCTACAAAAAATGGAGAAACTGTCATAAAGAATAAGACTAACGGTAACGGCGAATATTCCAGACTTGAAAAAATGACAAAAACAGTAGCATTGACTGATGCTGAAAAAGCAGCAGGATACAAAATACAGTTTGTAGATATATCTATAAATTGCACTTCTGGTACATACAAACCATTCTGGGCAGTCAGCTACACATATTAACTTTTGTTTAGCGACTGCACGTACGGTGGCACAACATGACGTGTTATAAATGTATCTATAAGACAAAAAAGGAAAAAAACGAAAGATGCTCCTGCGTGTAAAATATAATTACTGCTTATGTTTTTTGACACAGATAATAAAATAAAAACATAAATACAACTTATGAAAGGGCAATATTATGAACAGGAAATTAAAGCTTATAGGCACTGCAATACTGATTGCTACATTTGCGTCCACGTTTTCCGCCTGCTCGGATACAAAAACAGATGAACAGGCGAGATATATGCGAGTATACGGAACAATATATAATGACGGCGAGTTGATAGTTACCGAAAACGCAGTACTAAGCTTTTTACAGTATTCTGATATGAGTACAATTGCGCTATGCGGTCAGTCAAACTGCGACCACTCAAATGCTGTTACAGAGGACGGACTTCCGTGCCTTGCTTACGGCAAACAAACCTTGCCTTTTTTGTATAACGAAAAGCTTTACTGGTTCGAGGATAGATACGAAACCAAAGACGGAAAAGCAGTAGAATCCGCGGTACTTCACTCATCAGACCCGCTTGGTACTTCCGAAAAGGAAGTATGCAAAATAGAAGGCTTTTCCTGCGACTGGATAAGCACAAGCGTACTTAAAAACAACACCCTGCTGTTTTTCCCTTATCAGTCTGCTTATGACGAAAAAGGAGCGATTACAGGCGATAATACCAATCATTTCGGAGTGCTTGACATAGAAACCGGAAAATTTACCGATTTTGGTGCAACGGAAAACAATAAAACAAAGATTTTAGGTGTCTATGACAACAAATTTTATTTCAACAGCTCGGTGTACGACATTAAGACAGGAAAGTATAGTGAAAACACTATGCCGTCCGAGCCGCCTGCTGTCAGACTTAGCGATGATTACTATGCATATAACAATGACAGCAATATTGAAGTGTTAACTCCGAAGACCTCTGAACCGATTGTTATTCATAACGACAAGATATTGTCTGAAACCGTCATTTTGGGCGATTATCTGTTCCAATGCGATAATGCACAGTGGTATTATTATAATTTAAAGGATGAAGCTCCCGCAAGGCATGATATAAGCTATGGCGAAGGGCTTTATGCACAGGTATTGTCCGAGTACGAGGACAGCTATATTATCAGCGTCTATAACGCCGAAGAACAAACAGTAACAAAAGAAAAGGTAGCAAAATCGGATATTCTGGGGAGTAAGATATGGCAAAAGGATTAAGTAGAATAGCTTTAATAGTGGCGACCATTGCGGTGGTTATGTTAATCTCAAGTTGTTCAGATGTAACAGAAAGCTCTCAAAGTAGTAACAAAGAGAAAAGTGTTACAAGTCTTGTCGGAGAAATATATCATGGCGACGGATATTTTATTCTTGACGAAAACGGTCTGCAAATAGTCAAGGAAGGTGCTGCCTATGACGAGAATAAAAAGCTATGGAACGCACCATTTGCCGCTGTGCGTAAAATTAATGATACTTTTTACTGTGACAGTTTTACTTCTCCTGATAAATTCGATGATAATATGAATTACAAAGGTGAAGTGCCGCAGGACAGCAAAAAAATGATAAAATTGCTGAAATCGGGTGATGTTACAGAAAGTGGGCTTACCGTCACCTCTGCAGTTTCGTCCGTTAAAGAAACACTCGAATACAATCGGGAAACAAATTCTACCGAGCCGGGAATATCGCAAACAGTATACACAGAAATCACATTAAGCGGAGAGGTTACTCTTGAAGGCGTATTGTATGTAGTTCTTGATGAAGATCTGTACATATCAGAAGAAAACAGCATATTGTTTTTCCCTTATCCCGAAAGCTTAAAAAATGCACTTGGTTTTTCACCGAGGTTTTCCGGTGATATAGAGAGTAGTTATCTTACCTCCAATGCTTCTAAAACAAGTGTATTGCTATATGGCGATTGTGTATATTTTTATGCAGGCAACACAGATAACAGCGAGTGGCTCACAAAGGATTTCAGAAATAAACCGTTTGGTACAGCAAAATTAACGGTCAGCGATATAAAGCTTATATGGCAAAGCGATAGTCTGGACAGGTTTTCCTTTACGGTAAAAAATGCGGAAAATGTTCAGGCTAAAAAGTAGAGGTGTAAAAAATGCTTCAAATTAAAAATCTTAATAAACATTACGGTAAAAAACAGGCTCTTTTTGATTTTGAGATGACCTTTAAAAACGGGGTTTACGGACTTTTAGGCCCCAACGGCGCAGGAAAATCAACGCTTATGAACATTATTTCAGATAACCTTGCACCAGACTTAGGCTCGCAGCTTTGCTGGAACGGCACAGACATAACTAAGCTTGGCAGTAAATTTCGCCGTAAGGTCGGATATATGCCGCAACAGCAGGCGCTTTATGACAACTTTACCGCAAGACGGTTTATGATGTATATATCAGCTCTCAAAGGAATTTCTACAGCAGTAGCAAGAGAGCAAACCGAGTATCTGTTAAGTGAAGTTGAACTGCATGACGTAATGGATAAAGCTATCGGAGGCTTTTCGGGCGGCATGAAGCAAAGAGTTTTAGTTGCACAGTCCCTACTCGGAAGCCCCGAGCTTGTTCTGCTTGATGAGCCGACGGCAGGTCTTGACCCAAAGCAAAGAGTTATCATACGGGATATGATACATAAAACAGCAAAGGACAAAATTGTCCTTGTAAGCACACATATAGTATCTGATGTTGAAACTATTGCAGATGAAATAATAATTATGAAGCAGGGCAGAATTGCCGCAAACGGAACTGTTGAACAGCTTGTCAGTGTTCTCCCGCACGAACGCCGGACACTCGAAAACGCATATATGTTGCACTTTCCCGAGAAAAACACGGCAGGAGGTGCTATAGATGAAAATAGCTCTGTATGAGCTTTACAAAGCGTTAAAAAGCAAAGTGCTGTTAATATTGTTTGTAGCACTGTTTTTGCTGAATTTAGCTCTTTCGGCAACATATACGCCTGTCCTTGGCGTACCCGATGAATGTATTCGTGAAATTAACAAGGTATATTTATCTACATCGGAAGAGGAAAAGCTGTCTGTCGCAGAGAGTATTGCAAACAAATATATAAAAGACAATGTGCTACAGAATATATTTCCGGACAAGAAATATGAGGATAAATTAAATCGGGTAAAAAACTACAATACCACAATCAGGAATATCAAAAGCGAAGCCGAACAGCGTTCAAAACCATCGGTTTTTTCTAAGGAAAACAGCTTTACACAGCTTAGCTTCAAGGATATTTTCACAGCATACAACAATGTAATTGAAAATAAACCGTCCTTTTATCCCGACTACGGAACAGAACGCTATATAAACAGCGCAGATACCGATTTAATGATGCTTGTTTTTGTGCTTATGCTGACGGTTATTGTATGCTGTCGCGACAAAATGACAGGCATGGCGGCGGTTATAAGACAAACTCCCAAAGGGCGTATTCACAGTGCAGGAGCAAAGCTGATAGCCTGCTTTTTGCTTACCGTTACTTCGGCTGTGTTGTTATACGGTATGGTATTGCTTACAGGTACTATTCGCTTCGGGCTTGGCGATTTATCAAGATGTATTCAGTCAATCCCGCAGTTTACGCTATGCAATATAAATATGACCGTGGGAGAGTATCTTGTTATCCACTTTTTATTCAAAACATCAGCCTTTTTTATAGTCGTTGTTGTAATGATGATTATATGTACTTTCCTTAAAAATGTTGCGGCGGCGTTTGCTGTTATCTCTGTTTGTAGTGGTGTTTCGATATGGCTTTATACTTCTATAAGTGATATATCGGCATACAACATATTAAAATACATAAATTTCTGCTGTTTTATAAGTCCACATCAGTTATTTTACAGATATTATCATTTAAACATTTTTGGAAAGCCCGTATCGGCTCTTACCGTCTGTGTAATTACAACAGTAATAATTCTTATCATGGCTTTGCTTATTTATTTTGCGGTTTATTGCTCAAGACGCGCTATATCGGCTTCAGGTAAAATATCGGAAATCTTTTCATATATTACAGTAAAACGCAAGCTCTCGGCAAATTTTGTTGTAAACGAGGTATATAAAACGGCAATAGCGGGAAAAGCATTGCTTGTTCTTGTTGTTGTCGCTGTTATTGGGTTCTGCAATTATCAGAATATGAGTGCAGGCTACGATTCCGAGCAAAAACGCTACGACAGCTATGTAGCACAGATAGGCGGGGAAGTGACGGATGAAACTCTGTTGTTTTTGGAAAATGAAAAGCTGGAATTTGAAAATATAAAGCTACGCTATGAAGAATTATTGACGCAGACACCCGCTGAATCGGATTATGAAAGCTACAATAAGGAATTGAACGATATTACAAAAAAGCTTGACTATGAGAATGCATTTAATAAGATATGTGACCGTGTGTCGGTTATTAAGTCTGATAAAAATAGCAACCTACAGCTCGTTTTTGAAGAAGGGTTTAACCGTCTTTTGTCGGTAAACGGCTATAAGGACGACTTCCTTATGTGTATACTCGCTACTATAGCCCTTGTGCTGTGTATATCACCTATGATAGCATTTGATAATCAGAGAGGACTGACAAAGCTCCTACGTACTACAGAAAAGGGCAGAATCAAGCGCTTTGCCATAGACGGCGTAATAACTCTTGTTATCTCTGCAATAGTATTTGTAGCGGTATGGCTACCCGAATTTGTTTTCGTAATGAACAATTACAAGCTCTCATTCTTAGACGCACCCTTACAGAGTATTACGGCACTTTACGGTATGCAAACAAACGAAACAATATTGCAATACATAATTCGGGTATACCTGATACGGTTTTTCTCTATGCTCGCCTGCGGCTTTTTTATGCTGTGTGTATCAAAGCTATCGGCTAATCTTATAACCGCCTTTTCGGTAAATATTCTGTTATTTGTTCTACCCTTGGGGCTTTGCGTTGTCAGCGAAAGCTTTGTCGTGATATGGATATGTCCGTACCTTTCAGGCACCGCAGAGAGAAGCGCGTCACCTGCTAATCTCATTATCACCGTGATAATTTTCATAGGCTTGATATTGGTTGCGGGAGGTGAAGGCGTAAAGAAAGCGGTAGAGAAGATAGGTAAACGGTTTTAATATGATATTGTAGAGCTGAGCAAAACACAAAGTAAAAAGTCAGCAGCTACAAATGAGCAAAATGAAGATAACAGGCAGAAAAACCGCACTTCAAAGCACAGCTGTTAAATGACATATCTTTAGGTGAAATTATTCCTATGCCGATTTTTCTGTAAATATCATACTGATATTTTTCAGCTATAATAATCATATCCTCTTTTTGTAAATTTGTCAAGAGTTCATAATCATCAGCTGTATTAATATTTGCAATGAAAAGCAAATTATTGTTTTTATAAGCAGCTGAAAGTTTGTTTTCTAAAGTTTTGAATTTATCAATATTCATGACGAAACTCCTTTAATTAAAATGGTCAAAAATATCTTAAAATTAACCTTCAGAAATAAAAAAGCTATAAATCCATTATACAAGCGGTATAACAACGATAAATACTGCAAGTCCGATACCGAAAAATTCAGAAAACTTAATCCGGAAGGACAAACAAAATCTGAAAAAGTCCCGCATATATCTTTAATATAGCAGTATCATATTCGTATATAAAAGATATTCTGTCTTTCTGAAGGTAGTATAACTGGGTATTGTATAGACCTTAAATTCGGGGGGCTACCCCTGTTTTTCAAAAAAACAATGCAATAAACACATTTACCCACTTGACAAATGCCGCCGATAGCGTTATTATAATTACGCAGGCTGTTTAATTCTGTGATTGTGGGATTATCAGTGTGCTTATGAATGTTTTTAAATGAGATAAGCCCGGGGTGTGATCCGGGCTTATTTCTTTTCCTGATAAATCTGATAACCTTTGTACTATATGAATTGTCCGCATAAACTTTGCTGTTGTCATAACGCATTTTACGCTGTTTACGTATAAGACGCAGATTGACAAGATTGCTGATTATTTTCATAGCGGTATCACGCTTTATGCGTAGCTCATCGGCAAGGTCGTTGAAGCTTTTAAAGCAGTAACCGAGCTTGCTGTCAAGCGATTTAATAATAAGGATATATAAGCGCAATTCGATCGCTGTTAAGCTTTTGCCGAACACAGTTCGTTCTATTCGCGTATAGTTAGCCGACACCTTATTCTTTTCGGGATTTAAAACATATGTATATGTTCCCTTGCGATTATCCTTGCGGTAAGCCGCTAAAATGTGTGTAATGTAGCCCTTTCTCATTAAGCTATCGGTTATCTTGGATACTGTCTGCGTAGACTTTATACCGCAGTGTGAAGCTATAGTCTGCTGTCTTACACGCTTATATTCGTGTCCTGCTTTGCTTCGGATATTTGAATAAACAGAAAGCAGGTATGTATAAACTGCAAACTCGTTATGCGTCAGCTCGTTTGAGGTAATAACCGAGTTAGACAGCAGAAAATAACTTTTCATTTTCACACATCCTTGTATTTTGTTGTATTTTAACGTTTAAGCGGTTTTGTCGCTTGTACAGTATTCTTCTCATTCAACGCTCTGAACGCCTTTAAATCGTCGTTAAAGTCCTTGTTTAATGGTATATCTTTTGAAACAGCGTATCCTTTCAGAGCATACTTGTCGCTAAGCTGCTCAGTAGCGTGTTTACCTGCATCATCATTGTCAAGGCAGAACGTTATTTCGGCAATAGGCTTATTCTTTAAAAACTCGTCAAGAGCAACATCTGATTTGCCGCCGAGCGATAGCATAGTCAACTGCTGCCAAGCGTCCTGTCCGTTGTTTATAGCGTAAAAGGACGCATAGGACAGCATATCAATTACAGACTCGAAATCATACAGCTTATTCTTATTTGTACCAAGTAAAGAAAACGAATATTTTTTATCGCTTCCCGGCAAATCGACACGGTATGTAGAGCTATCAGATACAGAACGACAAAACGCATAGCGTGACATAATACCGTCATCTATGTTGAAGCCGTTCTCGTTTACGGTAGTTTCGTCTACGTTAAAATATTTGCATAACCCGGCTGTTACAGCTGTAACAATGCAAACCTTTGCTCTTTCGTACTTGTGTAAGTAAAATGCAATGTCAAAAGCAGTGTATGTACTGCCGCAACGGGAATTATATCCGAATACCGAAATAATCACATTACCTCGCTGTATTCGTTCATAATTTTCAGTTAAACGTACAGTTTGCATTGAATATGAATTGTCACTGACATCTTTATAATTGATCCCGACAAAGTTGCCGGGATATTCGTGCACTTTTCTGTCGGGATAACTCAGTTCTTTATTTTCATCCGATGAATCTTCCGTAACCGGAATATCGGGCGTTTCTGTTTTTGGATTTAAGATCGCATAATCTATTGCGGCAGGATCATAGCCCACAACAATATCATAAACGCCTATAGAATATAAAGCCGACGCATACTTGTTGAAACTGCTATCGTTACTGCACATAAAAATTATACGCATATAGCCGTAACGCATTTTTATAATGCTGAGAAAATCTATCAGTGATACGCCTTTAGTGACGGTATCGTCCCCGACTAATATACCATGGGGACGATACTTTTCGTATATTTCAGTAGCTGTATTGGGTCTGACAGAAGTGTACTTACCTACCGTTACAGCTTGCTCGGATTTTTTAAGCACTGTATCAAGGTTACGCATACTGCGTTTACCGGTAATCAATACAATATTCATTTAATCACCGCTTTCTGGTTTATAAGTGTAATTTTTAATTTCTCGAGTATCGAGGAGATGATTTTCAGGTTATCCTCCTTGAAAGTTTCATAAGCAAAAGAATCAAGTATAATCATCAGGTAACTGTCTGCCGAAAGGTAAATTCTGCAAACAAGCCTTGAACGTAACATCGGATTTGAAAGAATACCGTCAGCCGCCGTAATAACGGTAACTGACGGTAAAGAAAAACAGCGTAAAAGTACGGCTCTGTCGTTTATTCTGCTTCCGTAACAATGAGTAAAATCGCTGTCATATACGGAAAATGCACATATCGGTATATGAGCATTTTTAAAATCGGCAAAGGTTTTTGCAAACAAAGCTGAATCTGTCAACTGAATGCTGTTTTCCTCTGATTGTTCTGCATTAGTCAAGATTTTATTTGTTATACTCATTGTGCTACAGGTACTGAGAATTGCTTTTCGTATCAGGATAGAGTTTAGCATTCAGTTCATCTATCTGCCGAGCTTGCTTCCGAACTACTTTTTTAAGTTCAAGATTTGCTTCTTTTACATTATCGTTCGGTGAAAATGACTGAATAAAATGATGTGAAATAATCCCATTATTCTGATTAAACGCCAAACGCAATAATCTGAATTGGTCGAGAGTGTTTGAGTTACTTCCCGAACAATTTATTCGTGAAACCTCAGATATTTTTGCAGGATTTGTTATGTAAGCGAGAGCTTCAGTAAGACCCGCTTCGGTTTTAATTTTGTTTTCCGCAGTTTGATTAACCGCCATTGCTTTTTTCACTTTCTGCACATTCGTGTTCTGCTTTGGTGACAGCAAGCAGCAGATCTTTGAGCAGTTTCATTATTTCGTTTTGATAATCTGTGATTCTCTTTAAGTAGTAATTTGGCAATTCACTTTCATTTTTTCTGCTTGTATTTGCAACTATCGCAATCTGATTTATGTTGTTGCCGATTTTTAATAGCTGTCGTGTTACCTCATCAGCACCATCGACAACAATTATTGTTTTATTTTCTGAAAGTGATAGAATGTATTGGCTTACACTTTGTCTTGCAAGTGTTGCTTTTTCGACTAAGCTTTGCTTCTCTTCATCGGTTACTCTTAAATGAATCCGTGCATTTTTAAGTGGCATTTTTTACTCCTCTCTGAACTTCTGCGTAGCAAGAAGCACTGTATGATTTACGCAGTAAATCACACTGTGGCAAGCACAGAACGTGTGCACCCGATTGGTGCATACGTTCGCTTGTTAGGGTGAACCCTAATACCCTTTAAAAAATAAAATTTCAAATTTATTTTTTTAAAAATCGCTACGCTCACTGAGTGAATTTTATAAATCGTTACCGTTAAAAATTTTTCCTTCCGGTAATGTAGTTTTTTCATTCTGGCTGCCAAAATTTTTTGCTTCGGATTTGCTGAGCATTGCAAGTATTTCTTTTCGTTTTTCATCTGAAATATCGCCGTCCTTCATGATCGCCGCAAGCAGATCGCTTGCAAACTGATTGTTCTTTTCGACTTTAAGTTTTTTGATTTCCTTGCGCAACTTTCTGATTTTTTCTTTAGCTTCCGATATATTTTTTTCTTCCTGTGCTATCGCTTTTTCGCACTTGTTTATCGAAGCGTTAACATCCCTTGCCATTCGTTTTTTCTCCTTTTATTTTTGATATTATGTTTTCAATGAGCAGCTTATCACTGTCAGAAGAAACAGAAAGCAGATACGAAAAACCAAGCCGGTCGAAGTTTTTGTTCAAAAAATTTATCTCATCCTTTGTCAGAAAAATCTCGGTAGTTTTGTCATATATGCCGTCATCGTTCTGAATTATTTTGCTTTCGTTGTTTTTTGATTTAGGTTTGCTTTTGTTTATGCTGCGGACGTCAGCTGTTTTAATTTTTTCTATCGGAGATGATATGATCTCCTGCTGTTTCGTGGTATTGTGTTTTGCAATTTCATTTGCTGTCGAAATAGAAAGCTCTCCGTTTTCAACCGCCGCTTTAACAGAATCAATTGCATTGTTTTTTATGTTCTCGATCTTTCCGATCTGTGCAGATGAAACGTGCATTGCCTTTGCAATTTTTTCTCGAAGTCTACCCTTAATTTCAACACCGTCAGCTTCAAGCTGAGAGAATATTTTTTTCAGCTCCTCATGTTCCTTAAAAATATCGGAGTCGCTGTATTTGCGCTGAGTATGATTAAGCATTATCAGATCAAGATTCATTTCTGCATCAGATTTCTTTGCTGTTATCACATAACACGGAACAGTTTCGTTATTCCATTTGCCGTTTTCGATTAAGAGCTTGATTGCAGTTAATCTTCTGTGACCGCTGATTAGTTTATATTTCTCGGAAGAAATTTTCGCAACAGCCAGACTATGGATCAGTCCCTGACGGTCGATGTCCTCCGCAAGATCTTCAATATCCGGCAGAGAGTAAAAGTTTTCTGCATTTGTTTCGATGTCGGCAATTTTAATCATCTTTATATTATCAATGTAGCTATTTGATGCTGCACCTTTAATATCTGTTGTTATTGCGTCATCAAAAGTAAATTTTTTCGCCATTTTAATTCCTCCTTGATAATCTTTACTGTTCAACAGAGTGGATAATTTCGTTAGCAAGCTGCTCGTAGCAGCGTGCAGGATTTATCCAAGCCATATACTCCGAAGCTGTTATTCTGTAGCTTATGCTGTTCTTTATAGCTCTGGAGAACGGAACAACGGTATTCAATACTTTATCACCAAGGTTCTTTTTCATTATTTCGAGCAACTCACGATCTGCTTTGTTGCCTTTATCATATTTCGATGCGAAGCAAGCATATTTTGTTCCGGCATTTGCGATTTTTTGTGTTACCCTTGCAAGTCCCTGAACCGCAAATGTCCCAAGCTCAATAGGGACATAGACATAATCACATACTGTTAGAACGTGTTCTGTAAAGTCGTTCATTGCCGGCGGCATATCTACTATTATTTAGTCATAATCCGACTGCCGAAATTTTATTATATTTGTTTGCTTTTCTTCATCGGACAAGTTGGCGAAATCATTTGATATTGAGTTCATACGCACCGATGACGTGACTATATCAATGTTGTCATAACGTGTGCTTTTGATCAGCGGCATTTCTTCCGCATTGACGATGGCACTTTCACAGCCACATTCATCATTTGCTAAGTCAGTGAAAAAACGTGAGCTGTTGCACTGTCCGTCAAAGTCAACCAAAAGAATACGATTTTGACGACGGGATAGTGTATAAGCTATGTTGATCGCCGTGGAAGTTTTTCCGACTCCGCCTTTGTTGTTGTAAAATGCAATCATTTTCATAACAGTAAACCTCTTTCTGCTGCATAAAGCAGCTACAAAATTAAGCCCCTTTTTAAAAAATAATAAGCACCGGGAAAGGACGGCAGGCTTACTTTTCCGTCCTCGATGTAGCTATCATCGCCCGATGCACTTCGGAACACAAATCATTCCCATCATAACACTAACTTGTGTTCCGACCGTTGAGAGCCGGCAGAGTTGCACTGCCGCAGGTTGCTTTTGCTCTCATATAGGTGCGACACCGTATCGCACAGGACGTTCCTGTCGCACCATATTGTTCTATTTTCTTGTGTCATAGCCTTTTTTCTTTTCTTCTTCAAGCATTGCAACATACTGTCCGTAACTCATCTTCTTATCGAGAGCCATCTTCTCGACTTCTGATATTCTGATTTCACTTTCGGTTTTTCGTTTGTGCGGCGCAGTAAAATCAATTATCTTTGCAGGCATCAGCTCACCTCCTTTTTAAAAGCAGAAAGCACGGACGAGCCGTGCTTTATAATATTTGATAAACATCTCAAATTATGATATAATAATCAAATTAATTGGAAATGGAGAGGATTTAATGAATAATAACAAAAATATCACTGTAAAACAGGCGATAGATCGCTATATAGAAAGCAAAACCGCTGTTTTATCCCCATCTACTATCTACGGTTACAAAAAAGCAAATCAGCGTTATTTGTATATTTTGCACGACGTTAAGATAGCTAAACTTGACCAGGAACTTATTCAGCGAGCAATCAATAAATTATCTTATTGTTATTCACCTAAAACGGTACGTAATGCGTATGGTTTATTGCACGCCTCTTTGCAAATGTTCGCTCCCGATTTTGTCTATCGTATATCACTACCGCAAAAGATAAAATCATCATTTTATGTACCGGATGAAAACGAAATAAAAGTAATATACAAACTAATCAAAAATACAGAGCTTGAGATTCCATTTTTATTAGCCAATCAATGTGGATTGCGTCCTTCGGAAATATGTGCATTGACAAAGGATTGCATTACCGCTGACGGATTAGAAATTCGCAAAGCAGTTGTAATAAATGAGCATGGCAGAGAAGTATATAAGCCGCCTAAGTCATACGCCGGATATAGGACAATACCAATATCGCCCTTACTGCGAGATAAACTCATGAATACTCCGGATAAAAAACGGATTTGCGTTATATCTTCAAATAAAATAAGCCGTGATTGGAATTCATTTCTTCGTAAACACGGGCTACATATATTTAGATTCTATTCTTTGCGACATTATTACGCCAGTCAAGCATTATTGCTTGGAATACCACAGAAATATATTGCGGAATTAATGGGGCATTCATCGACTGACATGATTGAAAAGGTCTATCAGCACACCTTTCCATCTGCGATGGAAGAATTTAAGGTTCGTATTGCTGATAACATAGAAAAACTTTTGGGGTAATAAGGGTTCGAATCCCTCTTGGCGTGCCAACCGCTTTGATTGCCAAAGCGGTTTTTCTTTTGCATATTATATACAGAAAAGGCGGAACGGTTTTTTATGCTGTTCCGCCTTATATTATTCCGTTTTAACAAATTCAGATACCCATTGGATCCCCCAGAACACCGTAAGATGAATAGCCGGGTCAGACAGCATAAGTACCGCACGCTCCGTTTTACTTGAATCATCGTCCTGCACTCTGAGTATCTGATAAGCAATACCCGCAATTCCGATGAACACGGCAGGAAGCATACTTGTGGCGAAGCTCATTGTAACGCCGTATAAAACAACCAGTCCGCATGTGCCTATAAGCCTTTTTAAAAAGTAACGTGACGTATCGACCTTTCCACAGAGTGTTATAATTATTGCAATTACACTACATATTATAGCTCCGAAGCAAACATACCGCCACAAAGCGTCAAGCCGTGTAAACGCTGAAATTCCGCCCGCATAAAGAAAATCGGTTACCGTTCGTGCAATCCCCCATATAATAATTATTACCGGAAAAAACAGTGATTGTAAAAGCGCCGTTATGTCATCTTTAAACATAATACACCTCGTTTGTCAAAAGTACATCTTGAACGATGCCGTTTATCACTTATGATACCTTTTCCCCGCAATAATACTATACGCCCTGTAGATCTGCTCCAGAAGCATCACCCTTGCAAGCTGATGCGGAAAAGTCATCTTCGACATAGACAGCTTTATATCAGCCATCGCCTTTATCTTGGGAGCAAGCCCGAACGAGCTTCCGATTATGAAGTTCACCGCCGACTTTCCCTGCACCGCCGTATCGCTCAGCTTAGCTGCAAGCTCCTCGCTTGAAAGCTGCTTTCCCTCAATGCACATAGCAACGGTAAGAGCGTTCTTTGCCAGCTTCTTTTCTATCATTTCCGCTTCTTTGGAAAGCGCGTCCTCTGTCTGCCTGTCAGACGGCTCATTCGGCAGTGCGACAGGCTCAAGCTCGTATATTTTAAGCGTACAGAACCCGCCGAGCCGCTTTTCATATTCCTTGCAGGCATCTCTGAGATAGCTTTCCTTCAGTCTGCCGAGGCAAATTATATTTATGCTCTGCATCAGCGTTTCTTAGCGTAGCTTTCAAAGCGGCGCTTCTCCTTTGATGCCTGTTTTCTGCGCTTCGAGTTCTCGATAGTTCTTGTGACAATAAAGCAGATAAGCAGTATTACAATTCCGGCTATCGAAGCTTTGAGCCACGGCTTGTCGAACTCGTCCTTTGCTTTTTCTATATAATACTCCACGTCCGATCTTGCAACATTGTTGTTTGCTACAAGGTTTACGGTAGCAATCGTTTCACCCTTGAATTTAACGTCCATAACGCCGAGTATATCACCCTTTTTCACAGGAGCCTGTATGCTTTCATAAGCCTTGAAAACCTTTTGTACGCCCGCTTCCTTTACCGATTTCGGCATAAGCGCCGTGTAGTCGCTTTCGGGAGTTAATATAACGTGTGTCGCGCTCTCTCCCATCTCAACCTTGACCTCGGTTATCTGCTCGTCCTTGTTCACAACAGTAGCCATTTCAAAGTTTGTGAATGCCCACTTGTAGAGGTTGAGCGCGTCCACCATCGAATACCAGTCGTCATAGTATTCTCCGTTCTTGTCCTTTACCGGTGCGCCGAGCGTCACAAGTATATAGTTGTACTGATTTTTGGCGGCTGAAACAAGGCATCTTCCGGCTTCGTCCGTAGTACCCGTCTTTGTGCCGTATGCGTATTCATATTCATAAACACTGCCGGGACGCAGGAGAGAAATAGTGCTGTAAATAGAGTAGCCGTCGGGGTTTGCGTCATTCTTCGGCATTTCGTATTCATATGTGCTTGTTATTTCCTTGAACAGAGGAAATTTGTCATAGGCGTACTTTGTCATCTTATAGAGATCTTCCGCTGTAGTGTAGTTGTTGTTATTATGCAGACCGTGAGCATTTACAAAGTTTGTTCCGGTACAGCCAAGCTCCTTCGCTTTTTCGTTCATCATTCCGATAAACTTTGATATGCTTCCTCCGCCTATGTTGTAAGCAAGAATATTTGCCGCTTCGCAGGCAGACGGGAGCATAAGCGCGTATAAGCAGTCCTTGTATGTCAGGTTGTCCTGCAAAGGCTCAATAGCGGCATTTGACGGATCGCTGTAGTTCGGATCCTCATAGAAGTCGTTGAAGCAGTCATAAGGCACTTCGACCTTCTTTTTAAGAGTGCCCTCCGACAGATGCTCAAGCGCAATTATGCAGGTCATTATCTTTGTAGTCGATGCCGGATACATCTTCTTGCTTTCGTTCTTTTTAAAGACAACATCACCGGTATCGGTGTTTACCATATATACAGCCTCGCTGTATATCTTATCGGTATTCGGATCAAAATCGTATACTTCATCATCGCCGTCTTCGGCAAAAGCGGTAAAAGAAAGCGAGCATAACAGCATAGCCCCGCAAAGCAGAGCTGACGCAAAACGTAATATCTTCTTCATGATTTATTCCATTCCTTTTCATCGGAGATTTTTAAATATGTTCTTTATTATTGTATCACATATCGTCTGAAAAGAAAAGCTTTTTTTCGTTTTTGCCGCTTTATTTTGCATATTCTCCTTGTCGGTTTCTCTTTTATGTGTTAAAATAGAATAAGAAGTTTCTTACAATTCGGCAAGAAAACCATATCAGTCGAAAAAGCGGAGTAAAATACAAAGAGGTGATAGTATGAACGGAAATGTGCGGAGAAATGCCAAAACAGCTTTTGTCTGTGTATTGTTTATAATAATAGTTTCTTTGTTTTTTTATCTTCTTACCGCAGGCACAATGCCGAAATATGTCGATATACCGTCCGCTGACAAAATAGCTGATGTCGATTTGTCAAAGGAGGGTGTCGGTATAGATATATCCTCCGGCGAATATTACACAGGACGGCTGTATATGCCGGACGATTTTGCAAAAGGCAACATATCACAGGGCGATCCCGATGATAAATACGCCACATTCCGCATAGTGCTGCCCCTTGAAAAAGGTATCACCTACGGACTTTCCGGAGAAACAGCGACCTATGCGCAACAGGTTTATATTGACGGAAAACTGTCAAGCGAGGTCGGTAAGGTGTCCGACAATGCCGAAGAATTTATCCCTGCGACAGACAGATTTACACTATATTTTACCGCACAGGCGGATACCACAGAAATAATAATCCGCCACGCATGGTTCAATCACAGAACAGGTACGATACACAAGCTCTGCCTTGCAAAAGCGCCGCTTATATCCGCAAACGACAGGGCGCAGACCGTTTGTGACGGACTCATTGCAGGAACACTGCTTGCTATGGCGATATTCTTTTTCGGAATGTTTCTTCTCGGAAACAGAAAACGCAGTATGATGTGGTTTTCACTTTCCTGTCTTACGGCGGCTCTGCATTATCTGATATATGAAAGCAAGCAGATAAGGGTGCTTCTACCGCATCTTGACTGGTATACAGAGCATAAGCTCGAATATATCACTAATATCCTCTATTTCGTGTTTATACTGCTTTACGCCTTTGCTATGCTCGGATTAAGACCGCGTAAGCGGTTTGTTGTGACCTCGGTATGTGCGATAGGTTCGATATTACTGTTCTACATCATAACGCCGTCAACCGTTTACACACATTTTACTGTAGTGACAGGCGCTGTTATGGCAGTATATCTGATCCTTTCGTCTGTATATATCTGTATTATGACCGTAAAGCACAGGCTGATGGGCTATATCGACAGCATTATAGTATGCTCTACCGTTGTACTTACCACTGCCGTGTATCTGATAGAAGGGCTTACATATTTTACAAAAATATTCTATATCCGCTCCTATGCCACTATACTGTTTGTATTCTGCAATGCGGTCATGCTTACGATAAATCTTTCCAGAACGGAGCGCCGCCTTGACGAGTCGAAACAGCGCGAATTGCAAGTTACCCATATGAATGAAACTCTCGAAAAGCTCGACCGGCTGAAAACCGATTTTATGCATAATATCGCCCATGAAATGAAAACTCCGCTCACTGTAATGAGCGGATACGCACAGCTTACCGAAAAGCAGATAGACAAGAATATCGTGAACAGCGAAACGCTTTCAAACCTGAAAACCATTTCAAGCGAAGCTCAACGTCTGTCCGATATGGTAACAAAGCTGCTCTCGGTATCCCATAACGAGGCGGCTGCAATAGAACTGAGCAGGTTTGCCGCAAAGGACGTTCTTTCAGACGCGGCGGCGGTATGCAGGCCTATACTTGCAAACACGGCAACAGGCTGGTCACAAGGGCTGATAACTGCCCCGATATTATAGCAAACCGCGAAATGCTTCTGCAGGTGCTTATTAACCTGGCTGTAAATTCAGGCAAGCATACCGAGAACGGAACAGTGACATTTTCGGCGGAAAGATCTGCCGACGGCGATAATTTCGCAGTGTTTATAGTATCAGATACCGGAACGGGTATATCCCGCGAGGCACTCATGCACTTGTTTGATAAAGGCTACAGTACTGACGGCGGTAACGGTCTGGGGCTTTATATCTGCCGTGATATCATAGAATCAACGGGCGGAGAAATAACCGCAGACAGCAGTGAAAACGGTGCGGTATTCCGCTTTACCGTACCATGCGGAAAGGAAGATGAAAAGTGAGCACGATTTTGCTTGTGGAGGATAATCCGCATATAATGAAGATAAACAGCTCGTGTCTTTCCATGGAGGATTACAGTGTACTTGAAGCCGCCGATGCGGCACAGTGTCGCAAGCTGCTGTCCGAGAATGATGTCGACCTTGTGATACTTGATATTATGCTCCCTGACGGTGACGGAGTATCGCTCTGTCGTGAGATAAAGGCAAAATACGATATTCCTATACTGTTTCTGTCCGCACTCAGCGAAAACGAGGATATTATAACAGCTCTGAGAGCAGGCGGCGATGACTACCTGCCGAAGCCGTACGATATCCAGGTGCTTATAGCAAGAGTAGAAGCAAGACTGCGCGCAGTCCGGAAAGACAAGCGATATATCACTTTCGGCAGCCTGAAGCTTGATACGATATCTATGGCGGCATATTTTGCAGACAACGACCTGCTTGCGACCCATAAGGAGTTTTCGCTTCTGCTGATGCTTGTACGCAATATAGGCAGCACAGTGCAAAAAGCCGAGCTGTACGAAAACGTATGGGGACTGCCGTATTACGACAACGCAAATGCACTGTTCACGGCAGTTTCACGACTCAACAAAAAGCTGGACGATAATAACACAGATGTAACTATTACCTATGAAAGAGGTAAAGGCTACGCACTTGAAAAGATATAAAGAAAACAATGACTTGATTTTTATATCTGCGCAATATGCCGTATATTGAAGTGTTGCCCCATAAAAGCGCTATCGAAAGCCGGCTGTCACAGCAAAAGCTCAAACAATATAACAACCGGTCGGTTTTTCGACCGAAGCCATCAGCCCGACCCGCATACCCTCTGCTCTCTCAATCTCTCTTTGATAAGCTCTGTAAATTCATCGGGGCTGATAACCTTTACGCACGGACCGAACGACAGCACACGGATAACGATCTCCGTTTCATCGGTCGCGTAATATTTCAGATGAAGCAGATACTTATTATCGTCAACATGCTCCGCCTGCTTTTCAAAGTGTGCAAAGTGGAGCATTACGCGCTCGAGCGCATTCCGCTCGTCATTTATCTGCAAGGTAAGCTCTCTTATCTGCTCTGCCTGCGGTTTTTCGTTCCACTGCCCCGTCCCGGTATAAAGCTGACAGTTTATAATTCTTCCAAGATTTATCTGTCTGAACTTACAGCCGTCCATTATTACTCTTATCTTATCGTCCTTTTCGGAATATTCAAACCCTTTGGGGAAAAATCTCAGCGTTACCTCCTTGCCGTGCCTGTTGTCAAACCTTGCGATTATCGGCAGATCGTTCTTTATGGCATAATATATCAGTCTGAACCGACCGATATAGCCCTCATCGCCAAAATCATCACCGTCCGAGTATTTATCGTATACTTTATAATCGTCCTCGGTGAAAAGCGGCTCGACATCGGATAAGTCGGGGAACTGTACATCGAACAGCCTCACCCTCTTATCAAGCGATACGGCTTTCAGCCAGCGTTTCTGAAGCAATGTCAGCGGCATTGTCGGCTCGTGCTTTAAAAGCGGTTTTAAACTGCCGTCAAGCAGCTTCCATTTTCCGCTTTTAAGCGACGGCATTATTGTAAGCACGCTTTCGGAAAATGCGTTTTCGCTGACGATACGGTCAAGGTCTTTTTCGGTCGCGCTTTCGTCAAATGCGGCGGTGATTATCTTCGCTACCGTGTTATAATACGCCGAGTAAAGCTCACTGAATATCATCGCTCTCACCTCCGCTGTCAGCCGTGTTATCCTCTATGCCGTATATTTCATACATTTTCTCTATATCGGCTCTGAAGCTGTTCTGTACCGTCTTATCCGAAAAATTGAGCCTTGTTATACGGCAGATAAACGTGCGTATCCACGGTATCATTTCGGTAGTGTCAAACACATCGGCGGAGTATCTGTAATGGTTGTCGTCAATTTTTTCAACTGTACCGCACCGCTTTTCACGCTCGAGGCGGTTTACTATATACTGCTCGTTGTCTGCTATTCTTATATCAAACTCAACGTGCTGAGCGTCTTTCTTGTCAAGCCTGCCGCTTACGCCCCACATACAGCTTTCAGCCGCATTCAGCTTCTCCCTCAGCTTATCAAACCTTTCGCACGGCTCGCCGATTTTCACATCGGATATGTAATCAAGCCGATACGAAAACAGCCTGTTCACCTTTATGTTATAGGCTATAAGGTGCTGTCTGCCGTTTTGTGCGCTGATACAGATCCGAAGCGGTACAAGCCGTACCGACATCGGCTTGTCACTGTGCCTGCCGAGGTTTTCCACGGTGACACAGCATTTCTTCTGCATTGCGTCAAAAAGCACAGCCGCTATATCGCTGTCAAGCGCCTGCGTAATATAGTGGTGCTTGAATGTGAAAAGCTTTTCGTGCGGCGGTAATTTGTCCGAGATAAACGAGCCGATAACACCGCACGGTGCGGTTTCTCCGAAAAAGTCGACAACATCACATAGCTGTGACACGTCAATATCGGGAGAACGGCTGTAAAGTACCTTTCTGCCCTGCTTTTCGGTTATGATAATGCCTTCCTCGGTGTATTCCTTAAGCTTTTTTCTGAGTGTCGATTCGTCAAATGTAAAATCACCCGACAGCAAAGTATCGATCTCATCTATAAGCTCCGACAGCGTCAGCTTTATATCGGGAGTGTAAAGTATATCGAATATCGCAAAGTGAAGCGTTATATCCCCGTCTGTAAAGCTCTTCGCTTTCCACGCTTTATAGAAAGGATTGCTGTCCTCGTTACGGCTGTCTACCGACAGAAATACATTCTTGCCCTCGGCGGTCTTGGTAAAGCGCATATAGTCCCCGAGCCAGCTTTCTACCCTGCGGCGCTCATCGTCATATGAGCGGGCGCTTTTCCTGTCGTATTCGTTTCTGCTCTTGAAGCCGTATACATAGAACTCCCTCATATACGCGCGTATTTTCTCAAAGTTCTTTATAAGCTCGCTGTATGCCACTTTATCACCTCTGTCATATGTAAGTAATACCCGACTGCTTTCACAGTCGGGTAATTCTGTTCTGTTTTATGCGCCAAGCTCCAGCACAGGCGCAGTGCCGATAGTATAACCGTCTGCACTCACTCCCGCTGTCGCTCCGTCCCACGCATAGGCGGTGATCTCATCGCCGTTGCCATTGACCCACGCCTTGCTTGTTCCAAAAGCGGGAACATCGTTTATATCGGAGATATTCGTCGTATCGGGCGTGTACCACGCCGATACGCACACGCCTTTTATGCAGTTGGCTCTTATCACGCCGCTGGATATTGTAGGGAAAACATCACGCAGATACATTCCGAGAAGTTCTTCGCCGTACTGAGAATTGACGGTATTGGTCGCCTGCGTTACTGTTGCGGCATTTCCCCATGTTACAGTATCGGGAGAAAACGCCGACGGATTCTGTGCGGCGTCTACATACCACGTTCCGTCAACAACGGAAATAGTAAATACTTCTCGGCAATCTTCCCCCATAAGCATATAGTTCTTGCGGTTTGCGTCCGCCATAGTCAGAAAGTAGCCTATCTGTTTCTTAAGCTCAGATGCGGTCGTGTTTGCCGAGCCGACAGTCGCTCTTATTGTTATTCCTAGCAATGTAGGAATAAGTATTGCGGCAAGTACACCGAGTATCGCTACAACCACTATAAGCTCTACCATTGTAAAGCCGCAGTTCTTCATTCTTTTCTTTGCTTTGATTGTCAAATTATGCGTTAACTTTCTCATACTCCCTCCGATTTTAAGTTATTAGTTTAATGATACCATACCTTTACATAAAAATCAATAGTATTTAAGAAAGTTTTACCGTATGAATCTTACTGATACAAAAATCCCCCGACTTAAAGCCGGGGGATAATATGTACTTTAAGTTAATCAGAAGATTAGCCAAGTGAAAGAACAGGAGCTGTACCTACTGTGAAACCGTCTGTTGTTATACCGGCTGTGCTGTTATCCCAAGCGAAAGGATCGTTAGCCCAAGCGTGCTGAGCGTCAGCACCGAATGCAGGAGCACCTGTAACTGCTGCTACTGTAGAAGCATCTGCTGTGTACCAAACTGCTGTGCAACTACCGCTGATTACATTAGCGTTGATAGCACCGTTAGATACTGAGGGGAATAAGTCAGCAAGGTTGATAGCTAACAGATCTGTAGCGTTTGTAACGCCAACCTTTGTAGCACCTGCTGTACCTGTACCTGAAGCTGTCCATGTGATAGCGTTGCCAGTCTTAAATGCTGTAGGATCGCTTACTGTAACGTTCCATGTACCGTTTGCAATTTCGATCTGAATTGTTGTAGAAGCTGTACCCTTTAAAGGACCGTAGCCTGCTGTATCAGAATCAGTTAAGAACTGGTTGATCTGCTTCTGAATTTCAGATGCAGTTGTGTTAGCAGATGTTACTCTTGAGTTAGTAACGAAGCCCAGCATTGTGGGGATCAGGATAGCTGCGAGTACGCCGATGATAGCGATAACAACGATCAGCTCGACCAGTGTGAAGCCTTTCTTGGCTTTCAGTTTCTGTAATTTCTTTATCATGGGAAATTACCTCCTTGAAAAATGTAAAAGTTTTTTATGTTTAACGGTCTGCGCCGTTAAATCCAAAATTCCCCGTCGGTCTTCAGAATAAATATATGCCGAAGAATTTCTTCTCAGCACCTTTTCTGTTACCCTTGGTGTTTTCTGTACATTAAGAATATCATACTCCATTCAAAAAAGCAATAGCCAATTTGCTAAATTTTGTACTAATCTTCAATTTTAGTGAATTATAGATATAAGCGATTTCTTTTTGTGGTGCATTTTGCACAAGGATTGTGTAACTAGGTTACACAAATATCGGCTTACACTCATATTATGCTGTCGTCAAGCAGAAAATCCACTATTCCTATATTAAGAACTCCGCTTTCATTATACCAACGCTTAGTTATATCGTGACGTACTATTATCTTAGGAAAATAGTCACCCGTCAGCGAAAACGGCTTGTTCTCCTGCATCGTCTTTTCTTCATCGGGCAACGCAAAGGCAGACTGGATATACAGCTTTTTTTCTCCGTCATTTGCTATAAAGTCGATTTCCCTCGCAACCTGCTTTGGTTTTCCGTTGTCGTCTTTCTCGCTTGAATACACCACTCCGACATCTACCATACAGTCACGGATAATCAGCTCATTATATATGATGTTTTCCATAATGTGCGTCATTTCCTGCTGTCTGAAACCTATCCGTGCATTCCTCAACCCTATATCCTCGCAATAATACTTGTTCGGATAATCAAAATAGCCTTTACCTCTGACATCGTACCGCCTGCATTCGCTGAAAAGATACGCGTCGGTCAGATTATCAATATACTGCTTTACCGTATTATTAGCGACTGAGCTCCCGCCCTTCAGCTTCTGCTTTGAATTAAGGCTGTTTGCAATGTTGGTCGGGTTTGTGAGTGAACCTACAGACGAGCATAACAAATCAAGCACTGCCGACAAAATATCCTCACGCTTTATTCTCCTGCGTTCAACTATATCTTTAATGTAAACCTCCGAAAACAGTGTACTCAGATAGTTCATCTTTGCTTTATCGGTAGGTCTTGACAGCACAAGCGGCATACCGCCGTAAAAAGCATAGTTGTCAAACGCTTCATACTTATCTCCGCCCACAGCGGAATAATACTCCGCAAAGCTCAGCGGGTGCACCCTTATCTCATCGCTTCTGCCTCTGAACTGAGTGAGTATATCCGCCGACAGCATTTTTGAATTGCTTCCGGTGACGTATATATCAAGGTTCGGCAGTGACCTCAGATCGTTCAGAGCGTCATAGAACGTGATCTTTTTACCGTCCTTATTATAAGGATTCGGCACTTCGTCCGACATCTGTATTTCGTCCACAAACAGATAATACTGCTCGCTGTCCGTCCTTACTCTTTCACGCACGGCTTTAACAAGCTCCAGCGGATTTCTGTACCGTATATCGCTTGCAAGGTCAAATGCGTAGGAAAAGATATTTTCCGGCTTTGTTCCGTTTTCAAGCAGGTACTTTCTGAACAGCGTACCGAGAAGATATGATTTGCCGCAGCGGCGTATTCCCGTTATTACTTTCACCTGTCCGTCCCACATATATGATATTATCTTTTCAAGATACCTGTCACGTTTTATCTCCATAATACACCTCCGCTGAAAACTTACCATAAAAATTGTGCTACTTTTCAATAAGATTATACACCGTTTTTAGCAAAAAGGCAAGAGCTGCTTTATCTTTGATGAAAACTTCGTCGAAAATCCGAGTAAGTTTTCAGTGAAGCCGCTCTTATAAAGCAAGAACCCCCTCCGGCATATCGCCGGAGGGGGTTCTCTATATTAGTTTAAAACATTATGGAGCTTGCGATTAAACTGTTTCGTCAACGCCGTAGTAAGCATTGAGGTACATCTGCTTGATCTCGCTCATCAGCGGGTATCTGGGGTTAGCGCCTGTGCACTGGTCATCGAATGCCTGCTCTGTCATAGCATCAAGTCTGTCTAAGAAGTCCTTCTCATCGATACCGTAGTCCTTGATTGTCTTCTTGATGCCTACAGTTTCCTTGAGCTGTTCGATCTTAGCGATGAACTTCTCGAACTTCTCTTCGTTGTTCTTGCCTGTTACGCCGCAGAATTCAGCAACTTCAACGTATCTCTCAAGAGTATGGGGGTGATCATACTGTGAGAATGTACCCATCTTTGTGGGGTTGGGAACTGCGTTGAAACGCATAACGTGTGTGATAAGCAGAGCGTTTGCAATACCGTGAGGCAGGTGGTGGAAAGCACCGAGCTTGTGAGCCATTGAGTGGCAGACACCGAGGAATGCGTTAGCGAATGCGATACCTGCCATAGCAGAAGCATTAGCCATCTTCTCTCTTGCTTCAACATCTGTCTGACCTTCAGCGTAAGCTCTGGGCAGATACTCGAAGATGTTCCTTGCAGCCTTGAGAGCAAGACCGTCTGTGTAGTCTGTAGCCATGATCGATGCGTAAGCCTCGAGGCAGTGTGTAAGTGCGTCAACACCTGAAGCACTTGTCAGACCCTTAGGCTGTGTCATCATGTTGTCTGTATCAATGATTGCCATGTTGGGCAGTAACTGATAGTCAGCAAGAGGATACTTAACGCCTGTCTTTTCGTCAGTGATAACTGCGAAAGGAGTACACTCAGAACCTGTACCTGAAGAAGTGGGGATAGCTACGAAGTAAGCCTTTTCGCCCATCTTGGGGAATGTATAAACTCTCTTACGGATATCCATGTATCTCATAGCCATATCGAGGAAGTCAACATCGGGATGCTCGTAAAGTACCCACATGATCTTACCTGCGTCCATAGCAGAACCGCCGCCGAGTGCGATGATAACATCAGGCTGGAACTGCTTCATCAGCTCTGCACCTTCCTTAGCGCAAGCAAGCGTAGGATCGGGAGCAACGTTGAAGAATACTGTATGAGAAATGCCCATCTGATCGAGCTTATCTGTGATAGCCTTTGTGTTGCCGTTATGATATAAGAAGGAGTCTGTTACGATGAATGCCTTCTTCTTGTTCATTATTGTGCCCAGCTCATCAAGAGCAACAGGCATAGAACCCTTCTTGAAGTAAACCTTCTCAGGAAGTCTCAGCCACAGCATATTCTCTCTCCTCTCAGCGACTGTCTTGATGTTGATGAGGTGCTTAACACCAACGTTTTCGGATACGGAGTTACCGCCCCATGAGCCGCAGCCCAGTGTTAATGAGGGGAGAAGCTTGAAGTTGTAAAGGTCACCGATACCGCCGTGTGAAGAAGGTGTGTTAACGAGGATACGGCAGGTCTTCATTCTGTTGGCGAATTCATTGATCTTCTCACGCTCTGTAACAGCGTTGCAGTACAGAGATGATGTATGACCGTAACCGCCGTCAGCAACGAGCCTTTCAGCCTTTGCAACTGCGTCTTCAAAGTCCTTGGCCTTGTACATAGCGAGTACGGGAGAGAGCTTTTCGTGTGCAAACTCTTCTTCGATGTCTACGCTTTCAACTTCACCGATAAGAACCTTAGTCTTAGGATCAACCTTAACGCCAGCAAGCTCAGCTATTGTAGCGGCCTTCTGACCAACTATCTTTGCGTTGAGTGCGCCGTTGATAAGGATCGTCTTTCTTACCTTTTCTGTTTCTTCGGGATTTAAGAAGTAGCAACCGAGTGATGCAAATTCCTTCTTAACCTTGTCATATATCTTGTCGAGTACGATTACTGACTGCTCAGAAGCACAGATCATACCGTTATCAAATGTCTTTGAGTGAACGATTGAAGCAACAGCGAGCTTGATGTCTGCTGTAGTATCAATGATTGCGGGTGTGTTACCTGCACCAACGCCGAGAGCGGGCTTGCCTGATGAGTAAGCAGCCTTGACCATTCCGGGACCGCCTGTAGCGAGGATTATATCAGCGCTTCTCATAACTTCGTTTGTGAGGTCGAGCGAAGGAACGTCGATCCATGCAATGATGCCCTTAGGTGCGCCTGCAGCAACTGCAGCGTCCAGAACTACCTTAGCGGCAGCGATTGTGCTCTTCTTAGCTCTGGGGTGGGGGCTGATTATGATACCGTTTCTTGTCTTAAGACAGATAAGTGTCTTGAATATAGCTGTTGATGTGGGGTTTGTTGTAGGAATAACTGCGGCAACAACACCGATAGGCTCTGCAACCTTCATTGTACCGAAAGCCTTGTCTTCTTCGATAACGTCGCAGGTCTTTGTGTTCTTGTAAGCGTTGTAGATGTACTCGGCTGCGTAGTTGTTCTTGATAACCTTATCTTCAACAACACCCATGCCTGTTTCTTCTACTGCCATCTTGGCGAGCGGGATTCTCATCTGGTTAGCGGCGATTGCTGCTGCCTGGAAGATCTTATCGACCTGCTCCTGTGTAAAGGTTGCGAATTCCTGCTGTGCAGCTCTTACTTCTGCCATACGAGCCTTGAGAGCGTCAACATTGTCAACGATCAGCGGGCTTACGGGAGCAGATTCAGCTGTCTTGTTGCTTACGATTTGCTTCTTAGCCATTTTGTCCTCCTGAATGTTTTAAACTGTTCTTTCTTATTGTACCGTTTTTTGCGGTCTGCTATTATAGTTTACCGCAGGGTCGGCGGTTTACCCATTTGTTATTTTTTTAACAATATCATTATATCAATTTGAAGCGCATTTTGTCAATCTTTTTTTCTATGAAAATGGCTAAAATAAGACCGCCGCTTTTGTGCATATTGTATAATAGGTTCTGAAATGCGTGGCATATGAGGGATAACGCGGCATTACTCAGTCTGTTGTGCAAAAAACAGCCGTGACTTAACAGCCACGGCTGTGCACTATTTAATTGTAATCAGCTCTTAAAATGCTCTCCGTATTTTTCTTTCATAGCTTTCCATGATTTCTCATAACCGTATAGTCCTTGAAAATATATATCATCTTCTCCAAAGAGCGATGGCACATCATCATAAGCTAAATCATATTTCATAGGATACGCTCTATGATAAGAGTTCCCGTCATTTGTTCCGGGAATAGGAGTAACAGCCACAAAGGCAAGATATGATATGTCTTTTTCCATAGGTGAACCGTTATCAGAAATTACAGCTTTGCCGTTATGAGAATGAACAAAATCATTTATTGCATTACAATTTTTAATTTCTTCCTCGATAACCGCAATATTAGCCTCATAGTCTTTCAATGAATTTTCACTCGGTTCTTTTTTTGCATTTTCTTCTTCAATGTATTTCTTATATTCGGCAATTTTCTCTTTTTTTTGCTTAATAGCTTCATCAGCGGACATCAGAACAGTATTGCCGTTTTCTTCTGTAAATTCACATACATTGAATCCTTCTTGAATATAAATTATATCTCCTGTTTTAAGATCCGTTACCGCATCGGCGGTTTTGTCAATCACTTCTTCAATAACAATCGGAGTATATACTCCGTTCAGAACGTTATCATCAGAAGAATCCTGCACGGTTTTGATACCGCTCCTTCCATTCTGAAATACATAGCTATCGCCCGCAACCTTGCATTTTATTACCAACACCTCATCTTGTACTGCATATCGTGCAAGAGGAAGTGTTACTGTTTCACCGGTAAACGCTCCCAGTCCATCTCTTTTAAGGTTATATATTCTGCGAAAAGTAGTTTTTACATACTTGTTTTTATCATACGAAAACGTCTGATACCCATCGATATTTTCAACAAGATTTTCATCGCTTTTATCATTTGAATTATCCGGAGTTGAGCTGTTTTCAGTAGCCGAGCTTTCAACCTTACTTTCGTTTTTGCTGTCCGTGACTGAGCTCTCGCTCGGCGGTGTAGTATCACCTACACCGCTCTGCACAGAATTATTAGTACAGCCGAATAACATAAGTGTCGATAAGATTAGAGCTGCTGTTTTGGTTAGTTTTTTCATGGCGTTTTACCTCAATTGTGTAGTCCTTTGTTATTTTTTGAAATGATCCCCGTATTTTTCTTTAAGATATTTCCACTGATCTCTGTAACGGTAATAGCCATTGAAATAGTCCGCATCTTCTTCCTCGCTCATATATACTTTCGGCGCATCGTTTTCAAGGTCAAAAGTCACTGTGTAATTTGCGGCATATTGATTATTGTCAAATACAAAACCCCTTGCTTTTTCATCAAAAATCATTAAATATGACTGCCCTTTTTCTAATAAAACCGTTCTGGTAGATATTACAGTCTGATGTGACGTCAGATAGTCACGATATTTTTTATCAGATTCAAGTGCCTCACCAAATTGTTCCGCCAAATAGTTATCGGAATTATTTTCAATGACTTTTTCTATATCTTTTATGCTTTCATCCAGCCATTCGAGAGGTTTATTATTGTTGTAAGATTCAGTAAGGATATAGTCTTCCATTACATATACAATATCTCCTGTGTTATAGTCGGTTTTAACACCAAAATCATCAATTATTTCATCTATCATAACCGGAGTATAAATACATGTATAGACGCCTTTGTCATGTTCGTCACGGTTGAATTCAACATCTCCGCATTTGCCCTCCAATATGAAATAGCTGTCACCTACTACATGGCACTTTACAACTACAGGCGCTCTCATAAATCTTTTTAAATTTGTATAATTTGGCTCAAACGAATCTTCAAAATCATACGGTGAAATCAGCCTTTTTTTAAATTTATTATCGTTTGTAATTTCGTAGACCGAAGAATCATACGAAAACGTCTGATACCCATCGATATTTTCAACAAGATTTTCATCGCTTTTATCATTTGAATTATCCGGAGTTGAGCTGTTTTCAGTAGCCGAGCTTTCAACCTTACTTTCATTTTTGCTACCCGTGACCGAGCTCTCGCTCGGCGGCGTGGTATCACCTACACCGCCGGTTGCAGAGTTACTTGTACAGCCGAATAACATAAGTGCCGATAAGATGAGTGCTGTTGTTTTGGTTAGTTTTTTCATGATTGATTACCTCGATTTTGTAGTTCCGCGTTATTTCTTGAAATGATCCCCGTATTTTTCTTTAAGTATCTTCCACTGATTTTGATAGCAAGCTCCGCAACGGTACAGATTTTTAACCATCTCTTCCGACTGATCTACATAGGGAGCGTCGTTTTCAAGGTCAAATATTATGTTATATGTATAACAATAGATATTCCCGTCGATTTCATTCGGCGTTTTAACGTTTTCTGCAAACACAAGATACGACTGACCTCGTTGCATCATTACAGGTGCACATAGATTGACAACATATTTTTCGGGATTTTTACCGATAATATCATAGTATTCAAGCTGTTTTTTATAATACTCAAAATTTTCTTCACTAAAATAACTGCTGTTGAAATTGCCGTTTTCATCTTCATATTGCTGTTTTATATATTCAATTTGCTCTTCCACCCATTTAGGCGTTTTTGTATTGTATTCTTCAACCGGTCGATACCATTCCCGCACATAAATTATGTCGCCAACAGAAAATACACTTTCATTTCCGAAGTCCTCGACAATTTCTTCAATTATAACAGGTGTAAATATGTAGTCGTCCTCTTCTCTGGTAATTTTGACATTACCGCATACACCTCCGTGTACATAATAGCTGTCACCTACAACCCGGCATTTTATTCCTATAGAGCTTCGATTGTTTGCTTTCATATTTTCTTTTTTCGTAGGATCGGATGAACCGGCGCGGTCATACACGCCGTAATAATGTTGGGTATATTCTATTTCGGTGAAATTTTCGTATTTATTCTCATCATACGAAAACGTCTGATACCCATCGATATTCTTCACAAGGTTTTCTTCACTTTCGTTGCTCGAATTATCCGTTTCGGAACTGTTTTCGGTTGCCGAGTTTTCATTTTTGCTATCGGTTTTGCTTTCGGTAACCGAGCTTTCGCTCGGCGGTGTAGTATCGCCTACACCGACCTGTGCAGAGTTACTTGTACAACCGAATAGCATAAGCGCCGATAAGATGAGTGCTGTTGTTTTGGTTAGTTTTTTCATAGCGTTTTACCTCAATTTTGTAGTCCCGCGTTATTTCTTGAAATGATTCCCGTATTTTTCTTTAAGTATCTTCCACTGATATTGGTATGCATAACTTGCCACAAAAACTTCCTTATCTCGTTTTTCCGATATATATACAGAAGGCTCGTTTT